>Ga0209610_1001347_pt1 | contig 12694 bp, 10 predicted proteins | sample LakKivw275mmetaG_FD_184137 | JGI IMG/M metagenome (GOLD analysis project Ga0209610, IMG submission 184137) | Anoxic lake water microbial communities from Lake Kivu, Rwanda to study Microbial Dark Matter (Phase II) - Lake Kivu water 275m metaG... | ecosystem: Environmental > Aquatic > Freshwater...
CTTGGAAGATCAAGTACTGAATTTCTGCACCGGCTCCTTCCCAAACTTTGACGTTAGGATTCTCCTTAAGATCAACGATGTCAGGCACTGCGAGGTTTCTGAACGCTATGTCTATGTCTCCGGCTTCAAGAGCCAACCTGAGCGCTGTCGCGTCGGAGTACATCTTAATGATGATGTTCTTCGTCTTCGGCTCTTCATCTGCGTTCCAGTAGTTTGGATTTGCCTCAAGCCTCATCTCCACGTCTTTACCCGCGACTCTCGTCCACTTTGTCAACACGTATCTGCCAAGATCGTTCGGGTTGCTCGCCCGTGCATCTCCATCCACGTATTCAGTTATATGGTCCATGGCAGCGTATTGTGGGTTAACGATGGCGAATGCTTGAGTAGTCAGATACTGAAGGAAGTAGCTAACTGCCACCTTCAGGTGAAAAACGACTTGATATTTGCTTGTGACCTCAACGCTGTCTATGACGACATCGAAGGTTCCCATGTTGACTTGAAAACTATCCGGATTCGCTATCTCTTTAGCTCTGTCAAAACTGTACTTCACGTGTGTCGCATTGAACTCAGTTCCGTCTTGAAACTTGACACCCTGTCTCAGGTTGAAGGTCCAAGTCTTCAAATCGGCGCTGGCCGTCCAATCAGTTGCCAATGCTGGGAGAATATCTTCGGGTCCAGCTCCTGAACCGGGACGAACCTCGACCAAAGTACAACCAGTTTGTTGAATTATGTTCCATCCGAAGAAGTCGTATGCTTGTGCTGGATCGATGGTGTTCTCAACAGAGTCTGTCGTTCCCTCGATTAAGGTGTCCTTGTATGCGACAGGTGGAGGCAATGTAAAGTACCAGTATAGGCCACCACCTACGACTAGCAACACCAGTAATACTACGATCGCTGTTGTAGAAATTCCCTTAGCTTTTCTCAAGAAAGACATCTTCTTTTTCCCACTTTCTGAAAATATGTTAAGAAACATGCATATAAGTTTTTACTTCAAGGAGAAAATTCATGTTGAACATAAAGGAAAAGATTTTATTTTGTCTATCTGGAGCATCCTTATTAGGCGATCAATCAATCGCGAGTGAATATCTTCTCCTTCGATCTGCACACCTTGCACATCATTGCTCTTTTTCTCTGAAATTGTGCTTACCAGAACCTCTTTTTCAATGCCTGCCTCTCAGCTTCAACGACCAATTCAAACAGACTATCGCTCAGCGTTCTCTCCTTATGTAAGATCCCTTCCGCCTCTGCAGTACCCAAGTTTTTCCCAGCTAGAACCACAGCGGCTATACGGCCATATCTAGATATTAGTTTAGCCGTTTCCTTAGCCCTTCTCACAACCCCTCTTTCCTTTACAGTAAGCGAAGTCTTCGCTTTCCTGCAAACCCTCTCAACATCCCACTCCGGGCTATTGACCATCCCTATTTTTTCTGAGCGACATTTTGGACAACGTGGCTTATCAGGCAGATCGGCTATTCGAATCGTCTTCACATACTTCCAGCAGTCCGTACAGAGGAATGTTCCTGCTCCGTCCAGCAACCTCACCTTGGCAGATTCGATTAGAATACGCTTCATCTTCTCCGGCGGGATCAGATCTGACTTCCTACCAATCCTCTCAAGTCCAATGCGAGCTATCGGTGTAGGCCTATCACCCGTTCTTTGCGATACCACCTCGATCCCCCCCTCGCGAATCCTCTCAAGGACCCGCAAGGAACCATCTATATCAAGGTCCTTGTCAAAGGTTTCCTTCACGGCCTCATCATAGATCACTGTGCCTTCAAAACTCTTCGACAGACGGTCGATGCTGACGCTGCTTAGGTCAACCCACCTCGACAACGCACCAAACCTCCTTGCCACATGGATCATCCTCCTCTTGAAGAGACCTGTCTTCGCTGAAGCCTCGATCGCAACATCCCTGACATCAATGCCAGTTAACTCATCCAGCACTGGGACAACGTCGGCCGATGACGCCTTTCCAAGTGTCTGGATCACTATCCGATACGGGTCTTGTTGGACACCCATTGTGAACCCTGTGCTCTCTGAGAGCAGATGCCCTATCAACCTTGCCAGAGTTCTATTGACCATCGAGCCGAAGCATGCATGCACCACAACGTAGTCTTCCCAGTCCTCAACGGTGATTCTCTTGTCTGTAGGAACAGGGAACCCCAAGCGAACTTGCTCAAAAGTATCGTCGATCGCCCTAGAGATAATTTCAGCGTCGGCTGGATACTTCTCAGAGAGAACGGACGCTATCTCTTCCTGCTCAACTCCCCCTCTTGCTTGTTCTTCAACGAATGCTCTAATCTCTCCGACCTCGAGTGCAACCTCGAAGGGAACAGGGATCTCTTCACCAATCCAGCTGGGGATAGCTCCAGTAGGATCTTCAACTGGTTTAACGTAGATTCTGTCTCCATACACGTTGAGGATCTTCCATGCACTACCACGGACAATAAACTTCGTCCCAATCTCACCATACTCTGAGACAAAAGCTTCGTCCAAGACCCCTACAGGCGTGTCGTCTGTTTCATTGACGACCAGGTAGTTTTTCTCGTAAGGAATCATCGAAAGGTTTCCATAATAGTATTCGTACATTCCCTTCTTGTCACGTGGGCTTAAAACCAACTTATCCTTGAACGAAACCCATGCGAGTCTGGGGTATCTGGACTGCATGTAGGTCAAGACCTTGACAAGCTCTTCCTCCGTCAAGTTCCTGTACGGGTAAGCCTTTCTAACGAGTTCCAGTATACCTTGAAAGGACAGCCTTCTTCCTGGAATAAGCAATCCAGCAATCTGATGGGTCAAAGCGTCAAAGGGCTTCTCAGGAACATCCACAGGCTCAAGATCCTCCCCATAAGCTCTCCTAGAAATGATCATGGCCTCAAGCGTGTCCTCAGAGTCGAGAGTAACTATCACGCCCTTGGCAACTCCTCCAACCCTGTGGCCGCTACGCCCGACACGCTGAAGAATACGCGTAACCTGTCTTGGAGAGACGTACTGAATACAGAGGTCCACGTTGCCAATATCCAAACCAAGCTCTAGACTCGATGTGCAGACGAGGCTACGCAGCTCGCCGTTTTTTAGGCCGCGTTCAGCCGTTATCCTAGCGGGTTTTGCCAAGGATCCGTGATGGATGCTGAGGGGGAAGCCGATATCCCAGACTTTGAACCGGCTCGCTAAAACTTCCGCAATAGCCCTTGTGTTGGTGAAGAGGAGAACAGATTTGTGCCCCTCAATTAGCTTACGCATAATCCTCAGCCTCGCAGCTACCTCAGGATGAGTGTAGAGCTTCGTCGACAACTCATAGTCTTCCGGCATAGGTTTTGGATAGGCTATTTTGAGATCCATGGATCTGGCGACAGGTACCCAGACTACTTTGAAGGGTCTGTCTACGCCGACCAGAAATTTAGCGACCTCTTCAGGGCTACCTATCGTTGCCGACAAACCAATCAACTGCGGATCTCTGCCAATAATGGATCGAAGGCGCTCTAGCGCAATGGATAGTTGGCTTCCACGTTTATTTTCACAGAATTCATGCACCTCGTCGACTATCACAAACATCACAGACTTCAAATGCTTCCTCATTATCCTACCGAGGAGGATTGCCTGAAGCGTTTCTGGAGTCGTGATCAAGAGATCTGGCGGATTCTTCGCTTGATTTCCTCTCTCCTTGACATCCGTGTCGCCGTGCCTGACGGCAACTTTTACATCTAATCCACTGCACCACCACTCTAAACGCTCAAGAAGATCCCTGTTCAAAGCCCTCAGAGGGGTTATATAGAGTATTTTGACCCCAGGAGGCTTCTCAGCTAACTCAATAAATTTACTGAAGATTGGCAGAATGGCTGCCTCGGTTTTGCCTGTTCCTGTGGGAGCGATCAACAGAACATTGTCGCCTCCTAGAATCGGTGGAATAACCTCCTTCTGGGGGTCAGTTGGACTCGTGAATCCCCTCTCTGAAATGAGTCTCTGAACAGGCTTCGCCAACAGTGAAAAGGCAGCCCTGCTATCCTGCATCCGGCGATCCCCGCTTGATATCAAAATTCGCAAAGGGGTTAATAAGAGTCCGCGATATTAGAATGCTTCGATCTATGGATCGCGCGCGAGATCAGAAGAGGAACCTCAATATCTCCTCTCTATCATTAATCGAGGTCACAACTAAGTCGGACCCTTTGCTTCTAAGCTCTTCAGCAGTATAAGCTCCAGAAGAAACCGCTATACATTTCATTCCTGCCGCCTGGGCGGCTTGCACCCCAAAAATTGAGTCTTCAACAACCACGCAGTCTTTCGGATCAAGACCCAATTTCTCGGCGCATTTTAGAAAGATTTCAGGTGCCGGTTTCGGCTTCAGAACTTCGTCAGCAGAGATTACAACCTCAAAATATTTCGCCAAACCCATTTCACGAAGTAAAATATCGATCGCGTCTCTGCTACTCATAGTCGCCAAGGCGATTCTGATGCGATTGTGCAACGCGCCCAGCAACTCGAAGGCTCCATCAAAAAGTTTTACACCGTTCAAAAATTTCAAGCGCGCTCGTACGGCACGTGCAACTAGTTTCTCAATCAGGCTATCATTGTAAGAGATCTTGTTATCTTCAAGAGCCTCTTTTATGACCAACATACCTCCTAGTCCGATTCTTCTCTCAACGAAATGGTCATCTACAACACAGCCAACATCAGACAGAGCCTCCTGTACAGCTTTAGTGATGTCCTCCTTTGTATCAGCCAATGTCCCGTCAAAATCGAAGACCACTGCTTTGAACAATTAAATCACCGTGAAGTACTCAAACCGATTTGCTCTCTATTGTGTCATTGTTACAACATAAAAAGGGAAGTATGCAGCGATGCCTCCACAATCGATTGATGAAGTTCCTTTAGAGCTAACGACCAGATTGCGGGACAAGTCGAATGGGGTTCCATGCGCGAATTCTAGCTATAGCGAAATCACTATCAATTTATGAGCATCCTAAAATCTTGGAATCACTCTGATTCTTTTTCCATTTTGGCAAGGCGGGTGTAATAATCTGGAAGTTCTTTTAGGTGCGCCAACGCAATCTTGCCAGTCATTATTGGATCGTCATGCGTCACGTCAGTCTGCGAATCCCTTTTACCGTGTTCAAGCTCCACTTCAAGTCCCATCCTAAATTGCTCGAAATCAACCTTGTTCCAATCTATACCAATCGCTTCTCCTATCTCCTTCGCCTCTTCTTTAGTGAAACGTTTGGAACCTTTCACATTAACATCTCTCACTATAAATTTTATGTGCACGCCGACAATTAAGGTATCACTATCTTGTATCCCTTTTTTATGTGTTGCGCATGCAAGTATAGTATCACTCCTCATCAGAGTTGCAACAGCAAGAATTTCAAGCTCTCCATGAAAAGTCTTTTATAAAAAGGTAAAGAATTGAAGTGCGATAAGGAAAGACGTAGATGATCAACTTAGCTGAAAAGACTGTTAAACTCGCTCTGAAATTTGGGGCTGAGTACGCCGAGACTCGCATCGGAAGAGCGGTTAAAACTACGATTCGAGCAATGAACGATAAAGTCGAACAGATTACGAGCGGGACAGACAGAGGGATTGGCACAAGGGCACTCTATAGAGGAGCCTTAGGTTTTGCCTCCTCGAACTCTTTCAACAGGTATGATTTAGAAGAAAGCACTAGAGTGGCTGTGAAAGCGGCCAAAGTCAGCAGTACGGAGATCAAAGAGAAGGTTGTTCTCGCACCAGTAGAAACTCATGAAGATCGCATAATGATGCGAAGTGGGGAGGACCCATCAAAAGTAGATATGACTAGAAAAATGGAGTTGATAATAAGAGCATATAAAGCTGCCAAGGAGGTCAGTCCCAAGATTGCCAGCGTAGACACACTCTACGGTGACGGAACAGAAGAGGGCGCTATCGTGACAAGCGAGGGAACCAAGATTTTTAGAGGCTCAAGCTACCTAATGCTCAGAGCCCTAGTATTTGCCAGAGAAGAAGATAAAATAAGCATGTGTTATGAAAGCATAGGGTTTACAGGTGGTTTCGAGCTTTTTGAAGAGCAACCTGTCGAAAAGTACGCCCAGAAGGCTGCTGAAAGAGCGGTTGCCATGTTAAAAGCTAAGCCCGCGCCGAGCGGAAGGTTCACTATAATCGCTGACCCCCTATTGACCGGCACATTCGCCCACGAGGCTGTTGGTCATGCATGCGAGGGCGACGCTGTGATAGCAGGAGAATCCATCCTGAAGGACAAATTAGGACAAATGATCGGATCCCAAGACGTGTCCATATATGATGACTCCAGTTCGCCTCAGAGCTGGGGAAGCTCAAAGTACGATGATGAGGGCGTCAGAACAAAGAAACGCTTGCTTATTGATCATGGAACCTTGAGGGCTTTCATACTCAACCGTGAAGCCGCTGCAAAACTGGAACTGGAGCCCAACGGTGGCGCCAGGGCACAATCATATGCCTTTCGCCCCCTCGTCAGGATGAGTAATACATACATCTCAAGTGGAGACTATGAATTTGAAGAGTTGGTAGAGGATACAGAGCAGGGTCTCTACCTGAGGGGCACAAGGGGAGGACAAGTCAATCCTGCAGTAGGGTCATTTCAATTTAACGCCGAAGACGCATTCATGATAGAAAATGGAGAGGTAACCACCCCAATCTCGGATGTCTCGCTTTCAGGTTTAACCCTAGAAATCTTAAAGAACATCGACGCTGTTGGAAAAGACCTAACCCTACATATTGGACATTGTGGCAAAGAGGATCAGATCGTACGAGTAATGGACGGCGGGCCACACATCAGGATAAGAAATGTCGTAGTTGGAGGTAGAGTGTAGTGGATCTACTGGAATTCGCTATAACCGCAGCGGAAAAAAGAGGTGCCAATCAAGCTGAGGCGTACTTTAGTGAAAGCAACCAACTCAGAGTTCTCTACGAGAAAAGTCAGCTCAAGATAGGAGAACGAAAAAGAGATTCAGGAGTCGGAATCAGAGTCGCCCTAAAAAATGACAGCGGCTTCTCCACAGGCTTCTTCTATACAAACGAGTTGACAAGAAAAGCAGTTGATGAAGCGATTAAGAATGCATTAGTCATCGCAAAGGCGAGAAAAGCAGACCCGGATTTCAAGTCATTTCAAGAAAGAAAGAAGTTGAAGAATGTCGAAAAGATATATGACAAGAGAATTCATGGATTGGATCCGCAGCAAGTCATAGACCTCGTTAAGAACCAGATCGAGGTGGCTCTACAACATAGAAATATCGAGACAACGAGCGGATTTACAATGGTAGGGGAGTATCAAACGTATATAACAAACTCTCTAGGAATTTATGGAGGTTTTAAAACGACAAATTTCTACTCTTACTGCTTTGCCTTGGCCAAAGATGAAGGCTCTCTCGGCTCTGGTTGGGACGAATATGCAAACTGCTTCTACGATGAGGAGAGAGCGTTGGAAAGCTCGGGCAACGCAGCACAACTGGCTGTTGAACAGCTAAACCCAATACGAATGAAAGGAGGGAAAATGTGCTTAATCATACCACCATCGGCCTTGATGCAGCTGATGATAAATCTGATTGTCCAGATGCTCAGAGCTGACAAGGTTCAAAAGCAGCAGTCGGCATTGGCTGGAAAAATTGGACAACAAATAGGGTCCGAAGTTTTAACCATGGTGGATGATGGCCAAGCTCCTTGTGCTGTCGGATCCAAAATCTTTGACGACGAGGGATGTCCTACACAGAGAACCATGATTATGGAGAAGGGAGTTTTGAAGAGTTATCTTCACAACACTTACACCGCACACAAGGACGACATCAAAAGCACAGGAAACTCGCATAGAGCTCTCACATTTAACCCTGTGCCAAAATATACTTTGGAGCCGCAAGTCGGACCAACAAACATCATCCTGAAGCCCGGAACATCAAACAAGGAATCGCTAATCGCCGAAGTAAAAAATGGGTTAATCATGAATGGGTTTATCGGCGCCCACACCGCAAACATAGCCAGCGGAGACTTCTCCATGGCCCTCGACTGCCCATTCAAGATCGAGAAAGGTGAAAAAAGTCACCCGATCAAGGAGGTCATGATAAGCGGAAACATATTTGATCTACTCAAAAACGTCGAAGCCGTAGGAAACGACGTAAAGCAGTTTGAATTCAACCTCATGGGGGCAATGATCAAAGACTCATCTCTAATTTCGCCTTCGATACTGGTTCTAGACGTGTCTGTGTCTGCTTAATCCTAGTCTTTCATTCTTCAGAATTACCGCGCTGGAAGTGACCGTTAGAATGATCGAAATCTCGGATCCCTTGCCAGGTTCAGAGACAGGATATAGAACAGTACATAAGATATTTCTTGACAGTGATTGTGTTGGTTATGTTGAGGCAGGATATCTCACAAAGAAAGACATCAAGACTTTTGAGAAGTACACAAAGAGAAAATTGGCGGTAGGTCAACCATTTGGAGTACAAATCCTCATCGACAAAATGAACAGTGGGATCGGAGCAGATGAGATTGGAAATGAGAAGCTTCTGGAAATTGTCAATGCTGTTAAGAGAAAACTGCACGGACTGGAAGATAGAGATATCTCTATCATCCAAATCGAAAAAGAACGCAAGAAATTGATTGGAAAGGCGACTGAACTGAACAAAACTTCATAAAAACATGTTCATAGTACCGGGTGATTTAACAAATGCGATTGACCCTAGAGTCAAGGAAAACTCCAGTTGAAGCACGCAGGTTCATAAAGAAGTATAGGGGCTTATTCGAGGCAATCATTCTGATCGGTTTGGCATATCTAGCCTCCTACGGTCTCTGGTTTGGCTTGAGAGCTGTTCTAGGGTCAGAGTCTCCGATCTCCCCGGTAACGGGAAGTAGCATGATCGACAAGTATTACGAGGGGGACCTAGTGATTGTTCAGGGAGTGACAAAAGACCAAATCGCGATCGACGATGTTATCACGTTTCATCAACCAGGAAACTGGGACCACATTATCATCCATCGTGTAATCGAAAAAGCATACGAAGACAATGAGATATACTTTCTAACTAAGGGCGACAACAATCAATACCCAGACCCTGGGCACATTTGGCCGACAAGTGCAACTCCATATCAGGGGTGGCTTCCTGCTGACCACATTGTAGGCAGAGTAATATTTAGAGTCCCGTTCCTAGGGTGGCCTCTTCTAATCATGCAGGGATACCTCGGGAAAGCTGTCACCATACTTCTCATAATCATCATTCTTATCCTTTCATTGAGAAGAGAGAGAAAAGACAATCATTCTTCGACCACTTTATCATTCAATTACCTACTAAGGGTACACCAGTGATTTTAGATACTACCAGACTTAAGGATCTCAAATCTGCTCTATTAAGCTCATGAACATCCCTCTTTCCACAAGCGGCCGCGGCCATTTTTACCTCTTCTGTGCAAGCGGTGATGAAATTATAAACTTTCCTAGCGGCTTTGAGGTCCAATTTCCTTCTTAATTCAGGATCCTGCGTTGCTATACCGACGGGGCAGTTTCCCAAGTGACACTGCTGGCAGTACGTGCAACCCATAGCCACCAACATTGCAAACCCCATGAACACAGCATCTGCCCCTAGAGCCAATGCCTTCGCGACATCGCTCCCCTTGCTCAGTCCGCCACCTATCAACAGCTCCTGCTTTGCTTTCAATTTGTCTAAGACCTCTCTTGCCTTCACCAAAGCAGCAAGCGCAGGAATGCCAAAATCGTCAAGCATTATTTTCGGTGCGGCACCTGTTCCAGCTTCCATTCCGTCTACCGCTATTGCGTCTGGACCAGCTTTCACTGCAAACTTCACATCGTTTTCCACATCTCCCGCACCAAGTTTTATTATCACCGGCTTTCCACCATTCAGGCCTCTGATCCACTCAACCTTCTTCTTCAAATCCTCCACTTTTTCAATGTCAGGATGACGTGCAGGTGAATGTACATCTTCCCCGATGGGAACCTTTCTCAGTCTAGCGATTTCTTCGGTAACTTTTACTCCTGGCAGTAAGCCGCCAGATCCTGGCTTTGCCCCCTGCCCAATTTTTATTTCTATCGCATCTGCTTTCCTTATGTATTCTTCATCGACCCCGAATCTCCCTGTGCTGTACTGAGCAATGAGGAGTTCAGCCTCTTTCCTTTCCTCTGGAAGCATACCTCCTTCACCAGTGTTAGTGGAAGTTCCAGCCATACTGCTTGCCTTGGCTAGAGCAATCTTGGCTTCTCTGCTCAATGCGCCAAAACTCAGCGCGGCGATCATAATCGGCGTTTTGAGCCTCAATGGGTTCTCAGAGCTTCTACCTATCACGGTTTCAGCAGAAACGTTCTCTCTGTAATAATCCACAGGCGCTCTGGCAAGCTGGGCCGGGACAAAAACCAAATCGTCGAAGCCCATTACGTTTAGTTTTTTTGACCTACCACCAGACACGAGAATCTTACCTGATAATGCTCTTTTCCTTGTATCGTCCACCCACCTCATTTGATTAGCCCTCAGGTTCGATCCATCATTGGTAATTCCTTTTCATGGGTTCATCAAAATCTGTTCTGTTGATGGTAAGGGTTGAGCCTCTCATTTTCTATGTTCGCAATATGTGACTTAAGACCCGTAACTTCGCGGACTATCCTTAAAAACTCCTTATCCGAAAGGACGCTTCTCCTCTTCTCCGCCTTTTTCTTGACCTTGACAAGAATTTTCTTGACGACTTCCTTAGGCACCTTGATTCCGAATTCCCGCAGTTTACTGGATACGGCGTGGGACCCACTTAGCTTACCTAAGACCAGTCTTCTCGTCTGTCCGATCAGCTCTGGGGGATAAGGCTCATAGGTCGTCGCGTTCTCAAGGACCCCATGCTGGTGGATTCCCGAGGCGTGGGTGAAGACATTTGCTCCGACAGCTACTTTGTTTGGCGGTATCTCGATTCCAGAGGTTTTTTCAACAAATTTACAGAGTTCGAACAACTTTGAAAGATTGAAGTAACGAACGTTGTATAGGTTGTACAATGAAATGAGGACATCCTCCGTGGCAGCCAGACCCGCTCTCTCTCCAAGGCCATTTAAGGAGGTTGACAGGGCCCTTGCGCCAGCCTCCACGGCGGCGAGGGTGTTGGCGACCCCAAGTCCATGATCGTTGTGGCAATGCACCTCTAAGGGGACCTCTACAGTTTGGCCTATCTCGGAGACCAGATACTTCATGGCGGCGGGTATGATTGCTCCTATAGTGTCGACTATTCTCGCTCTGTCGGCGCCTGCCTCGACGACCGTTCTGAAAACCATCTTAAGAAAATTAAGTTCCGTCCTCGTGGAATCCTCAGCGCTGTAGGTGATATACAGTCCATGCGCCTTGGCGTACTCAACCATTTCTACTGCCCTTTCCAAGTACTGATCCCTTGTTATCTTCAGTTTGTACTTTAGGTGAATGTCTGATGGTGGGAGGGAGAGGACTATCCCCCACGCGCCAGTATTTATAACCGCATCGATATCACTTTTGAGGGCCCTGCTGAAGCCGAATATCTTGGCCTTCAGTCCTCGTTTCGCTAAACCCGTGACGGCCTTCATCTCTTCTGTCGAGGCGGCTGGGAAACCGGACTCGAGCTGTTGGACGCCAATCTCGTCTAGGCCTTCAGCAATCTTCAATTTGTCGTCTGGGGTGAAAACGACGCCTGGCGTTTGCTCCCCTTCGCGCAATGTCGTGTCGTGTATTATGATCTCATTCTTGAGCTTCATCGCCACGCGTACATGATCGCAAAAGTTGAAAGGAGAGACTATTATTCTGCGGTGGATTTCTTCGCTAGTTGTCATCGTGATTATTCCCAGGCCCATTCTTATGTTCTCGGAGCTATTGTTATGACTGTAAATCTGTTGAGCAAGAGGGTTGGTCTTGATATATGCTAAGGTTCGCTTATATAAAGCTTGCGCAAGATTGGGGATCTTTGCGATAAATGTAAAAGAAAATCGTCTATTTCGTATAATAATCATCTGCGAGGATGCGAAGGATCATGGAATGTTTAAATTTCGGTCATTCATGAAAATATTCGCATCGCACACATAGCCTGTTGGAGAATTGGCCTTGGGCAGGACACTGACTCAGAAGATATCGGAGAAACACATCGTTGAAGGCACGTTTAAGAGAGAAGAAGAAATAGGCTTACAGATTGATCAGACATTAACCCAAGACTCCACAGGCACGTTGGCTTACCTACAGTTTGAAGCGTTAGGCATCCCCCGCGTAAAGACGAAGTTGAGCGTGAGCTACATTGATCACAACACACTTCAGACAGACTTCAGGAACGCAGACGACCACAGATACTTGCAAAGCGTTGCTCAAAAGTACGGCATCATCCTGAGCAAGGCTGGCAATGGCATATGTCACCAAGTTCATCTCGAACGCTTCGCTATGCCAGGCTACACCCTACTTGGATCCGATTCCCATACATCCACTGCCGGAGGAATAGGCATGATTGCCATAGGTGCTGGCGGCTTGGACGTTGCAGTGGCAATGGGTGGAGGCCCCTACTACATCAAGGTCCCAAAGGTTCTAGGAATCAAGCTTGTGGGTAAGCTTCCACCTCTCGTTTCAGCCAAAGACGTTACTCTAGAGGTCTTGAGGCGCATCGGAGTGAAAGGAGGAGTGGGCAAGATTCTTGAATACTTTGGGCCGGGAGTGGAAACTCTGACGGTTCCTGAGAGGGCCACTATAGCCAACATGAGCAC
>Ga0209610_1001350_pt1 | contig 12680 bp, 13 predicted proteins | sample LakKivw275mmetaG_FD_184137 | JGI IMG/M metagenome (GOLD analysis project Ga0209610, IMG submission 184137) | Anoxic lake water microbial communities from Lake Kivu, Rwanda to study Microbial Dark Matter (Phase II) - Lake Kivu water 275m metaG... | ecosystem: Environmental > Aquatic > Freshwater...
TAATCTTTTGATATTTTGATAGAAATAATCTAAATGTCGATTATTGTTTTAGGGGTTCGATATTGGCAAATTTTCTCCAGGCCAGTTTCCCGGTAAAATTTTGTTTTTTTCTTTTGGTAAAATAAACTTTTCCCGCCGCAGTGGCGTAAAGAGTGTCGTCTCGACCGCAGCGGACATTTAGTCCGGCATGGATTTTTGTGCCTCGCTGTCTGGCAATAATCATTCCCGGCAAAACTTTTTCTCCGCCGTATCTTTTAACTCCCAGTCGTTGTCCTTGGGAATCGCGGCCCAGACTTGTGGACCCCCCGGCTTTTTTATGTGCCATAATAAATTATCTTAACATTTAAAAGCTTTAATATTTTAACATTTTATTGAAACTTGTCAATCTTTATTTTAGATGTTAAAATATTCTTTTGTTTTTTTGTCTTTTATTTTTTTTCAATTCCAATTTTATGTTTTAATGTCTTTTTATGACCCTTGAACATACTTTAAGGCAGATTCAAAAAAGTAAGTTTTGGAAAAACGAGAAAATGTTATTAATAATCGGCATTGGTTTGTTTTTAAATTTGTTGACTTGGCTTTTGGTTTTAGTCCGTTTCTCGGGTTTTAAGCAGGCAATGTCTTTGCATATGAGTTTTTTTTCTGGGATTGATTCAATTGGGCCGTGGATAAAATTGTTGATCTTGCCTTTGTTCAGCTTGGGAATTTTAATTGTTCATTTTATTCTTATTTTTCATTTTTACGCTTTGCGTCGAGAAGATTTATCCCGGCTCTTGGTTTTATCTCTTTTATTTATCCAAATAATTTCATTAACGGCGATTTTAATTGTCGTTGGTCTATAAAGACAAATAACGCATTTTAATCAATTTTAGATATTTTATAATCATTTTTTTTATGTTATTCTACTTAGTTAAAATTTTCGTGCTTTCTATTCTCGCTTTTGTTATTGCTATTTTATGGACGCCGTTTTTAACCCATTTCCTTTTTAAATATAAATTGGGGAAGAAGATTCGCGATGAAAAGCGGACTCCTATTTTTTCTTCTTTGCATAAATCAAAATCGGGTACGCCGACACTGGGAGGCGTGCTTATTTGGGGAACTACGGCTGTTCTCGGCATTGTTGTTTTTTATTTGGCTAAGTTGACGAATTTGGATATTTTCAAACATTTGAATTTTTTATCGCGGCCCCAAACCCTTCTTCCCTTGGGAATTTTAGTAGTTTCGGCGGTCATCGGCGCTTTTGATGACCTTCTTAATATTAAAGGGATTGGCCCCAATGGCGGAGGACTGAAGGTGCGCTATAAAGTTTTGATTTATACGTTAATTGCCGCTTGCGGCGCGTGGTGGTTTTTTTCTAAATTGGAATGGGATATCATTCATCTTCCGTTTTTCGGCGATTATCATATTGGTTTTTGGTATATTCCGCTTTTTATTTTTGTCATCGTCGCCACCAGTTTTTCAGTCAATGAGACGGACGGGTTGGACGGATTGGCCGGCGGAGTTCTTTTAATCGCTTTTGCTTCTTATGCCGTTATTGCTTTTATTCAGGGAAAATTCGATTTAGCGGCTTTTTGCGGTGTAATTGTTGGCGCCTTAACCGCTTTTCTTTGGTTTAATATTTATCCCGCCAGATTTTTTATGGGCGACACCGGGGCAATGTCTTTGGGCGTCACTTTGGGGGTTATTGCTATGTTGACCAATACATTTCTCTTTTTGCCTTTAATCGGATTTTTATTGGTGATAGAATCTATTTCCGTAATCGCGCAAACCGCTTCTAAATTTTTTCGTCATAAAAAGATTTTTCTTTCCACCCCTCTCCACCATCATTTTGAAGCCATTGGTTGGCCGGAACCGAAAATCGTAATGCGTTTTTGGTTGATTAGCGGAATGGCGGCGATTTTCGGTTTAGTTATTTTCCTGACGGAAAGTATTCTATAATTTTAGCGCTGGCGGTTGATCGCCGGCAATTTATTTTTTTATGTCGATAAAAATAAGGAAGATTAGAAAGGGTGAGAGAGAAAAAATGGGCGCGCCGGATTACTATGTTATTGTCAGTTTCTTCGCCTTGATTGTTTTGGGGTTGATTGCTCTGTTTTCAGCCAGTTATTTCACGGCTTGTCAGAAGTTCAATGATTGTTATTTTTATTTAAAACATCAATTGTTTTTTGGTTTACTGCCCGGTTTGGTGGTTTTTTTATTTTTTTATTTTTTTGACTACCGGCGCTTTAGAAAAATTTCTTTTGTTTTGTTTATTTTAACTCTTTTTTTATTGGCGGCTGTTTTATCTCCTGCGGTCGGCTTAACCAAAGGCGATGCCAGAAGATGGATTCAAGTTGGAAATTTTGTTTTTCAGCCGTCAGAGATAGTCAAGTTGTCGTTTTTAATTTATTTAACCGCTTGGCTGGCGCAAAACAAGAATAAAATCCGGAGTTTTAAAATGATTTTTATCCCTTTTATCATAATCTTGGGAATAGTTTCTCTTTTAATTGTTCTCCAGCCGGATATCGGAACTTTATCCGTGATTGTCGCCGCCGCTTTGGCGGTTTATTTCATTGCCGGCGCTCCTTGGCGTTATATCCTTTTTTTAGTTATTGGATTAGTCGCCGTTTTAGTCATCTTGGTGATATCCGCTCCTTACCGCTTGGAAAGGATTATTACTTTTCTAAAGCCCGAGATTGACCCGGGCGGTATTGGTTATCATATTAACCAGGCTATTTTAGCCGTTGGCTCGGGCGGAATTTTTGGACGGGGATTGGGACATTCGTTTCAAAAAATTTATTATTTGCCGGAAGTGATAAGCGATTCAATTTTCGCGGTTATGGCCGAAGAATTCGGTTTTATTCTTATTTCCCTGGTCGTTTTTCTTTATTTTTATCTGGCTTATCGGGTTTTTCGTTTGGTCAAGTTGTGTCCTGACGACTTTGGTCAGTTATTGGCCGCGGGCATCGGGTTTTGGTTTATTCTGCAGACGATTATCAATATGGGGGCGATGTTAGGACTTCTGCCTTTAACTGGTATTCCTTTGCCTTTTATTGGTTACGGCGGTTCAAACATGGTTATTTTTTTTGCCGCTTTTGGCATTATCGTCAATATTTCTCGCCACGCGCCAGAGAACAAAAAGGCGAGCGAAACGGACTCATAATTTGTCGAGTTGCCAATTCGTTTTTCAAGAAAAAATAAAAACCCCGGATTTTCCGGGGTTTTTGTGCTTCCCTGAAACATTCCCCCCCAAAGACCGAAGGACACGTATTTGTTGTCTTTAAAAGAATCCCTGTTTTCGTTTCCGCGGAAACCGGGGAACATCTCATTAGAACCCAGCGTTTTCTTAATGGACTAAAAGGCCGTCGGGCACTTTTAAGCACTTTTATATTATTATGTTTATGTGAGTATGTTAATAATGGGCGTGGATAATCTCGGGTTTGATACCGCCGGGTTGACAAAATTTTAAAATTTGTTATAATAAAATCACAATAATCAATGATCATTTAAACAATTTGACGTTTTGTGGCATTCATTTCTCTTTATTTCCCTGTCTATCAGTGGTAAAACCGGTCATCCCTCCTAACCGGGAAGTAACCGCAAATCAAGAGTGATCTTGCTTGTCAAGAGTAGTTCTTGGGCTGATAGGCAGGAAAGTAAAGAGAAAAAATTTATTGTTAACATTAAAAAAGGAGGACAGAATGAAAAAATCGCTTTTTTCGCTGTTGTTGATATTTTTTGTTGTCTGGCTTTTGCCGCAATGCGAAATGTTGCCAACCGAAATTCAAGGAGGTGAGGCGATTGATGAACTTGATGTCGTTATTAATTTAGACGTGGAAAATCAAGAAATCCGCGTCGTAAATTATAACAGTGACGGTGCTCGGGTAATCGTTTCTCATCGAGTTTATGGTGGAAGCGAAAAATATACGGTTATTTTCGACGAATACGTTTATGGCGCTAGGGGCGGACGCAATGCCTGCGTGAAAAAAAACCGACTTATTTCCGGGGATAAATATTGCGTTGAGATAAAAGTAAGTGGGAACGAATTTATCGGTTGGTACACATTATGAATCAAAAAAATCGGGATCTAAGTCCCGATTTTTATTCGAGGTCAGACCTCCTTAATCTTTTCTTTAAGAGGTCTGACCTCTTTGAAATTGCGTCCGGTCGAGGTCAGACCTCCTTAATCTTTTCTTTAAGAGGTCTGACCTCTTTGAAATTGCGTCCGGTCGAGGTCAGACCTCCTTAATCTTTTCTTTAAGAGGTCTGACCTCTTTGAAATTGCGTCCGGTCGAGGTCAGACCTCCTTAATCTTTTCTTTAAGAGGTCTGACCTCTTTGAAATTGCGTCCGGTCGAGGTCAGACCTCCTTAATCTTTTCTTTAAGAGGTCTGACCTCTTTGAAATTGCGTCCGGCTTATTTATTATACAAAGTCATGGTTTTTTCCAGTCCTTGTTCCAAATAAAAACCGATTATTTCCGTCGTTTTTTTTATTGTTTCGTTTATTATTTCTTGTTCTTTTTTATTGAATTTTTTCAAAACGAAATTCTCCGCTATTTTTTGACCTTTTTGATTTCCCGTTTTTTGATTTCCCTGCTCGCCAATTCCGACCCTCAGCCGGACGAAGTTTTTTGTTTTCAGGCGGTCAATAATTGACTGGATTCCTTTATGTCCGGCCGAAGAACGATTGCGGCAAATTTTAATTTTACCCAAAGGCAAATCAAGGTCGTCGTGGATGACGATTAAATTTTCAATTTCTTTTTCCCACCACTTGCCAGCGCCGGCGGAACGGGCGGGGAGTTTCTTGATTATTTCTCCAACCGCCTTGCCGGAACCATTCATAAATGTCTGCGGTTTGACAAGGATGATTTTTTGGCGTTTAAAAATTCCTTGAGAAATTTGGGCTTTAAAAATTCCTTGCCGGCGCCAGCGGGGAAAATGAAAATCGTCGGCTAGGGCGTCAATTATCATAAATCCGACATTATGGCGGGTTTCCGCGTATTTTTCTCCCGGGTTTCCCAACCCAACAACGAATTTCATATTAATTTTTTGAATATTTATTAAGAAAGTTGACAGAAGCTGACAGGGTCCGACCCTGTTATGCCGTGACAGGGTCGGACCCTGTCACGGCTACTGTCAATGCTAATATTTTGATATTCTAATGATTATCGGCGCTCCTCTGAAATCCCATTTTTTTCTCATTTGTTTTTCAATGATGTTAATTTGGGCCGGATGAATTGCCCTTTTCCTAATAAGGACTTTGGGGATTTCAAGAAAAAATGACGGCGGACAAACATCGGTTTGATGTATTTTTATTTTTTTCCAAACGTCCGAATCGAATTTTTGTTTTTCAACGGTTCTTCGTAAAAAATCATTTAATTCTTTGTCACTGATTTGCTGTTTAAGATTTTTTGCTACTTGGTTGATTAAAGGAAATATTTTTTCCGTGTTTTTTTTTGCTTTGGCTGAGATAAAAAGGATTGGCGCCCAAGAGACCGTCAGCGGTAGTTTTCTCAATTTGGCATCGAAGTCCGACGGTCGAAATTTAAAGCCGGGAATTTTGTCACCCTTGTTGAGAATCAGAATTAACCCCTTATTGTTTTTAATCGCTAAATCGATTAGCGATTTATCTTGATGGCTGATTTCTTCGGAAAGATCAAGGAGAACTAAAATGATATCAGATTTTTTGATTGTTGCCAAAGATTTTTGGGCCCCGATTTTTTCAATTCCCGGCTTGATTTTAACTTTTTTACGCAAGCCGGCAGTGTCAATTAGCAATAAATTTTCCTTTCCCGGCTCGGTTTGAATAAGAACATCTTGCGGCCCCCTGGTTGTCTGAGGCAAAGGAGAGACAATAAACCGCTCTTCGTTTAAAAGGGAATTTATTAATGTTGATTTTCCGACATTGGGACGGCCGATAATCGCCGCTTTAATCGGCGTCTCAATTGGCGACTGGTTCTTGATGAAGGAAGTTTCATTTCCGGCGGGTTGATTATTCTGATTTTTAAATGCGATTGCAAATACCTTGTCGAGCAGGTCGCCGACGCCGACGCCACTGGCGGCGGAGATTGGTATTGGCTGGCCAAATCCCAATTTCAACCAATCTTGATTTTTAGTCAGAAGTATTTTTTTTTGATTGTCGGCTTTATTAAGGACAAGCAGCGCTTTTTTTTTATTTTTTTTAATCAACTGTCCGATTTCCATTTCGAAGTCGGAAATTTGTTTATTGACATCGCAAATAAAAAGAATGAGGTCGGACTCCTCAATGGCTTTTAAAATATGCTTTTTAACTTCCTTCCCTATATCATCTAAGGCTTTCGCTTTTTTTATTTGCCGTTCGGATAAAGGAATTTGGATTTTTACCAATCCGCCGGTATCGACAATGATTATCTCTTTGCCCCGCCAGCGGCAAATATCGTAGTTGCGGTCTCGAGTCGTCTCCGGCAGAGAAGAAACAATGGCTCCTCCTTTTTCAGTCAGGCGGTTAAAAAGCGTTGATTTGCCGACATTGGTTTGTCCGATAAGGGCAAGTTTCAGCATAAAACTCGTGTTTAATAATGCCAATCTACAATTGCTAATATTATTGGTCGGAAACTAAAATTTAATTTGAATCAACTAAATTAATTAAGATAATTAAACTGATTTTATTCACTCGAAATATTCGAAATATCGTTTTTTTCTTTTTCGCCAACCGCGGACGGTTTTTCAAAAATATTTTCCGCCAGCTTGGCCAAGTCCTTAAAATTGCCGCTTTTCGGCTTTAAAATATAGGCGCCATCGACGTTAATTTCCGCTTCGACGAGGCCGTTTTCTCCTTCGCCAATCACCTTGTTGATAATATTATGACTGTCGATTTCCGAAACTAATTTAGCTAATCTGACGCCTTGGCTGAAATCGAGATTCGTGCTGATATTATCCTTCAAGATATTATAGATGCGCCAAAGTTTTTGCGGTTGAAGTAAAAGATTTTCTTTTTTAATTTTTTCTCTAATGGCAAAAAGAATTTTTTGTTGTCGTTCGCTGCGGGCGAAATCTGAATTTTCTTGGTTGGTTCCATGTCGAGAGCGAACGAATTTTAGAGCCCTATCTCCACTCATTAGTTGTTTGCCCGCTTCGAAATTGATTGTTTGGTAGCCGAAATTAGCGGCGGGAAATTGGTAATCGGTAAAACTTTTTTCAACTTCCACTTCGATGCCACCCAACTCGTCAATCAGTTTTTCGAAAACGTCGAAGTCGACTCGAATCCAATAATGAATTTTTAATCCTAAAATTTCTTCCACTGTTTGGCTGGTTAAAGCGCCGCCGTCATTGGCGTTGACGGTGCCAAGAGCGTTGGCTGAATTGATTTTCCTCCAGCCGTAACCGGGAATGGGAACATAAAGGTCGCGAGGAAGAGAGAGGAGTCCGACTTGCGACGTGCTCGGTTTTAAAAAAGCCAGGATAATAGTGTCGGTCAAATAGGGTCCTTCATGCTCGGCGCCGCCCATACCTAAAATTAAAATATTGATTCTGTCCGACAATTCTCCTTTTAGAATTTTATCTTTGCCGGCCACTAATCTGGCTACGCCTTCCCAAAATGACAGTCGGCCGAGATTGGTTATTAAGCTGTTACTGGAAGAAAAAAGAGTATTGGCGAAAAAGAAAATAATGATGGCGGAAATAAAAATTAAAGCCCGAAAAATTTTATTGGCCTTTTCTTTTTTTTCTTCGTTTCTTTTGAAATTCGGCTTTAATTGCGGCGAGGGGACTTCGTTGATTAAATTAATGCGTTTTTCGGGCATAAAAAATTATCACTTTGTTTATAGCTTACGACATTATAACAGGAAAAGAGAATTAGACAAGAAATTTTTAAAATTGTTTTAACCGTGTCGTTTTTCCAAATCTGTTTAGGGCTGTGGATAACTTTTTGTTAAATTTGTGTTATGATGATCTACGTTATCTCAATCTCAGATTAAAACAATTAATAATCAATAATAGTTTTTATTAAACAGGGTTATGAAAAACAAAAAAGGTTTTACTTTAATTGAATTAATGGTCGTGGTAGCCATTATGGGGCTTTTGGCCGCCTTGGCGGTAATTGCTCTGAACAGCGCTCGAGCAAGAGCTCGCGACGCGCGACGCGTTTCCGACGTCAAACAAATTCAGACCGCCTTGGAATTGTATTATTTGGATAATAACGCTTATCCAGTCGCCCCCGCGGCGCCGGGAATAATCGAAGAAAAATGCATTAGCAGTGGTGGGATTGTTGAGGTGGGGAGCTGCAGCGGAACCACTTATATGAGCATAACGCCTTCCAATCCGATTCCGCGCAATGATGGCGACTGCGCTGGCATCAATACGAGTTATACTTATGCCGCCGTTGCTTTAGATGGCAATAATACCAGTTATTACATTACTTATTGTCTCGGGGCGAAAACCGGAGATGTGGACGCGGGGGAACATCGCGCGACTCCGGCCGGCCTGGTTGACGACTAAAGCTCCCATCTTTTAAAAAATCAGATTGATAAAATATTAATTTCATTTTATTGAGTTTTTACGAGTCCAGTCCTGTAGTTTTTAAAGGGCTGGACTTTTTATTTTTTGCAAATTATGCCATTATTAATGGCAATGAACGCTAAAATTGAAAAAAATTTTAATCTCGTTCTTGAATCTGGTTGGCTTTTGATTTTCATTTTATCTCCCTTGTTTTTTGCTCCGTTTGTTTACGGCACCTGGCAGATTGGAGAATATTTTTTATTTCAGATTTTAACGGAAATTATTTTGTTTGTTTGGCTGGCAAAAATCATTATTGTTTTTCTTGCCCGACGGCAGACCCCGATTACCCAATCCCCAAGCACCCAATCGTCTATTCTTCCGGCTGTGATTTTCATTGTTGTTCTCGGCTTGGCGACAATGTTTTCTCAATCGCCAATTCATAGTTTTTGGGGATTTTATCTTCGCAAAATGGGTTACGTGACTTGGCTTCATTTTTTCGTCTTTTTTTTGGTTTTGTTTTTCAACCTTAAAACGCAAAAGCAAGTTGCTAGAATTTTTTTTGTCGTTGCTTTAACTTCGGCCGCCGTCGCAATTTACGGATTTTTTCAAATTTTCGGTTTTGATATTTTTCCTTGGAGTGAAGCGCCCTTTTTCAGCAATCGGATTTTTTCCAGCCTTGGCCAGCCGAATTTTTTGGCCTCATGGCTTTTATTGTCTCTTCCTTTTATTATTTGGGTTATTTTTTATTATTCTTCAAAAGTGCGCTCATCAACGCCATGTTTTAAAAATTATTTTTTCCGGGCACTTTTTATTTGCTTGTTTTTTCTTTCCGTTTTTGTTTTAGTTTTAACCCAGAGTCGGGGAGGATGGATTGGGTTCTTTTTCGCTTTTTTCTTTTTAACGATTATTTTTGCTTGGCAGTTAAAACAAAAACGCCTCGCTGTTCTTTTGTTTATTTTTTTCGTTCTTTGCTGCGTTTTTGTCGTTTGTCTTAATTGTTCGTATCCTTTAACTTCTCGTCCCGGCGACTCTTTTTTGGTTAGTCGTTTTAAAACCTTAAGCCAACTCTCGGTGAGCGGCGAATTGAGATTGACTTGGTGGCGGAACAGTTGGGATCTGATTAAACAGAGGCCAATTTTGGGCTATGGGCCGGAAACCCAGCATTTGAATTTTGTTAAGTATTATCTTCCGGAATTTGCCGCCCTGGAAACAATTAACACTTATCCGGACCGGGCGCATAACGATTTTTTTGATATGCTTTTAATTTCCGGCTTCTTGGGCCTGATCAGCTATTTATTTTTAATTATTAGCGCTTTTTATTTCGGCTTTAAGCATATTTCCAAATTATCAGTAGTTAGTAATCGATTTTCGCCGGCTAATCAGCGATCATTAATTGTTCAACCTCTGAATTTCCAATTTGCCAATCTTTGTCTTTTAACCGCTTTGCTCGGTTATTTGATTTCTCTCCAATTTTCTTTTCATGTTATTCCAACCGCGGTTTATTTTTGGGGTTATTTGGCAGTCATTTTAAAGATTGCGACTACCGAGCTGAGAGGTTTTTCTGTTTTAAATTAAGCGTAAAATTAAATTTGGTTAAATTAAATCTTTTAGACAATGTCTTCATTTACTAAAATTGTCATTATAATTTTATTTGTCATTTTGTTTGCGTTGGTTTTCTGGCAGTTTAACGCCAAAATTGTTTTGGCCGATTATTATTTTCGCCAAGCTATATCTTACCGCAAGGGCAACGCCTGGGAGGAAACATTGGTTAATTATGAAAAAGTTTTGAAATATCAGCCGTTTGAGCCGTATTATCAAAAAAGATTTGCCTTGGATTTAATGTGGGGTTTGGACTTTTATCAAAGCGACGAATCAAAAATCCGAATTCTTGATTTGGCGATTGAGCGGATGAAAAAAATTCCGGAGCGGGACCAAACTTTTGAAGTTAAGGCCTATTTGGCGAGAATTTATTCTCTAATGGCCAATTTAACCCAGAATGAAAATGATTTTTTGCTGGCGGAAGAAGAGATAAGTCGGGTAGCACAAATTTCGCCGCAAATGGCCGGCGTTTATAATGACTGGTGCCAAATCAAAATTGACCGGGGAAAGTGGTCGGAAGCGTTGGAAAGATGCAATCAAGCCCTTCTACTTTATCCTAATTTGGCGGACTCGCGGATAAACGAGATCCATCGTCAAGCGGTTATGGCTGAGATGAGCCAGGTTTATGAAAAACTCGGCCACATTTACCGCGAGTTAGGCGATTATCAAAAAGCAGAGCAAATGTATGTCCAGGTGCTTAAATTTTTTCCCTTGGATAAACCTTATCTTTGGAAAAAAATCGGCGATCTTTATTACCTCCAGCGGGACATAGACGTCGCCATTGCCAAGAATTTTCACGGCTACACTCTTAATCCGAAAGATCCAGCTTGGTCCCAAGCTCTTTATCTTCTTTATCTGGAAAAAGGGGATACGGAAGCCGCCGCCCGTTGGTTTTCTTTTTAAGTATTTTTGTGGCGATTTGTATAATACCAAATTAAAAAGTATGTTTCGACAAAAACAAAATATAAATATTTTTGCCTTTTATCCGAGTCCTGATCTTTAAAACTGGGGTCTGACCCCCTAAATATTCCTTCTAAAACTCGCATTAATAGATGTTTATAGAGTAAAGATTTTAATTTGGCGTGATTTTAAGCGATTTTTAGATAGACTTAATTTTTAATTAAAATGGCTAGAAAATTAAGAGAAAAAATTATTGCCCCTGAAAAAATGTATCATATCGTTTGTCGGGGGATAAACCAAAAACGTATTTTTAGGGGAGCTCGCGATTACAAAAAAATGCTGGCAATTATTAAAAAGGCAAAAAAGATGTATAATTTTTATTTGTATTCCTATAATTTATTATCAAATCACATTCATTTATTTATAGAAACGAAAGAGGTTTCTGTTTCTAAAATTATGCATTATATCAACGGTTATTATGCTGGTTATTTTAATCGCAGACACAAGCGAGTAGGTCATTTATTTCAAGATAGATTCCATTCTTCTTTAATAGACACGGAATCTTATTTTTGGGCGGTTAGTGCCTACGTTGACCTCAATGCGGTTCGCGCCGGCTTGGTAAAGAATCCGGAGGATTATTCTTGGAGCGGTTATCAATTCTATTTTAAAGAAGAGTTTAATAATAGTTTGATAGACAGAGATCGCTTTTTATTATTAGGCGGAGATGGGGATATTGAAATCCTCCGTCAAGAATATTTGGAATTTGTAAAAGAAGAGTCAAAAAAAGAAAAAAGACCGAAATTTATTAAGAACGAAAACTATATTTAAATTTTAAATAAAATTACGCCAAATCTAAAAAATTATTCTAAAATTCGCACCAATAAAGCATTCTGAAAGGATGAAAAATGGGGTCAGACCCCAAGATAAAGATAGACCCCAAGATAAAAATAGACCCCAAGATAAAGATAGACCCCAAGATAAAGATAGACCCCAAGATAAAGATACAAAGATACAAAAATGGAAAAAACAAGAATTTTATTTATTAATGCAATTGATTTTCGCAAAGAAATCGAGAGATGCTATCCGCCTCTTGGTCTTGGTTATTTGGCGGCTAGTTTGAGACAAAGATTTGGCAATGATTTTTTTCAATTTAAAATAATTAACAGAGCCGTAGAAGAGGAAATAAAAAAGTTTAAGCCCGACTTGGTTGGCATTAGTTCAGTAAGCCAAAATTATAATTTAGCGATTGAGTATGCCCGGACAGCCAAAAAGTATCACCGGCCAGTGATTATCGGGGGTTTTCATATTTCAATGATGTCTTCTTCCTTGACGAAAGATATGGAGGTGGGAATTATCGGGGAGGGCGAAGAGACTATCTGTGAGTTACTTGAATCGTTTGAACGGAAAAAGAGATTTGACTGGGGTGAGATGCAAAAAATTAAAGGAGTAATATATTGGGGTGATAAAGATAAAATTATTTTTACGGGTCGGCGGGATTTGATTTATCCCTTAGACAAAATTCCTCTTCCAGCGCGGGATTTATTTGAAATTCAAAAGAATACTTATGTGTTCAGTAGCCGGGGCTGTCCGTATCGTTGTACTTTCTGCGCCTCGTCCCGCTTTTGGGATAGAGTTCGGCTTTTCTCGGCCGAATATGTAGTTAATGAAATTCAACATCTAATCGATAAGTATAATGTCAAATACATCAGTTTTTATGATGATTTATT
>Ga0209610_1001352_pt1 | contig 12665 bp, 9 predicted proteins | sample LakKivw275mmetaG_FD_184137 | JGI IMG/M metagenome (GOLD analysis project Ga0209610, IMG submission 184137) | Anoxic lake water microbial communities from Lake Kivu, Rwanda to study Microbial Dark Matter (Phase II) - Lake Kivu water 275m metaG... | ecosystem: Environmental > Aquatic > Freshwater >...
CTATGCGGATAAGGGGGACGCTCCCCTCCCCCTTATAACCCCCTGGGTAAGGCATGCATTCATCCCCGCGGCAAGCCGCGGGGTATTCTGCAAAGGGTTTTGATAAAAAATAGCAGGAAGAAAACTGGATTCCGGATCAAGTCCGGAATGACAAGTGAAAATATAGCAGGAAGGAAACGAAGAGAAGACTGGATTCCGGATAGGGCCTAAAGGAATGACAATGAAAGTTTTGCATATCTTCATTTTAAGTATGAGGAGCAACAGCGACAAGGCATCTTAATGATATTATTATATTCAAGATTTCTCCCCGAGTTTACCCTGAGTGAATCGAAGGGGTCGAAATGACATAAGTAGACATTATGCAAAGCTTTTAATTATAAAAAGATAAAAGGCGGGAAGAAAGGGGAATGACGAAGAAAAAACTGGATTCCGGATCAAGTCCGGAATGACAATAAAAAGAAAAACAAGGGCACTGTCCCCTTATTTTTTTGCCCTCATTTTTTTGTTCGTTTCATTGTCACAAACATTGGCATACGCCGCTGATGCTCTTTTCGATGGGCCGGCGAACTGGGGCGGGACGGGGCTGATGGAGACGCCGACGGCGCGGGTGCTGAAGGAGGGGCGCTACCGGTTCGGCGTCAGCCAGATGGATCCATACCGATATTATTACGTGGCCATCAGTCCGCTGAAGGGCCTGGAGGTCGACGGGAAGGTGACGGAGATCCTGGGCGTGAAGGTCAATCCCTCCAGCACTTCATGGCAGGGATATGGAAACTACAAGGACAAGTCCGTCGATCTGAAGTACCAGTTCCTACCGGAAGGCAAGTATCATCCCGCCATCGCCCTGGGGATCATGGACCCCCACGGGACGAGAAAATACCCCTCCCAGTACATCGCGGCCAGCAAGCAGATTTTCCCTTTCGATTTCACCGTCGGATATGGAAACGGGAGGTACGGCAAGGTCCCCCTGGCCGGCGAGGGGGAGAATTTCAAGGCGGAGATATTCAGCCAACCCCGTGAGTGGCTGTCGGATTCACAGTTCTTCGGCGGGATCCAGTTCGCCCCCACGGAGACCTTCGCCCTCATGGTCGAATACAGCCCGATAAAGTACGAGCGCCAGACGGGCGACCCGGCCCAGCCGGTGTATTTCAAGGAACCCGTATCGTCGAAATACAATTTCGGCCTGCGCTGGAGGCCCCTCGACTGGACGGAAATCGATCTGAGCTACCAGCGGGGAAACCAGGTCGGGATCAACGTGTCCCTCGCCTTCGACCTGGGAAACCCTCTCGTGCCCATTTATGTTCATCCCTACAAGGAAAAGCCGGAATACAAGGCGAACCCGCTGACCCGGAGGCTCGTCCATGCCCTGAGAGAATCGGGCTTCAGCAATATCGGGATCATGGAGACGGATGATGAGCTGTGGATCGAGGCGGAGAACGACAGGTATTACTACACGCCGAGGGCGATCGGCGTCGTGCTCAAGCTCGTCCACGACATAGCCCCAAAAAATATTCAGAAGGTTCACCTGATCCTCGCGGAAAACGGGATTCCCGTCCTGAGATTTTCGACGACGAAAGAGGACATGGTGGAATATTTTGCGGGAAGACTGACCCCGCCGCAGTTTTATTACCTCTCAAAGACCGACACGAGCATCCACGAGCCGCTGAAGGTGAAGAAGGAATACCGGAAAGAGTTCGACTACTATGTGAAGCCGGACTTCCAGATGTTTCTGAACGATCCCTCGGGGTTTTTCAAGTACCGGCTCGGCGCCTCCGCCTGGACGTCATACCGGCCCTGGAGAGGCGCGTCGCTGGTCGGCGGCATCGCGGCCTACCCGCTCAACGACGTGTCCACGGTGAACGAGCCGCTCTCGAGACCGGTGCGGTCCGACTACGTACCCTATCTGGAAGACAGGGTTGCCCTGGAGCGCGCCCTGTTCGAGCAGATCACGAAGATGAAGCACGAGGTCTACGGCCGTATCTCCGGCGGGCTTCTGGAGGTGGAGTACGGGGGCGTGGATGGAGAGGTGGCGATGCCCCTTTTCAGCGGCAGGATCATGCTCGGGCTGAGCGGCAGCCTGGTGCGGAAAAGGGAGCCGAGCAGCCCCCTGGCGATGAAGAAAGACGACTGGAAGGATTATTACACCACGGGTTTCGTCAACGGGCGCCTGAACATCCCCGAACAGGAGATCATCTTCGATGTGAAGGCCGGGCAATTCCTCGCCGGCGACCGGGGAGCGAGGTTCACCCTGTCGAAGTTCTTCAACGGGGTCATTCTCTCGGCCTGGTACAGCATGACGAACACGTCCATCTTTTCGGACGGCTACAACAACGGCTACCACGACAAGGGGATCGGCATCACCATCCCGCTGAGAATCTTCAGCGGTTCGGACTCGAGGACCACATACAGCTACAAGGTCTCCCCCTGGACGCGCGACGTGGCCCAGGACATCGACCACTTCACGGACCTCTTTGATTACATCGGGAGGAAAGTGGGGGTGTACCTGGAGAAGGACGCGAAAAAAGAAAGTAGGCAGTAAGCAGTAGGCAGTATGCAGAAAGAAAAAGACAGTATACAGTATGCAGCCCACTCTTATTGTCATTCCTGCTTTTCTTTTGTCATCCCCGCGAAGGCGGGGATCCAGTCTTTCTTTTCACGGCAGGCACTGTCAGTGAACATAAGAATGTTTGACTTTAGGCGATAAGTCTTTTATCTTCGACGCATATGTGTGGATCCACGCCGGAGCCTGCCCTCGAAGTTTTAAATCGGGGGCGGGGATGACAAGAAAGTAAGAGGGAATGACAGAAAAGCCAAAAGACATGACAGGAAAGTAAAAGGGCTGACGGGGAGAATCAAAAGCGATATTATGATGGAAGAAATAAAAGATAAGAATCAGGAAATGGCCGGTGAGGAGGAGATAAGCCTCCTCGATTACTGGCGGGTGATCCAGAAACATAAGAAGCTCATCGGCAGGATTGTCCTGGTCACGGTCGTGCTCACGGCCGTCGTCTCGCTCTTCATGAAAAATATTTATGAGTCGAAAGCCCTCATCACTCCGGTTACGCCAAAAGAAAGCAGCAGCACCGGTGTATTGGCGACTCTGACCCAGCAGTTCGGGGCGCTTCCCGGCATGCTGGGACCGCCCACAGCGGGAGGAACATCGGCGGCGGAACTGGTCAATCTCCTGAAGTCCAACATCGTCCGGGAAAAGATGATCGACAAGAACAACCTCCTTCCGGTCCTCTTTCCCGAGCAGTGGGATGCGGAGAAGAAGGCCTGGAAGAAAGGGGGCATCAGCCTGAATCCCCTCGTCTGGGTCAGCAAGGCGATCAAATGGGTCATGCCCCAGGGTCAGAAGGTTCGCAAAAAGGACGATGACGTTCCGGACATAATGGACGGGCTGAGAGCACTGGAGGACATCATAACGGTCAAGAACAATCTCAAGGAGAACACGATCACCATCACGGTGGATTATCCCGATCCTGAAATGTCGGCGAAGATGGTCGCCTTTCTCCTCGACGCGCTGAACGAAAACATGACGGGGGAATCGCGGCGGGTGGCCAAGATCAACAAGGACTATCTCGAGGATCAGATCAACAAGAATTCGGACCCCTTCATCAAGCAGAAGATCTACTTCCTGATCGCCCAGCAGATCGAGACGATGATGATGGCGGAGGTAAAGGAGAACTTCGCCTTCAAGGTCCTCGATCCGCCCATGGTCCCGGACAAGAAGATCAAGCCGAAGCGAACGGTGATGGTTTTGCTTTCTCTCGTGGTCGCGCTGTTCATCGGCATCTTCACCGCCTTCTTCCTAGAGTACCTGGAGAAAAACAATATAAAAATCTCATGGCAGATAAAATGGCCAAGGGGCGAAAGGACGAAAGGGTAAAGGGCCAAGAGACGGATCATTATAAGTCGGCAATGATGTTTGATCAGCGGAGGGAAAAGATGGTATTTTTCAGAAAACAGTTTCTAACAGTCTGTTTTACTGTCCTCTTCATATTATCCGCCAGTGGGGCGGGGATTGCCCAGCAGGCCCAGCCGGCGGGAGGCCAGGCCGCAACTGCACCGGCCGCAAGTCAGACCCAGCCAACGGTCACGCCAACGCTGGTTCCCATCGCCCCCGCGACACCGTCACAGCCGGCCGATGCGGCGCAGGCCATGCCGCAGCTCACTCCACGACAGGCGGAACTTTACCAGCGGCTTACCCCAGAACAGCAGAGGGCCATCCAGGCGGAGCTCGGCAAGACCGGCGGGGTGTTGACGCCGGAGGCGAGGGAAGCCCTGAAGGCAAGACCGGAATTCAAGGGCCTGACGCCGGAGGAAGTCCTGAAGGGAAAGGCGCTCCTCGAGAAAGAGGGCATAAAACTGCCGTCCGAGCGAAAAGAAGCCGTGGAGAAGAGTGTCATCGGAGGGGAAGCCAAGGACAAGACTCTCTTCGACAGATCAAGATTGGTCGGTGAATATCAGGACGTTCAATTGAATTTAAGGCCTTTCGGTCAGGACTTCTTTAAGGAAGCGGCCGTCCGGGTAGTGACGGAAAGAAGAGACATCCCCGTTCCCTTCAAGTACGTCGTCGGTCCCGGCGATGAAGTGAAGATCCTCCTCTGGGGGAGAGTGAATGCCCAGTACAACCTGGTCGTGGACCGGGACGGCAAGATCACGATCCCGCAGATCGGGCCCATCCCCGTCGCCGGCATGACCTTCGAAGACATGTCCGCGAAGCTCATCAAGCAGACGGAGCAGATCGTCGGCGCCAACATCGACATCACCATGGGATCCCTGAAGACGATCCCGATCTTCGTCCTTGGAGACGTCAAAAGGCCGGGAGCTTACACCATCGGCTCCTTCGCGACGATCACCGACGCCCTCCTGCTCGCGGGAGGACCGAACGAAATCGGGTCCATGCGCAAGATCCAGCTGAAGCGAAAAGACCAGGTCATCACGACTTTTGACCTCTATGACCTCCTCCTGAAAGGCGATAAATCGAAGGATACGATCTTGCAGGCCGGGGACGTGGTGTTCGTGCCCGTCACGGGGCCCCTCGCGGGAATCACGGGGAACGTCAAGAGACCGGCCATCTACGAGCTTCGGGAGAAGTTCGACCTCCAGCATCTTTTCGAACTCGCCGGCGGCGTGATCCCCACGGCCTACACGCAGCAGATCCAGATCGAACGAATCGTCCGGAACGAGAAACAGATCGTGGTGGACATCGACGACAAGCACCTAGACAAGGCCGGTCAGTTCATGCTGCAGGATGCGGATCTCGTCAAGGTCTTCTCCATCGTGGACATGAACGTCAACGTGGTCTTCCTGAACGGCAACGTGAAGCGGCCCGGGAAATACGAGATCAAGCCGGGGATGAAGATCCGGGACCTGGTCAAGGACCCGATGGAATTCCTGCCCGAGACGTACTTCGATTACGCCCTCATCAAGCGGATCAACCCTCCCGGGTTTGAAACCGTCCTGATCCCCTTCAATCTGGGGCGCATCCTGTTCCACGCCGATCCCGCGGACAACCTGGAGCTCAGGCCCCAGGACCAGATCTTCATCTTCAGCAAGTGGTTCTTCAAGGACAAGCCCTTCGTGACCATCGAGGGCGAGATCCGGGGAGACTGCAAGATCACGGGAGATGAAAAGGGAATCCTTCCAACGAAGGAAAAGATGAGCGGCCCGGGCAACGGTGGCCGGCTCGAAGCCGCCCTGATCAAGATTATCTCAATAGAGGAAGAACTCAGGACGGGAGAAAAGTACTACCTGCAGTCCAAAACGAGGGAAGTCCGGGAAGAGATCCAGAAAGGAAGGATTGCCTCGGCGGAAATCCGGGCGCTGCAGAACGAGCTGGAAAAGATGGAACGGGTCGATCTGGCCGAGCGGCTCCGGGAGATCGAAAGGGAGATCCGGAAATCCTGCACCCTCGATCTGTCAGGCAACATGAAAGTGAAGGACGCCATATTGAATGCGGGCGGGCTGACCAGCAACGCCTATCTTGAGAGGGGCGAGATCGTCCGAACGAACAGCAAGAGGGAATACACGACGCTTTATTTCAATATCGCAAAGGCCGTCGCCGACGACCCGCGGGAGAACCTGATCCTGCAGGACGAGGACCGGATTGTCATCCACTCCATCTGGGAGCGGGTCTACAAGAGAAGCGTGGCCATCGACGGCGAGGTCACGAAACCGGGCTCTTATCTCTATACGGAGAAGATGACCGTCAAGGACCTCGTCTTCAAGGCCGGCAACGTCCTGGAGTCCGCCTATCTCGATGACGCCGAAATCACGTCCATGATCTCGGAGGCGGGACAGGCGGGGAAGGTGCTGCACAAGAATGTGAATCTGAAAAAGGCGCTGGAGGGAGACCCGGAAAATAACATCGTGCTGAATCCTTACGACCGGGTGTTCGTCAAGCGGATCCCGCAGTGGCGGGACGTGCGGTTCGCCAGCGTCTCCGGCGAATTCAAGTTCCCGGGGAATTATTCGATCCGCAAGGGCGAGCGGCTGTCGTCGCTGATCGAGCGGGCGGGCGGCTACACCGACAAGGCCTATCTCCGGGGCGCCTATTTCACGAGGCAGCGGGTGAGACAGCTGCAGCAGAAGAGCCTGGAAGAGATGGCGCAGAGACTGGAGCGCGAGCTGCTGGCGGAAGGGGCCGTCCAGGTTTCGTCGTCCCTCTCCCAGGAAGAAGTCATGGCCAAGAAGATCGAGCTGGAGCAGAAAAAGCAGCTCGTCGAATCGATGAAGAAACTCAAGGCAACGGGAAGGATGACGGTGGTGCTGACGCATCTGCGGCTGCTGAAGGGAAGCGAGTACGATATCGAACTGGAGGAAGGCGACAGCCTCAATATCCCGGAGAAGAACAGCGTCATCAACGTGGTGGGCGCCGTCATGGCACCGGGGAGCATCATCTACACCGACAAGCTGCGCTATGAGAACTACATCAACGCCACGGGCGGCTATTCGAAATACGCGGATCCGGACAACGCCTTCGTCATCAAGGTGGACGGCAGCGCGCACAGGCTCTCCCGGAAGATCGTGAACTGGAACGACTCTCATTCAAGGTGGGAATTGGCCGGCTTCGGGGAAGAAATCAAGCTGCTCGAACCCGGCGACGTGATCGTGGTGCCAGAGAAGATCGAGAAGATAGCCTGGCTGAGAGAAATCCGCGATATCACTCAGATTCTCATGAATACGGCGGTGGTTGCCGGCATAACAATCAAGCTCTTTTAGCAATAATTTTTTCATTTTATATCTTGACAGCGACCGGTAAAATAGATAGAAATTGACTGTCAGAATAATCCTATAAATCTCTGCCTGACGGCATTTTTAATCGTTAACCCGAAATGAAGAAAGGGAGGGGAGAGGCTATGAGAAAATGTTCTATTGGTGTCCTTGTACTGTTCATGATAACTATGCTCTATCCAGGGAATACCCTTGCGCAAGACCCTGTTTCGGTCATGACCCTGGCTGACGGAACGGCGGTGAACATGACCTCCGCGCAGTTGAGCGCCCTGGCCACTCAGCCCGGCGTTGCGTTGTCCACGACGCCGGTCGTAACGGCCACCCAGGTGGCCGTGCCCCTGCCCGCCTCTCTTGGGGGCGGTTTCGTGGTGGCGGAACCCGCGGCCCTTGCAGCCGGCATGAACACGGTTGGAATCACGACGGGCGCCACGGCGGCGGGCGTGGCGGGCGCGACCACGGCGGCGGGAGCGGTCACGGCGGGTGCTTCTGTTGCCGGAGCATCGGCGGCGGGCGGCCTAACCACCGGCACGGTGGCGGCGGGAGCCGCGGCGGCGGCGGCGGTAGCAGCTGCAGTAGCCGAAGCAACGAAGAGCGAGACCACCACCACGCACCACTGAAAGGCGGCTGATGGATTCCCGATCCGGTCGGGAATGACAAAACGTGCAAGCCAGGGGAAATAAAACAGGATGCGCCACGGATTCCTCAAAGGTCGTGGCGCATCCGCCGTTTAAGGGAGGTGTCATCATGAAAATCAATCCGGTTCTGCGTCTCGTTATTTTCATGCTGGTTCTTCAATTGGCCTTCCCTCTTCCCCTCTTCGCCCAGGTGGCCGGTGAGTTCATCGAAGTCCTGGGTGATGTCACGATCCAGAGGGCCGGGGCGGTCATCAAGCCGAAGGCGAAGGATCCCGTTCACGTCAAGGATGTCATCAAGACGGGAGAGAAGTCCCGGGCCAGGCTGTCCATGATCGATCAGAGCAAGCTGACCCTGGGACCGAAGGCCCGGATGGAGGTCCGTGAATTTTATCTGAAGGGAAAAAGCAGGACTGGCATTTTCTCCCTCTCGCTGGGCAAGCTCCATGCCGTGGCGGTCAAGAGCCTCGGAGCCGATTCAAGGTTCGATGTCCAAACCCCGACCGCCGTCGCGGGCGTCCGGGGGACGGAGTGGATCAGTGTCGTAGAGGCGATTCAGAACGCGACCACGAGCAGCTTCTATACCCTGCAGGAGTCCATCATGGTCTTCAACACGGCGCTGCCCACCGAGGTTGTCACGGTCAGCGCAGGGCAGTTCACGGTGGTAGCGGCGGGCGTCGCACCGACAATCCCCGCGGCTTTCTCCCCGGCCCTCCTCCAGAGCGTCACGATGGAATTGGGCGCGGCGGCGGCTCCTGCCGGAACGACAGGCGCGGCGGGCGCGGTTGCAGCAGGCGCTGAGGCTGGAGCGGCAACGGCGGCCGGCGTGGGAACCGGCACCGTGGCGGCCGGGGCGGCGGCGGCAGCCGTGGCGGCAGCGGCGATCGCTGAAGCGACCAAGACCACACCCACCACCACGCATCACTAAAAGAAGATGGCGCAGAAGATGACGAAAAACATTCTGCTCATCGCCTTCCTGGGCGTGCTGTTTTTTCCACTCGCGGCGGCTGCGGCGGACAGCATGGACCGCGAGTGGGACGGCATCCTCCGCTCCGCCGAGTCCCTGTTCAAGGCAATGAAGGAGAGGCAATACCCCGCCATCTGGGGCTTGCTGTCGGCCGAATCGAAAAAGAGCATCGTGAACAGCGTTTACAAGGCATCCCTCAAATCAGGGGTCGCCTATTCGAAAGAACAGATCGGCACGGATTTCGGCATCGGGGGGCTGATCGCAAGATCGTACTGGAACAGTTACCTGAATGAATTCGACCCGGACATGGCCCTTGAAGAAAGCAAGTGGAGCGTGGGCTTTCTCAGGGATGGGAAAGCGGAAATAAAAATCCTGTACAAAAAATCGGAAAAACCCGCCCTCCTTCAAATGTTCAAGGAGGACGGAGTCTGGAAAGTGGGACTGGAGGAAACCTTCGAGGGCAGAAAATACCTCCTCTTCCAATAATCCCCCCAAGGGGTCAAGTCTGCTCTTGACTCTTGCTCCGGATGATCGCCTCTAACTTTTCAACACGCTTTTTGAATTCTTTATCGAGCCCCACCTGTTTCTTTGTCCTCTCTATGATGGTGCTCACCGAGCTGTATTTCGCAAAGTTGTAATCCTGCCCTATTTTTATCAGCCGATCACCCCTCAACTGCCGGCTCAGGTAAACGGCCACATTCCGAGGCTCATTGGCCATGCCGCGCCTGCTTTTCAGCAAACTACCCTTCGCTACTTTGTACGCCCTGCAAACCGCTTCCCTGATCGCATCAACCTCCGGGACAAATATTCTTGTCTCCGGAATCTCTTCGTTGATCTGCTCCCCGGCGTGTTCTCTTTTCAGCCACGCCATAAAATCGGCCTCGCCAAGCACGGGCGCTATCTTCTTGCGGGCAAAAATACCCGAAAGCTTTTCCTGATCGCCACGGGTCACGAATTTTCGATAAGCCCTCTTCCTTTCTCCCTTTTTCACCGAAAATAAAGTAAGCACAAAATCCTTGTGCAACCAGTCCCATTTCGACGAATCCGACAGATAGCCGCGATGGCTGCTCCAGGCATAGTCATCAAGGGCGGTGGTCAGACCCGCCCGTATCGGATTGCGATGGATGTACCGCACCAACTCCAGCAAATAGCTGTCCGCGTCCACGAGCATGGCCTTGTACCGGCCCCTGAACAGCGGACCGTCCTGGCCGTGAATCTTGTTAAATCGCTGCGTGTAGACCCCATTGAGATGCCGCATGCATCGAGAGAGATTGGCCTCCGGAGTCTGTATCAGCAGATGGTAGTGGTTCGGAAGCAGGCAGTAGGCAGCAACGTTGATGTTCCAGAGGACGCGTGCTTCCAGCAGAGTGTTGATGAATAAACTGTAGTCATCACCCTCCGTGAAGACGGATTCACCGCGCCGTCCACGGTTCATCACGTGGTACCAGGCACCGGGGTATTGAATTCGCAAGGGTCTCGCCATGGGTTGAATTTACAGGGTGTTCGTGCAAGAGTCAAGAGCAGACTTGACCCCTTTGTTGACCCCTTTGTTTTGTTTGTGGATTTGCAATGAGAATCATGATAGCTGATATTCACTCATGCGCAGGGAGGGAATGAGAGGATGATCATGACCGGGGCGCGACGAAGGAAGAAGACCAGCCAGGCGGCGATTTTCATGCTGGCCGGAACGCTGTTCTTCACGGTCCTGGCGGGGTGCTCCCTGGGGCCGAAGGCGCTGAAGGGCAACCGGCTCGACTACAACGTCAGCGTGCAGAAGAGCAACAACGAGGAACTGGTCCTCAACATCGTCCGGGCGCGATACGCCGAGCCCCTCTTCTTCCTCCAGGTGGGCTCCATATCCTCCTCCTTCAGCTACTCGGCAAGCGTGGCCGCCAGCGGCACGGTTTACGAACGGGGCGGCGCGGCCTACAGCAATTTTCTGACGCCCAGCCTCGGCGCGGGGATTGCGGAAAATCCCACCATAACCTACACGCCCATTCAGGGCGAAAGGGCGATCCGGCAGCTGCAGTCCGAAATTAAGCTGGAGCGGTTTCTTATGCTGGCCCGGATGGGCTGGGACATCGAATCCCTTATGTGGCTCTCCGTAATTCAGATCGGTGAACTGCGCAATCTCGAGATTCACATCGCAACGGGCGAGTTCATCGGAAGATCCTACCTCAAATTCCTGGATCTGGCGCACTTGCTGGGGCAGATGCAGGCCCGGGGCGACCTGGAATTCGTCAGGCTGACCAAGGGCGACGGCGGCTCGGAGGGGCTGACCATGAAGCTGCGCTACCTGAACGAAGAGGAGGCGCAAAAAGTAGAGAACCTCATGGGCGTCCATCCGGAGAGAGTCCTTGTGCCCGGCGGCCGTTTCGCATCGGCCTTCGAACTCGTTTCCGTTCACGATTTCATGTCCTGCGGCGCGGAAAAGGGTAAGTGCAGCCGGGTCGCGGTGAAGCTCAAGAGTTTCTTTGACATGCTGACGGACCTGGCCCTGCACGTAGATGTGACGGCTGACGAACAGGCCCGGAGAATCGCCCGACCCTTCAAATCGCTTCCAGGCGAACTGACCTCCAGGAAGGGCCCCCATACCAGCCTCATCAGCATCCGGGCGGCGGGAAGTCAGCCCGGCGAATCCTACATCGCCGTCCCCTACCGCGGGCGCTGGTTCTACATCGCCGACGACGATCTGCGCTCCAAGGCCTACCTCATGCTCGTGGGATCCATCTTTTCCCTCCAATCCGGCGACCTCCCATCTGCCGCCCCCGTCCTGACCCTCCCCGTAGGCCGATAACCCCCCAAAGGGGTCAAGTCTGCTCTTGACTCTTACTTTCTGCAGCTTACGTTTTTTCGCCACTCTCCTGACAAATTCTTTGAACTTTCTATCAATCTCCATACCAGTTTTTATCTCTCCAATACAATGCAAGAGTCAAGAGCAGACTTGACCCCTTTGGGGGACTAATTATTAAATATTTCTTGACAATTATTTGCATTAGAAATAAGGGGGACGCTCCCCTCCCCCTTATAACCCCCTGGGTAAGGCATGCATTCATCCCCGCGGCAAGCCGCGGGGTATTCTGCAAAGGGTTTTGGTGAAGCTCCCCGCGGCAAGCCGCGGGGCATCTTTAGCGCAGCTTGAAATCAAGCTGCGCAGGCCCTTTCGTGATGTCTTTATGATGATGAATGTACTTCTCAATTACGGCACGAGTCATACGGTCTCCAACGGTCCGCGCGAAGTAGCCGTCTTCCCACAGCTCCCCGCTCCACAGCTTCTTCTTCAACACCGGAAACTCGCGGAACAGACCACGGACACTCTTACTCTTGATGATTCTAACCACGTCTCCAATGGACGTGCTTGGCGGAAAAGATATCAATATATGCACATGCTCTATAGATATTTCCATCTCGATCACTTCAAACCCATAATCCTCACTGATCTCCCGTATCAGCTGCCCCGCTCGTTCTCGAAGATCCTCGCGCTCAAAGATCTTCTTCCGGTATTTCGGACACCACACCAAGTGGTAACTCGTATCGTAGACCTCATGACTCGTTCGCTTGATTGCCATGCTGGTCTTATATCATATTGTCACGTAAGGGCCTATGTGGATAAGGGGGATGCTCCGCTCCCCCTTATAACCCCCTGGGCAAGGCATGCATTCATCCCCGCGGCAAGCCGCGGGGTATTCTGCAAAGAGTTTTCGTGAAACTCCCCGCGGCAAGCCGCGGGGCATCTTTAGCGCAGCTTGATTTCAAGCTGCGCAGGCCCATGCGTGATATCTCTATGATGCGCAATGTACTTCTCAATTACAGCACGAGTCATACGG
>Ga0209610_1001353_pt1 | contig 12664 bp, 14 predicted proteins | sample LakKivw275mmetaG_FD_184137 | JGI IMG/M metagenome (GOLD analysis project Ga0209610, IMG submission 184137) | Anoxic lake water microbial communities from Lake Kivu, Rwanda to study Microbial Dark Matter (Phase II) - Lake Kivu water 275m metaG... | ecosystem: Environmental > Aquatic > Freshwater...
GTCTTCAATAATCCCTCTGTCAACCATCCGGAGTCTCGCATGGTGCGTAAGAACTATCTTCATGACAGTCCATCCCGCGCCAGCAGTTCTGCCCCCCGCACGCTGTCTCGGGCTCTGGCGATGAGCGCGGCCTGGGCTTCCGTCACACCGGGACACCGCGGTACATCGCCAGCGCGTTCCTGTTCCAACAGCAATTCGAGCCAGACGTTAGCGTCGACCAAGAACATCGTTCGCCCGCCATTCGGAGGCCTTGTGCTGGAGTTCGACCGAGGTGTATTTGTCGCGCAAGTCCTTCAAGCCGCCGGCCCAGTCCAGACGCAGCTTCTTGCGGCGCGGATGCGTCCGCCTCTGGCTCAAGAACTCAACAAAGTCGGCAACCTCCTTCTGCAATTCCTCGGGTAACTCGGCGGTCTTCCTGATCACTTCCTCGATGGTCTTCATTGGTTACCTCACGCCAATCTAACGCATGGCGAACCGGAAGTCAAGGCGTTGGAGACGAACCAGCCGAGAACGACCGCCAATGGCTTACGGCTCACGGCTAACGGCTCCGGCGCTTCTTAGACCTGTCGCGGGTTATGAAGTCGGACTTGGAGCCGGTCCGGTTGTCGTCCGGCCCGCTCTGCGACGAAGGAGCGGGTGCCATCGGATGGCTCAACCCGATTCGGCGCTTCCCCTTCTCGGGTTCGGTAGGCTGCATGAGCCTGCGCAAGGTGTCGAAGACGACATGGAGGTCCTCGTCATGCGAGGCCAGCTTGGTTTCAAACTCCGCGAGCCTCTGCGCAAGCTGTCGCTGATCTGCCAGCATCTTCCTCATACGGACAAAGGCCTGCACTACAAAGACGCTCACCTCAACGGCACGCTGTGATTTGAGCACTGCCCCGAGCATGACCGCGCCGTGCTCGGTGAAGGCATAGGGCAGGTGACGCCGCCCGCCCCGTCCTTTTGAGGTGCCAATTTGGCACCTCAAAAGGTCAAACTCGTCTCTGGACAATTGGAACATGAACCCGGCAGGGAATCGCTCTCTGTTGCGCTTGACCGCTCGCACCAGAATCTTGGTCTCGACTCCGTACACTGCCGCCAGGTCCGAGTCTATCATCACCTTCAGGCCGCGGATCTCGACTATTGCCTCATCGATGCGCTCAAGCGGTATCAGGTTGCCGGAGTCCCTTGGTTCAGTCATGGCTGGATGATACCGGCCGGGTCCGGGGAGTCAAACGAGGGTTGAGGAACTCGTCGCGAGGTTGTTCTTCTTTGTAGTCAGGGGACAGGAAGACCTTGCGGTGGGAGCTTGGGATACCATCCGGTGCTACGCCGGAAAACTCGGGACAGTCCCCGGCCGCGAGGACGCGACCGCGCTCCGGTACAGTCCCGGTTTTCCGCTCGGCCAGCTCAACGACCGGCTTCGGCGCAGGCGTTCCCATAGTTCAGAAGGACATGTCCGAAGGGCGTCAAGTCAAGGCGTGGCAGGGATCCTGAACCCGAAACAGACGCCACGAAGGCACGAAAGACACGAAACGGACGGATGCGGAGAGAGTCGGCTTCTCTTGATCCGGCTTCGTGTTTTCGTGGCTCCGATGTCGGTTCCCGGAGGGGCGGTCAGTCGAGTTCGCCTCTGCGTTCCATGTCGGCGAACAGGGCGATGACGGCCTGCTTCATTGTGGTGAACGGCTCAGGCGGGAGCCCGTGCTCGGATGCCCACAGGTCGAGCTTGGCCATCGCCTTGTCCCGCCAGACCGGCCGAGCCCGGCGCGTCCGGCGTAGCGCGCCGAAGACCTTCCGGCTGTAGTTCCGAAGATGCACGGCCAGCGGGTCCTTTGCACCGACGTGCAACTCGTTCAGGACGTCGTTCCACGCCCGATGCAGTCTCCGCTCCCAGCGGATTGCCCGGGCCACTCCCCTTGCCTGCCGTACGCGCCGGTCAGACTGCTGCTCCTGCGTTTCACGCGTGCCGGTCTTCGGCTTGTGGAAGCGATCGTAGCGCTCGACCCGCGACTGCTTGAGCAGAGGCAGGCCAACCGCTGCTTCAGCGACCTGCTTCCTCGTCCGTTCTTCGGGAATAGGTGGACGCTTGGTGTATGCGTCGATGACATCCACGATTGCGCTCGCGTCGGCTCCGCAGGCGTTCAGGAAGTCCATGACCGCGTTGAACGTAAGCCCGGGCATGTAGCCGCGCTCAATCTGGCACACGTAGGACTTGCCGGATGACCCGGGCCGGCCCATAGCTGAGGCCACTTCGGTCTGGGTCAGACCGGCTTGCAGGCGGAGTTGCCGGAGCCTTGCCCCTACTTCCTTCGGAAGTAGCGAGGCATCGGAATCGGTCGGCTTCGCTCCGGCGCCCATGCCGGAAGTTTAGCCACAGGCTACAACCCTATCAAGCCCGTAATTGTCCTAACTTCCGACTTCACAGCCCTTTGTTCAGCCTTTGCGAAAATCCCCTCCGCCGTCTCCCCCGCAGCAGTCCCAGTTGCAGTCCGTATTGCCCTGCCCGTTGCTCTCCGCGCTGCTCTGACCGTTGCGTCCCGAGTAGCTCCACCAGTTGCAGTCACGGCTGCTTGCCCGGCTGCAGGTCGAGCTGCAGTCCCTGTTGTTCTCTCCGCTGCTCTGACCGCTGCTCTACCGATTGCTCTGACCACTGCGGTCCACGTTGCTGTCCATGCTGCTCTCCACTTTGCCCTGACCGTTACTATCCCGATTGCGGGTAGAGCAGCTTCCGGAGTTGCCCTGCAAGCTGCTGTGTCCGCTGCATGTCGGGCTGCAGGTTCAGCAGCTTCTCCGACCAGGAATCAGAAGCCCGGGTCAGGACCACGGAACTGCACATCACTCGCCGCCGCCGGCGGCCAGCTTCGCGACCGCGAACCTGAGCCCGGCGAGCCCCGTGCTGTCGGCCCGGCCCGCGGCGTGCCAGCGAATGACTCCGCTACCGTCGAGCAGGAACATCTGGACCCGGCTGCGGTCGTCGACACCGAGCTGCTTCGAGTAGCCGTCGACATCTCCATAGAAGGGCGCGACCCAGCGCCACCGCTCTCGCGACGTGGCTTTGCGCATCGCCCCGTTGATGACCCCGCGCAACAGGCCCGCTATCCGCGGGCCCATCATCGGCACTTCGCAGGCAAGGAAGCCGTCGGCAGGCGTGTACTCACGGCGGAACGGATCCAGCCAGGAGTCGAGGTCGTCCTGCGAATCTCGCCGGAAGCCGAACCCGACCAGCGCGATGCTACCTGCGACCGAGTCCGGCAGCACGATGCGGCTTCCGTCCAGCGCCGTCGCCTCCAGCCGTGGCATTACTTCCCAGACAATCGCTGCTGAACCCACACCGGTCAGAAGGATGAAGGTTCCCACTACTAAGTTCTTCACTTCCTTTGTTTTGACCAACATCCATCCCGGTTCGGTTCCAGCTTCGCCGACCCGGGCCCGGCCAATGTCACCTCGAATCCGGTTAGCTCAAACCTGACATTGCCCTTATTCCCGCCAAGCAACGCCGAGGGAGACTTCTTGTGGAAAAAAGAGAAAGGAACACACCAATGACCCCAACCAGAATCTGGAAAGCAAGAATGAGAAAGGCCTACGCCGATGAAACCAATCACGTGGTCGTCGGCGAAGTCCTGGAGGACAACTCGCTGTACCTGAAGATGCGCTGCCGGGCATTCCACTTCAAGCGCCCGATGGTGAGTGCCAACATCACCACCAGTGAGACCAAAGTCAGGCTCTTTCCCTGGGAGGTGATTGCCTACGTTACCGAACTGCCGGAGTCGCTCGACTGGGAGCATGCCACGGCTCGGCTGGATCAGAAGGGTGACGTTCTTCTGAGTGGAGCGACCGATTCGCAGGACGTGGCACTCAAGGAAGGGCTTGACGGCTAACGGGTCAGCCGGAGTCAGAATTCGGAGGCTGGAATGCAGAAAGCAGAAGTGACGGACGAAACCGGGGGTGTGACGTGAGCCAGAAGCCTGAAGCCGCGAAGCAGGAAGCGCTGGCGGCCCCGGTGAAGCCACGGCTCATCCGGCCGCTGTCGTTCCGGCACTCCTCGTTCCTGGGAAGACGGGGACGGTACCGAGCCGAGGCCGTGAGAAGCGGGTTTCTCTGCTCAAGTGGTGACAATCGCGTCCTGACGGATTGTCCACTGCTGCCGCTGTGTCGGAGAGCCGGATATTGCCCGCGTGGTACGCCCTACGTTCGTGTTGAACGGTTAACCGAAACCTGACAAACGGCTTATACGCACTTAGCGTCAGTTTAATAGGATTCCGCCGGTCCTGAAAGGAGAAACCGTATGAAGAAGACCGTCGTCGCTACGCTGCTGGCGATACTGGCAGCCGGTTCAGTCTACGCCCTCGACCCGGGCCAGACCGAACTCGAGTACAATGGCTGGTTCCGCTACTTGAACCAGTCCGCGAAGTTCAAGGTCACGAACCCGACCGCAAGTCGGTCGCTGATTGAGCGGAATTACCTCCGCGCCAGTCACCAGTGGTCCCCGCAGTTCTTCTCGAAGCTCAGCATGGACTTCCTCTCTTCATCGAGCTTCGCCGACGGCGCCGGGGTCCGCATCAAGGAAGCGTACGTCGACATGGCGCTGCCGATTCCCGATTTCACTTTGACCGCCGGGGTGCAGAAGCACTACTTCGGACTCATCTACTCGTGGGATTACACCCACCCGGACAAGTCGCTCGCGGACGCGCAGGGCGTGTGCGCGAGCGCCGACTACGGCGTTACCGTCAACGGCTTCCTGCCCAAAGGCTTGGGCGAGCTGCAACTCGGCGTCTACAATGGCGAAGGCTACAAGTACACCGGCGCGAAGAACTCGATCGCGCCCGAGCTTCTGGCCAACCTGCGCCTGACCCCGTTCGCCGGAGTCCAGGTCGGCGCCTCGGTGTTCGCGAAGGCGAAGGACTTCTCCACCTACAAGAACGACAAGAAGGGCCGCTCGAGCGACGGCACGAAGTTCGAACTGGGCGACACCGCCAACATGAGCCGGTTCGCGCTTGCGCCGATGGCCAAAGTCGCCTTCGGCCCGGTCTCGCTCACCGGTGAGTACATCGTGTACAGCTACACCCGTGAGTACGGCTACTATGACTTGAACCGGGACACCACCGGCACCGTGATTGACTCCACCCTGGCTCCGAGGAAGACGAAGGACTACGCCATGTCCGGCCTCGACCTGATGCCGATGGTCTCGCTCATGGACCGCAAGCTCGAGGTCTTCGGCCGGTTCAGCACCTGGGAGCGAAAAGAGCAGTCCGGCGACTCGATGCCGGTGAATCTCGACCGAAGCCTGATGCGCTACGGCGCCGGGTTTAACTACCATTTCCTGCGCCGCGCCGGCGGCTCTAAGCCGGGTGTGGCCTTCCAGCTTGCCTGGGTCCGGGAGCAGTCGCGCAAGGAAGGCGCTGACCCGGTGGACACGTTCATGGCCCAGGCGCGCTTCGAGTGGAACCACCTGTTCAGCGCCCAGTAGCAGTGAAAAGTTAAGGAGAATAACATGAAGAAACTACTCTCAATCGCGACCCTGGCGGCGATGGTCACGACCCTCGTTGCCGGAGAAGTCATGGTCAAAGGTTCGGACACGATGCTGAACCTCACCCAGCGCCTGGCCGAGGCCTTCTCGGCGGCAAGCCCCGACATCACCGTGTCGGTCGCCGGCGGCGGGTCCGGCGTGGGTATCAACGCCGTGGTCAACAACGAGGTCGAGATCGGCAACGCCTCCCGCTCGATCAAGAGCAAGGAGATCTCGAACGCGCGCGCCAACGGGGTCAACCCGGTGGAGTACGCGATCGCGGTCGATGGTCTCTGCGTCATCGCCGGCCCGAACAACCCCGTTAAGAGGCTGACCATGGCCCAGCTCGGTGACATCTACCGCGGCAAGATCAAGAACTGGAGCGAAGTGGGCGGCCCCAACAAGCCGATTACGCTCTACGGGCGCCAGCCCAACTCGGGCACCTTCGTCTTCTTCCGCGAGATGGCGGTGAAGGCCGAGTACGCCCAGTCAATGCGTCAGATGAACGGCAACTCCCAGATCGTCGAGGGCGTCAAGGCTGACGCGGGCGGCATCGGTTACGTCGGCGTCGGTTACGTCAAAGACGGCGGCATCACCGTCATCGAGCTCTCGAGCGACGGCACGAGCTACTCCTCGCCCCTCGACAAGTCCGCGGTCGACAACGGCACCTATCCGCTGGCCCGTCCCTTGTTCCAGTACACCAACGGCAAGGTCAAGGGCGACGCCAAGGCGTTCATCGAGTTCGAGCTGAGCCCGGCCGGCCAGAAGATCGTGGAGGAAGAAGGCTTCTTCCCGCTCAACAAGTCGCTGGTCGAGAAGAATCAGGGGAACCTGTAAGCACCACGCTGCCTCCCAAAGCGCCTGAGGGGACGCCCGTTGCGTCCCCTCGGGCCGCGGCACGGGCAGTGACCACGAACCACTCATGAGATTGCGCAAGGTCGCGGACCGGGGGGTAAGCGCCGTCTTCCTCGTCAACGCCGTACTCTCCGCCGTCGTGCTGCTCGGTATCCTCGCCTTCCTGCTGTTCTACGGTGTCCGCACGTTCTCCGGCACGCCGCTGCTCAAGTTCCTCACCGGCACGGTCTGGAACCCCGATGCCTATGGCGAGCCGTCCTACGGCCTTCTGCCGCTACTGCTCGGGAGCTTTGCGAGCACGGCCATCGCCCTCATCATCGCCATCCCGCTGGGAATCGCGAGCGCGGTCTTCATCTCTGAACGTCTCAAGGGCTGGGTGAGAGTCACGGTCAAGACCTTGGTCGAGCTGTTCGCCGGGTTTCCCTCGGTAGTCATCGGCTTCTTCGGCCTGGTCGTACTCGCCCCGCTTATCGCCCGCATCTTCAACGTCCCGTCCGGCCTGAACCTGCTCAACGCCGGGCTGCTCCTCGGCCTGATGTCGCTGCCCACTATCATCTCGGTTGCCGACGACGCGCTTAGGGTCGTCCCCCACTCCTACCGCGAGGCTGCGTACGCGCTGGGCGCGACGCCCTGGACTACCGCCACCCGCATCGTACTTCCGGCCGCGCGCTCCGGCATCCTCGCCGCGGTGATGCTCGGCTTCGGCCGGGCAGTCGGCGAGACCATGGCGGTGCTGATGGTCGCAGGCAATGCCGCCTTGATGCCGAAGAGCCTGTTCGACCCGGTGCGCACCATCACCTCGACCATCGCCATCGAGCTCGGTGAGTCGGCGTTCGGCGACACCCACTTCTACTCGCTCTTCGCCCTCGGATTCGTTCTCTTCCTGCTCGCCCTGGCGACCAACCTCGTCGCCGAATCGCTCATCAAACGCGAGAAACGGAGCTTCACGCTGTGAGAATGGGGACTGTACCGCGCGTCCTCGCGCTCCGAGGGACTGTCCCCATTTTCACATCGTGCGGGACACGGTACACCGTCCTTCACTTGGCCACTGGACCACATGACCACTAGTTCACTTCCTGCCCGGAAGCTGCGCCGCCGCCGGTTCGGTGACAACTTCGGGTTCGTCCTGCTCGCTGTTCCACTTGCCCTGTTCGTGCTCTTCATCCTCTACATGTTCTTCTACCTCCTCCGCAACGGGCTCGGCGTCATCAACTGGCAGTTCCTGACGCAGGCGCCGACCAACGGCATGACCGAGGGCGGCATCTGGCCCTGCATCGTCGGCACCGTGCTGGTGACCTTTGTCTCGCTGGTCTTCTCGGTGCCGGTCGGCATCTGCGCGGCCATCTACTTGTCCGAGTACGCGCCGGCCAACCTCCTGACCAGGGCCATCCGCAGCGCCATACGCAGCCTCGCCGGCATTCCGTCGATAGTCTATGGCCTGTTCGGTGTGGCGTTGTTCGTGACCGGAATGAAGTTCGGCCTGTCAATCCTCTCCTCCGGCCTGACCCTCGGACTCATGAACCTGCCCTGGATAATCGCCACGGCCGAGGAAGCCATCAACGCCATTCCCGGTTCCTTCCGCGAAGGCGCCATGGCCCTGGGCGCGACCAAATGGGAGGCAATCCGCCACAACGTTCTGCCCTATGCCTTCCCCGGCATTCTGACCGGCGTGCTGCTGGCGGTCGCACGTACTATGGGTGAGACCGCGCCGATTCTCTTCACCGGTGTCACCTACTACACCCGCACCATACCGACTTCACTGTCCCAGAAGTTCATGGCGCTGCCGTATCACTTGTTCACTCTCGCCACCCAACACGACCAGATATCGACCGTGCGGCCGATAGCCTTCGGCACCGCCCTGGTCCTGCTGGTCTTCGTGCTGGCGTTCGACGCGGTCGCCTTCATCATCCGCCTGCGCGTCGCCGGCGCCAACAAGTGGCAAGTCTAGACAAATGATGAGTGCCGAATGGCGAGTGACGAGTGTAACTGGCAGTCGGCATCATAGGAGTACACGAGAATGACTACCATCATCCGACAGTCGTCGGTCGACAACCGGCAGTCCGAGCCCGACTATGGCTTTGAATCACTGAGCAGGCAGAGACCGCCGCAGAGGCGAAGCGAACTCGGGCTGGCGACAGACTCTGCGGCCCCCGCGCTGTCTGTTACCGGCTCTGTCTCGGCTCCGCAATCGAAGATTGTGGTTGACGGCCTCAACCTCTGGTTCGGTTCCAATCACGTACTCAGGAACGTCTGCTTCTCGATTCCACCCAATGCCGTCACCGCCATCATGGGCCCGTCCGGGTGCGGCAAGTCCACCCTGCTCCGCACCATCAACCGGATGAACGACCTGATACTCGGCACACGAATCACTGGCGACATCCGCATCGACGGCCAGAGCATCTTCGCTGACTCAACCGATGTCATTGACCTACGCAAGCGGGTCGGCATGGTCTTTCAGAAGCCAAACCCATTCCCCAAGTCAATCCTCGAAAACGTGGCCTTTGGCCCGCGCATTCACCGGATGGGCAACTCCGCCGACATTCAGCAGCGGGTCGAGCACGCCCTGCGCCATGCCAATCTCTGGGACGAGGTCAAGGATCGGCTCCACGACAACGCCTTCTCGCTCTCCGGCGGGCAGCAGCAGCGGCTCTGCACCGCCCGCTGCCTCTCAGTGGAACCGGAAATCATCCTGCTGGACGAACCGGCCTCCGCCCTCGACCCCCACTCGACTGCTCGGCTCGAAGAACTCATCCGGCAGTTGAAGCAGGATTACACGGTAGTCATCGTCACCCACAACATGCAGCAGGCGGCCCGAGTATCCGACTGGTGCGCTTTCCTGATGCTCGGGGAGGTGGTCGAATTCGGACACACCGAACAGGTCTTCACCAAGCCCAAGGACCCGCGCACCGAGGACTTCCTGACCGGCAAGTTCGGATGAGCGAATATTTCCCTTGAACCTGTCAAGGAAATGCCGATAATAGAAGGGAACCTGAGGAGTGACGATTTGACTACCGTACTGGAAGACAAGATCGCCGGACTGAAGCAGCAACTCTTCACGATGGCCGGTATCGTCGAGGAGATGATAGCCAGCAGCATCAAGTCGCTGGTCAACCGCGATGCATCCCTTGCCGAGCGTGTAATCCGGCAGGACGAGGACCGCGTCAACCGGCTGGAAATCGAGAACCAGGACGTCGCGATCAACCTGATCGCGCTCCACCAGCCGGAAGCAAAGGACCTGCGGACAATCACGATGATTGTCATGATCAACGACGTGCTCGAAAGGCTGGGGGACCATGCGGTGAACATCGCCCAGGCCGCCCACTTCCTGGTTGAGCGGCCCGCGGTCAAGCCCCTGGTAGACATCCCGAAGATGGCCGACCTTGCCATCGGCATGCTCAAGGACGCGCTGGATGCCTTCACGCGTAACGACGAGGAGCTCGCCCGCTCGGTCTGCGGGCGGGACAACGCGGTCGACGAACTGAACCGCGTGGTCAAGTCGGAGCTCATCTCGTGCATGATTGCCGATACCGGCACGATTGAGCGAGCTCTCAAGCTGGTCATGGTGTCTCTCAACCTCGAACGGATTGCCGACCTGGCAACGAACATCTCGGAAGACGTCGTCTACATGGCTAGTGGAGAGGTCATCAAGCACTGCAAGGGCGAACCGCAAGACTCCGACCATTGAGTCGTCTAATCGCGGTCGTAGACGACGAACCCGACATCCTCGAACTCGTCTCGCTCCACCTGAGCAAAGCCGGGTTCGCAGTCCGCACCTTCAAAGACGCCGGCAGCTTCCAGAAGGCGATCACTTCGAACCAGCCCGACTTGGTGGTCCTCGACTTGATGCTGCCCGACGCCGACGGCATCGACGTCTGCCGGGACCTGAAACGAGACAACCGCACCGCGCACGTGCCGGTCGTCATGCTGACCGCGCGCGGCGATGAACTCGACCGCGTGCTGGGCCTGGAAATCGGGGCCGATGACTACATCACGAAGCCCTTCTCACCCAAGGAGCTGGTCGCACGGGTCAAGGCGGTACTCCGACGCTTTGAGCAGCGGCGCACCGGCGACGTGATTGAGCTGCCGCACGGCGTCACCATCGACGCCAACCGCTTCGAGGTAACGGTCGGCGGAAGGAAGGCGGACCTCACCACGACCGAATTCAAGATTCTGACCATCCTCGCCGAACGCCGGGGCTGGGTCTTCTCCCGTGACGAAATCCTCAGCCGCCTCTGGGGCGATGAAAAGGCAGTGCTCGACCGCACTGTCGACGTCCACATCACCAACCTGCGCAAGAAGCTGGGAAAAGCCGGCCGTCTCATCGAGAACGTGCGCGGTGTCGGCTACAAGCTCAGCGATTGAAGCGCTACATCCTGCTCCGGCTGTTTGCCATCCTGTTTTCGATCATCGCCGTCCTGCTTGTCGCCGGACTGATCGCCGCCAAGGGCACCGGCCGCGGCCCGCTCGTGCTGGGGACTGCTGCCGTCGTAACGGTAGCCGCAGGGGTGGTATCGTATCTGATCGCCCGGGGGCTGGCGCAACCGATCCGCGACCTGACCGAAGCGTTCCACCGCTTCAGCACCGGCGAGTTTGACGTGCGGGTCTTGCCGGCAAAGCGCGGACGGCTCCGCGAGCTGGGTGACAGTTTCAACGCGATGGCCTTTGAGACCAAGTCGATGGTCGCCGAACTGAAGCAGCAGCGAGAGGCACTGAACGCGATCGTCGGGTCGATCCAGGAAGGCCTGGCCGTGGTTGATGTATCCGGACGCATCGTGCTTGCCAACGGCAGTTTCCGCAAGCTGGCCGGCGAGCCGAAGGTCGAAGGTCGCTACTACTGGGAGGTCGTCCGCGAGCCGGACTTCGTCGAACTCGTTCGCTCGGTGAGCGCCGACAAACCGGCCGCCACCCGGCAGATCGAGCTCGGCGGCAAGGACTTCGCGTGCAGCGCCAGCTACCTCTCGGCGGCGCGGCGGGTAGTGCTGTCCTTTCACGACGACTCCGAAGTCACCCGGTCCGCGCGGATGAAGAAGGACTTTGTCCAGAACGTGTCCCACGAGCTGCGCACGCCGCTTACCGCCATCAAAGGCTTCGCCGAGACCATGGAAGCCACGATTGACAAAGACAATCGACCCTACCTCGAGACCATCATCCGCAATACGGACCGTCTCGTGAACCTCGTTCAGGACCTGCTCGTTCTCTCCGACCTCGAGGAACGCGGAGCCGAGCTCCAGCTCGAAGACGTCGACCTCAAGGAGACGGCCACGCAGATGCTCAAGCTTTTCGAGTCCCGTGCCGACGCCAAAGACCTCCGCCTTGTCCTTACCGTGTCTGCCCCCGCTTCCTTGTCGGTCCGTGCCGACCGCTTCAAACTGGAGCAGGTCTTCATCAACCTGCTCGACAATGCGGTCAAGTATACCGACAAAGGAGAGGTTGAGCTCTCACTCGGCCGCGACGACGGCGGAGCGGTCATCAAGTTCCGCGACACCGGTCCCGGCATCGCGCACGAGCACCTGCCGAGGATATTCGAGCGGTTCTACGTGGTGGACAAAGGACGCTCGCGCCAGCTCGGCGGCACGGGCCTCGGCCTTTCGATAGTGAAGCACATCGTGCTGCTCCACTCCGGTGAGATTTCGGTGGAATCAACGCCGGGCGTCGGGACTACCGTCATAATCACGCTGCCGGCGGCGTAGCGCCGCAGCCCAAAGCCCGCAGCCCAAAGACCCAACCGAACACCGATCGGCCTGGCCGGGCAGTGCGAGGTCACGCTCACCTGGCCCTGCGTCGACCGCCGACCGCTTGCGCCTGTCGACTCGCCGCTCCGACTGCCTGAAGCGGAATCCAGCCCGCAGGCTGATGACTCACGCCATCATTTGCTTGGCCAACGCCTGACTCAGTCCTTATACCGGCTGAACGAACGCCTACTATCCTTGTCCGGGTGGAAAGTCAGATTCACCCTCACACCTCGCAGACGAAGCAAGGGGTCTTGCCCGGTTGCCTTGGACAGGGGAGGGCTCAACTCTCGCCCTCCCCTGTCCGCAGAAAACGACGCCGGCCGGTCACTTGGCCATCCGTCTGAACGGCTAACCATCGCCTGACATCATCCTTATAACCAGCTAACAACCGTCTGCTGGAATTAGCTCGCGATGGACTCCCACTTTGCGTTCGCCTCATACTTCTCGAACGAGCGAGTGGGATTCGGACATGTCTCAGGCAGAAGAGAGAAAATCCACTCTCGCCTGCCGTCAAGTGTGCGCAAGCGCCTGCAACCGAACCGAAGGAGACCACTGCCGTGAGAACCGCGTATCCTGCTCACCCGGGATC
>Ga0209610_1001354_pt1 | contig 12663 bp, 5 predicted proteins | sample LakKivw275mmetaG_FD_184137 | JGI IMG/M metagenome (GOLD analysis project Ga0209610, IMG submission 184137) | Anoxic lake water microbial communities from Lake Kivu, Rwanda to study Microbial Dark Matter (Phase II) - Lake Kivu water 275m metaG... | ecosystem: Environmental > Aquatic > Freshwater >...
CCTATCATTACCTACTGATGGGGTTTCACTATAAGTTATGTTAATCTTTTCAATTATTTTGTCGTCTAGATCAGAAAAATTTGTAATGTCTATCTTATGAGCAAACCTGTTCCTAATTTCCCTAAGACAATTTATTGAATTCAAAATCTGCTCTGGAATAATATCAAAAGATTTAAGTAAAGATAGCTTTAAATAGAATGATGGATTTGTCTCTTTCGAAAAATTATCATAATTTTTAATTAAATGTTCTAACAATATATCAATCAGATGTTCTAAAATTAGATTTACCAATATTACTCTTGATCGATCATCACCAGTTTCTCCAATTTTTACAAAAATATCTATAAGTTTATTATCCCTATATAAATCAATATGAGGTTGATTAAATATCCGTTTTCCTGATTTATCATTCCACCACATTAGACTTAACTTTTTTCAGTTTTATAGAAATACAGTATTGCCCCCAAACGGTGGCAATATGGCAAGTGACGGTTTGCGGATGCCGTTCCTATCTCCGAGACAAAAGCCCGAAGCGGGCCAAAACACTTAAATTTACTACTTTCCCCGCCATTTGCTATATTGCAGGTTGTGCTTTCGTTATTTTTTTACAAATCATTATATTTTCCAGCTACACCAACATATGACTTATCCGGTACGAGTATTATCTCTTTATAATTCCTTGTCGAGTCAAGTTTGAAATCAAGAATTATTTTTTCTCCTTTTTTAATTGCATGGTCTAAAATCAATGCAACTTTAGTTGTTGGATTTCGCTTATATTTTAACTTAAATTTAATCGGTGTTCCATTTTGATAATTTAGGGCAAAAAGTGAATCTATTATATAAAATTCTTTCGTTGATTCAATTTTCACAATGTCTTTTCCGATCCATGGTTCATAAAAACAATCAATCCTTTCTTTTTGATTTCCATCATTATCAAACAGCCATCTATATTCAGGTTTGGAATATTTAGATTTATATTCCCACGAACCGTACCCAGGACACTTAACGCCACCTGCAAATTCAAATCTAATATCCTGATTTTTCGAAATTGCAGGAATTATGCTATCTGTAATAGATTGTTCAATCTCAAAATCTTTTCAAATTGATGGGAAATCCCACTCTGAAATACCTATTCCTGTTTTACTTATAAGTTTACAAATAAGACTGTCATTTCGGAAAATTTCTATCCTTTCCACTTTTGAAAGCTCTTCTGTATACATTCGCCTAAAGTCAAAATGAAGTCTTAATTCAGTTTCCTTTAAGCTAATATTAGTTATTCTTGCCAATACAGTTATCAACTCACTACAACTTGTCAAGATGAGTGGAAGAATCAATAATAGTATGATGTTTCGCTTTTTCATAATAATGAGGCACAACGTATATGCAAACCCATTGCACTTATATCTCTTATGGAATTTTACCAATTCGATTTATACCCCCAAATGGGAGGTAATGTCATATTGAGTTTTCCCTTAAAAAATTATCCTTGATTGTTCCGAACAAATGTAATTTATTTTAATTGGAAATCCAAACTCTATTTACCACATCAATACCATCCGCGTCAATCACCTTTTCCCAAAAAACCTGTACCTTTAAACCCGCCATTCCGGAAAAGATCCAACCCTGACAGGGTTTTAAACCCTGTCAGGGTTATCGGTAGCCGCCAAAAAGGAAGAGATGACATTTAAACCTCGTACCATCGTCAATTATCTGGTTAATCCCGGGGGGACATCCAACCCTGACAGGGTTTGGAACCCTGTCAGGGTTACCGGGTTCATCATCCTGGTGGTCCTGGTTCTGACTCTTTCGGAGAATCTCCGGCCACGGGAACGCAACTTCTGGAAAGAGGTCATCATCAGCGACGGCCGTGGTTATTATGCCTACCTGCCCTCGCTGGTGCTATACCACGACATCCATTTCGGCCCGGTCCTGCAACGCGAGCAGCAGCGCTTTCCCACAGTCTCGCCCGACCGCTTCCTGATGGATGCCGGTGGACAGGTGTTCGATAAATATTTTGCCGGAGAGGCCCTGCTGTTGCTGCCCTTCTTTCTTCTGGCCGTGGTGGTCAGCTGGCTGACCGGCCTGCCGCCCGACGGCTACAACGCCGTCTTCCAGATGTCGGTGAGCATAGCCGCTCTCTTTTACCTCTTCATCGGCCTGTGGTGCCTCGCCGGGCTCATGAAGCTGTTGCAGGTGAAAAAGGGTATTGCAGCCGTCGTGCTCCTGGTGGTGGTGGCCGGCACCAACCTGTTGTTATACACGGTGGAGGCACCGGCCATGTCGCACGTTTATTCCTTTGCCGCCGTTGCCGCCTTCATGTACTTCATGGCCCTGTATTTCAGATGGCCCGGTACCCGAACAGGTATTCTGGCTGCCGTGACCCTGGCAGCCGTCATTCTCATCAGGTCCGCGGATGGCATCATCGTGCTGCTGATACCTTTTCTGGCCGGCGACAGACACACTATGGAAAAAGGAATCAGAACCTTCTGGAGCCAGCCGGCAATGTGGATTCCTGCCCTCCTGCTTTTTGCGCTGATCCTCTTCATCCAGCCGTTGCTGTGGCATGCGGGTACCGGCCACTGGCTGCTGTGGGGCTACCGCGGCGAGGGGTTCTATTTCACCCACCCCGCCGTTCTGAAAACACTGTTCAGCTTCCAGAAAGGATTTTTCATTTATACCCCCGCCGCCTTGCTTTCTCTGGCCGGCCTGATCCCCCTGTTCAGGAAAAGCCCCTGGCAATTTACCTGGGTGGTCTGTTTTCTGGCCGTGCTCGTCTGGTTAGTCAGTGCCTGGTGGAACTGGTATTACGGTGACAGCTTCGGGCAGCGGGTGTTCATCGATTTTTACGTCCTCTTCGCCCTGCTGCTGGCCTTGCTTCTGCAAAGCTTCCGTGGCAGGGCAGTGCCGGCCGTTATCATGGCAGTGCTGATCGCCGCCCTGGGGTCACTCAACCTGCTTCAGAGCTGGCAATATGCCCGTGGCATCATACACCCTTACGCCATGAACCGCGACAAGTACCGCATGGTTTTCCTCCGCACGGGCCAGGAATACCGAAACCTGTTCAGCGGGCCACGCAACGTGGTGCCGTATGGCGTTGATTTAAAAAATCCGCTGGCTGTATGGTATAACGATTTCGAGCAGACCGACAGCGCCTGGATCACCAGTGGCAGGATGGATTGGCCCGGTGCTCACAGCGGCCATGCCGTGGCCTTCTTAGGCAGTGAACACCATTTCAGCTCGGCCCTGCTGATCACCGGCGATGACCGTTTCACCGGCATCGACGGTCTTTATATGAAAGCAGTGGCGTGGATCAATGATCTCGACAGGCATGCGGCCGACAGCGCCATGCTGGTCATCTCACTGGCCGATCAATGGGATAAGATATACTATTGGGATTCGTGCCCCCTGAACGAGATGCCGGAGGATAGGACCGGCCGTTGGCGCCACGTGTCGTTTGGTCTGGAGCTGCCCACAATCAAAGATAAGGACGACAAGCTGAAAATATTCGTATGGAATAAGGGAACAGGCAGGCTGCTGGTGGATGATTTTAAAATAGAAATATACAAATAGACTTTATAGAATGTGGATTTTTACAATCCTCATGCCTGTGCCGTGGGACCTCCCAGTTGGAAGGGCGGCATGGCCTCACCGGCCGGCTCTTTTATGGTGCCGTGCACCGACTCGTACTTGGTGATATTGTCTTTCAGAGCCCTGAAGAGCCTTTTGGCGTGTTGCGGTGTCAGCACGATACGTGCCTTCACCTTGGCTTTGGGGACGCCCGGCATCATCTTCACAAAGTCGATAATGAACTCCGACGGTGAATGGGTGATGATGGCGAGGTTCGAGTAGATGCCGTCGCCGACTTCTTCGCTCAGCTCGATGTTCAGCTGTTGTGGTTTGCGTTGTTCTTCCATGATGTCTGTTTTTATTCGGGTAATGCCGATGCATCCTCTTTCGAGGCCATCAGTGCTTCATATTCCTCTTTAGATCCCACGATGAGGTTGTCGTATTCGCGCAGGCCTGTGCCGGCGGGGATGAGGTGTCCGACGAGGACGTTCTCCTTCAATCCGAGCAGGTCATCGCTTTTGGCTCTGATGGCCGCCTCGGTGAGCACTTTGGTGGTCTCCTGGAACGACGCCGCCGACAGGAAGCTTTTGGTCTGCAGCGACGCCTTGGTGATGCCCTGCAACACCTGCCGTGCTGTGGCCGGCTGCGCATCGCGCGACTCCACCAGCCTCTTGTCCTTACGTTTCAACAGTGAGTTCTCGTCCCTCAGCTTACGTGCACTGACGATCTGGCCCGGTTTCAGGGTGACCGAGTCGCCCGCATCGGTGACGATCTTCTTACCGAAGATCCAGTCATTCTCTTCAAAGAAGTCGATCTTGTTGACCAGTTCACCTTCGAGGAACTTCGTGTCGCCGGGGTCCACTACCTCCACCTTGCGCATCATCTGGCGGACGATGACCTCGAAATGCTTGTCGTTGATCTTGACGCCCTGCAAACGGTAAACCTCCTGGATCTCATTGACGATGTATTCCTGCACTTTCATGGGACCTTTGATGGCCAGGATATCCGACGGGGCTATCTCGCCTTCCGACAGCGGCGTGCCCGCTTTCACATAGTCATTTTCCTGGGCCAGGATCTGTTTTGAAGTCGGTATGAGGTAGCTTTTTTCCTCTCCTGTCTTGGAGGTAATGATGACCTCGCGGTTACCTCTCTTCAGCCTCTTGCCGAACGACACCACACCGTCGATCTCGGCGACGATGGCGGGATCGGAAGGATTACGTCCCTCGAACAGCTCGGTCACACGCGGCAGCCCTCCCGTGATATCTCCCGACTTACCGATGGCACGTGGTATCTTCACCATGATCTCGCCGGCTTTAATTTTCTGACCGTCCTCGACGACGAGGTGGGCGCCCACCGGGATGTCATAGCTCTTGATGATGTCACCGGTCGCGGTCATGATATTGATGGTCGGGTTTTTGGTCTTCAGTCTCGTTTCGATGATCACCTTGTCATAATAGCCTGTTTGTTCGTCAGATTCAACGCGGAAGGTGACGTTTTCGATGATGCTCTCAAAGGCGATCTTGCCGCTCACCTCCGACAGTATCACGGCGTTATAGGGGTCCCATTCGGCGATGACGTTGCCCTTGTAAATCTCGGCCCCGCTGCGGTAGTGCAGTTTGGCACCGTAAGGGACATTGGCCGATGACAAGGCAATGTTGGTTTTTCTGTCGACGATGCGCATCTCGGCTGAACGTCCGATGACAATATCGTAAGTCCTGCCTTCGGAGTCTTTGTACTCTACCGACCGCAGTTCATCAATCTCCAGCACGCCGTCGTATTTCGATTCTATCTTGGATATGATGGCTATGTTTGAAGCGGTGCCGCCGACGTGGAACGTACGCAGTGTCAGCTGTGTGCCGGGTTCGCCAATGGACTGGGCGGCGATGACGCCGACAGCCTCACCCTTCTGCACCAGCTTGCCCGTGGCCAGGTTACGTCCGTAACAATTAGTGCAGACACCTATCTTCGATTCGCAGGTCAGTACCGAGCGTATCTCCACCTCTTCAATGGGTGAATTTTCAATCTTTTCGGCCACCGCTTCGGTTATTTCCTGTCCCGCCAGGATGATCAGCGCACCCGTCTGGGGATGGTAAATATCATGCAGTGACACACGTCCCAGTATACGGTCATACAGTTTCTCCACGACCTCCTCATTCTTCTTGAGTGCCGTGATGGTGAGGCCTCTCAGGGTGCCGCAGTCTTCTTCGGTGATGACCACGTCCTGCGACACGTCGACCAGACGGCGGGTGAGGTAGCCGGCGTCGGCGGTCTTCAGGGCCGTGTCGGCCAGACCTTTTCTGGCACCATGGGTGGAGATGAAATATTCCAGCACCGACAGGCCCTCCTTGAAGTTCGACAGGATGGGGTTCTCGATGATCTCACCGCCCGTGGCTGTCGATTTCTGGGGTTTGGCCATCAAACCCCTCATCCCTGACAGCTGGCGTATCTGTTCCTTGGAGCCCCTGGCGCCAGAGTCGAGCATCATGAACACGGGGTTGAAGCCCTGGCGGTCCTGCGACAACTGCTGGATCAGCGACTGTGTGAGCTGTGAGTTGGTATGGGTCCAGATGTCGATGATCTGGTTGTAACGTTCATTATAGGTGATGAAACCCATGTTATAGTTGTTCATGACATCCTCCACCTCGGCGTTGGCTTTGGCTATCAGTTTCTCCTTACCTTCGGGGATGATCACGTCGGCGAGGTTGAACGACAGCCCGCCCTTGAACGACATGGTGAAGCCCAGGTCCTTGATGTCATCGAGGAATTGCGCCGTGGTGGCCGTGCCGGTCTGGCGCATGATGTCGCCGATGATATCCCTGAGGCTTTTTTTGGTCAGCAGCTCGTTCACGTAACCATATTCACGGGGCACGTGCTGGTTCAGCAGCACACGTCCCGTCGTTGTCTCGATTAATTCGCTCTTTTCGTGACCGTCTTCCCTCACTTTCAGTCTGACCTTGATGAAGGCGTGCAGATCCAGTCTGCCTTCATTATATGCTATAAGTACCTCTTCAGGGGAATAGAAGACATGCCCTTCGCCCTTGACGATGTTATCGGGTTCGCTGCGGCGTCCTTTGGTGAGGTAGTACAGGCCGAGCACCATATCCTGTGACGGCACGGCGATGGGTGCGCCGTTGGCAGGATTCAGGATATTATGCGATGCCAGCATCAGCAGCTGTGCTTCCAGTATAGCGGCGTTACCCAGCGGCACATGCACGGCCATCTGGTCACCGTCGAAGTCGGCATTGAAAGCCGTACACGACAAGGGATGCAGCTGTATGGCTTTGCCCTCGATGAGCTTGGGCTGGAAAGCCTGTATGCCCAGACGGTGCAATGTGGGCGCACGGTTCAGCATCACAGGATGACCCTTGAGGATGTTCTCCAGGATATCCCACACCACCGGATCTTTCCTGTCGACGATCTTCTTGGCCGATTTGACCGTTTTCACGATGCCTCTCTCGAGGAGCTTGCGTATGATGAACGGCTTGAAGAGCTCACTGGCCATCTCTTTCGGCAAGCCGCATTCATTGAGTTTGAGCTCGGGGCCCACCACAATGACCGAACGGCCCGAATAGTCGACGCGTTTACCAAGGAGGTTCTGACGAAAACGGCCCTGTTTGCCTTTAAGGCTGTCGCTGAGGGATTTCAGAGCCCTGTTCGACTCCGTTTTCACGGCGTTTACCTTGCGGGAGTTGTCGAACAACGAGTCGACGGCTTCCTGCAGCATTCGTTTTTCATTACGCAGGATGACATCCGGCGCCTTGATTTCGATGAGCCTCTTCAGTCTGTTGTTGCGTATGATGACCCTTCGGTAGAGGTCGTTGAGGTCGCTGGTGGCGAAGCGGCCGCCGTCGAGCGGCACCAGAGGCCGCAGCTCGGGCGGGATGACCGGCACCACCTTCACGATCATCCATTCGGGCCTGTTCTCGATATTCTTATTGGCCTCACGGAAGGCCTCGAACACCTGCAGACGCTTGAGGGCATCCTGCTTGCGCTGCTGTGAGGTCTCCGTACTGGCTTTATGCCGCAGATCGTACGACATCTGATCCAGATCAAGACGTGCCAGAAGATCGTGCAGAGCCTCGGCACCCATCTTGGCAATGAACTTATCGGGATTGTTATCGTCGAGGTACTGGTTTTCAGGAGGCAGACCGTCGACGATCTGGAAATATTCTTCTTCGGAAAGAAAATCCAGGTATTTGACGCCGTCTTTTTCCTTGATGCCGGGATTGATCACCACATAACGCTCATAGTAAATAATGGAGTCGAGTTTTTTTGTGGGCAATCCCAGAAGAGCCCCTATTTTGTTGGGCAGGGAACGGAAGAACCAGATATGTGCCACGGGGACGACGAGCTGTATGTGTCCCATCCGCTCGCGCCGCACTTTCTTCTCGGTCACTTCCACGCCACAGCGGTCGCACACGATACCTTTATAACGTATCCTTTTGTACTTGCCGCAATGGCATTCCCAGTCTTTTACCGGCCCGAAGATCCGTTCGCAGAACAAACCGTCGCGTTCAGGTTTGTAAGTGCGGTAGTTGATTGTTTCGGGTTTGAGCACTTCACCGCTCGACAATTCGAGGATATGTTCAGGTGAAGCCAGACTGACGGTTATTTTGTTGAAACTGCTGCTGACAGTCGTTTCTTTTCGAAAAGCCATATGTTAATTTTATTTGGTTCAGAAATTATAAAGAACATGACATCATCCTTTGATGCTGTCTCCGGGTGATGATAACGCCTTATTCAAAGGTGATGTTCAGTCCCAGTCCTCTCAGTTCATGTACCAGGACGTTGAATGACTCGGGTATGCCGGGCACCGGCATATTCTCACCCTTGACGATGGCTTCATAAGCCTTGGCGCGGCCCTGCACGTCATCGGATTTCACTGTGAGTATCTCCTGAAGGATGTGGGCGGCGCCGAAAGCTTCAAGGGCCCACACTTCCATCTCACCGAAGCGCTGTCCGCCGAACTGAGCCTTGCCACCCAGGGGTTGCTGGGTGATGAGTGAATAGGGGCCGATGGAACGGGCGTGCATCTTGTCGTCGACCATGTGGTGCAGCTTGAGCATGTATATGTAACCCACTGTGGCCGGCTGGTCGAAACGTTCTCCTGTGCCACCGTCGTAAAGGTACACACGGCCGTCCGCGGCGAGGTTGGCCTGACGCATGTACTCATTGATTTGTTCATTGGTGGCGCCATCGAAGATGGGCGATGAGAAACGCAGTCCCAGCTTGTACCCTGCCCAGCCCAGCACCGTCTCGTAGATCTGTCCCAGGTTCATTCGTGAGGGCACACCCAGCGGGTTGAGGACGATGTCGACGGGGGTGCCGTCCTCGAGGAAAGGCATGTCTTCTTCCCTGACGATTTTGGCTACGATACCTTTATTGCCATGACGCCCCGCCATCTTGTCACCGACCTTCAGCTTGCGTTTCTTGGCGACATAGACTTTGGCCATCTGCACGATGCCGTTGGGTAATTCATCGCCGACAGTGGCGACGAACTTTTTCCGGTTATAAATGCCCAGTATCTCCTTATACTTTATACCGTAATTATAAAGAAGCTGTTTGATCATGTCATTCCTGTCCTTGTCGGTGGTCCATTTATTGGGATTGACCACATTGAAGTCCAGGTTCATCAGCATTTTCTGTGTGAACTTGACTTTCTTGGGGATGATCTCTTCCTTAAAATTATTATAGACGCCCTGCGACACTTTCCCGTTGACAAGGAATGTCAGCTTATCGATGAGTTTTGTTTTCAGTTCGTCGCTTTGCTTTTTAAACTCCCTGTCGAGTTTTGTCAGGTCGTCTTTTTCCTTGGCTTTGGCTTTACGGTCCTTGATGACCCTTGAAAAAAGCTTTTTATCCACCACCACGCCCTGCATGGACGGGGGTGCTTTGAGGGAGGCGTCCTTCACATCGCCGGCTTTGTCGCCGAAGATAGCCCTTAACAGTTTCTCTTCGGGTGTGGGATCGCTTTCGCCTTTAGGGGTAATTTTACCGATAAGGATATCGCCCTCCTTCACGTCCGCCCCGATGCGTATCAGGCCATTTTCATCGAGGTCTTTTGTCGCTTCGGTGCTGACGTTGGGGATGTCGTTGGTCAGCTCTTCGAGGCCTCTCTTGGTATCGCGTACTTCAAGGGTGAACTCCTCGATATGGACGGAGGTGAAGAGGTCTTCCTTCACCAGTCGCTCGGAGACGACGATGGCATCCTCAAAGTTATAGCCTTTCCAGGGCATGAAAGCGACCATGAGGTTACGTCCCAGTGCCAGCTCGCCGTCTTTGGTGGCATAACCCTCGCAGAGCACCTGTCCTCGGGTGATCTTCTCACCCTTGGTGACGATGGGTCGCAGGTTGATGCAGGTATTCTGGTTCGTTCGTGAGAACTTGGTCAGTTTATAGCGTTTCACATCGTCGTCGAAGCTGATCAGTTTCTCTTCCTCGGGTCTGTTATACCTGATGATGGTCTCATTGGCATCGACGTATTCGACGATGCCGTCACCTTCGGCGTTGAGCAGTGCGCGTGAGTCCTGAGCCACCTGCACTTCGATGCCGGTGCCGACGATGGCCACCTCGGGATTGAGCAGTGGCACGGCCTGCCGCATCATGTTCGATCCCATGAGGGCCCTGTTGGCGTCGTCGTGCTCAAGGAAAGGAATGAGAGAGGCGGCGATGGAGGCTATCTGGTTGGGTGCCACATCGATAAGGTTCACCTTCTCGCTGCTGATGATTGGATAATCGGCCTGGAAACGCGCCTTCACCTTCTCGGGCAGGATACGCCCTTCCTCTTCGGTAGGCGTATTAGCCTGCGCGATGATCATCTCTTCTTCTTCCTCGGCGCTGAGGTACACCGGAGGCTCGTTAAGCAGCACCTGACCGTTCTCCACGCGGCGATAAGGTGTCTCGATAAAGCCCAGATGATTGATCTTGGCATACACACATAGCGAAGAGATCAGACCGATATTGGGGCCTTCGGGTGTTTCGATGGTACACAACCGGCCATAATGGGTATAATGGACATCACGCACCTCGAAGCCGGCTCTCTCGCGTGAGAGTCCCCCGGGGCCGAGGGCCGAGACCCTTCTTTTATGGGTGATCTCCGACAGCGGGTTGGTCTGATCCATGAACTGCGACAGCTGGTTGGTGCCGAAGAACGAGTTGATCACCGACGACAGCGTCTTGGCGTTGATCAGATCCATGGGTGTGAACACCTCGTTATCCCTGACGTTCATTCTCTCCCTGATAGTCCGCGCCATACGTGCCAGGCCCACGCCGAACTGATTGTACAGTTGTTCACCGACGGTACGGACACGCCGGTTACTGAGATGGTCGATGTCGTCGACCTCCGTCTTGGAGTTGGCCAGTTCAATCAGATGCTTGATGATGGATATGATATCCTCCTTGGTCAGCACCCTCACGTCGAGGGAGGTCTGCATTGACAGTTTCCTGTTGATGCGGTACCTTCCCACATCGCCCAGGTCGTAACGTTTATCGGAGAAAAAGAGTTTCTCGATGATGCCACGCGCCGTCTCCTCATCGGGGGGCTCGGCATTACGTAACTGCCTGTAAATGAACTCTACAGCTTCCTTCTCCGAATTGGCCGGGTCTTTTTGTAGTGTATTGAAGATAATTGAATAATCGGTGGTGGAACCGTCGTCTTTATGGATCAGGATGGATTTGATATCGGCATCGATGATCTGATCGATGTGTTTGTTTTCCAATACGGTCTCCCGCTCAATGATCACCTCGTTACGTTCGATGGACACCACCTCGCCCGTATCCTCGTCCACGAAATCCTCTATCCATGACCTCACGACACGTGCTGCCAGACTGGCGCCAAGGACTTTCTTAAGGTTCGCCCTCGACACTTTGACCTCCTGCGCCAGGTTGAATATTTCAAGGATGTCCCTGTCCGTTTCATAGCCTATAGCCCTTAACAGGGTGGTGACAGGTAATTTCTTTTTCCTGTCGATATAGGCGTACATGACGTTATTGATATCGGTTGTGAACTCCATCCAGCTGCCCTTAAAGGGAATGATACGTGCCGAATAGAGTTGTGCCCCGTTGGGGTGGAAGCTTGTTCCGAAGAAGACTCCCGGGGAGCGGTGCAACTGTGATACGACGACACGTTCGGCGCCGTTGATGATAAAGGTTCCTTTAGGTGTCATATAGGGCATCATCCCAAGGTATACATCCTGAATGATGGTCTCAAAATCTTCATGTTCAGGGTCGGTGCAGTACAGCTTCAGTTTGGCTTTCAGCGGGACGCTGTAAGTCAGCCCCCTTTCAATGCACTCATCGATGGAGTACCGCGGCGGATCAATGAAATAGTCAAGAAATTCCAGGACAAAGTTATTGCGTGCATCCGTGATGGGGAAATTCCCCGTGAAGACCTTGTACAGGCCTTCGTTGATCCGGTCCTCAGGATTGGTCTCCAGCTGGAAGAAGTCCTGAAAGGACTTTAACTGAACATCAAGAAAATCAGGATATTCGGCTTCCACTTTTGTGTTGCCGAAGTTGATTCTTTCGATTTTTTCTATTGCCAAGGTGTTATGAATTTAAGGTTTGAGTAAGTGAAATTAAAATAATGTATTCAACCGGGAAGCAGACCTTCTTCATGGCATCATGAAAGAAAGGCTGTTCCTTACAACATTATGTGTAACGTAACTACTTAACCTCAACCTCAGCGCCAGCTTCTTCTAATTGTTTCTTTAATGCTTCGGCCTCATCCCTGGTAACGCCTTCCTTGATTGCTTTCGGGGCGGCGTCGACAAGTTCTTTGGCCTCTTTCAGACCCAGGCTGGTCATTTCCTTTACCAGTTTCACCACGGCCAGTTTAGAGAGACCCGGTGATTTGATGATCACGTCAAAAGCGGTTTTTTCTGCCGCTGCAGGCGCTGCGGCACCACCGGCGGCGGGTGCGGCCACAACCGTTGCCGCTGCCGCAGGTTCGATACCATAGTCACTTTTTAATATTTGCGCCAGTTCATTTACTTCCTTAACTGTTAAATTTACCAGTTGTTCTGCGAACACTTTTAAATCTGCCATCGCTATTTAATTTATTAGTTGTTAATTATTTCCTTTCATTTTTCCGGAGGA
>Ga0209610_1001358_pt1 | contig 12651 bp, 17 predicted proteins | sample LakKivw275mmetaG_FD_184137 | JGI IMG/M metagenome (GOLD analysis project Ga0209610, IMG submission 184137) | Anoxic lake water microbial communities from Lake Kivu, Rwanda to study Microbial Dark Matter (Phase II) - Lake Kivu water 275m metaG... | ecosystem: Environmental > Aquatic > Freshwater...
CAAGTTGTGACGATATAATTCCAACAGTAGAAACTTCTTTCGAATATTCAAGCAGGGACGAATAATCGAATATCCGAGAGGTTAAATGGGCTTTCAGGACCTGACCAACCATTTACTATGTGATACAAACCAGCGGTACTTATAACCAATTCAGCGGCTATCAACGAAAGACCAACATTATGGCTCTCAACCCTTGCTTTACTCCCTTCCAAAATTCTTGCCTTTCTTTTCAAGTGATTTGATCTCTCGATGGACTCACAGATCTCATAGATAGGAAAAATGCTCTTTCTGACGTTGTACAATATCAGATGTCCAAGGTCTTCCACAATCTTTCTAACGTTCAAACCGTCAACATAGATATGTTCTTTTGACACCATCACACGACCCAAAGTCGGTTCATCTCGCAGCAATTTGCCGATTTTGTTCAAAAGAGCTATGTTCTTCTTAAGCCGTCTGATTCTTCTACGTCCAAGATTCATTTTTGGTTTTCCAAGGATGCGACCAGCAGCGACAACACCACGACTCAAGAATACCATTCCAGCAGAAATACGACTTGTCGTATGAGCATCTCCAGTATATATCTTGACTTGTTCCCCACAAATCTTTTGGACTTCAGCCATCACCTCAACAATGTTCATCGCCTCTGAATCTGTTGATCGAAAACCACCTGAGTACAAGGGGGACATATCGGTAGATACTGCCCTTAGATCAGCCACACCGATTGTGTGATATCTTCCGTGATAGGACGCAAGGATGCTCTTCTTCCTCCCATCAATCCCCATCGTGTCTACAACAACACATTCAACAGTATTCCCAGTCAATTTCTCCATACAGCGATGAATGAACTTCAACTCCAACCTTAAACACGGTTCGGTCAAATATCGCTGGATGAAATAGCGGATATTCCAGAACCTGTCAGAATCTCTGTATCTGAAATTTCCACCAAGGAACCCTATTGCATCGTATAACCTCTCAGCAAACTCCTCTTCGGTATACTCTATGGAGAACATTCCATCTGTCTGTTCTCGGAAGAGATTTACGTGTTCATCGAACCAGCCGGGCGTATTTTCACGGACATAGTTTGATACGAAATGAAGGACTTCCGACAAGTTGTTCCACGAAGAAGGAATGCTATCCTCGTCCTCTTCATCCATTTTGGAATATTTCGTAGCCTCAAGCAGTGGCCAAAAATTCACCGAAAACTCGCCATGAATTAATTGTTCAACGATTTTGTCCGTGAGAAAACCCTCATTTTCACAAAGTTGGACCTCTTTGATTCTCTTTCCCAGATCCTGGAAATTATAACTGCCAGCGATGGTTATTTTCCCATGTTTTATATACTCGATTACCCTGTCGATAGCTATTATCCGTGCAACATCTTCGTTTCCACGATCAATCGCTTTGATAATATCTGGATTCCTCACCAAGGCTTGTTTGTCTTTATCCGACAAATACATCCAATCCGTTCCTCCACAGGCTAAATCGAAAAATCTCTTTCCCTCGCCCAGGTGAAAGTGGAGTTCATTCAACCCATCTTTCCTGAATTCCTGTAACAACCCAATGAGAAATTCGTAAGTGTTTTTGTTTGCTCTTAGAAGTTCAAATCGAGCCCTGATTTTTTCATCGATTGCTGGATATGCGATCTTGAGGATGGCATCCATATCAGGTTTCTGAGCCAGGACCATATCCCTGTTTTTATTTCTGAGGGTTTCCAATTCCTCTTTTCTTATCTGGTTTTCTACTTTCTGCCTGCATGCATTCATCGATTGCTGGATTCTCCCCTTTCGGTGGATGATCTCATTTACAAACAAGTCTGTGCACTCGACTACATGCGCCAATTGCGTTTCAAAAATTATCCTTGCTTGGATTTCCTCTTGCTGGTGCGGCGGGATAGAAGATAGGAGACTTCTCAGATGTCTTCCTCTATTCAGGATCTGGGGATAGAATTCAACAGGTCTTATGCCATACTTTTCAACGTATTTCCTTGTATTCATAAGGCGATTGAATATTTCTTGTAAATCAGCTCCACCGTATGCTTTCAGGTTTGAGAATGTAAACAAGGTCGAAAGCATGTTTCTTTCGTCAGATACAGAATAATCATTCGGAATATCAATTCCTCTGATCTTGAACCATGAGTATTTTGCTTCAGATAAAAACTGATACAGATCTGTTTGTTTCATCGCCCGATAGAATGTGGATGATGGAAGGTTTTGAAGTCCCATACCAAGGCGATCAGCCCTGATATCCTCAAGAACACGGCTCTTTACTTCTATTGGATTTGAATGCAGGCGTGCTTCTATTTCCATGAACTCACCGAGTGTAACTGAAGGAGGACGTTGTCCTAAATATCTCAGATCACGAAATTCTTTTATGCTTCCCTTCCACTTCGAGATTTGCTTTCTAAGTCCCTGTGGTGTAACACCCAGTTCTTTGGACAGCTTTGTAATATCGGTACCATAATATCCACCTGATTCCATCTGCCTGGTGGATAATTGCTTCAACACATAATTAACGTCTATTGCCATAATGATTTCATATCGAGTGTGAGTATAAAGAATTCAGGAGGAGTTTGTTGAAATTGGTTTCCAGTGTTAGAAAATTATCGACACAACTTGTGTCTAGGATTTTCGATCTTTAACCCCGTGTTAGAACTTGGCGCCGAAGTTTAGGTGCTCCACTAAATCGCAGCTGGAGAGCGGCTCAGGTGTCACTCTTCGTAAAGCTGCTTCACCACCGTCTCGAATTCTTCAAGTCTGCCTAAAACGGTGATACCGTCCATCAGCCGTAACCGTTCGACGTTCTCAACGTCCACTTTCCGGATTCGTAACTTCAGATCCCGGCCGTTGGGCAGTTTCGTGACCAGCTCGCCCTCGTGCTGGTCCACGGGGAAGATATAGACCGGCACGTTCACCTTCATGGCCTGCGCGGCCGAATTGGTGATGAGCGAGTCTGCGATCCCATAAGCGATCTTTGCGACCGTATTGGCCGTGGCGGGCGCGATAAGGAAGAGCGAGTAGGTGCCCATCTGGAGTTTGCCGGAGAGGAAGGGTGCATTTGGCCCCCGTTCTGGCGTTACCTTCGGAAATACTCGCTTCACGTCATTCAGCAGCCGGTAAAATTTTAAAACAACCTCACCCTCCTTTGAGAGATACACGTGAACTTCCAGCTCGTACTTCGCGATCAACTCCTCCATGAGTGCAACCGTCTCACGAATTTTATCGCCCGATCCGGTAATACCCCATGCGATCCGCCTCGCCGTGCTCATTCCTCTCTCGTGGCTCCCTGGAGCAGCTGAGCGACCTCCATCAGCCGGTTCACCGTCTTATAGAGGCTCTTCAAGCCCACTTCATCCTCTTTTACACCCGGAACGCCCTTATCCTTTGACCAGAAGGAAGCGCCGAGGTTGGCGCCGAAAGCGCCTCCGCCGACGTGGATCATCTCATTAATCACGTAGAAATCCGCAATTGCGCGTATCGCCAGCTCCTGACCGCCGATTCGGTCCCCGCCATCGGCAACCGCGGCACCGACCTTATAGCGGAGTGCATGCGGGTTGCTCGCTGCTACTGCTCGCATGCGGTCGAGCAGCACCTTCGTCTGACCGCTGAGCGTCCCCTGGTAGACCGGTGAGCCGATGATGACTGCGTCAGCCCATTCGAAGCCTGCATAGACCTCCTGCATCGCGTCCTCGTGCACGCAGCCCCCTTCTTTCACGCAGTGGTCGCAATGGATGCAGAAGTTCAATTTCTTGCCGCGGACTGAGAAGTACTGTGTTTCCGCCTGCCACCGCTCTGCCGCGTACCGTAACGCTTCCTGCACGATCCAATCGGTCGCCGCTCGGCGCGGACTACCGGAGATCCCAAAAAGGCGGACCATCGTGCCTCACTCACCCGGCATCGAGCCGGAATCCTTCCTTCATGCTGTGCCAGCTCGCCGGGTCTTCGAGATACTCGCGATAATCCCAGAGCGAGAGATAATGGCCCCGCTCTTCATGCTCTAGCGCGATAAAGAACCGGCTCTCAAACGGGTCGGTCGCTTGCTCGGCCAGCTGATGGTAAAACGCCATGCTCTGCTCTTCCCGCTCCATCCCGAGTTTAACGATCTTGCGGCTCACGTTCAGATCTTCCGTGCTCGTGGTCAGCGGTTCGAGCTGCCGCGGATCTACTGCGCGGGTGATCACGACATTGCCAATGGAGGTGATCAGTTTGGGCCATGCACGCTCTTCTTTGAGTCGGGCATAGATCTTCTGGACGGTCAGGTAGTGCCGCTCCTCGTCCTTCGCGAACGAGCTGAACATCTCCTGAGCAAACGGATGGGTGACCTTCTTGCTCGCCTCCAAATAGAACGTTCTGGCAGCTTCTTCACGGTCCATGGCGATTTCAAGCGCCTTCAGCCGCTCTTCCATAGTGCTCTCTCACCTACTGAGTAGTTGGTCGTGCATGTTTATCTTTCTACCCGCGCCGGCTCCTTTTTACGACGTAGGCACTGCAGGGTTTCATGGTATTTCGAATACGCGCTTATCCTTTCTTATCAGAACCTCGATCGAAGAATATCAACTACGAGGTAAGCCATTCCGTGAACCTGACAGATGGGAAGATGGATCTGGGGATTGATCTATTTTTCCGCCTGGAGAACTATGTGGAACTAAGTGACTGAATCACCACAGAAGCATGAAACTCGGCTTCCTTATTAACCCGATCGCGGGCATGGGCGGCTCGGTGGGCCTGAAAGGAACGGACGGCTTGGCCGAGGAGGCGCGGCGGCGGGGCGCGCACCCACTAGCAGCTGACCGTGCGAAGAACTGCCTTGCTGAGCTAAAGCTCGATGCGCTCATGCTTACCTGCTCAGGCGCGATGGGTGAAGATGTCCTGCGAAGCTCAGGGCTGCAGTATGAGGTTGTTTATTCCTTCGAGGGCAGCAGCACGAGTGCGGACACCAAGCAGGCCTGCCGCCGGTTCATGGTCGAAGGGGTAGATCTCATTCTCTTCTGCGGCGGTGACGGCACAGCTCGCGATGTTTACAGCGTCGTCGAACGAACCATTCCGATGCTCGGCATTCCCGCGGGCGTGAAGATGCATTCCGCAGTCTTCGCAATCAGTCCCAAAGGTGCTGCTCAGCTGGTCACGCACTTCGCCGAAGGGAAGGCGGAGGTGCGCGACGCGGAGGTCATGGACACGGATGAAGAGGCGTACCGGCGCAATGAGCTGCAGATGACCGTCTTTGGCTATGCCCGCACCCCCTACGAGCCCGTGCTTGTGCAGCATGGCAAGAGCATCTTTCAAAGCATAAGTGAAGAGAAGGCTAAGGAGGAGATTGCATGCTTCGCTCTTGAGTTCATGCGGGATGGCTCGCTCTACATATTAGGCGCCGGGACAACGATCCATAAGATCGCGGAACTGCTGGGTCTGGGCGAGGAGAAGACGCTGCTTGGCGTGGATGCGGTGAAAGACGGTAAACTGGTTGGCAAGGACTTGAATGAGCAGGAGTTGCTCCGCTTGCTGGAAGGTGAATCGAAGGTGAAGCTGCTGGTGAGCCCGATCGGCGCGCAGGGCTTCGTATTTGGGCGCGGGAATCAGCAGCTCAGTGCCCGGGTGCTCGAAAAGATCGGCCTGGAGAATGTGATTGTGCTCGCGACGCCGCACAAATTGAGCGAGACACCGTTCCTCCTCGTGGATACGGGCAGCGAGGAGCTGGATGAGCGGTTGAGCGGGTACCTGAGCGTTATCTGCGATTACCGGATGGCGCAGCGGAAGGAAGTGCGGCGCGGGTGAACCTCTGAAACGAACGCGGGTTCGTCATAAGTTGATCCGACCAGTTCGGGGAACAATCACCCAGTTCACAGCAGCGGCCTTATTCGCACTGAATCTTCTTTAAAACGGTATGATATCCTCGCCATTTATGAGATACACGCAGTACTCCAAAGCAGCCTGGACATCCTCGCGGGTGAGGTTGGGATAGTCCTCCAGAATCTCGTTGATGGTCATACCTTCCGCTAACCGACGGATGATCGCATCGACGGGAATTCGCGTGCCTTTGATGATGGGCTTTCCGACCATGATCTGGGGATCGATAACGATCCGCTCCTTATACCTTGCTGCCATTGCTCGATCGGACTTTTTCAACGGATTGACTTACCGCAAGAGCCGGCCAAATAAGCTGTTGAGCCCTTTCCTGCGCCGGCTTGCCCACCACTCTTCCAGCTCCTCCGCGGTCTTCGCCTGCTGATCGCCGGTATAGCCCGCCGCGGACTTCAGTCTGAGCGCTTCCAGCTCGCCCTGGTCGAGCCACGCACCATGACAGGAGAGGCAGACGTCTATCTCTACCTCCTGCGCGTATTCGAGATCCATCAAGCCGCCGCAGCGCGGACAGACGAGCTTGCTCTTGCTCTGCGTGCCGATGCGCTTCGTCAGGTACGTGGCGAGCTTGCGGTCGCCCAGGATCTTCGTGAGCTCATTCCTGTCGAGCCAGATGCCATGGCACCGGGGGCAGACATCAATCACGATGTTCGGGCCTAAAACCTCGACTTCCTCCTTCTGCATCACGACCCAGCAGCGCGGGCAGTCCAAGGGCTTATCCATGGTCCTCGATTCCTCCTTGGGAATCGCGCTATATGAAGGTTGACCGAGGCCAAGAATGGATGATTTCTGAGATAGATTCTGCAGAGTATAGTCATACGGGGAGAGTGTTTTAGCGCCTGGCGAGCGGAGCAGCTTCACAGCCGGAGCACCGAAAAGCTTTTAACGAGTTGGTATCATACCGCTATAGGACCATGAAAGTTCAAACAGACCATTTACGGGACATGGTATGGGTCATGAGGATCTACGCGGCGATCATTATTGCCGTGCTCGTACTGGTAGATCTAACGTCGTGGCTGGCAGACGATACCGGCCACTTAATCATCATGATCATGGCCTTGCTGTTGCTCGCTATGTCCTTCCAGCCTTATCTGGCTGACCACAAGAAAGCGCGGAAGTGGCTCATGGGTGTTTTAGCGGCTTTGGTCGTGCTCGGGATCGTAGTGTTCTACCTCGTCTAACCTGAAAATCAAGACTGATCTCTTAACCCTCGCTTGTTCGGATGCTTAACCTTCTTAGCCGCTTTATCGTTACTTTAATAAACCTCTCGTGTAGTTCTACCGAGCACCGTGCATGAAGATCGAGCGCATACCCGCCCCGGGAGCTGTTGTATACGCATGGATTGCGCGCACGAGCCCGCCGTTACGAGACCTCTGTAACGCGGTGGCTGCAGAGGTTACCGCAGCGATCACCGCAGGCAGGATCTTGGATGTCGGGACCGGCCCGGGCTACCTGCCAATCGAGATCGCTGCACGCGCGCCGGGTTTAGAGCTCGAGGGCATTGACCTCTCGCCCGCTATGGTGAGGATAGCGCGCAAACATGCAGCGAAGAAAGGCGTTGCTGACCGCGTGCGGTTCCAACGCGCCCATGCCGCCGAGCTGCCGTTTGACGATGGTTCGTTTGACCTGGTCATCAGCACACTCAGCTTCCATCACTGGGCACGACCACTCGAGTGCGTAACGGAGATCCATCGTGTCCTCAAACCGCAGCACGAAGCATGGATCTATGACGCGCGGCGTGATACCACGGACGAGGTCAATGCAGCATTCAGACGTGAGTATGGCCGGTTCGTAGCGTTCCTGTTCCTGAAGCTCGTGCGGGCGCACTCATCGGTACCACGGCGCGAGCTTGAAACGCTTCGCGCTTCGCCTGAAATCCGCTTCTCTAAAGCAACCGTCATTGATCGCGGCGTCTTCCTGAAATTGCAGCTCGTGAAATAGGAGAAGCCGGAACAAGACGCGATGCAAAGGAGAATCTGCAAAACCCTCTACTCACTGAGAACGCTCCCGCGATCTTGCTCGCACCGTCTTTCTTGGTAAAGCTTCTTTCTTGAGTAAGTAGGGTTTACGAAAAACTTAATTATTCGTAAATCGTAGTTTACTAATAGCCATGACCACGCAGCTGCGCACCCTCGAGCAGTTTAACGGGCGGTGGACGCGCGCGGGCTGCTCAAGCGCTCGACCGCGTTCTTTGTAGCCTCGGCATGCGCTCCTGCTCAGTAGGATTGAAATAGCGTTTTGCCTAGTGCCGTAAAAGATGTCGAATATCCTGAAACACAACTAAAAGATTTATAAGCGCAAAATGCGAGTTAGGAAGTACCAAGTATGATTCGAATTAAGGCCGTGTATGAGCACGAAATCCTGAAGCCGCTGGAGAAGCTGGAATTGGAAGATGGGGAGGAAGTAGAGATAGAACTAAAGCGTAAGGGTGACAAAGAGCGGGGTATACTGCAATACGCCGGCCTTCTGAAGGATTTGAACGAGGAAGAAGAGCGGTTATTTCAAGAAGCGATAAGAAGGAGAAATCTATTTGGACGGACACTGAACCTATGAGAAAATCGCTTTTGGATACAAGTATTCTCATCAGTTTCCTCAGAGGTGAGCAGAACGTCGCTGCTAAAGTACATGACTACATTGAAGAATACACTAGTATTAGTCTCAGCATAATAACCTATTACGAGATACTTCGTGGGTTAAAATATCTTGGTAATGAGCGAAAAATCAGAAGTTTTGAAGCATTAATGGATACCAGTACGCTAATAATACTGGACAGAGCTATTATTAAACGGGCATCAGAACTCTATGCAGCATTAATGCGACGAGGTGAACTGATCGAAGATGCGGATATTCTCATTGCCGCTTCTTGCCTTAGTAACGGTCTGGTTTTAGTAACGGCCGACGAAGAGCACTTTAGTAGGATAGAAGGCCTGGAAGTTGAGAACTGGCTAGAATACTGAACGAACCCGAATGTGGTGAACTAAGGCAGAAATACGATGGCTGAAATCAGCGAAGAATTCCGGCGCCTGGTGCAGGATGAGAAGCTCTCGCCAGCCGAAGCGGCAAAACGACTGCGGCAGAAGTATCCCTTGCAGAAGCTGCCTGAGGACTGGATACCCGATGGCGGTGGATAAGTTCTACTGCCAGAAATAAAGGTGTGTGAACATGCCAGCTGAGATCAACCTCGATGAAGAATTCAGGCCTGCGCCGCAGTTGAGAACGCTCTACTTCATTTATCTGCTCCTCGCCATCCTCATCGGCGTGCTCCCTTGGTGCGTCCCGCTTGTCCTTTACATCCCCCGCATATCCGATACTGCACCCTTTATCGTTCTCTTCTTCCTCGTATTCCCGTTGCTCGCGTTTCTCGGCTTCATCGTCTACTGGATTCCCAGATACTACGGGACGATCCGGTACAAACTGACGCACGACGAAGTGGTATGGCAGCGGGGCGTGTGGTTCCGCCAGACAGGGGTCGTGCCCTACAACAGGATCACCAATATCGACACGATCCAGGGCCCTATCTCACGGATGCTCGGCATCGCCGCGCTCCGCATTCAAACCGCGGGCTATTCAGGCCAGCAAACCAGGGCTGAGATCGGGATGAACGGGATCGAGCACTTCGAGGAGCTGAGGGCGCTGCTCATGCAGTTCATCAGAGGCAAGAAACCCGCGGCCGTCGAGACCTACGAAGCCGAAGAGAAAGAAGCAGCAGCAACGGGCACCGGCGAAATCCTCCGGGAATTGGTCAGGATACGCGAGCTGCTGGAGCAAGGAGTGCGGAGATGAAGAACCCGCGTTCTTCCAGTGTTGCGAGATGGTACGTCACCAGTCTCCTTTCCATGCCCAGCGCGCTAGCTAACGCGTTGATGTGCATCGGCTTCTCTTCAAGCAGCTCCAGGAGCCGGTAGCGTAAGGGGTGCAGGAAGATGTGCGAGTCTTCCAAAAGCTCAGCTTCCATCGGCTTCTTTCCCATATAGCATCAAGTGCTGGAAACTACTTCGCACCTTATAAGACTTACGGTGCTCAGCACCTTCTCTTCCGCCGCCCTTCGCCGCCGCCTTCGCCGTCGCCTTCCGAAGGCGGCGATCGCCTTCTATGGGCCGACGAAGTCGCCGCTGAATCCCACGAAAAATACGTCGTCCCACATCGCGGGCCTCGACGAAGGCGAAGCGACCGTGTTAAGTGAAGAAGACGGCAAGTTCATCAAAGTCAAATTAAAGGGCAGAAAGCTCAACGGACTCTTCTACGTGGCTTAACAGAAAAGCTCAAAGATGGTTATATTCTAGAGAATTGAGCTTCAGCAATCAGATCCATCTTAAACGGGCATAGTGCGAATGCATTAATAGTGAAGCCTCATGGGAACAAAAGAAAGCGATGTCGAAATTGATGCGCTAATCGCCGAACTTACAGGTCTCGCTGCCAAGACGGGCTCCCACGAAGAAGACGCCGAGTATCCGCTTCCCGAAAGCAAACCAGTCAAGTACACGAACGTCGATGTGGTCGTGATGCCACACGGCTACAAATATCCCAAGCCGAGCGAGGAATCCCTCTCGATGGACTCGCTGCCACTGCAGCTCGATCTCGATTCGCTCAGTGAAGTCGATGGCCTACTCAGCGTGCCCGCGACCGCCGCGAAGGAGATGGTCTACGATTACGATGGGCTCAAGGTGCTCAAGCCGTTCGATGAGCTCAAGGCCGCCGCACTCTTCGCTAACGGGATACCCGTCACGCGCGAGCATCCGAAATCAGGGATCGTCACGGATCGCCGTGAAGTGCTCGGGTTCTTCCGCGATCCCGTCGCGGAGGACGGGCAGCTCAGGGGCATCCTCGAGATCGCGGACCGGGACCTGATCGCAGACGTCAAGGGGAAGAAGCTCAGCGAGGTATCCGCGGGGTTCTTCTGCGCGCTCGACCGGAGCGCCGGGGAATTCAAGGGCGAGCAGTACGACGCGGTGCAGCGGAACGTCTTCCTCAACCATATCGCGGTCGTCGAGCACGGCCGGTGCTCGCTCGCACAGGGCTGCGGGATCAACCTCGACGCCTACGCGTACCCGATGCCGCCAGATGTGATCGACAAGCTCGATGCCGCAATCGAACGCGCGAAAGCGATGAAGGACAAGGGCCTGCTCGAGCTACTCCGGAAGATCCGGAAAGTGATCACGACGAAGAAGGGAAGCAAGGATTCCACGAATGCCGACGCGCTCAATCTCGTCCAGGTTAAGGACGCACTCACGCAGCTCAAAGTCGCGACCACGCAACTCGCCGCGGAGCGCGACGAGCTCAAAACCCAGCTGGAGGCGATCGTGAAGAGCGAGAAGGATGCGATCGTGAACGAGCTCGAAGCACTGCAGCACGCGAAGCAGCGGCCGGATCTGGAGAAGATGGCGCTCGACGACCTGAAGAAGGAACTCGACATGGTCAAAGAGCTGAAGACCGGCAAATTCAGCGTGCCGCAGCTCCATCCAACCGCGGGCGGCAGACAACGCATCGATGAGGCATACGCGAAGATAGGAGGGAAGTGAAGAAAGGGAAATGAAGCCTGTTAACGTGAACGCATTTGACGTGATCGGTGAGATGGCCGCCGCGGAGCTCATCGCGTTCGGCGCGGCCGTGCAGCGCAGTGCCGCGGGCACGATCAGAAGCACTCGGTGCACAGGGGACGACTACAACATCCTTGGTATTGCGGACCTCGATCTCGTCGAGAAGACGGAGGAGGGGTATTATTCGAAGTACGATATCGTGCCCGTCATCACGGCGGGCCGGTGCCGCGTCTGGGTGACGCCCAATAACGCGACCGCGCAGGATATCGTCGCGGGCGATTACCTCGAGCTCGCGGATCTCTCCACGGGGACGAACACTTTGCCCGTGGGCGTCTTCGAAGAGGCGGGCTCGCAGGCCGGGGGCACACGCACGCTGCTCTCGCTTGCACGCGCGCTGGAAGACGTGGACCTGCAGAACTGCGAGGTCGTCGCCGCGGATGTCGCGATCGGCGATACGACCGTCACGATGACGGCCTCTGGCTTGATCAGCAAGCTCAAAGCCGGCGATTACATCCTGCTGAACGATCTCAACGGGAACTGCCAGATCAATCGCGTGAAATCCGTGGATTCGACGACCCAGATATCGCTCCAGATCGCTTCGACCGTCGCGCTCGCGAATGCGTCGAGCGACCTGATCCACAAGCTGGAGCAGTGTGAGGTGATTTTGCTGTAGCATGATCCAGAATGACGCTGCTATCCTGCAGCATTTTGTGGAGGAGTGGGAACGGGAGATCGCGCTCTACGTCGAGAAGTACAAGGACAACATGGCGGCGCGGAACGTGCTGCCTGTGCGGAACGTGGGTGAAGATATCGCGATTGATGTCGTCCAGAAGTACGATCGCACGGGGCCGGGCGCGCAGGTCGTCGCGAAGGGCAGCGTGCCGAAGACGATGGGCATCTCCGCAACGTCCGCGAAGCACGAGGTATTCCAGATCGCGACCGGGTTCGGGCTGAACGCGAAGGACCTCAAGCTGGATCCGAAGTCGAAGGTCCGGCTCGCAGACATCTCGATGCGCGACATGCACCGCGCGGAGGATGACTTCGCGCTCAATGGCAACTCCGCGCTCGGCGTGAAGGGGCTCGTCGGCGCCGCGCAGGCGAACGCGAACGGGAAGATCACGACATCCACGAATAAGGGCAAGTGGAGCGGCGAGACCGGCACGGATATCTACGACGATATCAATACCGCGATCGGGCTCATGGATGGCGACTTCGAGCCGGCGTACCTCATTGGCAACCGGACCGATCTGCTCTACCTGAAC
>Ga0209610_1001361_pt1 | contig 12626 bp, 10 predicted proteins | sample LakKivw275mmetaG_FD_184137 | JGI IMG/M metagenome (GOLD analysis project Ga0209610, IMG submission 184137) | Anoxic lake water microbial communities from Lake Kivu, Rwanda to study Microbial Dark Matter (Phase II) - Lake Kivu water 275m metaG... | ecosystem: Environmental > Aquatic > Freshwater...
AATGACGCATTTGATATGCTGCGCGGCTGGCATGTTCATTCTTTTCCTGTGGATAGAGTCGGCTGTATTCTGCAAAACGGGCAGGGAATTCACGCCAGTTAAAAAAATAACGCCGGGCAGATTTCTCTTTGAAATATTGCATCAATCGCATGGTAGCCGAATCCGTTTGACCCTGCTCGTATATTGCGATTATGGGGCGTAGTTCAATATTATTGGTATCGAGTGCGGCCCAGAGCGCCGCATCGGTTGGAAAGTGCGCGGCGGTAAGTGTCTGGGCCTGAGTCAGGTTCACAGCCACCAGGAACCAAATCAAGCAGTAAGCGCATAGGGCCAACAATTGGCATTTTTCCTGTCTCTGCGTCCGGATACTGTCCATTGCCACCACGGTAATCTTTAGCTCACTTAACCAGCATCATTTTCCGCACACTCCGGAAATGTTTCGTACTAAGCAGGCACAAGTAGATACCCGCGCTGACCCGGTCAGCCTGCCAAATCAGTTCATGGCGACCGGCTCCCAACCTTTCATCTACCAGAGTCGCCACCAGAGTACCTTTCAGGTCATAGACCTGCACCTTGACTACTGTCGCCAGCGGAAGCATAAATTTTATCCAGGTGGCGTTATTGAAAGGATTCGGGTAAGTGGTCAATAATCCAAATTTAACGGGCAATCGTTTCGCCTCGGAAATAGCTTTCTGAGGTTCGAGGCTGAACGGCCCGACATTTTCCGCCACCAGAGGGCAGCAAATCGGCGTCATGGTCGAAAATTCGTCTGCTCCTGTATCATAAAGACCGTTGCGCGGCTGTCCATCTATGTCTTCCGTTACATAAGGATAATCGCCCAAAGCGGCATCGATCGCCGGGCTCGTCTCGCCCAACCGCCAAAGCTCACCAGCCAGCATCAATTGGGGGTTGACAATCCTGATCTCATCTGCTCCGACGCTTATTCCGAGGGTCGCCGTACTTTCCGGAAACATGATGTTGCCCGACCAATGCATATTTTCCGGAGAAGTGAGGATTTTGACCAGTTCGTTGGTTTTTCCGACGACCAGATTATTGGCGACAGTGACGTCTTTGGGCGGTTTTTTATAACTACCATTATTGGTAAAACCGATTTCGAAGTTCGCCAAACAATTTACAAAGGTATTAAAGCAAATGGTACTGCGCTTGATCCGCCAGTGTTCCGTAAGTCCGCCGGAGCTTTCGCCATCATAGTCACCATTGGTGAGAGTCATCGCCGCATCCCATTTAGTACCGGTCAGACCGTCAAAATAATTATTGTAGACGCGATGATCGTTGCCATAAATCCTGATTCCGCCGCAGCTGTCTTTATTGGCCCCAAAAAAATAGTTGCCGTTGACCACCGAACGATTACCGTGCCGCAGGCAGAGCGTACCCTGCGAGTGACGAAATGTATTATAGCGCACCGTATCATCACAGGATTTAATGGATATTATTTCCGGATCACCGTCGCAATCCTCGAACAGATTGTATTCGATCACAGTAAAGCCGCTGGACATGGACAGTGTGCTGACTCCAACCCGGATTGCTTCCATCTCATTGGCCGCCCGTGGCCCGATGTCGCGGAAATGGTTATGGTCAATCTGATCGTATTGCGAAACCTGAAAAACCGGCTCTTGCTGTCCATCGATGGTAATGAAGTTCCCCAGTTGGCGCTTGTTTTCGAACAGATTATGGTCAATCCGGTTGTGATGGCTGGGAGCGTAGGGATCGTTCCAGACCCCGCCGATATAGACCCATTTGCCGCTTTCCCCGGCGGTTTCGGTCAGGCGAAAAAAATTGCGCGTGATGCGCGTGTGCTGAGCCGCTTCCAGCTTGATGGCGGTATATACTGCGGAGCGAAAATCGAATCCTTCGATCTGAATATAGGCGGTTTTCCTCAGAGTAAAGGAGGTAGTGCCTCTTAATATGGCACCGCCGATATTCATCGCCCGGATGATGATCGGTTTTTGGGCTATGCCGACAGCTTCGATGGTAATCCCTCCGCCGGTATCATAGCTTCCATCGAGCACTTCGACAATATCACCGGCGCGCAAATTGCCACCTTTGAGCCTGTTTTTCAGTTCAGTCGCACTGCTGATGGTATAAATCGTCGGCGGGGTCGTATCGGGACCAACGACCGCCCCGATGGTCATCGCGCCGAGAACCGGGAAAGTTTTTATTAATTCGTTCCCGCTCAGGTCGCCCGCCCAGCCGACAAATAGGAAGCCACTCGGTAAATTCAAAGTCGCCGTGACTTTAGTATATTGATAAAAGAGGCTATCCTCCGGACTCAGGCTGATACTGCCAAATTCCGGCTGAATGACCAGTACTTTGAAACGCGGCGGCGGGTCGTCCGGGTTAATGCCGACATTGGCGCCAATGGTCGTGTTTTTCAGCATATAAAAGGTTTTAACCAGTTCTGTCCCGGATAAATCACCCTTCCAGCCCAAATTCTGATAGCCACCCGGTAGCGCAAGAGTTGCGGTCACGAGTGTACTCTCAGGATACTCAGGTTGGTCAGGAGTAACAGTTATATCACCGATAACTGGTTGCTCGACAGTCAGGGTGTAGTGGGAAACGACGTTCCCGAATGTCACGTCGGCAATCGGATCGGTACCGATATACAAATCGTCGATCCCGGCGCTGACTGAACCAACGGCGCTGTTGTAGCCAAGATTGATTCTTAACTGATGAAATTCCTTGATGCCGGCTGACCTCGTCCCGCTGGCGGTTGGAGTATAATCCTCACGAAAATTCACGGTGGTGGCTTCGCCGCCATTGAAAATGACCTGATAGACGCTACGGGTAAAGTCGGCCTTGATGCTGATCCGGGACCAGGCGCCAATCTGGTATTGTCCGATCACGACTTTATCCGCCCCCGAATAAATCTGGAAATTGCCGGTGGAACCGCTGGACGGATTGAATTCCGCCACGAACGTACGTTTCTGGCTGCCTCCGTAGAGATCGAATCCGTTTAGCGTGAAGTATTTCCCGGATAAAGCATTGATTTTGACCCACACGTCCATATATACTATACCACTAACACCGGAAACTGAACCCGAAAAGGCGGTATTCTCGATAACCAAAGTCTGATTCGCGACGCCAATTTTCAATCCCTGATAACCACTTCTGACATAGGCTGATTCAGCAGTGATCAGGGCGCTACCGCCGGCAACCGACCAGTGGTTCTGTCCGTTCAAGGCTCCCATCGCGAAGGGGTTGGCTTCCGTGTTTTCGAAACCTGTTCGGATAATTTCCTGGGCGAAGACCGGCAGAGCGAGGCACAAAAGGACGAAACCGGCTTGCCTAAAATAGTCTTTCGTCATAGCCTCTCAACCCTCTCTATGAGTATAGCGGAGTGACTTTCGGATCGCCTGTCATTTCTTGCGCCCCCGGGCGACCGCCTCCATAAAAGCCCGCGCCCGGTTCTCGAGCCCCGCCCAGTCTTCATTCCTGATCATCTGTTTATCCAAAAGGGCGGTTCCTACACCCAGGCAAACCGCTCCACAACGGATAAACTCCTCGGCGTTATCCATCGAGACGCCGCCCGTCGGGGTCAATTTGATTTCAGGCAAGGGCCCGTGAATGTCAACGAAATATTGCGGACCGACGGCGGTAGCTGGAAATACTTTTACAATATCAGCCCCGGCTTGCCAAGCCATGAAAATCTCCGTCGCAGTGAAAGCGCCGGCGATGACAGCTTTATCATGCCGGTGGGCGGCAGCCACAATCGCCGGGTCAAAAATCGGACTGACGACAAATTGGGCACCGGCTGTGATGACCGCCTCAGCGGTGGAGGCATTCAGTACTGTTCCGGCTCCAATCAGGAAATCGTCGGAAAGCGAGTGCGCGAGTCGCTCGATAACCGAAATAGCATTGGGCATGGTCATGGTAATTTCGAGCGTTTTTACACCTCCGCGGGCTAAAGCTCCGATTACCTGCTCGAGTTTCTCGGTATTTTGCAGACGCATCACGGCGGCGATTCCCCCCTTTTCGATGCGCCTGACAATCTCGGTTCTGGTCATAAATCCCCTCGTAGCTTTACCAAATTAATCTGCTTTACTTCTTTAAAAAATCTTCCCGCATTGGCGAAAAAGTATCAATCAGGATGCCTTCTTCCAGACATACCGCGCCATGCAGAGCATTGACCGGAATGACAAAGGCATCGCCGGCTTTCAGAACCTCGCTGCGTCCGTCAATGGTCACCCTGAACGCACCTTTCTCGACATAAGAAACCTGTTGATGAGGGTGGCGATGTTCGGCGCCAACCGCATCCTTCTTAAAATAGACCCGCACCAACATCAGATTGGTATCATAGCCCAAAATCTGGCGAGTCATACCCCAGGCGACTTCCTCGACGGGGACCGTGGCATTTTTCACATGAGTCTGCATTTTACATAACCTCTTTTTATGAGTTAATTGATGGTCAGGGGTTTGATGCTTTTCGCCAAAATGAAAACTGCGGCGACCCCACAGGGTACAAACATCGCGATCATGGCGAAAATCGGGATATATGATATTTTTGAAACCACCGGCACTAAAAAGTTCATGATAATAACAGAAAAAACTCCCACACTGCCTCCCAGACCAGCCAGCGTCCCGACTGACTTACCAGCAAAAAGATCACTGGGAATGGTCTGTACGTTGCCAATCGCAAACTGGAAGCCAAACAGGACAAAGGCCACGATGATGACGAATGTCAGGGGAGTCGTGGCGTAAAGAATGGTCGCTACCAACCCCAAAAACATTAACACGCCCCCCGTCGTAATTGCCCGTTTGCGGGCATAGTTGACACTCCGCGCCCGACTGATCAACCAGCCCGAGAAAGCGCCTCCGGAGATACTGCCCAGGGCGGCGCCGATGTAAGGCACCCAGGCAAAATACCCAATTTTCTTGACGTCAAAACCATAACGATCGGCCAAATAAATCGGCATCCAGCCTACAAACAACCACCAGATTGGCTCCAGGAAAAAACGAGCTACCAGAACCGCCCAAGCTTCCCGGAAACCCAAAATCTCTGCAGGACGCAAACCTTTCTGGTTGGTCGCCTGGGTGGCCGGTTGGCCTGCTAAAATGTATTGGCGTTCCTCATCCCCCAGCCATGGATGTTCTGCCGGTGCGGCTTTATTGATGATCAACCATGGGATAATCCAGATCAGCCCGAAAGTGCCAACAATCATAAAGGTAATTTTCCAACCAAACGCCACCCAAAGCGTGGCAATCAGAGGCGGAGCAATCACGGACCCAATCGAAGCGCCAGCATTGAAAAGCCCCTGCGCAACTGCACGCTCTTTGACCGGGAACCATTCGGCGTTGCTTTTAACTGCTCCCGGCCAGTTTCCAGCTTCTCCCAAACCAAGCGTAATGCGAAAGAAGCTAAAGCTCACCACGCTCCGGGCGATGCTATGCAAAAAGGAAGAAACGCCCCAACAGCCAATCGCAACGACATACCCCAGGCGGGTGCCGATTTTATCAAACAGCCGCCCTGAAACTGACTGCCCGATGGCATAAGCGATCATGAACATGTTCAGGATAAGCGCATAATCCCGCTTGCTCATCCCCAAATCGGACGAGATGCTGGGCCACATTATGGCCAATGTACTGCGGTCAATATAATTGATAATCGTCGCCAGGGCAATCAATCCGATAATCCACCACCTTAAACCTTTAACCTTTTTCACAAAATACTCCTGTGCTTAGTGATCAATCCGCATTAAAATCAAGCTGGTAGTTGCCTTTCCAGCTATATTGCTTACCGGAAAAAGTTACCGTATGCAGTTTTGGTTCTCGATCCGCGGGACCATTATTGACCATCAGACGCCATTTCAGCCCGTTCTGACCAAAATATTCGACCACAGAACCAATTTCGTCATGGCCAATGACCCGGACTTGCTGGAATATCCCGCGAGCCTGGCGCGACACCTCCCGGGCTTCGTTGAAATAACCATGCGGTTCAATGACCGCCGCAAACAGGTGATCGCGTCCTTTTTGCCGACACATCACGAACGGTTCGACATTCAGATTAAAATGCGGATCATTGGCGCCACTCAGACCCCAGAACACTTCGGTGCCGGGTTTTTCGGACAGTAACAGTGAATAATACCGATTGCCGTCCAGCCAGGTCACTAGTGGAGAAGCGTCGGTTTGTCCGACCGCCTGTTTCCAGAGATGCTGATAGCCTGCGCTTTCACCCATCGTCGTCATACTTTGTTGTTGAGCGTCATAGGTCACATTGGTATTAATCAACTGGCCGCGAAAATGCAGTGGATAATCATACACATGCTCGCTCGGACTAACCAACCGGAATAGATCCAAAACGACCGGAAATTCCAGCGGTGAATTTCGCACCAAAAACATTGTCCTCTGCATTTTGACTCCGGGGAAGTAGTCGTCTGCCCGGGCACTCATCACCTGCACCTGGGAATTGGTGGCGTCGAAAAAATGGCGCTGTCCGGACATTTTATCCGCCTGCTGGCGATTGCCACCGTTTTGACATTGCTGATCCACGGCAACCGTGTTGTGAGCGATCGTCTGCATGGCATACGACTTATTTTCCGGTAGATAACGTCCGCCGAATTTGGGCTCAATATTGATCCAGCGCGCAAATCCGTAATCGGGAATGACTTCATGTCTTTGATCGTAGAACACAAAATGCAGTTTGTCGAAATGCCCGTGACCTTCCCCGTGCACGCCATATTTCATTAAAAGCATGGTCTGGTCGGCTCCCTGACCGACACGTAAAATTCCCAGCCCGCCCTGTTGACCATTCGCGCCATCCGTAAATTCGACACTGCCCCAGTCCAGATCATCTGCCTTGGTCAATGATGTCAGATCACCTGCTACCGTCAGACCAGCCAGGGTCAGGGCGACTGCCTCCTGTTGCCGGGCAATTTGGAGCAGACGCCGATCCGCCCCGCAGCGCGTATAAGCGATATCAGTCGCTAACATTACCCCATCGTCGGTGATGTTCATCGTCCGGGAGGCATCATTGATAGGCGGGAAAACACCGTTCGGGAAAGTCGTCATCAGCATGGCATAATAAGCCTTTTTAAGAATTCCCTCCCGATAGGCGAAAATTTTTCTTTCCGGCTCGTAGCGTTCGATCACCTCAGCGAATAAAAAGAACGGTTGAATGGCATAGCGTACGTAATACGGCCCCTCCATGTAATATCCGTCAGGTGAAAAGAGCAAATCTAATTGTTTGATAAAGCCACCGGCGCCATTTTTTTGGGTTCCGTACAACGCCTGTTCCACCAAATCTTTATTATTCAGGACATAGCCGGTGATGCCTACCGCCGCCACTGTCCAAGTACCATGATTATGGATACGATTCATCTCTTTAGCCTGGTCTTTGGTGAACCAAGTGACCATCGGCATCAGGAGATTTTGCTCAATCAGGTTGCGCTCCGAGGGCTTCAGATAATCAAAGACGCAGTCATAGGCCAAACTGGCGTTCACCAACCAGACCGTCTCGTTCAGCATTTGATGAAATAATTTCCCGGGCGCTTGATCGTGGGACATTGGATGCTTGCCCAGCTTAGGATACATTTCTGCATAGCGGACCAGCAAATCGCGGACGAACCTGGCATAGCGCTCATCGCCGCTAATAAGATACAGGGAACCGCTGATCTGCATTTCGCGGGCATTTTGCTTGTGCTTCTCATGTTCATAGCCGCCGGCTTCCCCGGGTGGCGGCACTTCAAGAGCGCTCTGGATAGATTGCTCGATCTTCCTGACTGCGCGGTCATAAGATTGTGTGAACAGTGGGTACTGCGACAAAGCAGACTGCAGTGAGCGGGCTTCGGTACGGCTTAAAAGCGCCCCGCGTTCACCGGCTATTCCCTGCACACAAAGTATTAGCAACCCCGCGATCAATAGATTTGATTTGTACTGCATAGTATCTTTCTTGCCTTTATTGAAAAACGCCGGAAATGTCATCAGGGCATGTACAAGCCGCCGTTGACTTCGAGCGATTGACCGGTTATATAACGGGCTAAATCAGACGCTAAGAATAGCGCTACATTGGCAATGTCCTGAGCCTCACCTAACCGCCCCAATGGAATCATTCCTTCCATCTTTTTATGCACTTCCGGTGAAGTGAAGGTCGTATGGAAAGCCGTCCCGGCGATGAAACCCGGTGAAATGCAATTCACCGTAATCCCATACGGCGCTAGTTCTTTGGCTAAAGCTTTCGTGAAGGTCCAGATTCCGCCTTTGGATGCCGAATACACCGCGGCACCAGGCCCCCCCCCGTCATGCGCCGCCTGCGAAGAAAGGTTGATGATTCTGCCAGATTTCTGGTTTTTTAAATATGGCGCCACCAAGGCTGCCATCAGGAAAGCCGATTTGAGGTTGACCTCTATTACGGTCTGAAAATGCGCCTCATCGAATTCACAAACCGGGACGCGCTTGACCAGGCCCCCGGCATTGTTGACTAATATATCTATCCTGCCATTGAATTCGAGGGCTCGCCGGATCAATTCCAGGCCCCCGCTCTTGACGGTTACATCGGCGACTACCGCTTTGACGTTCAGCCCTGCCTTAATCATGTTTTGGGCAATGGCTTCCAGCCTTTCCGGATCCTGGTGGTTATTGATTATTACCCGCGCTCCGTTTTCCGCCAGAGTCCGCGCTATCTGCAGGCCGATACCCTGGATACTACCGGTCACAATCGCAACTTTGTCTTGTAAGCTGATCTGCATATATTTTTTCTCCCTGAATTAGTACCTCAACGGCCTTTTTACCCTTCAATAATCTTTTGGGTATGTTCTTCAGCAATGACCAGGTGGGCCACCATCATCTGGTAAGCTCCATCGGAATCACTGCTTCTGATTCTCTCAAATATTTTGCGGTGATAGTCCACTGCCGCACTCTGGGCAGTCGGAATGTTAGCATACACCAGCGAACGGATTTTGGGCATTAACTTGAAAATCGGGGTGACAATCACCGGAATGATCGGATTACGACAGGCATTGGCTATCGCCAGATGAAAATCCCGATCCAGCTCCCCCTGTTCGGTATAATTATTGGCAGGACACTTTTCCAGCTCAACCAAACTCGCCTCTATCTTCTGTAAATCCTCCGCAGTCCGTTGGTTGGCCGCCAATCGGGCAATTTGCGGTTCGAACATCTTACGCACTTCCATTACATGCAGGATATAATCGCGATCGAGATTGAGTTCCAGAAAGAGACTCATCGGCCTGATGACATGGGCCGAAGAATAATTATTCACGTAAATACCACTGCCCTTCCGAATGGTAATCAACCCCCGGGCATTCAGCATTTGGAGCGCTTCTCGCAAAGCAGTGCGACTAACACCAAACATACGGCACATTTCATTCTCAGTCGGCAGTTTTTCTCCAGGCAGGATTTTTTTATTCAATATCACTTCTTCAATATTTTGCATGATCTCATGACTGAGGGTCACGGAACTACCAATTCGCGGGAATAAATCTTGCATATTCACCACACTTGTTATTTGTAATACATCTTACAAATTGCAATTTAATCAACCATGTTCCGGTTTGCAAACTATTTTTCGAATCCGGCGAGGAGCAGGCGCCGCGTCTGAAATTTATGCGCCAACTAGGGAATCAGCCGGTTTGAGTTTGGCAGTTCGCTTTAAGTTGGCATCGCGAAGTTGGCTAAATCAGCTTGCCAATCCCGTGCGATTAACTCGCCAAAAGGTATCGAGTAAAATCGAAGTTAATCCGGGGTTGCATCTTATTTTTGTACGATTTAAACCTGTCTGATAAGTTCCGCCCTGATTTTGAACGGATCGTTGCCCTGCAACCCGCGAACGCGCTGACTGAGCGCTTCAAACAGCTCCCGCTGTTTACGGTAAGCCGGCAGGTTTTCCGGGAGCGGTTTTTTACGGCGTTTCTCGTCGAAAACGATGAAAGGCTTAACGATGTCTTTGAGATCAACAGGGCATCCTTGATTTTTATTCCAGACCCAGGCGGCGTGCAAGGCCGCGCCCAACGCCGCGCCTTCACCCTCGACCGGTACGGTTTCCGCTTCGAATATATCGGCGATTATTTGACACCAGGCGTCGGACTTGGACAATCCGCCAGTCAGGCGAATTTCTCTGACCGTGACCGGCATACGTTTAAACCCGGTGTACAAATTGAGGACGTGCCCTTCGATAACCGCCCGGCAGAGATTTTCCCGGCTAAAGTCACCGAGTCCAAAGCCGAAATAGAGCGGGGCCGCCAAGGGGACGTCCGGAGTACGTTCGCCTTCGTACCAGGGTATCAGCATTTTTCCGCCGTTGGTGGGAGCGGTGGATTGAATTATCCGATTGAAATCAGTATGACTCAAATGATACTGTTTGAGGATTTCATTGTAACCGTTTGCCAGATTGGACACGCAGAGTAAGGGTAAATAATAGCCGGTGCTGTCGCAAAATGCGGCTATTTCACCAGTCGGGTCAATATAAGGAGACGACATGAAAGTATAGGCCGTACCGCTGGTGCCCAAACTGACCGTTACGATTCCCGGCTCGACATTGCCGGTACCGACAGCTCCGTACATGTTATCGCCACTGCCGGCATCAATCAGGCAATCCGGTGCAAAACCGAATTTTGTCACCAGCTCGGCAGAAATTTTACCAATCGCGGTATCCGCAGACCGCACCGGCGGCAGTTTGGTTTTCAGATCGGGTGCAATGGCAGCAAGCACTTGCATTGACCACTGCCCCGTTTGCGGATTCCAGAGGGCCATCCCAGAAGTATCTCCCGGTTCCATGATCCTTACGCCACCGGTCAGGTACCAATTGATGTAGTTATGCACCAAAAAGAGTGTGGCACTGCGGTGATAGTTTTCCGGTTCGTGGCGCACCATGTGGAAAATTTTCCCCGCGGAATAACCTGTACGCTGGCTGTTCCCAACACGGCCATGGCGGTGACGATTGATATCGGAGAGACCGGCGACATTCATCCGCTGAATAAAAAAGATGTGGGTATCCGGCTGGCACGAGCGGCGTTGCGCCTGGCCTACGGCGAAAAAATCGTCCACTCCGGCCCTATTTATCAATCGATGCAGATTGTCGACGATAAGATCATCATTTCCTTTACTGAGACCGGCAGTGGCCTGGTTGCCCGGGACGGTGAACTGAGGCAGTTCGCCATTGCCGGAGCTGACCGCAAATTCGTCTGGGCCAAAGCCCGCATCGAGGGCAATCAGATTGTTGTGTGGAGCGAACAGGTCAAAAGCCCGGTCGCCGTCCGCTATGCCTGGGCGGATAACCCGCTGGGCGCCAATTTGTACAATCAGGAAGGTCTCCCGGCCTCGCCTTTTCGCACGGATGAGTGGTAAGGGCGTTCTTCAGCGGGTTTTAAAACGATAAATGGTCGTCTGCCGGTAGGTCGCACCCGGACGCAGTACCGTCGGGGGGAAATGACCTTGATTCGGGGAATCGGGAAAGGCTTGCGCTTCGAGACAGAGGGCTGAGCGATAACGATAACGGATTCCGCCTTTCCCTACCAGCGTACCATCTAAAAAATTGCCTGAATAGAACTGCAGACCCGCTTGGTCAGTCAGGACTTCGAGCAACCGACCGCTGACCGAATCATACAGTTCCGCGGCCAGGCGCACTGCACCCGGGCGGCCGTTGATAACCCAGTTATGGTCGTACCCCCTGCCAATCTTTATCTGGATGTCACGGGAATCGATGTCCCTGCCGATCGCTTTGGCCGTGCGAAAGTCGAACGGCGTGCCTGCTACCGGACGCAGTTCGCCGGTAGGAATGGCGAATTCATTGACCGGGGTGAAGTAATCGGCATGAAGGGTCAGTTCATGCCCTAAGATGTCGCACTTATCCGGCGCCCCGCTCAGGTTAAAATAACAATGGCTGGTCGGATTCAATAACGTGGGGGCGCTGGTCGTGCCGTAGTACTCAATGCGCAGGGCATTGTCCTCGGCAATCGTATAGACCACCGTGATCTGCACCTCACCGGGATAACCTTCTTCGCCCGCGGGACTAAGGTAGGTCAGACGCACTGTGTCGTCAGCCACTGGTTCGCCTTGCCAGAATACTTTGAAAAAACCCCGCGGCCCGCCGTGCAGATGATTCGGGCCATCGTTCAAACGCAGTTGATAAGTTTGACCATCGAGCGTGAATTTACCGCCGGCAATGCGGTTTCCGTAGCGCCCGACAATCGCGCCCTGAAAAGTATTGTCCTGCTGATAATCCGCGAGCTGGTCAAAACCCAAAATCACGTCAGCTAACCGTCCCTGGCGGTCGGGAGTTTTCAGCGCAACTACGATCGCTCCATACTCGATGATCTCGGCCGTCATACCCAGTTTATTTTTTATGCTGAACTTTTGCATTGCACCTCCAAATATCCGAATCTGTCAAACGGCGCATATTTTAGAAAATATATGGCCGCTACGCAAGTCAGAGCGAGAATCGGAAAGCTGATTTTTTGGCAAAATCCATCATCGATGATAGCACTTTATTCCCCGCCCTCTCCTCCTGACATTAATACAAAAAAACAGGCTCCCCGTTAAATCCGTTTTCCCCTGATAACTTAGCGGGATCGACGGGGCTCGAACCCGCAACCCCCGGCGTGACAGGCCGGTGCTCTAACCAATTGAACTACGACCCCTGAAAAAAAGCGGGGCAA
>Ga0209610_1001362_pt1 | contig 12625 bp, 5 predicted proteins | sample LakKivw275mmetaG_FD_184137 | JGI IMG/M metagenome (GOLD analysis project Ga0209610, IMG submission 184137) | Anoxic lake water microbial communities from Lake Kivu, Rwanda to study Microbial Dark Matter (Phase II) - Lake Kivu water 275m metaG... | ecosystem: Environmental > Aquatic > Freshwater >...
GGTGAACATGGAATAATTGCCCAAGAGACCGATTGATTTATAGGCATAATCCAACTTTAATTCTTTGTTATGCATCAAAGCCCAATGGATGCCGCCACCGTAGGTCAATCCGTATTCCGATCTGTCCATAAAAAGACCATGATAGCCCACCCTCAAGAAGAATTTAGTCAGGCCTGGTAGAGTCAGCTGGTACTCCCCACCTAAGTTGGTTGATTCGCTGTTATTGTTAGGATGCAGCGCGTCCGCGGCTAAGATCAGTTGGCTGTGACTGTTTTTCAAGGCAATGAGGGAGATACCAACCCTAAAAATCAACGGCAATTCCCATGACTGGAGCCGGTACTGACCCTCAACATCTTTGAAGTTGCCGCTTGCATCAGGAGAAATATCAATGGGTTGGAGCAAATCCATTCCATCATATTTCATCCGGGTTCCGTAGTTGGAGATACTCATGCCGATTGACAGGCCATTTTTCCGATTTCCGTCAGGAGAAAAGAAAGCCGTGTTGACCATGACTCCCAGGTCTAATGCCGCTGCATTAGCGCTCATGTGCCAGATTCCGGATCGGATGTACTTTATCGAGCTTCCGAAGCCAAACCACTCCGCCAATTTCCGGGCATAAGAAAGACCAATCGTCATATCCATCGCCGAATAGGTCTCGCCTGTCCCCTCCTGCATTTCTAAGGTGGTAACCTCGATCCGACCAAAGTTCATACCCGTATACGACACGGCAAACGTGCCATACTTAGGTAGAACAATTGCCGCTCCTCCGTAACTTAAATTAATCCCGGCAATCCACGGTTGATATACAAATTGAACTTCATTCATGGTCATATAGGAAAGTCCAGCCGGATTCCAATAAATGGATGCAAGGTCACGCGTTACACTAACATACGCCTCGCCCATTGCACAACCGGCACTTCCGATGCCCATTTCAAGAAAATTCGCAGATGTTGTACCCACGCGATAGGGTTTATTTTGTGCCAGAACTTTATATGAGCCCAAATATCCCATAACAAGCAAGAAAGTAAGCAATTTCTTTTTCATAGTGTATCCCCTTTTCAATGCCATGATTTGCCAGCTATTCGAGACAAATCATTTGATCACCGCGAATTTACCAACTTTTTCATCCCCGGTCACTTTCGATTTCACGTGAAAGATGTACATCCCCGCCGCGATTTCAAGACCTTCATGGGATAACAAATTCCAGTAAACTGTGCCATTGGTACCGACTTTTTCATCCCCGGTCACTTTCGATTTCACGTGAAAGATGTACATCCCCGCCGCGATTTCAAGACCTTCATGGGATAACAAATTCCAGTAAACTGTGCCATTGGTCGGCTCATTTTGGACCTCTATCTTATCAACCAGAACCCCTGATGATGTAAAAATCCGAATGACACAGTCCGCCGGGATGTGGGTGAAAAGAATCCGCCGTCGCTGGTTTAAATACTGGTTGGCTACCGCCGTCTCCATCATATTGGTTGCGATATACGGATTAGGCACTACCTTGATTGAATCCATCGCGATTCTTAGCTTCGATTTGTTGACATTTATCGCTGGGTTGACCGTAAAAACCAAGGAATCAATTTCCGCAAGTGGTTTATGAAAGGAGATGCGATAGGTATCACCGGTTGCCGTAGGATTACTCTGGCTCCCCATCTGGATGAAATCGAAAGCGAAGATCGTCCCACCCCACCAGTAATCGGTTTCCTTCTGACTTGCATAACCCACGAGGATTCTATCGGTATCCCAGTCAAGGACACCATTTTCATTGGTATCGTATAAAACACAATCTAATTTTTCATGGTGGTTTAAACTATCCGTGACTAATTTATTAATAATATAAAACGGATACTTCAAACCCAATACACGATATTTACTTCCAACCACAATTCCATCCACGTCATAAATGTAACCTGTTTTATTGGTCAATGATTGGTATTCTTGGGTCGGATCAAATACAATTTCATATTGATAAGCAAAATAGGACGCCGCCGGACCTAACTGTATATTTATTAGCGCCTGTCCCTGAATCCAACCAGTGTTTTCCAGATCCAGCTGGATAGAGTCATCCGGAATCGAGATGGTACACTGTAGTCCTTGGAAAACATCGGTAGTGATATTGCTGTTGGCTGGGTATAGCCAAGCTTTTTTATCAGTATCGTATCGCAAGTTGTAATCCGGATAACCGCTCTCGACATTCTCGATATAAACAAGACTCATTGCTTGGGTAATATCATAGACCGCAATCCCCGAGGTTGCCCTTTTTCCGTCTCTGATTGATCTTCTTGAGGCTGCTTGATAATAGCCTATCGGGTTGCTTTGAAACGTCAGTTTATAAGTGTGACCTTGCTGCACCATACTCTGATCAACAACTGCAGGAATTATCTGACCACCCGTCAGTCGCTCCGAGGAATGCTCTAAATCAATCGAGATTTCAGGCGGCACATAACCCGCCGCTATTTGGCGCGGCACCACGATCTGGATGTTTTGCCCCATGCGCACGACGTTTTCCGATTCGTCTAATTCGATATCCAACATGTTTTCTGCCGGTGCAATATTCAGGTCCTTAATCCCATAATCATACGCTACCAAAGCGTAATAATAGGTCCTGCCATTCTGCACGTCAGTATCAACAAAATAATGTCGGATTCCGGTGTCGTCGCCCAGATATACCAAACGACCGTCCTGTTCCCCGCCAAAATCACAGTAACCGGTAATCGTGTCGATTAGATCACATTGGAAAGTCGGTGCCCGGAATTTCTTAGACCCTTTCCCGTCAGTGATTATTTGGGGATCGGACATAAACTTATCGGTTGATTTATATAGTTTATATCCCTCAAAATCGTTGATGCCCTCAAGGAGTGGTTCGCGGGTTTTGGTGTCAGAAAAATTATCCCAGGTGAGAATCACCTTGCCGTCTCCCGGGGTAGCCTTCAGCGTTGGCATGATTGGCGGCTGGGCAAATTGATAATCCCGCTCGTAGATGATCTGAGCCACCTCCTTGAGACGGAACAGGTTCGACGCCCGGTGGTCGGCAGCGTTGAGTGCGGCGAGGTTTTCATACGCGCACATGAACGCCATTGATACCCTTTCCGTGCGGCCCTTGTAGAAGGGAAAAGGTGAAGAGGCAAAAACCATATACATTGATCCGACTGATCCGGCAACTAGATATTCGGCTAAAGTATCGGAGATCATCACATCCCAGACATTTTTGTCCTCGTTAAGCGTTAGATACATGGTTTGCTGCCACTGCGCCCAGTCGAACATAAGAAAACTAGTCAACCCGACCATGTCCGATTCATCCACGTCCATCGCCCCGAAATTCGGTTCGCATCCCACACCTTCGCGGTAATCCGGTTGGTGGTTGCACTCGCCCTCATCTGGTCCATCGTAATTCAAATCCCCGGGTCCGACTCCGTCCAATCCGACATCATCGCCTACAAATGCGCCATTTTCTAAAACCCAATAGCCATTGTCATCCTGGTCGGCATATCGTCCGTCATTGTCCGGATCAACGCCGTCCCGCCAGTCATGGTTCTCGTCTCCTTCCCAATGCGATTGAGGCTCGCGATGGTAGAAATTGCGAAATTTTTCCGCATCGATTGTCTTTCCATCCACCCCAATATCGGGACCAACCCATTGACCCGCCGGATTGTCCCTTTGTTCGTCAATGATACCATCATCGTCATTGTCTATCCCGTCATAGGGCATACCCGGACTTTCCAGGTAGGCATATCCCATTGTCCCGGGCATTCGTCCACCTTCACCCGCACCATACCTTTCCCAAACATAGGATAAATCAAGTAATTTGTTGCGATAACCCACCTCGTTTTCCCCGCTGGCATCACCTCCGATGCTATTATCAACAAAATAACCAAAGCCGCTGGTTGGCAGGTTATAATCGGAAACATTAGCAATGTTGTATTCCCAGAAAACAATATCCTGAGCTTCGGTGTTAGCCCATTGATAAGCCCGTGTCTCAATGCGAATCCCGAGACCGCCCCACGGCAGACCCTTCTGGATGGTGACGTTGGGATCAAAATCTCCGATGAATCTTCCGGTTCTAGGAAGATACCGTGGTCCATTGGTAATGAATTTTTGCTCTGGATCGTTACGTTGGATAATGTATTCCATATCCTGGGCATCATTAGCCACAAAATAGGATTCCAGGGACGCTTTCATTATGCCGCGACCAAAACGCCCGTTCCATTCGCCCGGCCATTTTTTCTCAAACCTCGTGGAGGGCCAGCCCTCCAACGGCCAGGAATTGGGTTTATTGCTCATCGCCGGATAATCCTGAGTTGGATTTAAATACCCGGGTACCGGGTAGATACCCCATTCAACGGTCCTGTCATAATTCATGTCTGGATTATTGGATGCGTAGGAATGGGATTGAACAAAATACATAGTGTCAATCGCTCCAGGTTCACTCAATCGTGAATCACTCAAATCGTCAATGGGGATGGAATCTTGATAGATATAGACTTGGCATCCGACCAAAACCGAGGCCACATCAATCATCCGCTGACCCGTGTAATCATTTGGCCAGCGGCTCGTACCCACCTCGGGCCAGGATGCAATCTGAGTATTGTTTTCATAATAGAGCAGCAGCCGGTTTCCATTCATATAACCGGAGCGGATGGCAGAGATGTCGCTTGCCGGATCCTCGGGACCCATGTAAGGTTTCCCCTGCGCCCACAGATTGGACATGCATATTGCCAGCCACAAGCATCCTGCCAGAAATTTATTCCCTGTTTTCATGCTCCTATCTCCTAAATTGTTTGATCTGGTTCATCCTGGTAATAAAACCTTACTGACCATGATATTAAAAGGTATATCCTATGGTGAGCTTGACTGATCGGGGATATGAATACATGGTCGGATTCTTAACCTGATCATAATAATCGTTATAATCACTGCGGAATTTGCTCAAATCGGATTGGGTTACGATTCGGGTATAAGGCTGCCCGGTATCGCCATACACCCAGGTGGCATTCAGTTTGTCTAGCAAATTGTACACATTAAGCATGAATTTAACCGAATGCCCACCGAACAAAGGAACCAAGTACGAAGCCGTTAGGTCAAAGCTCACGGATGTTGGTTTGGATGAATTGTTTTCATAGAGATTGATGCGATAAAGTGAGCTGTAATCGGGGGGATCATAGGAGTACGGTGTCCCAGAATTGAGGTACCCAGTCAGTCCGACATTCAAATTCTTTGTTGTATAGGAGGCACTGGCATTTGCCGTATACCGTTGATCCCAGGACATGGGGATCAGCCTGGTAATTGGATCCATGCTGTTCCCGGCGCGCGTGTATGTCTCGCGCGGATTTTCCGCATTCCCCCGGGTGAAGGAATAAGTGAAATTGACCTGGGTGTAGAATCCACCCAGTTGGTAATCCCAGGTCAGCTCGATGCCCCGGGCATTGCCGTAATCCTTATTAGTAAATAATCCATATTTAATCTGGTTGTAGGTGGTCATGATTTTGGTGCTGAGGAGGTTGTAAATGTCTTTATAATACAGTGAAACCTCTAACCCCATGCCCGTCATGAGCTGTTGCCATAAGCCGATTTCATACTGGACAGTTTTTTCCGCTTTGAGTTGGGTATTGCCCATGGTGGTTTGATAATCGAACGGAGGTACCCGGTAAATGTCGTTCTCAAACAAGGCGTACATCTGCGGCATCTGGAAGAAATGCCCATAGCTAAAACGGAGAACCGCCTGGTCACTCAGCTTGTAGGACAAACCCAGGCGCGGGCTGAGCTGGGTCTGTGGATCGTTAGACAACATCGTGGACATCATGGAATCCGGAAGTGACAGCTGGTTGGACGGATTCCGCCAGTTGGACGGGTAATGATAATTGGAGTTGAAATAGTCATACCGCAGCCCCAACTTGATCACCATTTCATCAAATTCCATCTTATCCTGGACGTAAGCCGACATCTCATACGGTCTCACCCGATAGATATCGATCGTATTATCCGTGATGGGGATGATTTCAGGTATATAATAAGGGAAATCGATTTTCCCCGTCAGTGGATCCATGACCATCTCATTCGCAACCGGCAGTCCCTCATACTGGTTTCGTACATCAACTCGAAAGCGATCAACGACATGGGAAGTGTACAAAAAGCCTGCCTTGAAACCGTGAGTCTTGTTAGCCTGCCAGTTCAGATCAAACTTGGCGTCTCCCCTCAAGAACGTATCTTTTCTTTTGCCGGGGTTCACCATGCCGCCGGTGTAAAAACCAGTTGTCAAATCTCCCCGGTAATTCGGACTGAGATAACGCAAATCCAGCGGATCTTCATATAAATATGACTGTTCCACCCTGCTGGCATAAGAGAACTTTAAATCATAGAAAAGGGATCTGGAAATCATCTGATTGACATCCAACGAGCCAAAGTGGATCGTGCTGAAATTCCACCCCAGTCCACCCGGATTATACTTGTACATAAAATCGTACTGTTTGCTGTACAAAAAGCCTGCCTTGAAACCGTGAGTCTTGTTAGCCTGCCAGTTCAGATCAAACTTGGCGTCTCCCCTCAAGAACGTATCTTTTCTTTTGCCGGGGTTTACCATGCCGCCGGTGTAAAAACCAGTTGTCAAATCTCCCCGGTAATTCGGACTGAGATAACGCGAATCCAGCGGATCTTCATATAAATATGACTGTTCCACCCTGCTGGCATAAGAGAACTTTAGATCATAGAAAAGGGATCTGGAAATCATCTGATTGACATCCAACGAGCCAAAGTGGATCGTGCTGAAATTCCACCCCAGTCCACCCGGATTATACTTGTACATAAAATCGTACTGTTTGCTCCTATTTCCGTTGAACGTGTAAAGCAGGTTCACCTTGAGATTGTTGGTGATTTTAAAGGTCAACTTTCCCGTGGCATTATGATAAAAATCCTGCTGCATGGCTACAAATTCATTATTCCCGGTGTGCTCGACATGCCAGGTCCAGGGATCCGTTGATGGATAAACGCTGTAGTCCCAGGGATTAAAACGATGGATCCCGTTGAGCGGTCCGCGGTTGTTCTGGTACCGGTAATTGACAAAAACGGACAATCTATCTTGGAAAATAGGTCCGTCGAGTTGAACCTTATAATCCTGGCTCAGATTGCGCTGCAAGTAACCAGCTTTCCCGATCCCAATAAATACGTCGTTATGCGCAGTGAAATAATTGCTATACCCACTCGATAGAAAGCCATGCCAGACCTTACCTCCCTCTTTCGTTACCGCATTGACCATCCCACTCATGGCTTGGCCGTATTCCGCGTCAAACGTACCTTTGATTACTTCCAGGTCCTGAACCACCTCTTTTTCAACATAAACGTTATGTCTGGTATACTCGCTGAACGTGTTGACAACCGGCAATCCATCTACTAAGTATGACACCTCGCTACTCCGACCACCCCGGAAATGTCCCTGCACAACGCCTGCCTGCATATTCACAACTTGATCGACCGACTCAACCGGAAGCTTGGCTATTTGCTCAGCCGACACGTTGCGGACCGAACTGGTTTGATCCTTCTTAAATGAAACCGCGCTCGCGGTCACTACCACTGTCTCACCTTGAAGGACTGTCTTTTCCAATTCAAAACTCAGATTAGTAGTAGAATTAACGCTAACCCGAACGTTTTCCATTTTAACCGGCGTGTAACCAATCATACTCGCTTGGATGTCATAAGAACCGGGTGGAATGTTTATGATAAAATAGTATCCATTCGCATCCGCCGCAGCTCCGGACAACGTATGAAGCAAGATCACATTTGCACCTGCAAGAGGTTCACCAGTGTCTTTGTCTACGACCTTTCCGGCAATTTTTCCCGTTGTCTGAGCATACGACAATCTGAGTACCTGAATCAACATTAAAAGTACACCCAAGAACATTTTTTTCCGATTCAACATACAACCTCCTTCCTGAAGAGAGTGAGGATTGATTGACGATTGGCATTCAACTTACTCGTGTTAGTAATTGTAGGTAATCATACAAAAACATCAATAAAAAATCAAGTTCTTTTTGATGAGCGCAATTAAACTGATTAATTGATACCGCCGCCCCGCTGTACTTTTCCGCTATAGTCTTTTCCCATAATTTAAACGGACCTTGTTGGTCAGTATTGGAAATGGAGGAACCGTCTCTAAATAAGGCACGTTTTGGTTCAATGCGACCATATCAATCCGAGTCAATTTGATCTCCTCAAGAGCGGGGACATTGATCCGGATTCGATTGCTGTACTTTAAAAACAAACTATCGGAATAGGCATTCAAGTAATCGTCAAGGATGCGACCAGCATTCGCAGCAGATACTTTTCCAGAAGGCACGTCCGTAGTTTTGGTTTGCAGATACGTGTATTGTTGATACTTGGCGATCAGGGCATCCTGCCACATATGGGTCTGGGCTTGAACGGATGGAAATTGATCGATCCCTTTATCATAAGCCTTTTGATTAATGACCTGATCCCGCATGAGATCTACAACCGCGAATTTAACCTGTTCCGGAAACTCACTGTCGCTGAACTTACTTTTGCGAAAAACCAGTGGATGTGATGCATAAATCTTCATGAAGTCCGCCACCGTCCAGGTTTTTCCATCGAATACAAAAAAAGGCCGGGCTTCAAGAGCCTGTCTCTTTAATTCGATGCCGACGGAATCAATCACCGGCTGCGGCGTTTCCTGAACTGTCCCAGGATCCATGAAAGGTATGGCTTTCGGATCGGGTCGCATGTACAAAGGTCGAAACAACTCAGCCATTTTCTCAAATGTGTCGCGGTCAAAGTCCAATCGCTTATTTTTCATCAGGTCGAAAACGTAGTCGTTCCAGATGGCTTCCGCCTTTTCCCGTTCCCAATCCTCGTACACCTCATTGTTTCTTTGCTGGATGTCTGAGTCAGTGATGGCTGGTCGATCTATCCAACCAAGCACTTTCAGCATCAGGAACTGGTCTGGATCTACCTGGATTGGTCCGACTACTTGGTCTTTGAGTAGAGATTCGGAAAACAAAGCCCGGTGAACCGCCTGGCTTTCCTGCGACTTCCATGAGACGATCTTTTCCGCCGGGGAACCAAGGCCGCCAGCTTCTCGGTACACAGCCTCGAATAAGTCAGTCGGGGAATTTTTGGTTTTCCGTTCAGTGGCAAATTGGGCGACTTCCCGACCGATCGAACAATATGCCACTCGATACTCTCTGCCAGCCAGTCGGTATCGTTTGTTCAGCTCGGCAGTATCTGGCTTGATTTTTTTCTTAACGATTTGAGCAAATAAAACTTGTCGCATGCTCTGCTCTTTTCTGCCCCGAATGTAGGCCTGAAACGTGGCGCTACGAGCCAAAGGATTGTCGTCGCCCGCTTCAAGGGCATATAACTTTTCCGCGATGATCGAATTGAGGATAATCTGCTTATCCATATTGGAATTCCGTTTACAATAAGGCGGACGGATCGTATATTCCGCCCGCCGGATGAATTCATTTACCGTGATGACGCGGTCTCCCACGACGGCGAGGATTTCTTCTTTATTCGCTTTTTTCGTGCAGCCAACCAACACCACAACCGATAATAAAAACCACGTCATGATGATTATTCCTGTTGAATTGGATGCTTTCATCGCGCTCCCGTACAATACTCGTGGTGAAATAAATACCAATGCTTTTTCAACTACAAGCCAAACTTCGTTCCCTGCACCTTATTGCCCTGGTTAGTTCATCGTTGGCTCATCGCAATAACACAAGTTTCTTGGTCTCGGTAAAAGAACCATATTGCAGCTGATAAAAATAGATGCCACTGGGCAGGTTAGAACCGTCGAATCGAACTTTATGATTACCGGCCGACTGAATGCCGTCCACCAGAACCGCCACTTCCTTGCCCATTAGATCATACACCGAAAGTCTCACCTTGCCGCTGGCTTTCAGATCATATGCAATCGTTGTGGTCGGGTTGAATGGATTCGGATAGTTCTGGCGCAAAACATAATCAGAAATGACATTTTGATTCCTGGGCTCAACCGAGACTGGTATCTTTGACAATTCCAACACCTCAGCCTCATTGAGCATGCGATTGTAGACCCGGAATTCGTCTATAATACCGCTAAAACAATCGCCGCCTCCAGTTGTACCACAACCGAGATGAAAACCGGCTTCTCTTGCCGCACCGAAGGTCATTTCCCCTTCGACTACCATCTCACCATCCATGTACATTTGGGCCCAATACCCGTCAAAGGTCAGTGCGACATGACACCATGCACCAACCGGCGGCGCAGGACTGATGATAAATATTTTACCATTAGAAGTATTAGTTTCAAATTGAATTCCTCCGTTGTTCATGTCCAAACACAGACTCCACATAATTAATGGCGGATCCCAACCATCTCGTTTTCCGCAGATACTGTGCCAGCCGCCATCCAATCCGTCCCAATATATCCAAACCGAAAGTGAAAGTGCATCGGTGTCTGCTGAAGGATCGTAGGTTCCGAATTCAACATGTCCGGTGCTTTTGTTGGAAAACAGCAGGGCTGATCCTGAGATGCCGTCAACCCATTCGGGATCGTTCAGGAGTTCACCATCCGGCATAATATTTGTCCCTGTTGCCATGTTTGAAGCGAAAATATCTCCCCTCTCATCTAAAGGATAATAACCAACGAGTCCTGAATCCAGATCAACCTGACCTATCGCTACACTTGATAATGCCACCACGAGCAGAAAAATTGATAAATTTTTCATACTGTTCCTCCCTCGATAAAATTTCTCAAGTCTTGCTAATCTAAGTTTGCAAAACTAATCTGAGGAAATTTTTTACATCCCTCCCTTGAAAATTAAACTTCCCATTGTCTATGGACGCGTCAACGACGCATGACGATCCCTTCTCAATTTATTTGAGCAGCATCATCTTCTTTGTGATGGTGTGATCCACATTCTGCAAACGGCAGAAGTAGACTCCGTTGGTCAGACCTTCACCTGTAAAGACTGTCTGATATTTCCCGGCGCTCTGTTCTCCGTTTACAAGGACCGCTATTTCTCGACCCAGGGCATCGTACACGGACAATAAGACCTTTCCGTCACTCTTCAATATGTAATAAATCGTCGTACTGGGGTTGAAGGGGTTGGGATAGTTCTGCAACAGGGTAAAATCGGTCAATGTGACTGACTCTCTCTCGACCGCGCCGACTTTCGAGTTGAATAGCCTGATGTTGTCCAGTCCCATCCAAGAAACCGAGTCGCTGATATTGTCAAACCAGATGCCCAATTTCTTATCAATGGCTTCTGGATGATTAGCTGCCGAAAAACTGGTAAGACATTCTTCCATCGCATCCGTTAGTTCCCATTCTTCCCAACCGAGCGGGACGCGTGTTCCATTATCTTCATAAAAGAGCATCATTTCAAACAAGGTCGCGGCATAGGTGATCCTTGCATCCACAATAAGTCCGATATTGTCGCCTTCTGCAATCACATAGTCTGTAATTTGATAAACCGACGTATCGCCGCCCATCAGAAACGCCGTATACTCTCCGTCTGTGGGAGTGTATCCGGTTTCCACGCCCGAATCCCAGACCGGTACATCGCTGGTCCAACCCGGAATATCTTCCGTTTCGCCGGCCCAGCTGGGATCGGTACAAGTTCCTGATCCGTCCCAACCTTTGATTTTTCCTACTCCCGGCAGCTCAAAGCTGGGATTGACCAGCTCAATCTCCATTTGGGCATCGGATAAAACCGGTAAAAAGATCATCCCACAAATAAAAAGAAAACAAAAGCCCTTCCCCCTACAAAATAACGTACGAATGATCAATGTCAACATGATGAAATCCTCCTTCTTTTGGGGGGATATACACAATAAGTTCAAATAGCCTCTCGATCAGCACCAGCAATTATCATTTTCAGCGATCACTTCCTCGGATTATATACTCGCCCCAAATTGGTTTTCGGATTTTTTTAAGCTACCTCACCTCAATCCTCTCCTTGAAAAATGAGGAAGAAGATAAAATTGTAAATCCGAAAACCACACCGGGTTGAGTATAAATTTACGAAATTCATGTCCGAAAGTTTTTTGCATTCCCCCTTTCCAATTTATTTTTGCAGTATCATTTTCTTCGTTTCAGAATATTCACCAGCTTGTAAGATGTAAAAATAAATGCCACTGGGTTGCTCTGAGGCATCCCATTGCAGTTCATGTTTTCCGGCTGAGAAATATCCATCGGTCAAAGTTGTGATTTCTCGTCCTTTGAGATCGTAGATTTTCATGGTGATGTTATCCGAGTTCTTCAGGCTAAAAACGATAGTCGTTTGGGGGTTGAAAGGATTCGGATAATTTTGAGACAATTCAAATTGATTTGGAAGTTGATTTTCATGTTGCCTTATACTCGTATATGCCGAAGAAACATCTGCAAAAGATGTCCCCAATCGAACCTCATCAAAATACACCTCAAGATCGATGAATTTTCCATAATGGAGAACCACCCTTTCGAACCCATTGTTTAATTGTATATCTGCGCTGACATCTGCCATTGTAGTATCGGGCTCCGAAGCCGGATCTGGATTAAACCACATATAGCATCGTTCATTCTGCTCGTCGCCTGACATATTGATCCTGATGACAGTCCAGACAAGCTCTTCTTGCCAAGTCAATGAGC
>Ga0209610_1001363_pt1 | contig 12622 bp, 18 predicted proteins | sample LakKivw275mmetaG_FD_184137 | JGI IMG/M metagenome (GOLD analysis project Ga0209610, IMG submission 184137) | Anoxic lake water microbial communities from Lake Kivu, Rwanda to study Microbial Dark Matter (Phase II) - Lake Kivu water 275m metaG... | ecosystem: Environmental > Aquatic > Freshwater...
GCGTAAAGGCTTACTCGGTTACCTGAAGGCGCTGGCAGGCTCAAATGTCATTCGTATCGTGCCTGCCTCTATTAGTGCTAGCGAGGCGCAGGCTAATGGACATAAACGGCTGAAGGTAACCTGTGGCAATAATACCAGCTATCTTGACGACTTGGCGTGGATTGGCGATAAAACGCCGATGACCATCGCCAATGTCAGGGTTAGCCCTGATAACGCCGTCAAGCCGAATATCGGAAGCCTAGAGCTATCGGAAGCACTAAACAGAGTGCTACCCTTCACCGCTAAAGACGACAATAGACCAGTTCTCCAATGCGTCAACTTCACGGCAAAAGAGGGGAAGCTCAAGCTGGTTAGTGCCGATGGTTTTAGACTGGCGGTAGTTACCCTTGACTATGACGAGGGGGAAGGGCAAGCCCTGATAAGCCGTGAGGACTTGCGGGGGATAGCCAATGCCTTACGCAAAGCAAAGAGGGTTAGGCTAGGCTTTGAAAAAAGCGGGGACAGCCTTGACGGAATGAGCTTAATAATTGACACGGAAGCGATACGCTACAAATGGCGTGGTGCTGATGGTCAATTCCCTGACTATGAGAAGCTCATACCTACGGAGTTTAATACCGTAGCTCACCTTGACACGGTAGAGGCGGGCAAGGCGATTAGCTCATTGAAAGTCCTTGCCGACAGCAAGGCTTACCCGATAGACCTCACCCTTGACGGCGGGTATATCACACTAGCCAATAGTGAGGACAAAGGGCAAGCTGTGATACCAGCCGATATTGAGGGTAAGCCTGTTAAGGTAAGGATAGACGGAAGCTATCTAGCCCAAGCCCTGAAAGCCTGCGGGGGGATGGTGGACTTCAAGCTCACCAATGCCTACTCGCCGATGCTCTTTACTGCCGATGGTTACGAACTGGTGGTAATGCCGATGATGACCAATGAGGCAAGTGAAGCGATGAAGCGGGATAAGGCGGAAGCCGAGCCGACCACTACCGAGCAAGCCGAGCCAGAAGCGGAAGCGGTAAGCGATGAGCCTACCGAAGCCGAAGGGGAAGCGGAAGCCGAAGCAAAGCCGAAGCGTAGCCGTAAGAGGGAAAAAGTAGCCGTAGCATAGAACGCTTGACCAAAAGTGAACAGCCACGCAGAAAGCGAGGATAAGAGCCTCGCTTTTTGCTTTTTGAGGGGACTTTCTCTCCCAGCGTGGGAAGGAAGTCCCCTCTTTTTATACGTGGCGGAAAGGGGGAAGTATGACCACGACCACGCACAGGCTACCTCGCAATGGTGATGGTTATAGTGAAGCCCTTGACTACAACCGCCTGCCAGAACCCTGGCGGGAATGGGCGAAGGTTGCCAGCAACTTCATCTGGACGCTGGACAACCAGTGGGACAGAGAGGATTTAATGCACAACATCATCGTGAGGTGTGCCGAGGTAGCCGAGGTATACCGCCAGAGGGGGATACCTTTTAACAAAGGGGCGGTTATCAAAACCGCCGAGTATACGAGACTTCGTTTTTATCACCAACAGAAGCGGTGGAAGCGTGTCTATTCAGTAAGCCTGAACAGCATGGTAACCGACTTTGACGGGGAAGAAACGGAGATGATACAGACCATTCTTGACGAGAAGGGGGTTGCCCTTGACGCATGGCTGGACTTCAAGCATTTCTACCAGAGCCGACCGAAGGCGGAAAGGAAAGCCATACGGAAGCTGGTGACGGAAAACTGGCGTCACCTGTCAGGATACGATTTTAAGCTGATTAAGCGGTTCAGGACGGAATATAGGGAGAAGGTATTGGCGTAAAAGCCGTGTTCCTGATGGGGTTAGTATGCCCAAGACAATAGAGACCGATGCTGGAAGTCCATTTTTAAGGGCTGGGGATTGATTGTCCCCAGCCCTTCTTTTTTGCCTTTGACACCACGCTCTGTAGTCCAAAAATAGGCGGGGAAGATGAGCGGGATAAGGAAATCTACTGACCGGCGTCGGCGACCATCTTTCTCCTACCTAAGCCTGTCCACTAGACCTCACTCCTTGCCTTATGGCTTTTGGTCGGTGCTTTCCTTACGTATTTCCGCTCCTTTCTCTTTTCCCGAAAGTATTCCAATCCCCTCTGAGGGTAAAGGGTCAACTGGGGATTGCTCCACTCGTGGTCGGGAGCTTCCTTTCCCTTTTGGGTGAGGCGGTAGTACCTTCTAGGCGGAGCATCGGGATAGTCAGGCATAACCTCTTGGACCGAGCTCTTTTCCTCACGTCCGGTAAATTCCACCCATGACAATTGCTTGAGCCAGTGGAAATATCGCTGAAATGAGTGATAACGAGCCTTCACCAGCTTGTAAGGGATACGGCGGAAGTGCCAGTCGACCCTCTCGGCATATTCCTCTGGTGTATAGAGAGGGACACCTCTCCTTGCCCTGTCATCGTTCTCCCAGGCGGTAGCGTCTTCGGCATAAGCCCGATGCAAAGCCAGCTTGTAGTGGTAAAAGATGTCTTCCTGGCAGGCGCCGACCTCGGGGTCTATCTTGATTGAGCCTTCTGGGGCGTGCCCCAGCAAAAATTCCCGAATGAACCAGCCACACCCAAAAGGCCGCAGAAATCCACCACGATTTGGTCTTAACGGCAAAGTCATGTCAATTCTGTCCCTCCGGTGTCATAGTAGAATGTCCTTACTCTGCACACGGGGCACCAGGTGGTGTGTCCGCCGCGGCAAGGCTTTCGTCCGAGGGGGTGGTGGCAGAGCTTACCTCCGAGCCGCAGCCGCTCCAGTAGTTGCGGATTGTCAAAGAAGGTTATCGACCCACAGCTAAGACAATGCGCCATGTACCCTCTCTCCAATTCGAAGATGCGAGCATTTTCCCCGCAAGGGCAATCCAGCGAAAATTCAGTTGGGCTTTTCTTTATTGCTTTCCTTCTTGCCATCTCAATCCTCACAGTAATAGCTTAAGTGGTGCGCCAGGTGGCTGAGCTACGGTAGCGTAGGCATTCTTGTCAGGCTCGACAAGGGCCAAACCGCACCAGGGACATTTATAGACGCTGGATGCTACACCGCCCGGCCGAAGGACCCAGAATAGAGCACCGCACCACAAACAATGGTGAAAGGTTAAATGGTTACTGCTGCCCAGATACTCGATAAGCGGTCGCAGGTGGACATAGCGATTGTAAAAGCCTACAAGTTCCCCCTTTTCAGCTATTTCAGCTTTTAGCTGGGACAAGAACGCCTTGTGCTCCTCTAATTCTTTTTGCTGTCGGGATAGGACACTTTCCAGATGTCGCCGGTTGTCCTCAATGGTCTCTATCTCCGTTTCGAGTGCAGTCACATAGCTGGTGAGCTTTCCCTGCTTGTTGAGTGCTTCAGTCAGCCTTTCGCGAGCATTCGCGTAGCCAGCGAACTCTCCCGCCAAACCAAGAGCCAATTCGAGGGTAAAACCATGCCTGGTTACCTCCTGCTTTATCTGGCCGGCAGTGGCAACCTCTGCCTCGGTAATATCAGCCTCCTGGCGGTATTCAGCCAGTTCTTCCTCGATACGCTTCCTTTCTCTTGCCGCTTTTTTCTGGAAAGTTGCGAGAGCTTTTTCTTCACTTTCTTTTTCCTGCCTTAGCCTCTCCAACTGTGCTACCGCATCCCGGGTCGCTTTGACCAACTCGTCGCACCTCTGCTCAATTGCTTCTTGATGCTTCTTCAGCGCCTCCAGTTTGGCATCGCGGGCAGCCAACTCCTTTTCGAGATCCTCATTCTCATGCAGCAACCGAGTATGCGTTTCCAGAGCCTGGCTCAAAGGTATTCCCTTTTCCTTTTCCAGCTTCCTGAGACCCGTCACAGTTTCCAGATAACCGGCATCTGCCAGACGCTCCTCCAGTTCAATCAGGCTCCGAAACTGCTCCTCGCTATAACCCGGATTGAAGACGCGAGCTGCCCTGATAACCTCTTTTAGTTCCTCTGCTGTGAATTCGTTTGCCATCATTACCCTCCTTTTCCTTCGTTTTGCAAGATGACTCGAATCGCCTCCTCCAGCGTCATATCAGCTGTCAGATATGGTGTGGCCTGGGCAACCATCTGTTTCGCCTCGCCTACCTGATATGCCATTGCTTCCAGAACGCTGAGTAACTGTTCATTGGTCCACCGCTGCTGGCCAAATGGCAGAGCTTTTGTAGCGCCCATAGACTGCAAACCCAGCAAACTGCCAACCACCAGGGGCGCTATGCGCCTTCCCTGGGAGCCAAACTCCTTGAGCCATGTGGCCACGTATTTGCGTCTCAGCGTATGTGAGAGCCGCGCCACAAAGTCATCAGGAAGCTGTACCGGCTTGGCTCCGAGCACTTCCCAGATGGTGCTACCGGCGCTTCTAGCTAATATCGAAAATCGGCTGAGGTCATCATCGAGAATAGCCTGGAGCAACAAAATAGGGATACTCAACGTTTCCGCCTTCCCGATAGGGCCAACCAGCGTCACCGGGTAGTAGTCATCGGTAGTCTCCACCTCTCCCGCTGCTACGATGTATCTCTTGAAGTCAATAGTGACTTGTGGAGTGTCCCTGCTATCGTAGCCAGGTCTCGGGACGGAGATGCACCACCACTTTCCATCCCAGTTGGGATTACCCCGATACTTCCCACGAATTGCAGCCATAATATCCTTTTCGATTTCGGAACGGAGCCTGGTCACGTCTACTTCCTCGAAGAGTTCGGCAACCGAAAGAGATAGGTCACCCGCCCCGGCCTCACGAAAGGCCAGCTCAGTAGCTTCTCTGAAATTTTTCACGCGTATGCCATGCAATATTTTCATTTGCTTTTACCTCCGTGGGAGACAAGTTCAGCTGACTTGAGGAAATCACTAATAGCGAGGAGAAATTCGTGAATGTCTTTGGGTTCTAAAGGTTGAGTGCTGGATTCGAGCGAGGTTGCTGGCGAAATATAAAGAATGAATAAACGCCCATCCCGATTAGCTCCCAGCTCCACGTTACTTACCCTCCTCGGTCCACAGCTTGTTATACCACTCTTTGAGCTCGTCACCGGCGACTTTCCTGTACTTGGCTGTGGTGTTGAAACTTGCATGACCCAGATGTTCTTGGAGAAGCCTCAGTCCATCGCCGGAATCGTCAATCCTTATGGCATGCACAGCAAACGCGTCTCTTAATCGGTGGGGGCTCACACCGTGCACCCTACCAGACTCAGGATTAACCAGTTTGGGCAGGCCGGCTCTATCGGCACAATCTTTTACTATTTGCCAGGCTCGATGCCGATTGATGCCAAATATGAGCATCTTACTTTTTCGATTCACTGGCCCATTGCGATTGATATAATCCCTCAGCATTTCTAAAGTATCCCTGTCCAGAGGCAGCATTCTCACTCGTCGGTGCTCCTGCTCTCTAGCTATTACCTCTTTTACCCGCATGCCGCACCTGGGACAATAAATGTGGCTTTTCCCCAACCCAACATCACATTTAGGACAATGAAGTTTGATGCGCTTCTTCAGGTGTTCAATGCTCACCATGCCCTGAGTCAAGTCGATGTCTTCAACCTCAAGGGCTAGGGCTTCACTGACGCGACAACCCAGTCTCGCCAGAATCCGGATAAGGAGTTTATCCCTTATGCACATAGCGGCGTCCTCCAATTTTGCTGTTTCGTCTGTATTCAGATAGGTCTTCAAGCCTTACTCCTGATGTCTGCTTAGCATCCCGAAGGATGGTGGTGATAAAATATCTTACCAAGGCTGGCCTCTGAGCAAAGCAAAGTAGCCCTGGTTTTTGCCAAACGAGTATCTTTCATCCTTTTGACCATTAAAGGTAGTGTCAAAATAGTGTCAGAATTCGTCACGGTCTTATTCTTTGGCCCTAGCCCCAATCATTGTTTTCACCAGTCTGCGAACGGTACTCCAGTCGGCAGACAGCCCTTCTCTCCTGAGCTCACGGGCAATCGCCCGATAGCCAAGCCCCATTTTGTATAGGCTACGTATCTTCGGAACAAAGTCCAGCGGGATGGCCCTGGGTCTGCCTGGCTTTCTGTTCCCTGATAGTGCTCCTTCTAGTTTCATGATTGCCGGCCCCACCATTAATTACTTGACTTTTGTCATAGCCACTATCGGCTGCGGCCATGACTGCCACTTTATGACAACAGTCCGCCTTGGTATAATGGGTGGGGGAGAAAGGGTAAGTTACCGGGCGGGCTCCATCCCCCTTTCACTGATTTTCCCTCTCTCCCCCATATGGTTGGTGTCGAGGTACTTCACCCTGGCTGGTCGGCCTCCAAGCGTCCCCCACCTACAGCGGTCATCTGTGGTGTATCTGCTGGCAAAGACAGCTTGTCCTTTCCTGCCAGCCGCTTTAAAGTGGTTAATTCCATGCCGCGACTTGGTACTGACACCGCCAAGTTTACCTGCCTCAGCGCAGCTCATGCTACCGCCTTTGCTTCTCGATTTAACTTTCATTGCCGTACTTAGCTTCAAAAATAAAGCCGGCTACTTCCCAAATTTTAAGGAAGTAAGCCGGCTTGAGTTCACGTTTGCTCCGTGCCGAGCTTATTAATGTGCCAATTCTTACTGTTTAGCTATCCACTACTAGCTCAATCTTCCGTTGTACAACATGCTCAAGCATTTCCCAAGGTTCAACACCGCGGTAAATAATGGTAACCGTGTGACGACAGCTAGGGTCTAGCCTTCTGCCATACTCAATCAAAGCCCTTTCTCTTTTGGTAAGAGCCATCCAGTGTTTTTCGATTTTGATAGGTAGTCCAGCTTTCGTCATAGACATCAACTTCACCGGTACCGTACGATGAATTGGTTGGTGCAATACAGGCACTGCACCACCTCTGCGGGTGGTGGTGCACCCTTGTGGACGACTCGCATTTGATTGCGGCAGTTTGGATTTGGACAAGTCACGACAAATGCATTGGTGTGATTCTGCAAGATTTGAGCCATGGTCACTAAGCCAGCAGTTACCATGAACGTCACCGCCATCGATGTGAGAAACTCTCCCCAGTCCGTGTGACCATTCTGGCTCTGTTCGTATCTCTTCTTGGCGAAGTCGAGTAGCTCCCGTTCGCTCTTTGATACGGGTAAATTACTTTGGTTACGGTTTGGCACTGCCCTGCTCCTGTAGTGTTTATACTATAGCAATTTTACTATAGCACACGCCGGCGGCCCTTGTCAACCCCCTGAAGGTCATTTTGCTAAGAATTTCTGCAAGTAAACCGCATCCATTCCCCCGGAAGGAATACACGGCACACATATGAGGGTTTACCAGTTGCAAAACGCAGCACCACGCTCAGTCTTTCATCCAGTCGAGTGGCCCTGTACCATCAAAATATTTCAAGGCGTGCGTGCTCTGAACATACTCCGTGTACCGCTGAGTCATTCTCATTGTACTGTGGCCAAGCAGAGTCTGGCATGCCTTCATGTCACCAGTATGCTCTAATAATGTGGTAGCGAAGGTGTGCCTGGTCTTGTGTACCAGCCCCTGGACGTGCTCCAACCCTGCGTCCCTCTTGAGACGTCTGATTATCTCTTGCACTGTGCGGCTCTTGATTGGCTTACCCTCCTCGGTAACCCATAACCTGTCACCGTCGACTTCACGAGGGCGCAGGCTCAGGTATCGCCAAAGTGCCTTTCTTGTGTGCGGGCCAAAAGCGCAGAGTCTGGACTTACCTTGCTTCCCAAAGCGCACAACCACCGTGTGCTGGTCAAGGTCAACATCTCTGAGGTCAAGGTCAGCCAGTTCTTGGAGCCTCAGGCCACTTTCAAAAAGCATGCAGATGATAGCCTTATCTCGAGCGGCCAACATCCGTTGACGTGGTGTCCTCGCCACTTTCCAGTCATGGTCCAGGACGGCAAAGAATTTCTCCTTATGCTCCGTTTTGTACGGTTCAATAGGTGGCTCTTTCGGCGGCTTAACTACAATGCCATCCAGAGGGCTGTCCTCAAGGTAACCTTCTGTCTTTAACCAGTTGCAGAATCGCTTGATTCCCCGATAGTAGTGAAATCGCAGCGACTCCGCATGACGGGCTGTTTCACCAGCACGACTGTTCTGTTTGATAGCGGCAGAGTTACTTGTAATATGGTGGAAGAAGCTGTTAATGTCTCTTCTGGTAAGCAGCCGTGGCTCAGCGACACCTGAAGCTTCTAACCAGCGAGCAAAAATCCGGGCGTGGTCGTAATAATATTCAACCGTCTTTGGGCGGACCTGCGCCTCCAGTTCAAACCTGAATCCCTCTAGTAACCATTGCCAATTTCCATGTCTCTGCACCATTACGTTTTGGGGAGCCCGCCCGGTGCAGGTCGTTTAGACCAGCTTCACCTCGTATCTAATTTTTTGGCTCATGCAGGTTGTTATGAGCCTTTCCTTCGTGCCTGTGGAGCGGGAGACGGGACTCGAACCCGTGACAACCTGCTTGGAAGGCAGGGACTCTACCACCTGAGTTACTCCCGCGCTTAAAACTACCGGAGGAGGGTTTTTACCTCCTTTTTAGCTTTGAAATCTGTATGTCCTTATTAACAATCTGGATAAACATCTTGACAACTGGCGTTAACCTTTTACAAAGCAGGAATTCAAGGTGAGTCCTTTTGTCCGTATTTCTTCGACCAACCACCCCCTTTCCTGGCAATTCCACTTGACAAAACGGAGACCATCATCTACAATCGGTTACCGGGCAGAGCCCTAATTATTAGCAAAGGAGGATTGCCCGTCCCCCGGTTCTAATCAGGGCTCTGCCCATCCCCGTTGGAGACTTCCCCTACCTGCTTGGCAAACTCCTCCAGGATTTTCTGCAGCTCTGGACTCAGGTCGGCAGCCCTCTCCACAATTCGGCTCAATAACTCGGCTCGCCTCGGCTCACCATCACCGCCTGTGCGCTTCACATCCTCATAATGGAACCTCACGTGCACGATTGCCGTGAGCGACTTCGGCATCCCCATCATTTGGGTTTCTCCATCCTCGTCAGGTACTCGGCAAAATCCGCCATCAGTTTGAGCTTGGCCTGATCAAAGTTGGCCACCAGGTCGATGAGCCGCCCCAGCGGCTGGCTCATATCTCCAGACCGCTCTGTTCTGTACCCGGCGAGGATGAGCAGGCTGTCTTCCATAGCCAATGCCTGCTGCCCATCCCCACCAAAGGCGCGTGCCAGCTTCTTAATCGTGTCCGGAGACGGAGAGGCTCCCCTGATAATACCCTCAATAGTGCCGTGGCTGAGGCCAGCCTTTGCACCCGCCTGCCTTAGAGAGAGACCCTCCCTCTGGCACGTCTCCTTCAGCCACTCGCCAACACCGGAGATCTGCTTTTCCAACAGCTCCTCCTTGCAACACAATTTTTTACTCGATTTTGTTGATATTATAGCATCCTCCATCTCCAGTTTGTCAATGTCAGTTGTCACTGAGTGTGGCGAGGGGGCTTGACAATACGGAGACCTACTTATACAATATGTAACTGTCAGTTTCCTTCTGGGGGTAAGCTATGCCACAACACCCGATGTTCGTCAAGTACACGCGGGACTGGCTGCATAAGCAAACAGGCTTCTCCAAGGGATATCTCAGCCGCGTTGCCACCGGGAAGGTCCCCTTGAGCCGTTCCTTTATCGAACGGGTCTGCTTCAAGCTTAACCAGCCTGAAGAGGAGTTATTTTGCCTGACGGCGCTAAAACACCAATCAACAGCTAGTCAACCCTGCGACCGGCAATAATCCGTGTTGCTAATCCCGATGGTGTCCTGAGTAGCCTTCAGGGAAGTGTCAGCACTTTTCTAGGAGGTAAGTATGTTCACAGTGAAAAGGGTAACCACGGTTGAGCGCCACTGTCCCAATGGACACCCCCCGCTACCGGACTTATTTCCTGAGGATGATCATTCGGTAAAATTTTGCCATATCTGTGGTGCCTCAATCGAAGAGTGCCAGACAACCTACGATGCCGCGTACTGTGCCAACTGTAATAGGCCGGTAAACCCCATCTGGAACTACTGCCCCTATTGTGGGCAGGCAAGGGAAGGCTAGAGATGCTAGGCACTTATTAGGCACTACTGCGTTCGCTACATCCATAATACCGCTCATTTCGGTTAGCAGAGAAGGAGACAAACCATGTCAGTTGAAGTAAAAACGCATCGAGAACTGCAATGAAGCAAACAGTATTTATCATCGTTAATGCTCAGAGCGGGGAGTGCCGGCTGAGAAAGACGCCAGCGGCAGCCCCTTTTGAGTATATCTTCCAACTCAACTTGGAGATACCCTCTACCCCTATTCCAGTGGTAACCATTACGATACCAGTGCCGGCGGCGCCAGCCGTAGTTACCGAGATAAAGGATATCCCCTTCGGTGTTCCCTGGGCTATCTCTCAAGGGATAGTAAAAGTTACCGGACTTGATGAAAAGGGTGTGGTCATACTGGACTTCACTGATGAGGGAATTCTCCGGCTAGTGAGCGAGATGGCCACTTTCCCAAAGGATTGCTGGGCTCTGATTGACTATGCCAAGAAGAAGTACGGCATCCCCCTTATCTACCTTGAGCCGGAGCGGTGGCAGAGGCTAACAGAGAAGCCGGAGCATGCCCCTGAGGAGGAGTAGCGTGATAATTGCATTTTGCCCGAAGTATAGGAAAGGAGCGACGACTAATGACATATCCTGGGCAGATTTTACTTGGTTTTGAAGTCGGGACAGGTCTGCCTGTCCACATACCACTGCACCACTTAGCGATATTCGGCATGACGCAGCTATCCGGGAAGACAACCACACTTGAGGCATTGATTACTCGCTCCAGGCTAAAGGCCATTGCCTTCATCACCAAGCGGGGCGAGGCTGGCTTCACCAGGTGTCACTCGGTCCCGCCCTACTACAAACCCCGGGCTGACTGGCAGTTTGTGGAAGGCTTGGTCAATGTAGCCTTAGGCGAAAAGGTGAAATACGAGCCGGGGATGCGGTGGGCCATCATGCAGGTCTGCAAAGGACGACAGGACCTCAGAGAAGTCCATCACGCCGCCCAGAAAATGGCTAAGGAAACTAAGAAAGATTTTCTCAAATCTGTCTTTGAGAAGCTAGCTGCCTACCTGGAGATTGTCGTGCCGGAACTGGAGAAGTGGGTATTTGCAGATAGGCTTGTCCTCACAGAAGGCGTCAACGTTATGGATTTGAGCAATATGCGGCTGGAGACACAGCACCTGGTTATTGCCAGCACCATTGAATATATCTTTCAAAACCTTGACCACGTCGTGGCAATAGTCCCGGAAGCTTGGGAAACACTACCGCAAAGCAGGATGACCCCGGTTAAGTGGGTTGCCCAGCAGTTCATCCGTAAGGGCGCGGCTATTGGCAACTATATGTTCCTTGACAGCCAGGACATCGGTGGCATTGACAAAACACCCCTGCGGCAGTGCGACAACTGGCTTATGGGCCGTATGAAGGAAGCCCATGAGGTTGAACGCATTCTGAAGCAGCTTCTGGGTGTAAAAGTTAAAGCCGAGGAGATTCAGACTCTATCTATAGGTCACTTTTACGCTGCGATCGGCAATCAGGTGAAAAAGGTATATGTCTTACCTTCCGGAGTGCCTGAAGAGGTTGGGATAAAGGCAGCAATGGGGGCTATAACTCCTGAAAGCGTCCGGGACGAATATCTAAAGAAAGAAGCCCCTCAAGAGATACCCCGAGAAGCTCGCGACTTGAGTGAAATTCACGCACGGTTAGCAATCTTAGAAAAGGAGGTGGCTTCTCTTGAATAATGTATTAGCTAGACTCACTGAACTTGAGAACCGGGTTGTCAACATTAAAGACTGGAAGCAGAAGTACGAAGAGGACAAGCGCAAATGGGATGAAGAGGGCAAACGCAAATTTGAGGAAATAGAGGGACTAAAGAAAAGAGCCGACGCTATGGAGAAGCTGAGGGAAGTCCTAATACAGTTCCTGGATCCGAATGTTGTTTTTTCCGCCTCAACCCAACCCAGTAAAGAAACGCTGAATTTGACCCATAAAGAGCTGACCGTCAATCTAACGCATGAAGAGAAAGAGCTAAACCTGACGACCGGAACGGTTATGGGCAAGGTTTTGTTTTGCGCGTTAACCGAGCTATCTAAAGAAGGATTCAGCGAGGCTGAACTTTCGGAGGCTCTGAAAGAGCACGGCTGGAATGTCCCCCATAACACGCTGGCCCCCACCCTGGGCGGTCTTGCCCGGGACGGAACCCTGGTGAGACTTGAGGGAGTAAAGCCGGCGAAGTATCGACTACCCCAAAAGGTGAAACTAAATGTTAGAGGCGAGGCATGAAGGCAGGTCTCACCGTTAAAGAAAGGAGAATTCTGGAACTTTGGGCTAAGGGTTATCATCCAAAGGAGATTGCTCCAATGATAAATCTTTCCCGTGTTAGTGTTAATTTCTATGGGCGCATAGTAAGAGCAAAGCTGAGGGCGAGGACTACTCCCCAGGCTGTTGCTATTGCTGTAGCCAATCATCTTATTCGGCTAAACGATATCCCTGAATTTGAGGAGGATTAGAGATGGAAGTAAAACGGAGACGAGGGAGGAAAAAGGCCTTAAGCCAGAAGGATAGATTCCTGGAACTTTCAGGAACATTTGGGGCTTTCGGCCGCCTATTCCAGACAACTGCTGGCAAATCATTACTGCAAGCGGAAAGAGATGAGGTCTTAGCCAAGGTATGCACTGGGTTAAGCGAGGTCTGC
>Ga0209610_1001367_pt1 | contig 12598 bp, 15 predicted proteins | sample LakKivw275mmetaG_FD_184137 | JGI IMG/M metagenome (GOLD analysis project Ga0209610, IMG submission 184137) | Anoxic lake water microbial communities from Lake Kivu, Rwanda to study Microbial Dark Matter (Phase II) - Lake Kivu water 275m metaG... | ecosystem: Environmental > Aquatic > Freshwater...
GTTTTAGATTGCCTATTAATATAGGACTGCAGCATGGCGATCACCGCTCTGCGTTCCGATTTACTGAGCAGGTTCCAGTGGCTTTTACGAAAGTGCTTGATCATGAAGGAGCGCAGATCGCTATCTGTCCAACCGGTCTGTTTCATAAGGGCGAACATGTACCTACCTTGCTTATCATAGGTATAGCACTGGGGACGACCATGCTTGCGGTAGTTTAGCAGCAGGGATTTGATTTCCAATAACTTGGCTTCAGGCAGGACTCTGAGCGAGTCCCCGTAACCCAGACCGCTAAGGATGTATTTGAATCCATCCAAGGGCCAACCGAGTTTCTTGACCCTTAGAGCATGGATCTCTTGGCGTAGTTTTCGTTCCCGCAGTTCCTGTGTCATAGAATGTCCTATAGCCCTATACTTTATGAGTTTTATGATCTGTTAAGTTGCAACTTGCTTTTCGCACCAGTTTGTTTGCCTGTCTGTTGCGCTTGTACTCCTGATATTGTTTCTGTCTTGCTTCCAGTCTGGCTTTCTTGATTTCCTTCCTTCTTAAGCGGTTTTTCTCTTTCAATAACTGCATCTCCTGATTGAACTTTTCAGTTTTCTTTTTCCTGACATCCCTGTAATGTTCGGTTATGACTGAGCGTAGGTCACTTAAGATACCGGGCTTGATTTTATATCCGATCCGGCTGAGATTATCTTTGTTGATAACGTAATAGGCATCACCTTTAGCACCAATATTGCCTTGAGATGCCAAAGCCTCCATATAGACGAACACCCATTGGCGGCTCCGACCAAAGTCATTGGCAATACCTCTTATGGAGTTATACCTCTTGGTCTGGAGCAGGTCCAGCAGTGCGGAAGCAGCTTGAGGATCGAACCTCCAGTTCCCTTTCTGGCTATAACCGACTATGGGGTTATACCTCTGGCAACTGGCATAGATAGCTTCCATTTCTGAGATGCGTTTTACCAGTTTCTCGGCTATCAGTTTAGGCAGCATCCGCTCTATTTCGCCTACCGGCAGACCGGTCAGATTAGCCGCCAGTTCTGCCGAGAACGGCTTCTTGTACTGGCTTACGAAGTTGAGCAGCAGGTCGCGGTTGGTCATCGGGCTTCCTGCAGATGGATGATCTTGGGCTGGGCTTGCGGTTTTCTCAAAGCTTCCACTTCCAGCATGTGCATCATCTTCATGGCTTTTCTCAGGTTGCCTTTGCAGTGGTGGTGGATGTCATCGATGATCTGCTCGGTGGCTTCCACTTCCATGATCTCTTTGGCGATCAGCTTGATATCCTTTCTGGTCACCGACTGGAACTCATAGAAGGAGTTGCATCTGTCGAAATAGTACTCATTGATCTGAGCCAGGCGGTCTTTGGCGTTCTGCATGCCTACCAGGATGACCACGGTCAGGGTCTCATCCACGATGTCCCGGATCGCTCCCAATAGCTTATCGTGCTTAAAGGCATAGTCTATCTCATCAATCACGATGACTGTATCCTCATGGTCTTCCAGGATCTGCATGGATAGTTTGAACAGGTTGTTGGTGGTGCCGTTGGGAATGTACTCGCCTAAGTTGAATCTGCGGTACAGGGCGGTTAACAACTCCACCGCGAAAACTTTGGGAGTGGTAACTGCTTCCAGTCGCAGATATATGTATCCTCTGCTATATGCGATGCGGCTGGCATAAGTGGTCTTGCCTAAGCCCGGTCTGCCATAGATCAGACCCAGTCCTACCATCTCCAACTTGGGTCTGTTCAGCAGAAAGCTGATGCACTCATCGGCTTCCACAACGTTGGTGATGCGTACTAAATTGCCTTGTTTCATGGGTTTCCTCCTTATTCTATTTGATGCCGATAAAGGCGAGCATCTCTTCAAAGCTCTTGGCTTTGGGTTTGATCTCGTCCTCGGACTCGTTATCAGGTTTAGGTAAATCGATTATGTGCTTGGGCTGCCTTTCGGGTTTGATCACCTCAGGCATTTCCGGTTTGGGCAGACTCTCCATCACCTGCTTTTCCAGAGCTTCTATCACCTGCTCCGAATTTGGCTCAGGCGGAGCGATCATAGGCGGTTGGATAAAGGTGGGATTGGGTTCATCTTGAGGTATCTGCAGCGGTTTGACATAGGCATCCACCACTTCCTGGGTCTGCCTGACCACCTGCTTGGTTCTCTGCTCGATGGTCTTCTGATGGCGTTTATTGGCTTTATATTCCTTAGATAGCTCACTCCGGGAGATGGGACTGGAGGTGTCCAAGTGGATGAAGGGATCTTGCGACCGCCTGACCTCTGCCTGGCAGATGAAGTTATCCTGCAGGTCATAGACCAGTATCCATCTCGCATCTGCCAGGTCGTAGCGAATCAGGATCTCCTTGCCGATATGCCCGATCAAGGAAGTATCCCAGTACATCAGTTTGTTAAGCATGATCCCGTTATTTCGCAGGGTCTTACGTACGGTGGAGAGCATCAGGAAGTTAAGCTTGGAGGCTGCTATCTTGCGCTCGGTTGGACAGGGACTGCCGCTATATACTGCCCAAGGTGTCTTGCCTTCCAGACCACCATGCGCTGTTTCGCCATACATGTGTCTAATGAAGTAAGCGATCATCTGCATGGCTTCCTCGATAGTAGGCGGCTTGAACTCAAACAGCTTCTTTGCCCACTTCTCGTTACGCATCAGGGTGGAGGGCTTATCCGCCACACAGGAACCTCTGAAACTGGAGATGAACCGTTCAAAGCGTTCCTGGAAGGTCTTGAAGAACCTCTCGATGATCTTGGCTTTGGCATTATAGCTCTCGGCAAAGGCGACCTGCACACCCAGTCTTGGGAAGATGCCTCCCAGCTCACTGCTCAGGTCATGGGCTTCCCACTGCTCATTGAACAGCTTCGCCCGGAAGGCTTTGCCATTATCGAGATAGACATACTTAGGCACTCCTCCGTAGTTGAGGAAGGCATTTCTAAAAGCGATCTGGATATGCTGGCTATCTTCGGTATAGGCTAAGGCGGCTCCCACCGGATATCTGCTTGCCCAGTCCAGGACCATGATCATGGTCATGCGCTGGGCTTTACCGGTCTTGGGATTCAAGATATCGAAGGAGAGGGTATGCCCGTCCGCCACCCAGACATCTCCCACTGACAGCAGGTTGTTATCACGTCTGATCGTCTTAACTATATGCTCCGCTACATGCTTGCTGCCTTTTCTGGCTTGGGTCCAGATGGCTTGGTTATCCTTTTCCCAGTCATAGCACCAACGTTTGAGAGTGGGAACTGAACTGGGCGACTCCAACATGCCTAACTGGGCATAGCTCTTCAGAGTGGAGATGGCAGAGCCGATCTTGACCTGCTGTGGGGTAAGTAGTAAATTCAGCAGGAAGTTCTGCTCCAGATAGGTGACTTTCCTGCCTCGGGGTTGCAGTTTATTCTTGCGGATCAGGGTAAACATGTCTCGCTTACCCTCGATATACTTCTCCACCCAAGCCCTTAAAGAGCGTTCGCTGCGTCTGCCTTTCAGTTTCAGCAGCTGAGGACAGAACCTACCCTCATTGTAGTCGAGGGTGATGGTTTGCCACTCTTCGGTCTTGGAAGCGCAGGCTTCAAGTCGTTCCAAGCTCTGTTCGCAGAAGGCTCCCATTAGCTGTGCCTCCGGCAGGCAACTTAAGGACTCCCTCTGCTTGGGCTCCAAATCCAAGCTTGGCAGATCAGAATATGCGGTTTCAATGTAGGGTTGTGCTAATTCAATGTTATCTGCCTGATCACTCTCTATAGGATCGGGTACATATATAGGGGCTGACTCTTTTTGCTCCGTATGGAGCATATTTGTTTCATTTGAGTTGATGGGCTTGATTTCGTAATCGGCTCCGGTTTTCAGCTTCCGGCTAACCTGCTCGGCATTGGCATTCAGCTTATCATAGTCGATCAGGGAGTAGATCTGTTCAGTCTTGTCCATACCCTGCCGCCTTATCCTTATTATAAGAGACGATAAACAGACTGACATACTCTTCCCGTTCGATCCGTATCAGCTCAAGACCCAGATGCTGAGGCACCAGTCCCTGCCTGCGGCAGAACTCCCGGTCCAGGTCGACGGTCTGCTGATCTGCCAGAACGAAGGACTTATTGGTATGATTGCGGCTGCCTTTGACGTTGCGTTTCACTGCCACCAGGCTGCCTTCCTCGATCATCCTGCGGATCGTCTTCACCGACTTGCCTTGCAAGGCCGCTACCCTGACCAAGGGCAGCCAGACTAATTCCACGTTCGCTGCCATGACATATCCTTCCAAATTCAAATATCGTTTCAATGTGTCTGCCGGAAGGGATGTCTCAGCGTGTCCACGTGGACATTCACTTGGACATTTTCGGGACCACTTGGACAAAAATTCGCCCAAACTAGCTACACTATGCTGGGAAGCTATGCGCAGAGCCAGTTTAACACCGGTATGTCCAAGTGGGATGGCTATTTTGTCCACTTGGACATTTTTTACCCGGCAGACCTGACATCTGCCTTTTTGTCGATTTTTGGCACTCATAAGCACTCCTTTTACTTAAGTATTAGGGGTGCTAACTTCCATAGAAGCAATATGTTGGGAAGTCCTTTCTGCCCTTTCCCGAATCTTTCCGGCAAGCTTGGGAAATCTCTCGCAACACTCGGCATTTACGCCATTGAGAAATCATGCTCCCAAAACTTTTCATTGACACATCTATTTAGCTATGTTTTATGGTTTCGAGTTAAAGATGATTGCCAAATGGTAATTGTCAAGCAGAATTAATCCCAACGGAGGATATTATGCAGACCAGTGAGATCGGAAAACGGCTCGAAACCGTGATCAAATCTATGCGGCTCAAGCAGTATGCCTTTGCTCAAAAATTTAATATTTCCAGCGCTTCTTTGACCCGTTATAAGTCAGGCGACCGTCTCCCTGACCCTGAGTTTTTGATCGCTTTATCCAAAGAGAGGATCAACACTAACTGGCTCCTAACAGGTGAAGGCAGCATGCAGATCCGACCCGATTTTGACGGCTGGATTAAGGAAAAACTGGACAAGACGATCGGGGTGGTGGATGACAAGACCGGTTTAGTCAACTCTCCGACAGTGGATTACACCAGAACCATAACCTTGCAGATTTTGGGTGAAATTGCCGCTGGTCCCCGCGAGCATATCGAAGACCTCCGGCATTTAGGCGATTACATCGAACTTCCCCGCACGCTTCTGCCCGGCATCCCCGATAAGTATATGGCATTTAGAGTAAATGGACGCTCTATGGAGCCCGGTATCGCTCATGAGGACATCGTGGTCATCCAGCAGGAGTTGGACTGGCTTAAAGCGGATGGAAAGGTCTGCGCTGTCCGGGCTAACGATGGAGCTACGCTCAAGAAGGTGGAACTCGATCCTGAAAACAACCGCATTATTTTGCAACCATTTAATTTAGACTTCAAAGTCCAGATTTTGGACTCGGATCAGACCCTCGATATTTTTCTGATCGGCATTTTGTCACTTCAGTTGCGGCTTTTCTAAACTGATCATTTTCGGCTGATTTCCGCAAAGTCCAAAACCAGTCCGAAATCGCCGCTATTTGCAGGAATCAGTGATCCAAATCAGTCCAAACAAGTCCAAATTCCCACTTGGACATTCTAAAACCAGTCCTATTTAATCGCCTTATTTATCAAAGCCTTATCCCCAAATGTCCAAGTGAGCCGATTTGCAACTTTGGGTGACTCTTTATACTGTAAGACCACTTTTTGTTAACGCTGGAATTTTGAACTCCTGCAGGTCTATGTGTTCCTTTTAGTCTATCAACTCAAAATGCTTATTCCAGCTTCCTGGAGTCCTTTTTGCCAACGCTACTATCAGGCTCTCACAAAAGTCAAGGGCATAACGGACTTCGGGCAATAGCTTCTCTCTTTTTTTGTCCATAAAACTACTACGGTATTATTACTATACCATTACGGTACCAATACGGTTAATTACCGTAATGCTACCGTAATGGTACCGTAATGCTAAAGTAGTGCAAGTATGGATGGAAGAAAGGGCTTGACTGGATTGGCTATTTGGCAAATAAGGAAATTAGATGTAATTTTAATCAGAGGTAATCATGATAAACGACAGCAAATATGAGCAGATGGCTGTGGTGATGAAGGCCATGGCTCACCCGACGCGCCTGTTCATTCTGGACAGACTGAACGAAAAAGAACACTGTGTGTGTGAACTTCAGGAACTGATCGGCGCGGATATGTCCACAGTTTCCAAGCACTTGTCGGTGCTCAAAAACGCAGGGATCATCGACAGCCGCAAGCATAACAACCAGGTGTTCTACAGCCTGATCTGCCCCTGCGTGCTGGATGTCTATCAGTGCGTACTTGAAGTCAATGAAACAAAGAAATTCAAATGAAAGGGAAGTCATGAACGGGAAATGGAAAGAGATCCGGATTCTGCTGCTGATGGTGGGAATTTTCCTGCTGGCATACTTTCTTCCGTTCGAGGCGGAAAGATTCAGAAGCGGCTTGCAGGAAGCGTTTTTCATGCTGCAGGACTATGCCCGGCTGCATGTGCTGCTGTGCCTGGTGCCGGCGCTGTTCATAGCCGGTGCGGTGAGTGTTTTTGTCAGTCAGGCAGCGGTTATGAAATATCTGGGCGCCAATGCGAAAAAATGGGTCGCCTATGGCGTCGCCTCAGTTTCAGGAGCCATTCTGGCAGTTTGCTCCTGCACGATTTTACCGCTCTTCAGCGGAATTTACAAACGCGGCGCAGGACTTGGCCCAGCCATCGCTTTTCTCTATTCGGGACCGGCGATAAACGTCCTGGCGATCGTGATGACAGCGCGCATTCTGGGTCTGGAACTGGGCATTGCCAGGGCTGTGGGAGCAATTTTATTCAGCATTGTCATCGGGTTCATCATGCATCTGCTGTTCAGGAAAGAGGAAGCAGAACGGCAGGCAAGCAACATGACAGCGGGTATGGTTGAAGACGGCAGGCCTTTGTGGCAGACGATCATCTACTTCGGACTGATGATCCTGATCCTGGTCATGCTGAACTGGGCAAAGCCGAATGACATCACCGGCACGGGATTCATGGTCTGGATGTATGCTCACAAATGGCTGGTGGCTGGCCTGACTGCACTGGCGCTGGGCATCGTGCTTGCCTTGTGGTATGGATTGAAACTGTGGAAAGTGATTCTGAGCGCTGCAGTTGTGACTTTGACGGCTGTGGCAATTCCATCCCAGCCGCTCGTTCCATATGTGATTGCGGTATATTTTCTGAGTCTGTGGCTGATTCTGGATAAGGGTGAACTAAACAACTGGCTGATCTCAACCTGGGATTTTGCCAAGCTGATCATTCCGCTGCTCTTCATTGGCGTCATGATTGCGGGATCGCTGCTTGGCAGGCCTGGTTTTGAGGCCTGGATCCCGTCCCGCTGGGTGGCATCTCTGGTGGGTGGAAACTCACTTTGGGCAAACTTTTTTGCTGCTGTCTCGGGAGCTTTCATGTACTTTGCCACGCTGACCGAAGTTCCCATCCTGCAAGGCCTGCTTGGCAGCGGAATGGGCAAGGGGCCGGCTCTGGCATTGCTTTTGGCAGGTCCTGCGTTGTCGCTTCCCAGCATGCTGGTGATCAATACGGTTCTGGGACTTAAGAAGACAGCAGCATTCGTTGCTCTGGTCGTAATAATGTCCACCCTGACAGGATATCTGTTTGGAGTGTGGTTCGCATGATAATGACGATTTTCGAAAAGCTGACCGTTGCCCTGTATGCCAATCCTGCAGCGGCTTTGGGCGCGGCTTTCCTGTGGGGAATTTTGAGCATTCTGCTCAGTCCCTGCCATCTGGCAAGCATCCCGCTGATCGTGGGATTTCTGGATGGACAGAAGAACCTGACCACCGGGAAAGCGCTGAAACTATCTACGTTCTTTACTATCGGAATACTATTGATGATGGCGCTGATCGGTCTGATCACAGGACTGCTGGGCAGGCTGATGGGTGATCTTGGAAGCTGGGTTGAGCCTGTTGTGGGAGTGGTTTTTATCATAATGGCGTTCTTCATAGCGGATATCATCAAAATGCCGTCTTTCATTAATCACAGTTTGAACCAAAAAGCGGGCAAAGGCGTCTGGGCGGCACTGACCCTTGGATTCATTCTGGGCATAGCTTTGGGACCTTGTTCATTTGCCTTTATGGCGCCGATTTTGGGGATAGTGTTCACCTCAGCAGGCAGTAAATTCATCTTTGCGCTGGCGTTGGTGCTGGCATATATCATTGGTCACTGCCTGGTGATAATTCTGGCAGGCACCTTTGCAGGAGCGGTGCAAAGCTATCTGCACTGGTCAGAAAAATCCAAAGGGACAAAGATCATCAGAATTATCTGCGGCATCCTGATCTTTGTCGCAGGCTGGTATTTGATTCTTAAGAAATATATCTAAGCTGGAGGTAATAAATGGTTATCAAGATTTTGGGCACGGGTTGTGCCAAATGCAAGAAACTGGAAGATAACGTTCTGACCGCACTGGCAGAACTTAGCATCGAAGCAGTAGTTGAAAAAGTGACTGACCTGAATGCGATCATGGACTATGGCGTGATGATGACACCGGCTCTGGTGATCGATGAGAAAGTGGTGTCATCAGGTAAACTGCTGTCTGTGGCAGATGTAAAAGCTATGATGAATAAAGGAGTCTAAGATGTTGGAAAATGAATGCGGTTGTTCCTGCGGATGCGGATCAGACACCGGAAGCGATTGCTCCAGCGGCTGTGTGTCAAATGATGCCCCGACCAAAGTATATACCTGCGCCGGAGCCAGCAACGTCGGAGTCATCTCATTTGAGCTGACCAAAGCTTTGCATACTGCGGGCAAATATGAAATGGGCTGTTCTGTCTGTGTCGGGGCAGGCGATTGCGGCTGCGGCGGAACCGTAACAAACGATGGTAAAAAAGACCTTCTGATCGACGGCTGTAAAGTGGCCTGCCTGAGAAAGATGTTTGAGAAGAAAGGCATCACCAACTTCAACCATGTCATCGTTACGCAACTGGGCGTCAAAAAAGAAGGCACCTTTGAGATTGAGCCGGGCCTGATTGAAAAACTAATGGTAAAGATAAAAGAAAGAGGTTTTTAGAATGAGAGAATCGATGATTATTATCGTCATAATATTGCTCATGCTGATTTTTGCGACTCAATCCTGTCAGGCAGGTAATCCCCAACAAGAAGATGCTAAACACAAGGTTAAACCATTGGTTACTTTTGTCGAACTTGGTTCGGTCAACTGCATTCCCTGCAAGATGATGAAACCTGTCATGGCAGAAGTGGAGAAAGAGTATGGAGACAAAATATCAGTAGTTTTTTATGATGTCAATAAAGAACGTCAGAAAGCTACCGATTACAAAATCAGAGTCATACCTACACAGGTATTTCTGGATAAAAATGGTAAGGAATTCCATCGGCACGAGGGATTTTATCCCAAAGATGATATCATCAGGTTAGTAGATAAAAAGTTAGGTATAAAACGCCAGGATAATCAGCAAAACAAAGCAGAGAATCAGACCGACAAATAATTCTAAACCAATAAGGAGAAATCCATGGATAAGAAATTTCTGAAGAATATCGACCCAGAAACCATTCTCAGCTTAAAAGATCTGGTTAAATACCAACAGGGACAGATTGTCAGCAAGACTTTGGCGCAGAACCAAGCCGTTAGTCTGACCCTGTTTGCCTTTGACAAAGATGAAGAGATCAGCACTCATGAATCAGGCGGGGACGCTCTGGTCATGGCTCTGGACGGAGAAGGCGAGATCACCATAGACGGTAAACAGCATCTTCTGAAAGACGGTGAATCAATAGTCATGCCGGCTCAGAAACCTCATGCAGTTTTTGCCAAAGAGCAGTTCAAGATGTTTCTGATCGTGGTGTTTCCAGCGGAGAAGTAACAGAAAAGATGAAGAAGGTATTAATTCTTTGCACTGGCAATTCCTGCCGCAGCATAATGGCGGAAGGATTGATCAATCACTATCTGAAAGAAAAATGGCAGGCATATTCTGCCGGGGTCAGTCCTTCGGCGGTCAATCCCAGAGCCATTCAGGTTTTACAGGAACTTGGCATTGAGACAACGGGATTCAGGTCAAAATCTGTAACAGAGTTCTTAAGCAGGGATGACCTTGATCTGGTGATCACAGTCTGTGATAATGCCAAAGAAACCTGCCCGGTTTTTCTGAAGCCCGTAAAACAAATTCACATCGGCATTGAAGACCCTGTTCCTTATACCTTCGAATCGGATGAGGTCTCCCTGCCTAAATTCAGAGCCGTTCGGGACAGCATCAGAGAAAAGATCGTAATATATCTTGACAGAATTGTTTGATTCCGATACTTATCATTTTGCTGTTGCAAGTGGTTCGGGAACTGATCAGCAGTAATCAACCCGTGCCAGTTTAAGGAGATTTCGGATGAAAAGAGCGGCATTTATTATTTTTCTGGCACTGCCTGTAATGCTTTTGTCATCATTCAGCATAACAGATCCCAATGCAGTTTGTGTGAATGACATACTATTCAATCTGGATCCCTACATCAGGATCAAAATCGGTGAAAATCTGTATCAGGAATTGCAATTCACGACATCGATCACAGAAACATCAGACGGCTATGAAATAAATTTCACCAATCAGCAGATGGATCTGATGATCAGCATTATACCGGTCTCATCTTTTCAAAGTCAATGCCGTCAGGTGCAGATAACTGCTTTTTACAAACAGGATCTGATGATCAGAGATATTGCGTTGAATCTGGATTTCACCCAGGCTGGCCTGATACAATATTTAAAAGGCCCGGGAGCCATTCACAGCGGGAATGGGGAAAAGAACAAAAACCTCTATCCCTATACTGACAAGGTCATTGAATATAAAGGAACGGACAGCAGTTTCTGGCTTGCTGGTTCAAATTATGCTGGCTGTGAGGGCATCGAAGCCATTATCGATAATTCCATCAAGCTCTATGACCACACCCTGCATTTGGCCAGACTTTATTCACCACCCAATTTTGGAGACAAAGTCATTGACCAGATGCCAGTAGCTGAAAACCAGATGCAGAACTGGTCCTTTCTGATTTTTGAGACCAAGCCTCTGATCATGTCCATAAACCGCTGACCCGGAGACAGCAAAGCTGCTCTTGCCATCACGCACGACGCAGACGGCGAAACCATCCAAAGACTCAAGGCGGTTTACTTTGGCAGCAGTAATCCTGACAGTCCTGCTTATCTGACCAAAGGCCTGATCGCCAACCAGATCCCTGTCTCCAACACTGTTTTCGGGATCAACAGAAACAGCCTGGGCAACATCTGGACTGACATTATGTCCCATGGCAGCGCTATCGGTTTTCATACGTTTACCGGAAATCCCGACCTTACTGATCTGACCGCTCAGTCCCTGCTGGATGAGATGACTGAATACAATATCCGCTTGTGGATAGACCACGGGCATAACAATGAGAACTTTGCTGAGATGGGCACCTGGCCTGATTCCGATTTTTACACTCTGGACGTGATCAGCCAGTCCGGAATCGACTATGCCTGGATCTATGACGTGCCGTCCACTAACAATTTCAATGCGTTTGACGATCCCTGGCGCTTGCCCCACAGGTTGCCATTCTTAGAGAATCTGACCCGCCCGGTCTGGTTTTTCGGCAGAACCAGAATGGAGACCTGGGAGTTTTTCAATGAGTATTACATGGTCGATTTCAAGCACAACATGACTGCCGCCAATTTGGATAAACTGATCCTGGACAGGGGTCTCTGCATCAGCTACACACACTTCTGTTTTGCCAATATCAGCACCAGGCACAGTTTCTATATTGACCTGCCTAATGGTGATTATGAAGTCCGGGATGAATTCAACGACGTTCTGCTCATGCTGGATGATTACAGACGTAACAAGGGTTTATGGATCGATACCGTGGAAAACATCTTTGATCGCATGCTGGCAACCGAACAGGTTCAGATCAAGCAGATCGAAGAGACCGAAGTGCCAGGAATTGTCAGAATCACTCTGCAGAACAACTCTGATCAGGACATACAGGATCTTGCTTTCAGCTATTATGACTATGATCACAGGATTGACACTTTCGAGGCTGATTCTCAGTATTCCTTTTTGCTGAATAGTGCTGATCCATCTGTTCCGGATGCGCAGTTGCAGCCTTTCACTGTCAGTCATTACAACGGCAATCTCTATATCAAAAGCAGGGATAGCGTGATGCTTCCACCTCTGACAGTCAGGATCTACAACATCAAGGGCCAGCTAGTCACATCAGCAGAGACATCAGATACATCCACATTTATGACCATACCCTTTCAAAGCAGAGCCAGCGGCATCTACTTCGCCAGGATCGGGACAGCGGGTCACAAACCTCAGACCACACGCTTCACAGTCCTTAAATAAGATACTTGTTGACTAATTATGCAGTCAGCCATATTATATCACCATTGAGAATAAATGACATTGAGGTAGGATATGAACCAGCCCTTTATGGTTAACAGACTCATCACGATAGAACAGCAGTATGCCAGACGCTTTACCAATATGGCTCAGAAACCCTATGGTTACATCTTTTGGAACGAAGCCAACAAGGATTCATATCTGTGCAACCATGCCATAAT
>Ga0209610_1001369_pt1 | contig 12596 bp, 9 predicted proteins | sample LakKivw275mmetaG_FD_184137 | JGI IMG/M metagenome (GOLD analysis project Ga0209610, IMG submission 184137) | Anoxic lake water microbial communities from Lake Kivu, Rwanda to study Microbial Dark Matter (Phase II) - Lake Kivu water 275m metaG... | ecosystem: Environmental > Aquatic > Freshwater >...
CTCTTCTTGTTCGATCGATGGGCGGAGCCTTCCACTGGCCGGCCATGCAAGCCGCGACGGCGATGATGGTTCCCGATCGCCATCTAGCAAGGATCGGCGGCTTGAATCAGAGCTTGTTCGGACTGGCCTCGATTGTCTGCCCCCGCTCGGCGCTGTTCTCCTGGAGGTCCTCCCCATCCATGGCGTTCTCGCGGTCGACGTCGCGACGGCCTTCTTGGCGATCCCTCCCCTCCTCCTTCTCCAGCTTCCGTCGCTACGGCGGGATCCGGCGGCCCAAGGGAGATCGTCCTTCCTCGCGGACTTGCGAGCGGGTCTTCGATTCGTCTTCGGGTGGCGGGCGCTTCTTGCGATTATCGTTGCCGCGGCGGCCATCAACCTGTTCGCGAGTCCGGCGGTTTCGCTCATGCCGCTCCTCGTCACGCGCCACTTCAGCGGCGGAGTAATCCAGCTCGCCCAACTGCAGTCCCTCTTCGGGGTCGGTGTCGTGCTCGGCGGGGTGCTCCTTGGAGTCTGGGGCGGCTTCAAGCGGCGCATCGTCACGGTGATGTCGGCGCTGTTCCTCGAGGGGATCGGGTTTGCCGCGATGGGAGGCCTCCCCGCTGCCCAGTTCTGGTTTGCCGTGGGCGCCGCAGGGGTCGTTGGGGTCACGAACTCCATCTCGAACGGCGCGCTGACCGCGGTCATTCAGGCGGCGGTTCCGCACGAGATGCAGGGCCGCGTGATGTCGATTCTGATCAGCGGTGCGACGGCGGCGTCGCCGCTCGGCCTCGCCGCCGCCGGACCGCTCGCGGACCGGTTCGGGGTGCCTCTGTGGTACGTTCTTGCAGGGGCGGTGATGGTGGCCGTCAGCCTGTTCTCCTTTGCGGTTCCGGGCCTGCTCCACCTCGGGGAGCGCGTCCCGCCCGACAGTGACGCGTCTGCGTCGGGAACGCCACAGAGTCCGGCGTGACAAGGAAGTCGTCTCGGAGCGGGCGCCCTCAGGCACGCCCCGCGTGGCGAAATGGGCGGACTGCCTACGGGAAGATGCCTCGCCGGGTGTAGACCGTGTGGAGTCGCCGAAGAGCGACGATGTACGCTGCCGTACGCCAATCGGTCTTGAACTCCGCCGCCGCCGCGCGAACTCGTTCGTATCCTCCGAGGATCCTCCGACGGAGCTTGGCGTCCACCTCTTCAAGATCCCAGGACTCGCTTCGCTTGTTCTGCAACCACTCGAAATAGCTCACGATCACACCGCCAGCATTGCAGAGGATGTCAGGAATCAGATCAGTCCTTCGCTCCTGCAGAATGCGGTCGCCGTGGATGTCGGTCGGGCCGTTCGCCCCTTCTGCAACGAGGCGGACCGTCAAGAGAGGTGCCGTCTCGCTCGTGATCTGATTCTCGAGCGCCGCAGGGACGAAAATGTCCGCCTTCGTCGCGAGGAACTCGCGATGGTCAACCGGCTTCGCCCCGGGGAATCCGGCTACCCCTCCTCGTTCTCGAGCGTACTGAGCCAGTCGGTCCGGATCGATCCCCGCAGGGTGTGCCACCGCGCCCGTATGATCCTCCGCCGCGACAAGGGTTACCCCCAATGGCTTGAGGAGACGCGCCGTCCATGAGCCGACATTCCCGAACCCCTGCACGAAGCACGTCGCGCTGGAGAGGTCGAACGATCGATCCTTCGACCACTGCTCGATGCAGTAGGCGATTCCTTGTCCTGTGGCCTTCTCTCGGCCCAGACTGCCTCCCGCCTCAATCGGTTTGCCGGTGACGACGTGAACGCACCGGTTCCGCTCTTGGGGCGACATCATGGATAGGTACGTGTCGAGGATCCACGCCATGGTCTGCGCGTTCGTGTTGACATCCGGAGCGGGGATGTCGTACTCCGGGCCAATGTTGCACCCGAGGGCGAAGGCGAACCTCCTTGTCAGTCGCTCCAACTCCGCCTGGGAGTACTTCGAAGGGTCGCACTGAACGCCGCCCTTGGCGCCTCCAAACGGGATGTCGACGATGGCGGACTTCCACGTCATCCACGTCGCCAGCGCCCGCACCTCGTCGATGTCCACCGCCGGATGGTAACGGAGGCCTCCTTTGTACGGCCCAAGCGCGTTGTTGTGCTGCACCCGGTACCCGGTGAACATCTCGATCTGGCCGCTATCCAGCCGGACCGGAAAGTGGACAACGACTTCATTGGCCGTGGTGGCCAGGATTTCCCGGATCGACGGATCGAGTCCCATGGTTTTCGCGGCGCGATTGAACTGCGCGACAACGTTCTCGTACACCTTGCTCCCGTCCTGACGATCCCCCGACATCATGGCTCCTTTCCTCGGTGCACCCTGCTGTCAGATGGCACACGGTAACACGCTATTGGTTCCTACGCATCTTGACAAGTGACAGTCCCCGCGTACTCTAGATTCCACGATGCATGCCATAGTCGCCGCCGACATCCATGGGAACGCTGACCTGTACCAGCTTCTCTTGCGCATCGTCGACAGCTGGCGCATCTCCTCGGTGTTCCTTACGGGGGACCTCCTTCCAAGGAGCGGAGAGCCTCATGATGCAGACGAAGAGTCGAGCCTCGTCGCATCTCAGAGGACGTTCATCCGAAGGGTGTTTATTCCCCTCTTCGAAAGCTTTCTCGCGACGCATCGCCACACGCACGTATACGCCATCATGGGGAACGACGACTGCCGAGCCAACGAGCCGCTGTTGTCCGACTTCGACGCCGCGACTCCGGGGTTTCACCTCGTGAACGGGCGGCTTGTCGAACTCGAGGATTCCCGACAGATGCACGCGTTCTTCCCCGGCGAAATTCCCCGGCTGTACGTGACGGGGTACCCCTATGTGCCGCCGGGCTCTGGACTCCTTGTCGATTGGGTGAAGTACGAGAACCGCGTGCGACTGCGCCCGCTCGGCATGGACTCCTGCGTCGACATCTACGAAGCGGGGACGCGGACGGTCGATCGGCTCGGGACCACGACGATCGCCGATGATCTCGAGGACTACGCGGAGTTCCTTAGGAACGAGCGGGATGGCGACGACCTCATCTACATCCCGGAACAGACGATCCACATCTTCCATGCGCCCCCGTACGGAACGCCGTTGGACTGGATGCCACCCCAGGGACGGTGCGAGTTGCTGCGCTTGCCCGACCACGTCGGCAGTTCGGAGGTTGCCCGCTTCATCGAGCGAGCGCAGCCGTACCTCGTGCTGAGCGGCCACTGCCACGAGGCCGTCGTACTCGGCAGCTACAAGACCCAGATCGGCAACACGTGGTGCATCAATCCGGGTAGCCAGGCGCACATCGATGTCCTCAGCATTGTCCAGTTTGACGTCTATGCCCCGGCGGAGATGAAGCAGTTGTTCGTCAACGCGCGCTAGCGGTAGAGGATCGACGGGGACTCCCCGGGACAGGAGTCCCCGTTCCGACTTCCGGAGAGGAACGCCAGAGGCATACCGGGCATGTTTCCAGCCCGGACAAGAGCGCGCCGAATCCCAGGCGCTCCTCTTCCTCGTTCGTGTCGATCACTCGTATGTCGAGGAGCGACGATGGAGCGGCTTGACCTTGCAGCAGCAGCCGATAGTACGTCACGAGCGCCAGATCGAGCCGCAACAGGAGGCGCGTGATCTCGTCCCGATGCCGATTGACTACGATGAGAAGGTCGACATCAGAGCAAGGCGAGGATCGCTCGCACATCGCACTCCCGTACACGTAGACCGCTCGGAAGGAGGCGCCGAGGCCGCCCAGATACGTTCCGAGAGCCCGCGCGAGCGCATAGCGAAACGTGCTGTGCGCGTCGGGTTCCCCACGACGCAGCTCGGCGAGCGCCATTTCCGGCGATTCTCGCTTTCGTTCAGCGCAATGCCGGACGGCCTGCTCCAAGAGCTCCCCGATCGGGGCCTCGCTTGGAAGCAATCCGCTTGGCACGGAGCTGCGCATCGCACGCCTCCGACCTTTCTCCCCTTTACGGGAAGATCCCTCGCAGTTGAGTGGCCGCTGCAACTCGCTCGACGCCGAGGACAAACGCTGCTGTCCGAAGCGAGATCTTGCGCTTCTCCGCGAGCGACCACACCTCGTTGAGTGAGCGCTGCATGATCTGGCCCAGCCTCTGGTTCGTCTCGTCTTCCTCCCACGGGTAGCACTGGATGTTCTGGACCCACTCGAAGTATGAGCACACCACCCCGCCCGCGTTCGAGAGAATGTCGGGCACAATCACGAGGTCTCGCTCGCCAAGGATCAGATCGGCCTCGGGGGTCGTCGGTCCGTTGGCTCCCTCGACGATCACCTTGGCTCGGACGTTCCGGGCATTCCCCGACGTGATCTGCGCCTCGAGGGCCGCGGGGATGAGGACATCTACGTCTAGCGCGAGCAGTTCATCGTTCGTGATCTCCTCGATGCCCGCCGCGTTGTACCCCGCCAGGAGATGACCGGGTGAGCCGGCCACGTAGCGAAGCGCGTCGTCGATGTCGAAGCCCTGTGGGCAGTGATAGGCGCCGCTCACGTCGCTGATTCCGACGATTTTGGCCCCCTGCTTCGAGAGCAACTGAGCGGCGATGGATCCGACGTTTCCGAATCCTTGAACCGCGATGCGGGTCTTGGTCACATCAAGGCCGAGACGCTGCAGAACGCCGAGCGTCACGAACATGATTCCGCGCCCGGTGGCCTCTCGGCGGCCGAGGGCTCCACCCATCTCGAGGGACTTCCCTGTAACGATTCCCGGGACGGCTTCTCCGCTCAGGAGCCCGGCCGTGTCCACGATCCAGTTCATGATCTCGGAATTGGTGTTGACGTCTGGAGCGGGGATATCGCGGCGCGTTCCAATCAGGGGGAAGATCGCGGCTGTGTACCGGCGCGTCAGGCGTTCGAGCTCGGCGTGCGTGAGCCGGGTCGGGTCGCAGATCACGCCTCCCTTTCCACCACCGTAGGGAACGTTCACAACGGCGCACTTCCACGTCATCCAACCCGCCAGCGCCTTGACCTCATCGAGCGTAACCCCAGGATGGAATCGGATCCCACCCTTGCACGGCCCGCGAGCGCTGCTGTACAGGACGCGATATCCGGTGAACACCTCGACGCTTCCGTCTTCCTTTGTCACCGGAATACTGACCTCAAGAGATTTCTCCGGCCTGCGAAGGATTCCCCATATCCCGGCGGGGATGTCGGTCAGCTCGCGCACCATGTCGAGCTGCTGAAGCATCATCGCGTACGGGTTGACCGGGGTCTGCGTGATGCCCGGAGCTAGGGTCTTTGTCTTGTCTCGAGTCGCCATACGGCGTCCACCTCCGACCCGAAGCGTATCCCATGGATGTTGATCCCCACAGCGAAAACGCCAAGAGTGGATCTGCATTCTTGCAGCTCGCCCACCGCCATCTCGAAGCTACAGCATGGCACTAGGACGGTCGTATCTTACTCAGGAAGGGCTCGATAGACGTGCATATGCAGTCATGAAGACGACGCTCGGTCGGCATCGCGCATGTCATTTGACATTTCATTTCGTGTCCAGGCACGAGCCGAGGAATGCGAAAAGGCCGAACGCTCGCCGTAGGAGTGCATAGCGAAGCTCGGACCGGATACCGTATTGTTCAGACCATGACGAGCCCACGGGGTGGAGCGGCGGCTGGGCAGGGGAAGCCGATTGCTGACCTTCTTGAGGGACTATCTCCTCTGCATGTTCGCTACGCCCGCAGTGAACTCATCTGTCGCGAAGGCACGTTTGTCGCTGGACTCCAATTGATCAGGCAAGGACTCGTCGTTGAGACCTGCGGGGAGACGACCCAGCGGGTGGTGGGCGGAGTGGCCGAACTCCTGGGAGGCGGGGATGTCATCGGTCTTGAGGTGCTCCTCCCCATTCCCGAGGACCTCTACCTCAGCTCCTACCACTCCTTGACGGAAGTACAGCTGCTCTTCGTCGACCGAACGGCGCTCGACGAAGCGCTGGCGAACGATCCCCACCTGGCGGCGACCCTCATCGGGGCCCTGTCGATGCGGCACTTCCGGCTCCGTAATGCTCTCCTGCGCAGCTCGCTCCCGCCGACGGCGCGCCTCCGCTCGGCGCTCCTCGACGCCGCGGCGATCAGCGGTGTGGCCGTGACCGAGGAGAAGCCCGTGTCTCTGCCGCGGGAGATCGACCTCCGTGTCCTTGGGGATCTCGCTAGATTGTCGCCGACTCAGGTCCGCCGGGGAATCCAGGAGCTGCCTGGCGTGCAAACCCGGGATGGAGAGACCACATTCTCGTTCGAGGACGTTCTCGCGTGGCAGCCCGCGTTGGACTCGGACGAGACTTCAGAGGGTCTCCTGAATGATCGATAGGTAGAACTGGCTGACGCGTGCACGCGCGGCAAGTCCATCGAAGTCCTTGAGCAGGATCTCACTGTGATCCGTGGATATGAGACCCAGCTCCTTGAACCGCTTCAGGCCCCTCATCAGGGTCTCCACCGACACGCCAAGCATCTCGGCCATCGTCTGGCGAGAGATCGGCAGATTCAGAAGGGAGCCCTCTTCATGGGGAGCCCCATACTTGTTCCCGAGAGCCATCAGGAGCAGGGCGAGGTTGCGATCCATGGACTCCACCGCCTGTCGCGTGAGCTTGAACTCGAGCATGATGACCTCGCGGCTGAGCCAACGGCAGAGATCCGCGAAGATGCGCGGGTGTTCCCTGCTGAATGCGAGGATGTTCGAGCGTTCGAAGAAGACGAGGGTCGTCTCCACGATCGCCTTGGCGAACTGCACGTTGATCGGCTCACGCTCGAGGAAGACGGGCTCCAGACCGTACATCTCTCCCACTGCGAGGAACCGGAGGCAACGCTTTTCCCAGCCACGGCTGGCGTACTTGCCGATGCTGAGAAGTCCGGTGTGAACGACAAAGACTCCGGACGCGTAGGAACCTTCTTGAGCGATGAGGTCCCCCTCTTCATGGTGGACGAGAAGGGAAATGCCGTCGAGCTTCGCGATCTCCCCGTCGGACAGCGACGGGAACACGCGCTTGAGGAAGGTCTTTCGCTCTGATGCATCTTTCTTCTGGCTTGCCGCGCTCATCCCGCGAGCGATTCTAAGCGAATCCGGACGGTTTGCCAGGTCCAATGTACATTGGGGGGCTCGGTGTTCGAGCCCCCCGGTCACGGCCAGACTGCGCTGTTCTCTAGACCCAGCCACGTAGCTGCATCGCCTCCGCGACGCGCGCGACGGACACCATGTAGGCTGCAATCCGGTTGTCAACGTTGTGGACCTTTGCCATCTGATGGACGTCGTGGAACGCCTTGACCATCTTCTCCTTCAAGCGGGCGTAGACCTCGTCGATCGTCCAGTAGAAGCCGCCGATGTTCTGCACCCACTCGAAGTACGAGACCGTGACACCGCCGGAGTTGCAGAGGAAGTCCGGAATCAAGTACTTGCCGTTCTTGTAGAGGATCCCATCGGCCTCCGGCGTGGTCGGTCCATTCGCCGCCTCCGCGATGATCTTCGCCTTGACCCTGGAAGCGTTCTTGGCGGTGATCACATTCTCGATCGCGGCTGGGATCAAGATGTCGACCTCAAGCTCCAGGATCTCGGCGTTCGTGATGGCCTTCTGTGCCTTGAACCCGGACACCGAGCCGGTCTTCTGCTTGTGGTCGTTGGCCGCGTCGGGATCGATGCCGCTTGCGTCGAAGACGCCGGCGCGGGAGTCCGTGATCGCGACGACCTTGCTTCCGGCCAGCTCCTTCATCAGTTTGGCCGAGTAGTAGCCTGCGTTCCCGTACCCCTGGACCGCGACCGTCGCGCCCTTCAGGTTGATCCCCAGCTCCTTGGCGGCCTCGATGATGCAGTAGACCACTCCGCGGGCCGTTGCGTCGCCTCGCCCGAGAGATCCGCCGAGCGCGATCGGCTTCCCCGTGATGACTCCGGGGGCGTTGTGGCCGACAATCGTCGCGTACTCGTCCATCATCCACGCCATGATCTGCGGCGTCGTGTAGACGTCGGGAGCCGGGACGTCCTTGTCGGGTCCGATGAAGCGGCCGATGGCGCGGACGTAGCCTCGTGCAATCCGCTCGAGTTCTCCGGTTGAGAGCTCTTTGGGATTGCAGATCACGCCGCCCTTGCCCCCTCCGTAGGGGATGTCGACAACGGCGCACTTCCACGTCATCCACGCGGCGAGCGCCTTCACCGTGTCGATCGTCTCCTCTGGGTGGAAGCGGAGCCCTCCCTTGGTCGGTCCTCGCGCGTCGTTGTACTGAACGCGGAACCCCGCAAACGTGCGCACCATGCCGTCATCCATACGCACGGGGAAATGGACCTCGAGGGTTCGCATCGGCTCACGCAGCAGCGCATGAACCTGCGGATCGAGGTTCAGCTTCTTCGCCGCGGTGTCGAGTTGCTGTTGAGAGATCGCGAACGGGTTGAGCGCCGGATCTTGTGCCATATCTTGGACCTCCTGAAGTCCGTCTTCGATCAGTCGTTCGACAACCGAAATCCGGATTCTCTGGTCGAACGGCGGCGACATTATACCGACCGCGCGCGATCCTTCAATACAGGACTTGAAGTCTCGATTTATGAGACAACCGCCGCGGGGCGGCAAGAGGAAGCTGCTCCATCTCGGCGCCCTGTTGCTCTGTGGTGTCGATGGCCTCTGTGTGCGGAGCGTGACCGCCGAAAGGACAGAGAGAGTCCGGAAGCGAAGAAGTGCTCGGGCGCAGGCGACACCGCCTTGGACGACGACCGACGAATCCAGGATGTAGCGGCGCACCCATCGCGCTCTCTGCCGCCGTGAATCGATGCGCTACAGCCGAGCGAGGATCGCCAGGAGAAGCCGCCGCATCTCGGCCCCCTTCCGCTTCGTCGTCTCGATGACCTCGTCGTGGGACAAGGAAGCGTTCGGGTCGACGCCGGCGGCGAGGTTCGTGGCGAGCGAGATGCCGAGGACCTCCATGCCGGCGTGGGCCGCGGCGATGACCTCGGGGGCGGTCGACATGCCGACAAGGTCCGCGCCCATCGCGCGGAAGGCGCGGATCTCCGCGGGGGTCTCGTACGAAGGCCCCAGCGTAGCGACGTACACGCCCTCCTTGAGTTCGATCCTCTCTGCGGCGGCCGCCTCGCGTGCGAGGACGCGCAAGCGGGGCGTGTACGCGGCGGACATGTCAGGGAACCTCGGACCCAGCTTGTCGAGGTTCGGACCACGGAGCGGGTTCTGGCCAAGCATGTTGATCTGATCCGTGATGAGGACGAGGTCCCCGGCGTGGAGGTCCGGCCGAATCGCGCCGGAGGCGTTGGTGACGATGAGCGTCTTGACGCCGAGGACGGCGAACAGCCGTGTCGCGAAGGTCACTTCGTCGAGCGTTCGTCCCTCATAGACGTGGACCCGCCCGCGTTGGAGCAGGAGCGGGATCTTGCCGATTCGCCCGGACCAGAACTCCCCGCTGTGCCCGGCGACGGTGGGAACTGGAAACCCGGGGATCTCGCCGCACGGGATCCGTCGTCCTCCGGTCGGGAGGCCGAAGCCTTCCGACAGCCCCGAGCCGAGGGTGATCGCCACGGTCGGGACGACGTCAAGGCGCGGGCGCAGCGCGTCCGCGGCCCGTGTCAGCTTCTCCCAGCGATCGTCGTGCATCGGTTCACCTCGTCTACGCGAGACCGACTTCCTCGAGGGCGCGCTCGATCGACTCGGCCGGCACCGCGTGGATCGATCCCTTCACGGAGGCCGCGCCGGCGGCCGGGACGACGATTCGATCGTATCCCATCTTCTCCGCTTCGCGCGCCCGCTCGGCCACGCGGCGCACCGCCCGTACCTCGCCCGACAGGCCCACCTCGCCGACGACGGCCGTCTTCGTGTCGATAGGGCGATTGCGAAGGCTCGACACGATGGCCGTCACCGCTGCCAGGTCGCTCGCCCGCTCGCGCGCCTCAAGTCCGCCGGCCACGGACAAGTAGACGTCGGCGCCGCCAATGTGGACCGCGAGCTGCTTCTCGATGACCGCGAGCAAGAGCAGGACGCGGTTGATGTCTAACCCGGTGCACCGCCGTTGCGGGACGCCGTAGCCGCCGGTGGGGGACACGAGCGCCTGGAGCTCGACGAGGATCGGTTTCGACCCTTCGAGAACCGGTACCACCACGCTGCCAGGTCGGGGATCGCCGTGGTGCCCCTCGAGGAAGAACTGCGAAGGGTTCAGGATCTCCTTCAGTCCCTCTGCCGTCATCCGAAACACGGCGGCCTCGTCGGTGGCGCCGAACCGGTTCTTCACAGAGCGCAGGAATCGAAGGTCCTCGCCGCGGCTCCCCTCGAGGTAGAGGGCTACGTCGACCAGGTGCTCGACCGACTTCGGCCCGGCGAACGCGCCGTCCTTGGTGATGTGCCCGACGAGGAACGTCACAAGACGCCTCGATTTCGTGAGCCGAATCAGCTCGCCGCTCGCCTCGCGCAGCTGTCGAAGGCTCCCGGCCTCCCCCTCGATCGTGCCGGAGATGACCGTCTGGATCGAGTCGACGATCAGCGCGCACGGGGAGAGCTTCTCCACCGCTGCGGCGATGCGCTCGAGCGACTGCTCCGACAGGACGTACAGGCGCTCATGGTCGACGCCGATCCGGCTGGCACGCAGCTTCACCTGCCCCTCGGACTCCTCGCCCGAGACGTAGAGGACGTTTCCGACTCGCTCGGCGAGGGTCTTCGCCACCTGGAGGAGAAGCGTCGACTTGCCGATCCCCGGCTCGCCGCCAAATAGGATGACACCGCCTGGGATGAGGCCGCCTCCGAGTAGGCGGTCCAGCTCGTCAGACCCCGACGGAATTCGTCGAACATCGGTGAGGTCGATCTGGGTGATGGGGCGAAGCTCCTCGCCGAGCCACGAGGCGGTCTCGCGCGACGCGGATTCGACCTCGCGGGTTTCGGCGAACGAGTCCCACGTCCCGCAACTTGGGCACCGACCGAACCACTTCACGGATCGGTAGCCGCAGTTGGAACAAGCGAACGCCATGCTAGCCACTCTGCCGGAAGCACATCTCGTCGCCGTTCGCGACGGCCACGACGGCAGAGCCCTTGGCGAACTGGCCGAGCAGGATCTCCTCGGAAATGGGGTTCTCGATCAGTCGCTCGATCGTCCGGCGCATCGGCCTCGCTCCGTACTTTGGGTCGTACCCCTGGCGGATCAGGAGGTCCCACGCCGAGTCGTCGAGTTGGAACCTGATCCCGCGCTCGGCGCGCAGCCGCTCCGTGAGCTCGTCGATCATTAGCGTGGCGATCTGGCGGACTTGATCGCGGTTCAGCTGGTGGAAGACGATGATGTCGTCGAGCCGGTTCAGGAACTCCGGGCGGAAGACGTTGCGTGCCTCCCCGGTGACCCGGCTCTTCATCTCCTTGTACGAGTCGTCCGAGCCGTCGCTCTGGTCACTGAACCCGAGGGTGTCGCGGTCGGTGATTAGTTCGCTGCCGACGTTCGATGTCATGATCAGGACGGTGTTGCGGAAGTCGACCCGCCGCCCCTGCGAGTCGGTGAGGATTCCATCCTCCATCACTTGGAGGAGGATGTTGAACACGTCGCGGTGCGCCTTCTCGATCTCGTCGAACAGGACGACGGAGTACGGCCGATGCCGGACCTTCTCGGTTAGCTCGCCGGCCTCCTCGTACCCGACGTACCCTGGGGGTGCCCCCGTGAGACGGGACACGGAGAATCGCTCCATGTACTCTGACATGTCGACGCGGATCAGAGCATCCTCGTCGCCGAACAGGAACTCGGCCAACGTCTTCGACAACTCGGTCTTTCCGACCCCCGTCGGTCCGAGGAACATGAACACCCCGACCGGGCGCTTCGGGTTCTTCACTCCGGCGTAGGCGCGGCGAATCGACCGCGACACGGCACGCACCGCCTCGTCCTGGGCGATCAGGCGGTCGTGGATCTTCTCCTCCATGTTGACCAGGCGGACGGTTTCCTCTTCCTGAACGTGGCCGATCGGAACGCCGGTCCACATCGACACCATCCGCGCGATGTCGCGACCCGTAGCCTGGAGCTCGCCGCCGAGGATCTCCGACTTGCTCAGCTTCTCGACCTCCGTGGACAGCTCGGCCTTCCGATCGCGAAGGCGGGCGGCCGTCTCGTAGTCCTGCTTCGCGACGGCCTGCTGCTCTTCCTGGTCGAGAGCCTCGGTCTTCTCTATCAGGGCGCGGACCTCGTCGGGCATGTGGGAGCTCTGGAGCTTGATCCGTGCGGCCGTCTCGTCAATAAGGTCGATCGCCTTGTCCGGGAGAAACTGGTCGGTCACGTACCGGTCGGACAGACGAGCCGCTTCATAGAGCGCGTCGTCCGTAATCCTGACGCCGTGGTGCTTCTCGTAGCGTTGGCGCAGCCCCTTGAGGATCTTGACTGTGTCGTCGAGCGAGGGCTCTTCGACGTAGATCGTCTTGAACCGGCGCTTCAACGCGGGGTCTTTCTCCACGGATTTCCGGTACTCGTCGGGGGTCGCCGTTCCGATGCACTGGATCGCGCCGGACGCGAGCGGCGGCTTCAGGATCGATGACGCGTCGATTGCGCCTTCGGCGCCACCGGCGCCGACGACGGTCTGGAGTTCGTCGATGAACAGGATGACATTGTCGCTCTCCGCGACCTGGTTGATGAGTGCCTTCAGGCGCTGCTCGAACTCGCCGCGGTACTTCGTCCCG
>Ga0209610_1001370_pt1 | contig 12594 bp, 8 predicted proteins | sample LakKivw275mmetaG_FD_184137 | JGI IMG/M metagenome (GOLD analysis project Ga0209610, IMG submission 184137) | Anoxic lake water microbial communities from Lake Kivu, Rwanda to study Microbial Dark Matter (Phase II) - Lake Kivu water 275m metaG... | ecosystem: Environmental > Aquatic > Freshwater >...
GACATTACGGGGGAGTTCGATATTGCCGTAATAGCTAGAGTGAAGGATAGAGAGACATTAAACGATCTAGTTAAGAAGATCTTGCACATTCCTGGCGTCAACAGGACGGTGACAAATGTAGTCTTTGACGTTGTCAAGGAGGACTTTAGAGTAAAGATCTAAAACATGAAGGATGGCCTATGATTATTTCACGCTTCATCTTTCAAAGAGGTACATTCATCATGACTTTTCAGGCATCCAGGAAGAAAGAATCACTATGACGCCTATGATCACACAGGCAATGTAGGCTACCAAGTGATGATGCGATTCCGGAGGACCAGGGAAGACCAAAAAATAGATTAACGCTGTGGCAACAATGATAGTTAGACCCAGAACTATTCTAACAGCTTCATCTCCGCCAGCCAAGATCCCAATCTCCTAAAAAAGATTATTCCAGTTTTTATATAAACATAATTTTTCACTTATTCCGAATGGTTGAATCCCGTACGTGCGCTCTCCTTAAGATCTGCTTACGGTTCTTGTCATGAGCAAACTCACATATAGGGCATCTATTCTTTCAGCGATCCCTCGCCATGAATACCGCTTTGCTGTCTCCACGTTTTGTGCACTCACGCGACGGTAGAGTTGACGGTTTGACAGAAAGTTGTTTATAGCATCTGCCAAGGCAACGTGGTCTTTTGGAGAAACCAAGACGCCGTTGTACTCATCTCTAACCAGCTCCGGCACTCCTCCAACCCTGGTGGCGACAACGGGAAGTCCTGATGCCATCGCCTCGAGGATTACTAGACCAAATGTTTCGTAGAGAGACGGCAATACAAAGAGGGCTGCCTCTCTATATATGTCTGCGAGTTCAACGCCAAACTTCGGCCCTAGAAACTTCATGTACTGAGTGACTTTAAGGTCTGCAGCTCGCTTGAGGAGAACGTGTTTAACCCCCTGATCTTCTCCAACGAACAGAAACGCGGCTGAGGGGTGTTGCCTAACAACTTCTGGAATCGCTTCTATTAGAAAAGGCAGGCCCTTCTCCGGTGCCAATCTTCCGACGAACAGTATATCTTCGCTTTCCTTCGACTGGTCAGCCTTAGCGTGATACAAGTTCAGATTTACTCCTTCAGGGACAACTGTTATCTTACGTGGCTCGGCGCCAGCCGCTTGAATCAGATAAGCCGCTTCAAGCTTGGTTACAGCAATTATCCCATCTGCAGCCTTGAGCGAGAGCCTTCCAATTCCTCGGTTGTACATCCGCATGAGAAAACGGTTCCTAAAAGCGGACTCTGTGGGTGGCTGGTGGGAAGTCAACACGAAAACTTTTCTCTTCAAGGTTCTCGAGAGAGCAGAAACATATGTTGGAAAATATGCGAATGAATGCGCATGAATGACGTCGGCGTCCGATCTCAAGATCATCCCCAGAAGCTTGGGACAAGGTATGTATCCGGAGGCTACGCCTGGCAGCTTGAAAACGCTGAAACGTCGCGTTTCTATCCCTTCAACTTCCTCATAGTCAGGCACTGTCTTCTCCGACCCTTCCTTAAGCAGATTTGAAGAGAGGACCTTTACTTCATGCCCCATATTCACTAGTTCTTTCGAAAGGTTTAGGACATGGACGCCGACGCCACTGATCATCTTCGGATGGAAAATCGGACAGACTTGAAGAATTCTCAACTCACAACCTCGCTTAGAATGGAAGCGAGCCTTTTTGCGACTGAATGTTTGTCATACACTTCCTCGGCGAGTCTGCGCCCTATGCTTCCAAGTTTCAACCTCAATTCTCGATCCGAAGCTAGTTTCAAGATCTCCGTCTCGAAGCTTCGCAGTTCACAGACGATCACTCCCCTTTTTGCGTTGATTCCCTCTATACCCGTGGGCGTTGAAACAATAGGTTTTCCAAAAGACAGATAGGTTAGGAGCTTTAGTTTCACGCCCGAGCCGAGGGTTAAGGGCACAATGCATATGTCGGCCGCGCTCAAAAAGGGCCTCAGGTCAGATACCTCACCAGTGAAGATTACTCTATTGTCTTCAAGAAGCGACAGACGACTATCATGCCTGCCGATGATTAGAAAATAGGCCTCGGCGAGTCGGCCCAGAACCCTTGGCGCCATCTCTTTCGCTATATACTCGGCCGCCATGTAGTTTGGAACTGTGGTTAAATCTCCCAAGAAACATACGACTAAAGCCTCCTCAGATATACCCAACTTATCTCTGAGTCTAAGCCCCAGTGTCTGATCATTCTTGATTATTGATGTGTCGATGCTTGGCGGTATTACCCTAGTCTTTTCCACAGGGACTCGGAGGCCTCTACCAAGCAAAGCCCTATCATTTTCCGAGGAAACGACCACCAAGCTAGCCATCATGCAAGATATCCTTTCCAGCAAAAACGTGTAAGCAAACCTAAAGAACAGAATGAACTTCGTCATCTGGCGGGCTTCTCTCAAAAAGCGCCGCGACAGGACCGTTTCAGCGTTGTGATCAATCAGCACGAGCGGTTTTTTGAAAAGCCTAGCATACAGTATAGGGAATGGGCTGGACCATATGTGTTCGACCAACACCAAGTCGCATGCCTTTATCTTCTCCCGCGCGCTGGAGGCCAGCTTAGGGTCAAGAGATGATAGGACGAGATGTGCTTCGACGCTTCTGACACGTCGCATGGTTCGCGCAAAAAACTTGTTGAAGAATATGAATCTGACTAGCCTTGATATGGGACACGTATGCACGTTAATCCCGTCGTAGTTGAATGACGCGTATTCTTGGCCGAACACGTAGAAGTCTACAACGTAGCCTTCTTCAACCAGTCCCACGAAACGGTTATACAGGGTTATATTGTGCCCAGAGGTAGGAGGAACGAAGGACTTATGGCTGAAGACACAGACGCTTTTCAAGAAGCCTCTATCCGCCTTTCCAAGTTCTATGCCTCTCCCGGCTGATTAAAAATCGGTTTCTCGATTGCTTGCCGATAAACCTCCTCGTATCTATCCCCTACCTTGCTCCAGCTATATTTCTCAGCGGTGTTCCTAGCATTGACGCCAAGACTCTTGAGGAGTTTCGGGTCTGCGATCAGTGTCTCTATCGCCTTCGCTATATCGTAAGCCTTCTTTGGCGCCACTAGGATTCCGTTGAGGGCGTCTTTCACAATCTCTTTCGGTCCAAGGATGTCTGAAACTATCACCGGTTTTCCATAGGACATGGCTTCCAAGATAACTATTCCAAAGCCTTCTCTACCGCTTATCGACGGAAGCACTAGCACATCTGAGTTGGCATAACAGTCGTGGAGCTGGGACTCGGTCAAGGCACCTGTGAACTCCGCGTCAACACCTAGACTCTTTGCATAAGCCTCAAGCGCCCTTTTCTCTGGTCCGTCTCCCACTACGACCACGTCCAAAGAGAAATTTTTTCTCTCCAGGATTTTTGCGGCGTCAAGAAGGTATCTAATGCCCTTGTACTTCTTCAATTGACCGACGAAGAGAACATGGAAAGAAGATTGCGCTTTTCGATCGTTAAGCATTAGGTGAGGGCTCGGAAGCCATACGCCCCACGGGATGACAGATAGCTTTTTGATAGCATCTCGCAGGTTCGGGTTTCCAATGGCAAAAGATTTTGTAGCTGTCACTATCCTGTCGGACAGTTTAACCATCAACCGGTCGACGACTTTGACATAGAAGGTGCTGATGAAGCGACCACATCTTCCACCGTAATCTGGCACAGGGCTGTAGTGATATGTTAGAATGACTGGCTTCCTCTTCAGTTTCCCAAGGATCAGCGCAAAGTCGCTTATTGTAGGGGTAACCCCATGAACGTGAAGTATGTCATAGCTGATGTTCAGAAGATGCAGAGCGATCTTAGGATTTATCGGACAATCGAAGAAGAACCGCGTTTCTGGATAACGCGTCACCTCAACACCGTCACGGACCTCTTGATAGAAACGGGTCGGATCTAAGCCTCGACTTGAAGTTACGACATAAACATGGTGACCTCGATCTCGAAGCTGTTTAGCAAGTTCCTCTACGCTTCTTTCAACTCCACCCTTTGAGGGGGGGTAGCAAGCTGTCACCATGCAGACTTTCGTTGTCACTCCCACCAACGAGGCATTCCTGTATTGAGATTGTACCGCATATAACCATTTCACAAGACGATTATGCATCTACAGAACCGATTGAAAGATAAATCTATTTGCAGAACAATTCAATAGTCTTCTTATTAGACTAAATACGTTTTTCAAGAACTAGTGAAATTGAAGGCCAGCGCAGCGCACACTACTATTTTGCTCGGCCCAAGTTGAAATTCTTGAGGAGTCTACTGAAGGGCACGATGCAAACTACACATCATTAGGCCTAGTGTAAAGAGAGAAGTCGGCTAGCAGATCGCTGGAACACCGTTTTGGCAGACGCTTACAAGGAGCGAGGAAAGTGGCATAGTTGCAGCTTCTTCTCTGAACGTCAGGAATAAAGTTGTATAGAGGAACGTTTATTGAGAAAAAGGTATAGACAACCGGTCATCGCGTGCGATAGTATGAGACGGATGCAGGGTTATTGTTAAGTGAGGAGCAAGAAAGGAGATTTATAGATCGATTGAGCATGGTTCTCTTAGGATTGAACATGAGGAAAACAAAGTGACTGCCATAGTAGATATGAGAATTTACAACCATATCGGAACCTAGAGGGCGTGTTTCAAATTGACTGTTCCTATTGATGGCGTCACTATATGTCTATTCACACCAATTTTTCTTGCCACATTATTGATCGTTGGCGAATTCGTTCGCCGTATACTCAATCTGATTTCAAGAGAGGACGTTTCTAGAAATCATTCCATCATTGCGAACTTGAACATGGATTTGGCATTAGCGACAGCTATTCTTCCTTTATTTGTTATGATTTTGACTCTAATTGGCGGTTTGCTGAATAGATACTCAGTTATTGTTTTTACTCTGACTGCCTCATTATTTTGTATATACACATCGAGAAAGAAGCTTTCTAGCCTTACAATAAACGCTGAAGAAATAAAGCATCAGATGAGGAAACTTCTTTCTCTTTGGAATACCCAACCGCTTACGATTTCTTTAGGCATTGTTCTTTTTGCTGTATTACTTATTCGGCTTTATCCGGCTATGGGACTTTACGTTTATCCTGCCGATGACGCCAAAATGCATACGTTTCTTGTCAGCCTCATTGTAGACAACAATGGCTATCCTTGGTCCTTTGGAAAATACGTTTCTAACGCAGGCCAGTCTCAGCTCGGAGTCAATTATCCGCTTGGATTTCATGCTATAGGCGCTTTTTTCCACCTCCTCACCTTAGTTCCAGTTGAAGCTTGCGTGTTACTCATAACACAGATCTATAGTGGCCTGCTAGCGTTGTCAATGTTCTTTTTCACGAACAAACTCTTCAAAAGTGAGTTGGCGGGCCTTTTTTCAGCTGTTTTTTTTGGCCTTGTATCCCAACAGCCCCTTTTCTTCTTTGGCTGGGGTGGAAACGCTGAGCTGGTTGGAAACTATCTGCTCCTAACGTTTCTAGGACTATACATTGGGGTGATGGCGGAGGATAGGTATTCGGTTGATTTACTCAAGTGCGTTCTTCTGTTTACCGGTATGCTATACATCCATGAATTTAGCGTCTTTTACGGATTGTGTTTCATCTTACCGTATGTGGCTTATTCTTCTCTGTCACGCCGGTCATCTAAGCCTGTTCTTCACACAATTCTAATCATGCTTACAGCGTTTGTTTTGGATTTCTTGTTAGTAGCTCGTGCCATAACACTGGGTTCAAATTCGGCGAATGTCGAGGTGTTGAGCGATCCCTTGTACGCAATGTTAAGAGAGTGGCGGTACTTAGGTCCTGAGTACATCTTATATAATGATTGGCCTAATCGTGTATGGCATATTCTAGAAAATTGGTTTGGATTACAACTTGTAATTTTCTCTTTCATAGGAACAGTATTCGTATTAGTTGAGGGCTACAAAAACAAAAATCGACTAGTCGCATTGATTGGCTGGTTAGTTTTCCTCCTAGCAGTTCATGAAAACGGCCCTTACGGATTCTTTTTCATAAGAATACCGCTTTGGTACATATTGTTTCCAAATCGTTTCTTTCTAGCTATGAGCACACCATTGTCTTGCTTGGCTGGCTATTGCTTGTCAAAAATTCATGCAATCACACAAGGAATAGCATCCTCCTTAAGAGGACTCGCAAGGAAAAAAAGAATCTTCTATCAATTGCTATGGATTGTACCCATAGGCATAATCTTGATCAACCAGACTTGTATTAATTTTTCAACAATGCTTGAATATCGGGATCGTGCGGCAGTCACAGATCAAGACTATCGGACTTTCATGTGGATCAAGGAGAATACACCTGAAAACGCAACTTTTTTCGTTACAGACGCTGATTCAGGACACTGGATTCCAGCTATAGCAGAGCGAAGAGTCCTGCCACTGGTAGTAAATCCTTTCACAGAGGAAGTCGTTACCGAAGAGTATCTCCTAGACATGAAAGTATTATCAAGTAGCTTAATGGCGAATCCAAACGACCCAAACGCTATAAATCTTCTCAGAAAATATGATGTGAACTATGTGTTCATTGGAGCTAAGAGTATTTTTGGGCGTCCTCGGTTAAACGCCACTCTTTTTCTAAATTCGACACATTACAACCTACTATATCATGAGGAAGGAACGCAGGTCTACATCTTCGAAATCGTTTACTCTTGACAGTGTAATCCTCATACTTGGAAGAAGTTTTTGTTTGTTCCTTCCTTCTTGCCAAAATGTGAAGTAGCGTGTGTGCGACAAATCCCGCGCTATTAACTAAAGCATTGTTCGGATCAAAGCGGTTATTATTGAATAACGTTGAGTGTTTAAGAAGGTCAGTTACGTCATTACTATCCTCGGAGAGTCACGAATGACGGACCCCTTGGATGGCTTGTCAATCGCGGGGTTTACCTTCGCTTTCTTTGCCACGCTCATCTTGATCGGCGACGTCATTCGTTTGTCACTGTGCAAGATATTGAGGAGGACTCCTCGCACTGATTCTATCATTGAGGTCTTGAACCTAGACATCGCCATGGCTACGGCATTCATTCCCCTCTTCACGCTGTTTTCAACGTGGACTGGAAGATGGCTGAATCAATACTCGGTTTATGGTCTACTCCTTCTTTTGGGAACTTGGAGGATTTATGAAGTTAGAGGAAAAAGTCTCCTTGATGTACCACCGACCGAAGGAGCTGTCAAGCACAGATCGATGTTACAGCGTCTCAGATCATTTGACACTGTTTTGTGCTTAATTATTTTCTTAGCTTTGTTCCTTCGTCTTTGTCTTACAGTCGGGTTGTATGTTTCCCCGGGTGATGACGCGAAGATGCACGCGGTTTACGCTTTGATGATTGTAGAAAACCATGGCTATCCGTCGACATGGGAGCGCTATGTACCTAAACTGTATCTCGGTTCACCAGTATGCTACATGATGGGTTTTCATTCGATTTGCGCTTTCTTCCACTTTGTGACTGCTTTGCCAATTGAGCAATGCGTCCTGCTCGTGACTAATATCTACAACGGCCTCATCACCTTGTCCATATTCTATTTAGCTAAAACCGTCTTCAAAAATAGATACGCTGGGCTCCTAGCAGCAATAGTCGTTGGCTTCATATCCCAGCAGCCGCTGAACTTCTTCGGATGGGGAGGCAACGCCGAGTTGGCCGCCAATTATCTATTGCTTACTTCGCTCGGCCTATACTATGAGATGTTGTCGAAAGCCGAGGACTCTCTCGTCTACTTAGGATTCTGCTCTTTTTTGATTACTGGAATGTTCTATACTCACTATCTTAGCGTTTGCTACGCTCTATGTTGCATTGTTCCCTACTTTCTTTACAAAATCATAACTCAGAGACGATTAAGAACATTATTCTCCACGCTCACGCTTTTCGGTCTCCCACTCATAGTCTCTCTACCAATGCTTGTCACCCCTATCATAGTAAACAGTACGACTGAAAAAATTCGAGTTTTGGAGGAATTGGCTAACTGGTGGTGGCGAGATAAGCAGACTCTGGGAGCCGGTCGAATTCTTTCTCCAGGCTTCGTCAACGCTTTCTGGGGCGCCTTTAGCAGCGAGTTTGGCTTCGTCCTGATTTCGCTCTTCGGATCCCTTCTACTGCTACTGACAAAGAAGAAGAAAGCTGATGGAAGGATCTACCTTTTTGGTTGGCTTCTTCTGCTGTTCGCAGTTTGTGAGAACGGCCCATACGGTCTCTATTTTGTCAGTTTCCCCATGTGGTATAATCTGCTGCCAGATCGCTTCTTTCTCATGATGTATGCTCCTCTTTCTTGCCTTGCTGGATTTGGCTTAAACGGCTTAATCAAAACCAAATGGCGGCTCAAAAAGGGCTTAACGCAGCCACTTAAAAGCAACGCTTTGAAAATCGCTGGAGCAACTATTGTTCTTCTAGTTCTAAGCATGCAGGCTGGAGACAACATTGCCTACGCGTACCAACTTAGAGGACTATCAGCAGTAACGAAGGAGGACTACGAGGCCTTCATCTGGATAAAGGAGAACATACCGGCCAACGCGACCTTCTACGTTACCGACGCAGACGCCGGACAGTGGATACCAACCATTGCTCAAAGAACAGTCTATCCGCCCTTCGTACATCAGAGCGAGAAGTTCTATACAGAAGAGTTTCTTTTCGAAAAGGGATTCTCTGCTGGCCTCATGCACGAAGACCCAGACAACGCCTCTTTAATTAGCTTGCTAAGTAAATACGGAGTTGATTATGTGTACATTGGTCAGAAAGCCATTTTTGATCGAGCGAGACTGGATCCATTTCTACTCTTAAACTCAATCCATTATAGGCTGATCTATCATCCGAACGAGACAGAGGTGTATATTCTTCAGGTAGTGGACTAGGTAAAACTCCATAAGCCTACACTAACTTGGCGTCTAGGACAAGGTTCAGATGGAATACCCCGGATGAACATAGTTAACAGCCAGACGGGCTGGGGAAATTGATCGATGAAGGCTAGTATCATCGTCCCATGCTACAATGAAGAGGAAACGATAGCTACCACCATTGAGAAACTCAAGGGCGTCAACATTGACTGCGAAAAGGAGATTCTGGTCGTTGACGACGGTTCCACAGACAATTCTGCCAGTATCGTTGAGAAGATTAAGGGCGTTAAGCTTGTTAGACACAACAAAAACATGGGGAAAGGCGCAGCCGTCAAAACAGGCGTCAAGCTGGCAACAGGAGACATAGCAGTCATCCAAGACGCTGACTTAGAGTATCTCCCAGAAGAAATCCCCAAGCTCATCAAACCCTTATTTGAGAAAAAAGCCGACGTGGTTTACGGTTCACGCTTCTTAGGGTCACATAAAGGTATGAGCGCAAGCCACATTATTGGAAATAAGATCCTTTCGTTAGCCACTCGTATCCTGTACAGAGCGGGAATAACCGATGTCATGACCGGCCACAAGGCCTTTCTAAGAGAAGCGTTAGACAATGTTGAGTTGGAGGCTAAACGATTCGAGTTTGAACCAGAGGTCACAGCAAAGATGCTCAGAGAACACTACAGAATAATTGAGGTCCCGATAACCTACGAGTACCGTAAGTCGGGGAAGGCAAAGATAGGCTGGAAAGACGGATACGTTTCCTTGTGGTTGCTTTTGAAAAGCAGATTCAGGTAGTCGATGACAAGCTCATGGCGTTTTTGTTTATAGACAGCACTCCAGAGAACACGATTAACGTGGCATGAGGGACGAGCACATCATGTGCTATTGCCAGAAGGGCTCTTAAAAAACCTCGATCCACAGAATACACGTATCAAGGGATAGCTCGTCCATGCTTGATTACGTTCTCAAGGACTATCTCATATTCGCAGCCTTGGATGCGACTATGCAGGCACTACACGCATCTGACTTTGCGTTTAAACAGAGGTTCAACCTGATCTTTGTAGAGCTTGTTCCCGGAACAAACATCGTGGTCTTCAGAGTTTTCCAGAAAACATGACAGTGGACAGTTAGCGTTTATTGCCCCATCAAGCTAATTAACCCGCTCAACGACCATGCTAAGGTCTCGGAGTTTATGTCCCAGGAGGCTCCCCAAGGGTCGCTGAATGTCGGGGCGACCGGCGCTAAGCCGTATGGCGGAATCGAGTGTTTGAAGAAGAATTCGGCGACATCTTTAGCCATGTCTATGTGACCCCAAGCTGCAAGGGCTTCTATTATGATTCCTTGCTTGTTGGTTTGGCCTCCTCCGTCCATCGCGAGGGAACTATCTTGGTAGCCCCAAGCGCCTCGTTCGTCGTCGACATGTATCCAATGCGCTATACATTTCTCAGCGCTCTCAAAATAGGTTTGGTTACTCAGATCGCCGTAAGCTTGTTTTAAAGCGATCAGAAATACAGCGACGACATCCAAGTGGCAGGATGGCACATGTTGGCTATCGGTATATCCGCCGTATCGAACGTCAGCAGTGTTTAAGATTTGTTGGGCAACGATTCTGTCGGCAAGCTGCTTCTCCCATTTCAAGTAACTTTCGTTCTGGGTGAGGCGATAGGCGTGGCTGCACGCAATCGATAAGAAGCCGATCTCGTACCCGTTCAGTCCACGACCTAGAGTGATGGACTTGAGATACGAGTCGAGGCTGACTTTACCGATCTCAAAGCACGCGTTACTACGATAGCTGTAAGGCGTCTTCGTCCAGAAGAGGGCTGATTTTAACAGTGATTCGATAATTGGGGCTTGATTTCGAACATCAGACAACTCGAAGCCCTCCAGCCCTACACTTCCAGATTCTATGAGGTTCTTGGTTATCCTCGAACAAATCTTCTCAATCATGTCTTTCCACTGCCAGACGTCAGCATCGTAGAATGGCACGATGAAAATCCTGCCTGTTGTTCCACCTGATCCCGCTTTCGTCGAGCCCAAAGCATATTTCAGGCCTAGGTGGCTGAACTCCTTGAAGCCATCTCCCTCTGCGTGAGAAAGGTCGTAGATCGCGTTGGGGCTATCCTTGAAGGTGAGCAGGATCATCCGGCCTCGCAGACTCGACGCATTATCGAAGATTACTACGGAGTCAACGCTTCCGTTCGTAATCAGCATAGGATCTTGACCGTTTCTTTTGATGATGCTGCCTTGGACATAGCAGTATCTTGGGCCGATGCCGCTTCCCCCGTTCTTAAGCCAGAAATCTTCGAGCGACTCGAAGCCGTACCAGAAGACTAGGTCTTCCAAGTCGGAGTTCGAAACGTATGTGAACCAGATCTTTGCATTCGGCTCAGACTTCAGAATAGACACGTAGATCGATATAGTTGGGAAAACGGGGTCCTCGTATCGCATACAGACGGTTACGTTGTCCTGCGTCTGCGTGACCACGGTCACAGATCTTTGCTCATAGTCTTTCAGAAGCTTGCTCCGATAAGACGCTGCACCCACCGGCTTTACTTCCACCTTCGGTGAAAACTGGATCTTCGGTTCCCATCTGAACTCGGCGTCGCATCCGTCCCGTTTGAGCCAAAGAGGTTCGTTAACATAATTGAATTCGATAAGCCAGTTTCTTATACTGGTGAACTTTTCATACTCATGCTCAGTGCTTATGTAAACGGATCCAACGTATTTTCTGGTCCAGAAGTGGCCTAGCTCGTTCTGTGCGGCAAACAAATATTGATCGCATCGCCATATCAGGTCCAAAGCCTTTGGGTCCGAGGTCTTATCGTAGTAATCGATCAGAGCGCTCACGAGTTTTCCTGTGTCGTCAGACCAGAAATTGGGCAGGTTAGGATAAACCTCTATGTAGCCGTTCGGCGTCAGCATCCTAGACCCGATGTTCTCGACTGTGTCTTTGTAGAGGTCAATACTGTTCCACTTCTCATTCAGATATGAGTTAAGGTGACTGAGGGTCAGATTTATGAAAGCCATAACATCGGCGGATTTTTGCCCCCAGATCGTGACAAAAACCTTGTCCGTATCCCAGAGTCGAACCACTTCGTCGCCGTAGTCTTCGTAGTTAACATCACCGATCTGGAGTTGCCCTTCGATCCATGTGAAACACAGAATCGTCTCTCTGTCAGGCGTAATCGTGAAGTACTTGGTAAGTAGGACCTTTGAGTCAATGCTCGTCCACTTCATCCATCCACCCATCGGAAAATAGTGCCCTATAAAAGGGGTCAAAGACGTAAAGTCGGCACTCGAATAGGAGAAGTATCTGCGCTCGCCCGCAATTCCGGAAGCTATAGTGAGCGCTTTCAAGGGTCTTCGACATAGACTCTGGATCGTCCTCTCCGGTTCGAAGGAGACGCCTAGATATACATGGTAGAATAGGAGCGACGAAGAGACCAGCATGGCGACGAATAGAATTGTCGTCACTCTTTCGAATCTTTTGAATGCCATCTTTTCATCCTCCAAGTAGACACGATGTAGATGGTTGCAAGGGAGAGAAATGCGAGGGCTGAAATGAGGGACAGGTAGCCTGCGTAAGGCCTCTCGTATACGAGACTTACCTCGTATACTTCTGAGCCTGTTACGGGGGTGATCCAAATCTCCATGAAGCCATCTTTATCTTTTATTAACTGTGCTGAACTCGCGTTCGTATGGACAACCCACTCCGGGAAGTATGCCTCCT
>Ga0209610_1001371_pt1 | contig 12589 bp, 8 predicted proteins | sample LakKivw275mmetaG_FD_184137 | JGI IMG/M metagenome (GOLD analysis project Ga0209610, IMG submission 184137) | Anoxic lake water microbial communities from Lake Kivu, Rwanda to study Microbial Dark Matter (Phase II) - Lake Kivu water 275m metaG... | ecosystem: Environmental > Aquatic > Freshwater >...
CCATAAAAATAGGGACACATCCTATTTTAATTCAAAAAATAGGATGTGTCCCTATTTTAATTTTAAATTTTAAATTACTGCACAAGATAGAGAGGGCGATGCAATTTAATTTTACCTCACTTTTGTCTGCTCGGGATGGTATTATTACCGGAACTTTTGTACCCACTAATAAATGACCTACCTGATAATTAGCATAATAGGTAAGCGCCTTACCAAAAATATTTCCAGCAGCAATATCCGGGACAATCAGAATATCAGCCTTCCCTGCTACCGCTGAAGTTATGCCTTTTTTCTGAGCAGCATATTCAGAAATGGCATTATCTAAAGCCAGAGGTCCGTCAATAATGCAACCAGTAATTTGTTTCCGGTCATTCATTTTAGAAATTATCCCCGCCTTGATAGTCTCTTCCATATCAGGATTTATAGTCTCTACAGCGGCCAAGAGAGCAACTTTAGGATTCTCTATTCCCAGTTTATGAGCCATTTCCACTGCATTATTTATAATTGCCACCAAGGTGTTTATATCCGGTTTGAGATTTACCCCACCATCACTCATTAGTACCAACTTAGGATTCTCTTCTCTTTTATCTTCAAAAATGAAAACATCACTGATAATTTTATCAGTCCTTAAACCCCACTCCTTACTTAAAACCGCCTTTAGAAGAATAGCAGTTTTAATTTTACCTTTAAGAAGTATCCCTCCTTCTTTTACTTTCTCTACTGCCTTTCGTGTCTTTTCTTGATCATCTTTTGCCTCAATAATTTCTTTTACAAAATTGCTTTCTCCTAAAAGAGAAAGAGATTTTTCTATTTCATTTTTTTCCCCTACTAAAATCCCTTCTCCCAAGCCATAATCATAACTATCTTTTAGAGCTTTTAAAGTTTCAAGGTCTTCTCCCCCAACGACAATAATTTTTTCTCTTCCTTTAGTTTTTAAATTGGTAAATAATTCTTTAAAACTTTTTATCACCTTTTTCTCCTTGCCTAATATTCAGTATAATTGAATCCGCAATAAGCCTCTATTAACAACTAAGTTATATTTATTTAATTTTTTACTTCTGCAAAGCCAATTTCAAAGGCTTTTAAATTTGTTTTAATAGTCTCGGGGGTAAATTTTCTTTCATAGAAGGCCTTTATAGTTCCTTGACCTCCTATTCCAATAAAAGGGAGTTCAATAACTATTTATTTTACAAAAATATTCTAAAAGCTAACCTGATGATTTAAAAAATCAATGTAAACTTATTTATTAAAAAATAATAATCAACTAATTTTTAATGACTGTGCTTAGAAAAAGGAGAGATTTCTCTTAAGTATTTCCAAAATTAAGAGAGGGCTTTAAATGCCCTCTCTTAATTTATTCATTTCATTAATTATTTTATAAATTCCACATTCTGTATATTAGCTGCAAAGGCTTTTCAAATTACCGACAGCTTGAGCCTAAGTAATTCTACCATCTTGCATTAATTAAGAAGCTCACTTCTCCCCTTTTTTCTTTCTACCCCAGATTAGATATATTGCTATTACTACAATTACAATTCCTATAATCCAATACCAGGTGTTCGTCATGCTATTTCACCTCCTTCTTATAAGTTTTTGAGTTTTCACTTCTTCGATTACTTTATTAAAAAATAATATTTATTTACTATTCTTCACCATAAAACATTCGATATAATTTTTAAAAATCCTGCTTAATTTTATAAATTTTCTAAATTCTTTTAAGTAAATGCGCCTTACTATTTTATATTATCTACCTTTTTTTTTAATAGTCAACTTAATTTTTAAAATCCTAATATTATTTGACAAATAAAAAAAATAAATGATATATTTTAGAGGATTACTCTCTCGTTTCGACGCTCCTTGTAATGACGAGATAAAGAAGGAAAAGTTAATATCTTCTGTTTATATTTAATAGAGATGATTAGATGGAAAACGTTAAAAAGTTTTATGACATTGCCTTCATAGGACATTATACTAAAGACACAATTGTGTCTTCTTCAGGCACCAGAGTGGTGGATGGCGGAGCCTTTAACTATGGTTCTAATGTAGCTGTAAAAATGGGACTAAAAGTAGCCACAGTTACCCGTCTGGCTAAAGAAGATTTCTATGTAGTAGAAAGACTTAAATCTTTAGGTGTAAATATATTCGTAAATATAACCCCCCAATCCACCTGTTTACGTCTTGAGTACCCTTCCTCTGATGTGGATGAACGAATTATCTATGTAACCAGTTTTGCAGGACCATTCACTCTTGCAGAAATACAAAAAATAGAGGCTCGGGCATTCGTGGTAGGTGCCTCTATGCGTGGTGAAGTCGGACTGGAAATCGTAGAAGAACTGGCAAAAAAGAAAACAGTTCTTGCCGCCGATGTGCAAAGTTTTATAAGAACAAATTATCATGGTAAACTGATTCCCAAAGATTGGCCTGAAAAAAATTCTATACTCTCTCATATAGATGTACTAAAAACTGATGCCGTAGAAGCAGAAATGCTCACTGGTATATCTGATATTCGAGAGGCCGCACGAAAAATTTCTGACTTAGGTCCTCATGAAGTGGTAATCACTCACCGCAATGGTCTGTTAGTTTATGTAGATGGACAATTTTATGAAAAAAGCTTTTCCCCTAATCAATTAATAGGAAGAAGCGGTCGAGGTGATACTTGTATCGCTGCTTACCTAGCAAAACGCCTAAGCGCATCTCCGCAAGAAGCAACAATCTGGGCAGCGGCAGTAACCAGCTTAAAGATGGAAGCAGAAGGTCCTTTTCAGCGAACAATTGAAGAGGTTAACCATCTTATTCAAACTAAATATAGAGTTTAAATTAATTCACCAATATCAATCTTAAGTAGGTGTTTACAAAAATAACTATTTTTTAATCTCTTCATAAGGTATAATATGTAAACTTTTTTCCTTTAAAATTACAGATACTTCCTCTCCTACAGAATAAATTTTATGTTCCTGAGGGTTAGTAACCTCTACAGTAAGGAGATTCTTATCAACTTCAATTTCGTAGACCATCCTAGAGCCAAGATAAATCACCTGACTGATTATACCAGTAATAGCATCTGATTTCTTAGGTTCTAGTTCTACAGATTCAGGTCTAATAATTAGTAAAATTTTATCTCCTTCCGAAAAGGTATTTTTTAATATATAAACTTTATATTTTACCCCTTTTATGTCAACTTCTATTTCATTCTGAGATACAATATTTACCACTTTTCCTCCCAAAAAGTTCGCTTTACCGATAAAATCAGCTACAAAATGATTAACCGGATGGGCATATATTTCCTGAGGGGTGCCAATCTGCTGAATCTGGCCATATCTCATAATAACGACCCGATCGGAAAGTGTCATTGCCTCTTCCTGGTCATGAGTAACATAGACAGATGTTATTCCAACTCTTTGTTGTATTTTACGAATCTCTAATCTGGTGGATACTCGCATCTTGGCATCGAGATTGGAAAGAGGTTCATCAAGCAATAATACCTTTGGTTCCATAATTAAAGAACGAGCCAGACTAACCCGTTGCTGTTGACCTCCAGAAAGTTGTGCTGGAGATCGATTATTTAATCCCTTTAAACCCACTAAGTTCATAATAGTTTCTGTTCTTTCTCGAATATTTTTATCTTTCTCCCGATGAATCTTTAATCCATAAGCAATATTTTGATATACAGTCATATGGGGGAATAGAGCATAATTCTGAAATACCATAGTAGTGGGTCGCTGATTGGGAGGAGTAGTAGTTACTTCTTCCCCGTCAATAAAGATTTTCCCAGAAGTAGGAAGCTCAAAGCCAGAGATCATCCGAAGGGCAGTAGTTTTTCCACATCCAGATGGACCTAAAAGAGTAACTAGTTCCCCTTCTTTTACTTCTAAATTCACCTTATCAACTGCAATAACAGTATCTTTTCGACTTCCAAAAATTTTTACTAAATTTTTGAGCACAAGATAATCTTGTTTCACAAAAAATCCTTTCCTTTTCTAAATAATTAGCCAATAATGTCGAGAGTTCTTACCCCTTTACCAATGCGATTCACTATTAGCTGAATAACTCCTAAGGCAATTAATACAATTACAATCAATAAATTGCACATCGCTGCTGCTTGTGCATACCTACTATTATCCACAAAACCCAGTATAGCTATAGTAATTAAATTCCATTTACCCGACACTACAAAAATTACGGCACTGATAGCAGTCATAGCTTTCACAAAATTATAAGCAAGACCGGAGAAAAAAGCAGGGGCAATCATAGGTAAGGTGATCCTGCGAAAAGTAGTATTGCTATCAGCACCCAAGTCAGTTGAAGCTTCTTCGATAGAAGGGTCAATTTGCTGAAGAGCGGCAATTCCCGAGCGTATCCCCACCGGCATATTTCTAAATACAAGAAGAATGATGATAATCCAAGCTGTTCCGGTCATTATAAAAGGAAGTAGCACAGTTTTTTGGTTAAAAGCTAAGATATATCCTATCCCAACTACAGTCCCAGGAACAGCAAAGGTAAGCATAGAAATAAACTCCATTACACCACGACCAATAAATTTTTTCCTTATTACCAGAAAAGAGATAAAGATGCCTATAATACCGGCTACAGGTGTAGCCACAGCTGAAAGAACTAAAGAATCAATTAAATAATCTTTACCTACTTGATACACTTCTATATAATGTTTTAGAGTTAAGGTGGGGTTAACTCCCCAGAGGGTCTGAAAAGAACCGTGAACGATGGTTCCATAAAAAAGAAACACAATTCCGGTAAAAATAATACAACAGGTATAAACCGGTAGTTTTATATACCATTCCAACTGCTTAATAGTTGCACCGGTAGGCTTTCCGGTAACTGTAACATATGATTTTCGAGAAACCCAGTATTTTTGCAGAAAAAAAGCAACTATAGTTGGAATGAACAGAAGTATCGCCAGAGTAGAACCCCGAGATAAATCGTACATCCCAGTAATTTGCAAAAAAGCCTGCACTGAAAGAACTCGATAATTTCCAGAAATAACCATAGGATTCCCGAAATCAGCTAAAGATTGTATAAATACTAAAAGCCAGGCACTGGCAATACCCGGGGTAGATAAAGGTAAAGTAATGGTAGAAAACACTTTTGCCCTCGATGCTCCCAAATCCATAGAGGCCTCTTCTAATGATGGGTCAATAGCCTGAAGAATGCCATAAAGGACCAAAAAAGCAGTAGGGGCATAAGCAATTGTTTCAACAATTATCAATCCTCCCAGCCCATATATGGTATAGTCACCAATAATTTTAGTTAAAAAAGGATTAAGACTTCCTGCCCTCCCAAAGAGAAGAATAGCTGATAGTGCAACTACAAAGGGTGGGGAGATAATAGGGAACGTCGCAGTTACCCGAAAGAAATTTTTAAAGGGCATTGGAGTTCTGGTAAGGGCATAGGCAAAAATAAACCCTATTATAGTCCCCAAGGTGGCTGTATACACCCCCAAAAGCATACTATTAAAGAAGGGTTGATAATAATACCTTTTAGAAAAAATTGCTGAATAGTTGGAAAAATTCAATTGCTTATCAATAATTAAGCTTGTTTTAAAGACTTGAAATATAGGAAATACCACAAACACTATTAAGCAATAAAAAATAGCCAGTATAGATACAAATAGTAATGGTTCTTTCCATATCAAACGGAGATTTCCTATGACTTCTTGTATTTTTCTTTTTGAACTGTTCATATTTTAAATCCTATAATATTTGCGGTGATAATATAATAATCCCTGCTACTAAAATAATCAACTCGTAACAGGGATTATTATTTCTCTATTATCTGGTTAACTAAATTTAATTATTGTCCAATTCTATCTCTCCAGGCAGTTACAAATTCATCTTTGTGCTCGCCTGCCCAGATGGCGTCATAATCGATTAATTTTACTTTATCTAAAGTTACAGCACCTTCGGCAACTGTTGCTTTTGGATTAATAGGCAAACGGCTGTATTTCTGGAATAAATCCTGGGCTTGTTTAGTAAAACACCAATCGATAAATTGCTTACCCAATTCAGGTTCAGGACCACCTTTAATTAAAGAAAGGCCTCCAACTTCATAACCAGTTCCTTCCGAGGGGAAGGTCATAACTACCGGATACCCTGCATTTATGCCTTTAGCAACAATATCGTGCGAAAAAGCAATTCCCACTGCTATTTCACCTAATCCAACCATCGGTATACATCCAGTTCCTGATTTAGTATACTGAAAAATACTTTGTTTATCCAATTCTTCCCACCAATTCAGAGCTTTTTCCAGTCCAACCATTTGGATGAGAGTAGCATAAGTAGTATATGCAGTACCAGAAGTATACGGATAAGCTATCGCAACGTTTTTCTTAAAAGCTGGGTTTAAAAGATGAGACCAGGAAGTCGGAGCTTCTACCTTATGTTCCTTTAAAAAATTTATATTAGAAACAAATCCAATGGCACCGGTATAAAATCCAGTCCAGGCCCAATCTTTAGCATGAAATGATTCTAGCAATTCAAAATCTGTATTAGGTTTATAAGGTTCCAGTAATCCTTTTTTAGCAGCGTTTATATGATCTGTATTAGAGCCGGCATGCCAAACACTTGATTGGGGATTCGCGGATTCTGCTTCTATTCGAGCTGCAACCTCACCAGACGACATTCTCACCCATTCTACATCGATTCCAGTTTCTTTTTCAAACGCTTCAATATAATATTTAGCCTCTTCCGTATCAAAGGCTGTGTACATATGAAGCACCTTGCTTGCTGTTAAACCCGTTATAAACACACTACCTACTATAACCATGACTAATAATAGTGCTGAAGTTAACCTTTTCATAAAAAACCTCCTCATTTAATTTTTTTATGGTTTTTTACCATACAGAATATATAATCTTCATATTCCTATAGATAATATACTACACTTTTTATTAACCTCCCTTCTTTTTTTTATAAATAATTTTAAAAAATTAGAATTTTTCAAAATTATTTAACCTTTTATAATATAAGCAGCCTGCCTTGGGGATTAAATTTATTATATAGAGTTTTTCGCAACTCCTGTTTCTCGCTATACGATTTTGTATGCTCATACCCTGACTGCTGCCAGGGAGGAGAAGTAAGCAGTGCTTTATTAAATATCTTTAAAAGCTTATCTTCAAATTCCCCTTTATATCCTCTCTTCACAAATCTTTGAAATGCATCAGGAAAATTATCCCAGGCTTTCTGTTCTACACCAGGTGCGGTCGGATAAAAAAGCCCCTGGTTTACTTTTACCGCTTTTAAATCTCCCCCGCCATCACCAATCATTAACACCTGCTCATCTTCATATTGGCCAGCCTTTTTTGCTACCTCAATATGATGTCCCTTGGAACCCATTTCCTGACCGGCAATAATCTGAACATATTGGTCAATTCTCTGAGCCTCCCAATAATTGGCTAAATCTAGATATGGTGTCTTTGAAACAATTAATATATCTGCATGTTGAGCCATTAATTCTAAACACTCTTTAACTTTATCAAAGGGGGGAATTTTGGCAGAAATATGGGGAAACATTCTATTTACTGCTTCACTCCAACCTAAAAGTTTATATATAGCCAAATCTTTAGGATTTTGATTGAGAAATTCCTCTAAACTCGGATTCCCTAATCCCCATTTATGCTCCTTGGCATAGGCAATATATTCGTTTAAAGGTTTTATATTCGGTAATTTTATATGTTTTTTCAATAATTCTTGTTGAACGTCCCTTCTGTTCTGAAGAGCAGTTAAGGTAAGTTGAATAGCAATAAATCTATTGCAACCCCGGTCTACAGAAAAAAGATTATAGTATTCAGCAACTTCTCTAAAATAAGACTCAATTTCCCATAACTGATAAAACTCCATAAATTGAGGATGAAAAATTAACATCTGTTTTCCATTCATATTGTCAGTGACACAACCATCGGTATCTATTGCTACTAAAAATTTTTTAGTCTTTTTAAAGTTTCTTAATTGCTGTTCTGGGTCTTCTTTTATCTGCTTTTCGGTAAGTCTGGGCAAGGCCATCGTTTCGTCTCCTTTCTTAAATTATAGCGTATAGCGGGTAGCGTTTAGCGTATAGGATTCATACGCACCGAGTTTTTCGATAATTTTTTTAGCGAGCTCGATGAATCAAACTCCTAGTTTCTAGGTGGTATCCCTTAGTATTCGTTACTTAATCTTCTGAATTCTGACTCCTATTTTCTTTACTATATACTACATACTAAATACCATATACTATTTTATTTTTCTATACTCTGCTGGTATATATTCTTCACATTTTTTAGGAACGAAAATTTCTTTAAATTTAGCAAATTGGGAAAGTGGTCCCCCAATCAAAGGTAGTGCCCAATTTACAAATTTATCAGTTACATCTACCCTATCCGATGCAATCCACTCTTCTGGAAATTCCCTTTCTGAATTAGCTACTATATACAAGGGGACCTTATCATAAGTAATATTATAAACATTTCCTGGTTTTCTTATTATAGTTGACATAAAACCATTTTCTCCAGATAGAGCAATTCCGGCCGCGTAAGCGCCAACTTGATAGGCCTCTTCTCTATCCACTTCAGATACATAAGCAATCTCTCTTCTCTGACGGGTTCCTGGTCTTTCCGAGCGAGCAATGCCTCTTACTATTAGCCTACTTTGTGCCCTCCCTTTATTATCTTTTCTATCTGTTCCATTTAGATAATTAATTAGTAATTGCTCAACTGTCCTTTTAGAAGCACTAAACTGGGTGTGACCAAAGCTATCTCGGAGTATCCCCAGATCACCTAATTCCACTCCTTCTCCAATTACTACTATACACCTTCCATATTTACTTAATTTTTCATTAACTCTTTTGCTTATAAACTCTAAATTACTCTGATAATCATCTTTAGACAGAGACTCTGGAAGAATTATGAGTAAAGGTATTTCTCTTTTTGGATCAGCTAATCTTGCTGCCGCGGGGATAAAACCAATCTTTCTTCCCATCACTCCGATGACTAAAACCGGGTCGCTGGTATAACTTGCCTTATTCTCTTCATTTGCCTCCAGTACATTAACAGCTAAATTTCGAGCTACACTTCCATACCCTGGGTCATGATCACATACTGCAAATGTTCCATCAGTCTGTAATAGTCCTCCTACATCATTATCAATAGTTTTAGGTATGCCAGTGCAAATTAGTTCCAAATTTTCTCGTTGGGCTAATTCACTTAGTTTATTAGCTGTATCCATTGAATCTCCACCTCCACAATAAAAGAAATATCCAACTTCATGCTTTTTAAAAACCTCTACAATACGGGCTAAATCCTCATCATTTTTTATTTTATACCTACAACTACCTATTGTCCCCGCAGATGGAGTTTCTGCTAACAAAGCTATTTGCTCGGTCTCCTGAGCAGAGAGGTCTATTAATTCTTCTTTTAACACACCAAGAATACCCATTTTGGCTCCAAATATTCTATTAATTTTTTTTGAGGAAACTAATTCATCGATAGCACCTCTGATACTATTATTTATTACTGTAGTCGGTCCACCTGATTGGGCAATAACTACATTTTTCATCTATTTATTCCCCTCCTTTTAACTTAGTCGATAGTGAATAGTCGTTAGTTCAAAACCCAAAACTTTTTCCGTATAAAGTATTGCTTTTAAAGTAGGGGTTGGATTTATCCAACCCGTTTTCATTGCGGGTTCGATGAATCGAACCCCCGTTTTCACGAGGGCAGGCCCCTACAGAAAAAGGAAATTCCTATACAATTATTTTATTTTGAAAAGATATTTACCCCCGTTTTCGATCCACAGTTTCCCTGGACCGATGAAATCTTCCTTACGGATTGAATCAGGATTCCTATAACCTAATCCCACTGATTCACAAATATCTTTAGAAATTCCGGTAGCTAAAGTTACCTTAAAGGCAAACTCTTCTTTTCCAGAAACAAGGTAAAAATTTCCAGATCCCCTTACATTAATCACATGAGCGGCTATATTTTTACAAAACTCTGGATTTGTTTTTAAATATTTCTTCACATAATCTTTACCATGATAACCTATCTGTCTTAGAGCAAGATCCATCTCTGGTCTAGAATGAAAACAATTTATATGGGGGGCATAGATAATAATCTCTCCATCTGGGGCTATTACTCCCGGACTCTGTAGTTTATAAGAACCTTTCCCGGCAGTCCAAATTTCATCATAACTTTTATCAATAACCTGGACAGCATACGCAAGAGGTTTATCTAAATAAATAACATGAAGTTGAGAACTTGCCCTTGCTGCTTGTATATAAGCTTCAATAAAACCATTAAAACCCTCTCCTACATATAATCCTTTAGGAATCACCTGTTGTTCTTCTTTTTCTTCAAAAACCATATTAAAAGAAATTGTTAGTGCTTTTATTTGGTTAAATATATAAGAAGAACCTTTATTTATAACTTCTCGAGCAGGATTATCGACCGTGCCAATAATTCGAGGAATCCCTATAAGCACCGCTGCCCAGTGGAGCAAATCTATCACCTCGGGTCCAGAAATTCCCGGGAAAAATACTTTTAACCCTCCGGCGTAGCCGGCTGATTCATGAGGTAAGCTCCCACTAAGGGCAATAATTAAGTCATAATCTTCGGTAACTAATTTATTCACCACTACCGGAATAGACCGAGAGAGTTCTCCCTGAGTTTTTTCCGCTACAAAAGAAGCAGGAATCTCCCCCACAGTTACCAGTTGTTGAGGATCGTTATATTCATGATTATAAAAATAGTTAAAATTAATCTGGGAAGAGAGGCCCAGCTTTTCTCGAATTTCTGTCTTAGTCATCTCTCTATGGGTACCACTCGCATTTAAAGAATCAATTTGGGTCATTCCTTTATTCTTTAACTCTTGATATATAAGTGGAATTAATTTATCGGTAAAATCGGTTCTGGTATAATCAGGGTGAATCAAAAGAACTTTTTTTACAGAACTAAAATCTTTTAGGCCTTCCTTTACAACCTTCTCTAATTGTTCATTCGTTAACTCATCTTGAAGATTCTCGATAAATAACATAGCCTAACCTCCCTTTTATTAGTCGTTAGTGAATCCTGAATTCTGGCTTCTGACTTCTGTTTCTTTTTTTTCTTTACTATATAACTATCAACTATATACTATTTTGTCACTTCCTCCTCCGGGCGTTTACCTAGCATCCATTCCGTATGAAATTCCCTTATCTTTCCTTCTTTGGTAGTCATTACCGCTGGATTATCTAATCCTTCAAGTTTAAAGTAACCATGTGCCCCAAAATAATCTCTTTGTAAGGCAGATACTTGTGCAGAGATCATTACCGGACTAGCCAGTTGCAGGATATAATCATAAGCATTACTCATAGCCGGAGCAGGCACTTTTACCCAATGAGCAATTTCAATAAAGTTAGCTAATTTTTTGAGATATTGTTTAACTGCTTCTGCAAATCGAGGAGCGGTTAAAAGATTAGGAATCTCTGGATTTTCTTTATAGGCTTTAGTAACTTCATCTAAAAATTGAGCTCGGATTATACAGCCACTTCTCCAACCTTGAACAATTTCCCCTAAGTTAAGGTTCCAGTTATATTCCTTGGAGGCTGCTTGTAATAAAGCCATTCCCTGGGCATAAGAGGAAACCTTGGCCAAGTATAGGGCATCATGGGCAATCTGAATAAACTGTTCTTTTTCTCCCACATATTTTTCTTTAAAAGCAGATAACTTTTTTGAGACTTTTAGCCTTAACCCTTTATCCTGGGACATCTCTCGAGAGAAAACCGCTGCAGTAATAGAAGGTATAGGAACTAACAGTTCTAAAGCACTTTGTACGGTCCAGGTCCCCGTTCCCTTCATTCGAGTAATATCAGCAGTTCGATCAACTAAATATTCTCCGCTTTTCTTATCCTTTTCTTTCATGCTATCCCCAGTAATCTCTACTAAATAAGAACGAAGAAGGTCATCATCACTATTCCAGCTGGTCATAATCTGGGCAATCTCCTCTGAACTCATATTTAAGGCATTTTTAAAAACCCAAACACATTCACCGATTAACTGCATATCTCCATATTCAATGCCATTATGAACCATCTTAACAAAATGACCTGCCCCATCTGGTCCAACATAGGATACACAAGGGACACCATCATAAGGTTTGGCAGCGATCTTTTTAAATAAATCTTCTACCAGATTATAGGCTTCTATTTGCCCACCAGGCATTATAGCCGGACCTTTCAAGGCTCCTTCTTCTCCTCCAGAAATACCTGTACCAATAAACAATAATCCTAAATCATTCAACTCTTTATTACGTCTTATCGTATCTTTGAAATAAGAATTACCAGCATCTATAATCAAATCTCCTTTATCTAATAAAGGGATAAGTTTTGCAATAAAATCATCAACTGGTTTCCCCTGTTTTACCAATAAAAACATCTTACGGGGGCTTTCTAAAGAATTTACAAATTCCTCTAAAGAATAGGCGGGTAAGATACTTTTACCTTTAGCTGACCCATTAGCAAAATCTTCTGTTTTGCTGCTAGTTCTATTGTAAACAGCTACAGAATAACCCTTATCCTCCATATTTAAAGTTAAATTTTGTCCCATTGGGCCTAAACCAATTAATCC
>Ga0209610_1001376_pt1 | contig 12560 bp, 13 predicted proteins | sample LakKivw275mmetaG_FD_184137 | JGI IMG/M metagenome (GOLD analysis project Ga0209610, IMG submission 184137) | Anoxic lake water microbial communities from Lake Kivu, Rwanda to study Microbial Dark Matter (Phase II) - Lake Kivu water 275m metaG... | ecosystem: Environmental > Aquatic > Freshwater...
GTGGCGGATATTGGCATAGCGGCGGCGGTCAAGGCCGTCAAGCCGGGCGTGACCGAGAGCCAAGTCGCGGCAGCCGCCGAATTCGCCATGCGCGAGGCCGGGGCGGAGGAATTCTGGCGTACCGTCTGCGCCGGCAAGCCCACCGCCGAACAGCAGGCTGCCTACGACCTGTACCTCAAGGCGCAGCAAAGCACCATCGGCATGGTCAAGGCGGGTGTGGGGATGGTCGAACTGGAGGAGCATATCCACCAGGTGCTCAAAGACGGCGGACACGGCGACCACATCTTCGGGCCGCCCATCCATGGCGTCGGGATCGAGTTCGAGGAAGCGCCGCTGCCGCCCGGTCACGCCTTCTTCCACGGCGAGAAAGCCCCGCCGCCTTTGCCTGAAAATGTGGTCATTTCCGTTGGCAACTGCGGGCTGTACGCGGGTCCGTGGGGTGTGCGCGTCGAGGATACCAACTGGGTCAAGCCGGATGGGTACGAGACACTGACTGCGTATCCGCGTTTACTTACAGCCAAATGATGATTGGGGCCTGCAAAGCGTTGGACGTACGCCTCGCAGGCCCTTTCCTTCGGAGGTCGGCCATGAAGGAGCCAGAAGACGTACGCGGTCTAAAAATTGCCTTGAGCGCATATTTTCTGGTCTTTGCCATCAAGCTGGCCGCCTACTTCATGAGCGGGGTGATGGCGCTGCTGGCCGAAGCGCTGCACACCCTGAGCGATATCCTCGTCACCGGCTTTCTTCTCTTCGCCGCCTACTACTCCCGCAAAGCCGCGGACGAGGAGCACATGTTCGGCTATGGTCGGGCGCAGAACATTGCCGCGCTGGTGGCCGCCACCCTGTTCATTTCGTTCACCAGTTACAAACTCTACGAAGAGTCTATTCCTCGTCTTTTTACTTCCCCTGAGGCCGAATACCAAAACCTTTGGCTGGCGATCGGGGTAATCGTGGTTTCGATAATCATCGCCGCCGTGCCGCTAATCCAACTGTACCTGCAAAAGACGCGCGGCGCGGCTGCCAAGGCGCAATTCCTTGAGTCAATCAACGACGAACTCGGCCTGCTGGCCGCGCTCATCGGTACGCTGTTCATCCTGTGGGGCAAGCCCATCGCCGATCCCATCGCCTCCATCGTGGTCGCCACGATCATCGCCTACAACGGCATCAAACTGTTCCGTGAGAATTGGAGTCTGCTGCTGGGGCGCTCGCCGGGGAGCGAATATCTCGAACGGATCAAAGCGACCGCCCTGTCTGTGCCGGGCGTGCTCGGAGTCCATGACCTGCGGGCAGAGTATATCGGGCCGGATGTGGTCCATGTCGGGATGCACGTCGAGGTCGCGCGCGGCACGCCGGTCGAGGAGGCGGATCGGATTGCCGAGGAGGTGCAGAAACGCATCCACGAAGGAGAAGAGCCGGGATTTTGTGTCATTCATGTGGACCCAGCACCCCAAGACCGAAGATATGGCTGATAAACTAGCGCTCCTGGCCTGCGGCATCTTTTTCCTGATCGGTTTACTGACGGGGGTGTGGAAGTATCTTTCTATCCTGAAAAGCCCGAGCGCCGAGGCACCGAGGTATGTCGCGATTGCCCATCGTACCTCTCTGATGTATGCCTTTGCAGCGTTGATCCTAATGAAATTCGCGGAGTTCAGCGCCTACTCTGAAACGGTGAACTTGATCGCGGTTGCCATCGCCATTTACATCCTGCATGGAGTCATCGGAGACACCGACAATCAGTTCCGGAGGCCGTACCGGATTGGGAGGTTTCGCATTTCTCCATCTGTTTTTCACTCGATGAACTGGCTTCTCATTGTCGGCGAAATCGGAGGCTTTCTCGTGTTGTTCATCGGCGCTTGCCAGACGGTAATCAGAGACTTGAAGTGACCCTAGTGCTATTGCAGACAATGTGGACTTGGAAGCGCCTCTGTTCGGTCATTTTACAAGTACAGGGGAGAAATCCATCGAGCGTTTGCTGACCCTGGGCGAAATGGCGGCCCGAATCGGTACCACCCGTGAAATGGTCTGCCGCGTTCTCTATCGTTTTGCGGATAAAAATTTGATAAACGTTGCCCGTGCTGAGTTTGTCTGACCGATGAGGCTGGGCTGGCACGCATTGCTGAAAGACATTGATTCTCCCCCGGGAAGTTGATGGTGTAATAAAAAATGGAACAGCCCATTGCCGTGCCGGGCTGTCCTATAAACTACATTCTGCGGCCCCGACGGGATTCGAACCCGCGATCTCGGCCTTGACAGGGCCGCATGTTAGCCGCTACACCACGGGACCGTTTGCGGGCTGAATATACCACACGGCTATGGGAGCGTCAAGGCGCACCCGCGCCATACAGCGCCGGGTCGGTCGGCGTCCTGCCAGATGGGTCATAGACGTAAACCCAGTCGCCTTCTATCGTCCAGTCATACAACCATTTGGCATCACCGATGGACATGTTCACACAGCCATGCGATTGAGGATATCCGAGCAAGCGGGGCCAATAGGCGCCATGCAGGGCGCGTGACTGATCATAGTACATTGTCCAGGGCACATCTTCGAGGTAATAATAATCTGACTTATCGGCTTCGAAAGAGCCGCTCATTGTCGTGGAATCCAGTTTATTATAGATTTGGAATAAGCCTGGGCGTGTCCAGAATGGTTCGACCCCGCTGGCGATCAGCGTGGCGAAGACCAGTTGATCGTTGTCATAGGCGGCCAAAGTTTGCTCGTAAAGATTGATGTCAATCCAGCGTCCTCCCGTGACCCCTGCTGGGGATTCGTGCTGAGGGTCGACGCGCGCCACCAAGCGCGCCTCCAGCCATTCGTCCGGCCCGATCAGATCCCATTCCACGTTGTCCACCATTTTTGTTGAATAAACCTGGACGATATTGAAGCGGTAAAATTTGTGGCCGGTGTAAGGGCTATTGAAGCCGGGAGCGATCCTGCTTTGCCCTTCTTCCCGGACCCACCCAAAGGAGTTGCGCGGCGTAGAACTGAAGAGCAATCCCTGGAAAGGATAGGGGAGGGCCGCGCGTGCTCCCTCGCCCGGGATCCATTCGCCCGAGCGCAGCAAATAAAAGACGCCTTTGTCATTCTCGACCCGATCCTGGTAGGAGACGTAGATGAGCCTGCCGGCCTGTATCGCCCGGCCAGTGGCCTGGTTTGTTATCGCCGCATCCAGTGATGGGAAGAGCGGCAAGCCGTTTTCTGTTACTCTGAAGTATGAATAGGGGAGGGCATTCAGCGTTGGGTCGGGGGCATACGCTGGCAGCGGCTGAATCGGGTAAGGGATACCCTGGGCGGCCATATCGGTCAGAAATTGCGCCGGGCCGAGTGGGAGACAGTCATCCTGGAAGGCTGGGTATACGGAAGGGGGGCAGAGAACAGCTCCACTATCCGGCTCTTGAGGGGACGGGTTATCTCCCCGCGCCGCGTCCACCGCGCGGCCGGGCCAGAGCATTGTCAGGAGCAGGAGGTTCAGAGAAACAAACAGAAGGCGTCGCATAATCACCGGTGCGGATATGAGTCAGGTTGGCATTATAGCATGTAAATCTTCGGGGCTTGGTGGGAAAAGAAAGAGGGCTGCAGCTTGACACATTATTCGCCATATGCTAAATTATCAACGATCTTTTGGGAACATCTTTGTTCTGCGAGGAGGCGGCCTTGACAAAGAATCGCACCCAGTTGATGGTGGATCGTTTGCGCGAGCTTCAGGCTTCATCGCCAGATATCGAGGCTTCGGCGGTGGTCAGTGTGGACGGTCTCAGCATTGCTTCAGCCTTACCGCAGGGAGTAGAAGAAGACCGCGTGTCGGCTATGTCTGCGGCGATGCTCTCGTTAGGTGAACGGATTGCCACTGAATTAGGTCGCGGCACGCTTGAGCAAGTTTACATCAAGGGATTAACTGGCTATGTTGTGCTGATGTCTGTAGGTCGGGATGCGGTGCTTACTGCCTTGGCACGTGAGCAGGCCAAGCTCGGCCTGATTTTCCTGGATATGCGTCGGGCGGCTGAAGATCTGGTGAAGCTCATCTAAACTTGGAATGTTATAGAGCATACTCATGCAAGTGGCTGGTTCTACCCAGACAGGTTTGCGCGTATTGCCCTCCCGTCATAGGAAAAAGTCATGGGCAAGAATGGACTGAATACAATCCTTAATTTGGCTGGCCTGAGCCGATCGCCTGAAAAGAAATCGTAGGAGTATTATTTGCGCATTACAGTTATCATCCCAACATATAACGAAGCGGAGAACCTGCCCAAGCTGGTCTCCGCTTTATTCGCGCTTCCGTTGGATTTGGCCTTACTGGTGGTGGACGACAACAGCCCGGACGGCACTGGTCGGCTCGCTGATGAACTGGCCATGCAACACCTCGAGCGGATACGAGTCGTCCATCGCGCCGGAAAACTGGGCCTGCGTTCCGCCTACCTGACCGGCTTCGAGGCTGCCTTGGAAGGCGGCGCCCAGTCTGTTGCCCAAATGGATGCGGATTTCTCCCACGCCCCGGCCTCGCTGGTGGCGATGGCGGCCCGTCTCGAGACCTGTGACGTGGTGCTAGGTTCCCGCTACGTTCCCAGAGGGCGGGTTGACGAGCGCTGGCCGCTGTGGCGAAAGGGCCTCTCCGCCTGGGGAAATTTCTATGCCCGCACGATTCTCAGCTTGCCATTACGAGACGTGACCACTGGCTACCGTCTCTGGCGGCGTGAGACGTTGCTGGGCATGCCGCTGGAACGCATCCAGGGGAGCGGCTACGTGTTTTTGGTCGAGATGGTCTTTCTGGCTCACTGCCTGGAATACAAGATCGGTGAGGTGCCGATCTATTTCGCCGACCGCCGCTGGGGGAAATCCAAGATGTCCTTCAAGATACAGTTGGAAGCTGCCTTTCGGGTTTGGGCGATGTTGTGGAATTATCGCGACTTGCGCCATAAGGGGGCGACCGCGCGCGTGTGATAGCTACCCGTTGAATTTTTCAGCTAATATTCCCCATTCAGTTAAACTCAGCGTCTCCGCCCGCCGCATGGGATCAATTCTGGCTGCCAGCAGGAGCTGCTCAGCTTTTTCACGTGGCATAATCGAGGAAAGGGAATTGCGCAGCGTCTTCCGTTTCTGGCTGAAGCCGGCCTTGGCCAGCCAGAAAAACCTATCCAGCAGAGGGTAAGGGATGAGGGGTTCTGGATAAATATTGATCGAGACCACCGCCGAGTTGACGCTCGGTGTGGGGTAAAAGGCTGCGGCGGGGATGTGCGCTGCGATCTCCGCCTGACCGTAGACCTGTACACTGAGCGCCAGCAGACTCATCTTCCCTGGCTCAGCGCAAATGCGTTCGGCGACTTCCTCTTGTACGGTCAGCACTAAGCGGCGCGGGCGCGGTGACTCGGCCAGCAAATGTCGCAGCAAGGCCGAGGTAATGTAATAGGGGATGTTGGCAACCACCAGGTAATCCGGCGCGGCGATCAGGTCGGCAGGATGCAGCTTCAGGATGTCAGCTTGGATCAAGCGGACGTTCGGATAAGGTGCGAGTACAGCCTGGAGGGCGGGAAACAGGCTCTCGTCCAGCTCGACCGCCGCCACCTGACGAGCAGTCCGCGCCAGGTGACGGGTCAGCCCGCCCAGCCCGGGGCCGATCTCCAATACCGTGTCCTGTTCCCGAATATTGGCAATCTCGACGATCTTCCGCAAGGCTTGCTCATCTTGCAGGAAGTTCTGTCCCAGTTTCTTGCTTGGGCGTAGGCCGTACCGGCGCAGCAGGGTAGGGATGTCGAGGGCTGGCAGCGGGGCGTCGCTCATCGGTAGGGGAGGATATACAAGATATTGGCCGGCACGGGGACGAGGAAATAGACCGTGTTCCAACCTTCCATGGGCTGGTAGTCCTCGTCGCTCCAGCCCAGGTCAACCCAGTAACGGTCGGAGAAGCCGCCGCCGATGTCCTCGATGGTGGCGTAACCATAGCCGGGGATATAGATGGGCTGCCCAACCATGTACGCGTACCAGCGGCTGACCACGGCCACCACGCCTTTTTGCACCAGCTTGCCGCTGGCGGTGCCATAGTAGCAGCGGTCGGCAGCCGAGCGGCACGGCGAGTAGGAGGTGGTGTAGACGTGCACGGCGCGCCAGTATTGGATGGTGATCCCATCCACGGTGGCGGTGTGGATAACCACCTTTGTCCCGTAACCGGTGATTTGGTCGCGCGGCGGCCGGATGATGCTCTCGCTTTCTTCCTGCCGCGCCACTTCCTGTCCGTCCTCGTAGCGAATGCGCACCCTCGCCATCGCCAGACCTGTTTCGCCGGCCTGAACGATACCCTGCTGGTCGAGTTCCAGGTCAGCAGATGCCTCAAAGCTAGAGTTGAAAGGAATGGATTTCTGGCTGAGGCTGACAGTCTCGACGACGCGCACGATGCGGATTCGCCCATCCTTGGGCAGTGGAGCGTTCTCGGACGGGAGGCTGGTATCCAGCCCCTCGAGCGGAATCCCGGCCTCGGCCAGTGCCTGCCCCACCGTGGCCGCGGCCGAGCGGATGGCCAGCGTCCGCCCTTCCACACTGACGGTGATCTCACGCGAGGGTGAATAGGTTACAGTCAGTGGACTAGTGATAGGCGTCTCGGCGGGCGGATCGAGCAAATCGGCGGCGTAGAGGGAAATGCCCACCTCGGCCAGCGCCTGGCCGACGGTGAATGCGGAGGTTTGGATGGTTTGCTGTCCGTCAGGTTTGGCGAGCGTCAGCGTCACGGCGCGGCGGACTTGCAGAGTGTAGGATTGAGCTTCGGGCAGGGGCTGGTCGAGCGGGATGGGCGCGCCGAGGTAGAGGAGGCGGTCGTCCGCGCCAAGCGTCACCCCCGCCTCGGCCAGCAGCTTGGATGGGAGGCGTTCGGTGGTGGCAAGCGTGTAAATCTGCTCATCATCAACGATTTGAATGGCAGTCTGGGAGGCTTTCGGTTGGCAGGCGGTGAGCCACAACAAGGTAACCGTCAGTATCAGCCACTGGAAGGATTTCATGGGTTTATTCTAACCGATAAATGCTGCCAATCTATTCTCCAGCCCCTTCCCTTGCGTCGTAAATCATCAACCTAAAATTATAAACCCTCAATCCTCACACTCACATTCCATCTCTCTCGCCTTCTCGAAAGCCTCGCGCCCTTCCTGCACCGAGAAATAGATCAGCCCCAGCGCGCCGATGCTGTCCACGAGGCCGAAACCGGTCAGTTGATAGGTCAAGCTGGCGGCCAGCAGGACGAGCGACATGTAAATGCAGACCAGCGTGCAGTTGGCATCGGCTAGGATGGGGGCGGAGTCGAGGGCAAAGCCGACCTTGCGTTTCCCGGCTACCAGCGCCCACATCATGGCAATCGAGACGAACGAGATGACCAGCCCCGGCAGGGTGGTTTCGGGCTTGTGGCCAGTGAAGATGTTATAGGTGGCCATCAGCGCCAGCCCCGCCGCCAGCAGGTAGAAGCTCGTCCCGGTGACGCGCAGGGCGGTTCGCTCGAAACGCGAGCGCGGCGTTTCGGGGTTGTGGCGGATGCGGTAGACCATCGCCACGATGCCGATGCCGGACATCACCTCGATGAACGAGTCTACGCCGAAGCCGAAGAGGGTCAGGGTCTCATCCTGCACACCGAAGAGGACGGATACCAGTCCCTCCAGCAGGTTATAGAAAACAGTGAAATAGCCCAGCCAAAGAGCGTAGGTAAAGAGGCGCTTGGTTGAGTCGGTCATGGCCGGAATTATAGCCGATGATGAGACGCGGGTTAACGCGGATGACTTGGATAAAAATCCCGAGAGAATCCGCGTTCACCCGCGCACGTTCACGTTCTATTCGGGTACAATCAAACTATGTCTGAACTCATCTCCAGCCGCAGCAACCCGCTCGTCAAGCAGGCGCGCGCCTTGCGCCAGAAGAAGGGGCGCGAGGAAACCGGGCTGTTCCTCGTGGAGGGCATCCACCATGTTGGCGAGGCTGTCGAGGCAGGCTGGGAGATTGAGATGCTCGTCTACGCCCCGGAGTTGCTGACCAGCGACTTTGGCCTCCGCCTCGTGGATGGACAATCCCGCCGCGGTGTCCGTTGCGCTGCCTTGACATCCGATCTTTTCACTGATCTTGCGGGCAAAGACAACCCGCAGGGACTTCTCACTATCGTCTGCCAGAGGCACTTGACACTGGAAAACGTGACACGGGAGAACTTTCATTTTTGTGCGGCGGTCGTCTCCCCGCAAGATCCCGGCAACGTGGGAACCACCCTGCGCGCGCTGGATGCGGTCGGAGCGGATGGATTGTTCTTATTGGATGGCGGTGTGGAGCTGTATCACCCGTCCGTGGTGCGGGCCAGCATGGGGACGCTGTTCTGGAAGCCGGTGGTAGAGACCTCGTTCGATGCGTTCGTCCAGTGGGTGAAGAAGAACGGCTTTCGGTTGATCGGCTCCTCGGCCCATGCTGCAACCGATTATCGCAGCGTGGGGCCTGTCAACGCGCCGACGGTATTGCTTCTCGGCAGCGAGCAGAAAGGACTGACGGAAGCGCAAGCCGCAGCCTGTGACGAGGTCGTATCCCTGCCGATGCGCGGACGGGTCAGCTCGTTGAACCTGGCGGTTGCGGTGGGGATTTTGTTATACGCGCTGATGGGAGAAAAATAAAGTTGGGGCGTTCCACAGAACGCCCCAATGGGTTTAACGGCGGACCGGTTCGAGGTCCGAGAGGCAGCGGGCAGCAGTCAAACTGTTGCCCGTTTGGTTTTCATATTTCGTCTTCGTCTTCATTCAGCCAAAGGTCTTCTTCGTCCTCGAGTTCGTCTTCTTCCCATTCCTCCAGTTCTTCTTCTTCCCAATCCTCGTCGTTGGCGACCGCCTCTTCGTTGGGCGAGTATGTGGCACATCCGGTGTCGGCGTCGAATTCGACCGCCGCGGCGCTGCAATAGCCCTCGTCCAGAAAGATGCAATCCACGTAGTGGCAACGAATACGGGGCATGGAGTTTCTCCTAAAGGATGGTTTGTCGGATCAAGCGGATGATCGCAAGGATGAAAATGACTGTGATCAAGATAGCCGAAGCCACGCAAAACGGACAGACGGCGTGGATAACATACAGCTCCACGTAGGTCAAATAGGCCGAGAACAGCACGCCTATCAGGCTGAGGCCGAAAACCAGCAAGTTGACGTTGTTTTTGAAGAACCGGCCGCGCGTTTCGAGGGTGTGGAGGCCGAGGATGGCCAGGTAAGCCAGCAAGCCGAGCAGGGAGATGGGGATGCCGTTTATCTCCGAGTAGCGGCTGGCGTTGACAGTGGAGCAATCGCCGGAGCCCAGGCACATGGCCGGGGCGCTGGTCAATTTATAAATGAGCAGATAAGCGGCATCCAGCCCGCCGAGGATTGCTGCGGCGATCGAAGCCCATTTGAGTCTCTTATCAATGAGTTTATCCATTTTTTGAATTCAACCAGACCAGAGTCAGACCGGATGGACAGGCAGCGATTTTACACTAGAGGGCATAATCAGTAAAGCAATTCACCGCCGGAGGGGGACGCATCCCCGCTGAGGCGGCGACATTATACCTATTATGTAACAGTAGCGCAAGATATTTAGGGTATAGTAATTGTTTACCCTCCCACAGGTTTGATCGCTGGCGCAATCTCTCCCCGCGCAACCTGCGGGAGGATTGCCGAGTGGTTACGAAATATGAAATCACCCCCCCCGGACGCGCTGGGCCTCCAGCACATTGGGCAGATTCTCGAGGCGCGTCAGGACGCGGCTCAGTTGGGCAATATCCTTGACCTCGATGACTAGGCGTAGGTCAGCCAGATTCTTACTGACGCGCGCATTGGCGTCCAGGATATTGACACTCTCGGCGTTGAGCAAGTTGGTGATGTCGCCCATCAGACCCTGCCGGTCGTAGGCAGAAATGCGGATCGGCACCGGATAGGTACGAATGTTTTCGCCCCACGAAACCTTTACCAGCCGCTCGCGGTCGCGGATGCGCAGCACGTTGGGGCAGTCCTGGCGGTGGATAGTTGCGCCGCGGCCGCGGGTGATGTAACCGATGATCTCGTCACCTGGCGTGGGGTTGCAGCACTTGGCTGAATTGGTCAAGATATCCTTCAGGCCGAGCACAGTCACGGATCCAGGAGCGGCTGGCGCGCTGGTTGGAGGCACGACGATCAGAATATCGTCGCTTTCTTTGGTTTCTAGCAGCTTGTTGATGATGCGCCCAACCGAGAGATCGCTGCTCCCAATGGCCACGTATATGTCTTCGAGCGAGCGAAATTCCAGGCTGCGGCCTATTTCTTCCAGAGCCTTCTCGTCAATTTCTGATAGTCCGAGGCGTTGGAATTCGTGCTCTAGGAGCGCTCTCCCTTGTACCAGGTTCTGTTCACGATCTTGCTTCTTGAACCAGGTGCGGATCTTGGAACGGGCGCGCTGCGTGTGCACCAGGCCAAGGCTAGGGTTCAGCCAGTCACGGCTGGGGCCGCCGTGTTTGGCGGTCAGGATTTCGACCTGGTCACCGGTGTGCAGTTCGTATTCGAGAGGAATGAGTTTCCCGTTTATCTTGGCGCCTCGGCAGCGGTTACCGATGTCGGTGTGGACGTGGTAGGCGAAGTCAATCGGCGTCGAACCGGCCGGAAGATCAATGATATCGCCGCGCGGCGTGAAAACGTAGACGCGGTCTTGGAAAACATCGGTCTTCATACTATCCACAAATTCTTGGGCGTCATCTACGTCTTGCCGCCATTCCATCAACTTGCGGATCCAGTTGATGCGTTCGTCATATTTGTCGCGGCGGCCACCCTCTTTATAACGCCAGTGGGCAGCGATGCCGATCTCGGCGCTTTCGTCCATCTCCGGCGTACGGATTTGTACTTCCACCGGCTTGCCGTCGTCGTAGATGACCGCCGTGTGCAAGGACTGGTAGAAATTGTCTTTGGGGACGGCGATGTAATCGTCGAACTCGTTGGGGATGGGCCGCCAGCGGGTGTGGATTATGCCCAGGGCAGCGTAGCAGGCCGGAACGTCCGGGACGAGCAGCCGGACGCCGCGCACGTCGCGCACCATCTCGAAGGATTTTCCCTTCTCGGTCATCTTTTTGTAAATCGAGTAGATGTGTTTCGGTCGCCCAAAGATTTCTGCCCGGATGCCGTGCTCGGATAGTTCATGCTTGAATTGGGCGACGATTTGCTGGATCTGCTGCTCGCGCGACTCGCGCCGCTCGGCTAGTTGTTCGGCGATCTCTTTGTACTTTTCGGGGTTGACGTAGCGGAAAGCCAGGTCTTCTAATTCCCATTTGATTTGCCAGATGCCTAGGCGGTTGGCAAGGGGGGCAAAGATATCCAGAGTCTCCTGGGCGATGCGCTGGCGCTTCGGCTCCGGGAAAAAGCCCAGTGTGCGCATGTTGTGCAAGCGGTCGGCCAGCTTGATCAGGACGACGCGCACGTCTTCACCCATTGCCAGGAAGGTCTTGCGCAGGGTTTCGATGGAGAGCGTCCGTTTGCGGTTGCGGATGGATTGTTCGTCCTCGGCTTTTTCGCTTGTTTCTGAATTGGATGATTTGACCTTAAGTTCTTCTTGATGCTCCCCGCGCGAGACGCGTGGTAATTGCGTCAGCTTGGTTACGCCGTCCACCAGGTTGGCAATGGCGTCACCGAAGTCGCGGCGCAGGTCACCCAGTTTAACGGCGGTGTCCTCGACGGTATCGTGCATCAGACCGGCCGCAACCACCTCCACTGGCATGTGCAGGTCGGATAGGATGGCTGCGACTGCCAGGCAGTGGTTGACATACGGCTCGCCGGAGGCGCGTTTTTGCCCGGCGTGGGCGCGCTCAGCGACCCGATAGGCGCGCTGGACAACCTCTCGATCCGCGTTGGTGTAGTTTTCGGGAAGTTCTTCAAGCAGCTCTTCCAGGCTCAATGGTGAGGCGGTTTTCATACCCCTTATTGTAGCCCAAGCCGTGCGATTGTCAAACCGAACGAGCAGCTGCCTCCCGCACGTGTATAATTGTGACGGAGAACGCATGCCTCCCGTCAACAATGTCATCCGTATGCTGGATTCCCGTAAGATCCCTTACACAGCCTTTGAGCTCCCCGCCGAGAAGCTTGGTGCGGTGGAAACCGCACACCTGCTGGGTGTTCCAGCCGGGAGCGTCTATAAGACTATCGTGGTAACGCGCCCGAAACCAGGAAAACCGATCCTGGCTGTCATCCCTGGCCCGAACCGTGTGGATCTGAAGCTGCTGGCAGCTGCCCTGAACGAAAAAAAGATAAGCTTGCCGACCGAACGCGAGGCCGAACAATTGACCGGGTTGCAGGCTGGCGGCATCTCACCGCTGGCGCTGCTCAATAAAGGCTTTCAAGTGGTGATTGACGCCTCTGCGCAGAAGCAGGCCGAAGTCCACGTGAGCGGCGGCCAGCGCGGACTAAACATCCGCCTGCCGGTCGCCGCGCTGGCCGAATTGACCCGGGCGCGCTTTGCCAAGATCAGCGTCCCGGAGAGCTGATGTTTCATTTCCCAATTTTCGTTTTTGTCCTATAATAGGTTCAGCGTTACAAAATGTAATCTGGGAGAGGAACATGTTCGAACAAACTGCTGGCTCCGAGC
>Ga0209610_1001382_pt1 | contig 12519 bp, 12 predicted proteins | sample LakKivw275mmetaG_FD_184137 | JGI IMG/M metagenome (GOLD analysis project Ga0209610, IMG submission 184137) | Anoxic lake water microbial communities from Lake Kivu, Rwanda to study Microbial Dark Matter (Phase II) - Lake Kivu water 275m metaG... | ecosystem: Environmental > Aquatic > Freshwater...
GACGCTTGCACCCTGCAAGCGTCTTTTAACAATCCAGAACCTTTGGTTTACTGAAAGTTTCATTCCTATCCCTCCTGATATTTATTACACTTCAACCAAAGTGTAATAGATCAGGGGGGATAGCACAATGCATTTCCGTATATTTAAACCTGCACATCCCAAAATCTATCATGGTGAAAACCAAGGGTATAAAATCAAAGGCCTCCAAGTCCGGCATGCCCGAACTCCGTGATGTCAGAGAGGAGGTCGCATCACAACTCCGTGAAAGAGACCGTGCGCAACTTGCGGGATTATCGGAAAGATTCTGGGGCGCCGGTGAAAATGAAGGTATCCTTAACCGCCTGGTTAGGTCGAGAGGAGTAGAAGCTCGTGAGGATGCGGTTGAAATTCTGCGGGATGCTCTGAATCTGGCATCTCCTGATCCCGAACTTTACAGAGAATTCTGGCATGGCCGTGATTTAATCTCGCTCGAGACAGACCCTGTCTATCAGGGGGTAGATATTCCTGGAATAGAGCGGGAAGCCATGGCAATGGTAATCACTCAAATACCCATGAGTCGTGTGAGGATGCAAAACGACACTCATCTTATGGAAAATCTTCAGCGTGCTGGTGAAATTGTGAGTGGAAGAGCCGGAACATTCCAGAATAACACCGAGAGGCGCAGGTTTCTGTGGCAGGTTCTTGAAGCGAATGATATCCAGGAAGCCCTAAACTCCCTACCTCCCGTTCCCGCAGATGCCATGGGGATTGCTATTCAGATGGCCAGACAGGATTCCATCGCGAGACGCATTAACCTCATTGCTGCAGCTTCTGAAATCGCACGGGCTGAGGACTGCACGGTAATGGATGTCTTGACGCGCGCCTCCGAGGGTAACGTCTTTGATGTGCCGGCAGATGTGCGGAATGCCATTGGACTGACAGGACCGGATGCCGGGAGATGCACACTCACACGCCTCGGCAATCAAATCGAGGTTGGCGTGCGTGAAAGACTCGTGGGAAAAACAGGGGCACCGCCTACGAGCCGACTGGCAAATAAACAACCCCGCCCTTAAGGGCGGGGTATTCACGAGTAGTCAAGCAGGCTGGTTTGTGCGCCGGCCTGCGGAGGTTGAACGTCCTCCTCTCGGAGGACGCGACTCCAGTCTCCAGAGCTTTTGGAGATGTAGTGTTGGATGGTGTCGGCAGTCACATTTCCGACGCTGCGGTAGAACTTGCCGCAGCTCCAGAAACTACCATGCTGATAACGGCGTCGTAGCTCAGGAAAACTTTGGAATAAACGTCGTGCAGAAACGCCTTTGAAGATTTGCACGACATAGCTCACAGACACGTTGGGCTTACACCCAACAAACAAGTGCACGTGGTCAACATGCACTTGGATTTCATAAATCGTGAAGTTGTACTTCACCGCAACCTCACGAAACACACGCTCACAAAGGCTCTTAACCTCGCCGGACAAAATCTTATAACGGTATTTCGGGCAGAAAACCACGTGAAAACAAACCTGTCCGAAGCCATGGCTCACGCTAAGTAAATCCATATTAAACAACCTCCGAAGCGGTCCCTAAAGCGCCCGCGAAGCGGGCGCGCCGCCTCGGTAAAATATTAAAAAACAAGAGAGGTAAATGCAAGGAAACAAAACGGATTGCGCAATTCCTCTGCGGGCTAAAGCCCGCAGTATCCTTGCGGAAATGTAATGAAGTTACAGTTTGTTTTATTTTTGACAGGGTTGGTTTTAATTTCCGGATGTATCAACATTAATGCCGGCAAGAATATAATAAATCCTGGCTTACGAATTCTGAACGAAACCATATGTAAAAATCTGAACACCACGGATTACGACGACTGCCTCTACAATAACATTCCAAAATATCCGCGCACGGAAATCTGCTTGAACATAAGTTCAAACGCGACAAGGGAAAAGTGCTTCGACCTGCTTGCGCATCTTACCGGAAACCACACCCTTTGCGAGTATGCGGATAAGAGGTTCTGCTACTACTCGCTTGCACAGAGTTTGAAGGACCCGGAGCTGTGCGACAAGATTTCCTACGAGGAAACGGGTCTGAAGGACTCATGCTACATACTACTGTCCAAGAGCGTTGGCGACAGGAACCTTTGCAATAAAATAAGCAATGAAAATAGACTGATGAAGGAATACTGCCTGGACTACTTCAGATGAATTCCTTCACATTTACTTATCCCTCTCAATCTTCGCCTTTTCCTTCAGTTCAACCTTTTAACAAAAGGTTACGCAAAACTTGATAACAAGTTTTGGGACATCAAAATCGAAGATTTTGTGTCCAACGAAGCTACGCTTCCTTCGGAGCCAAAACTGCTTTGCAGTTTTGCGCTGATCAAAACATGTGCCATTTCACTTCGTTCAATGGCACTTACGTTGCGCATTTACGTGATCAAACATTCCAAACCCGTTACTTATCCCTTTCGACCTTTGCCTTTTCCTTCAGTTTCGCATGCGCTGCCGCAAGCCTCGCAATCGGAACCCTGTACGGCGAGCAGCTCACGTAAGTCAGGCCCGCGCGGTGGCAGAATTCCACAGACCGCGGGTCGCCGCCGTGTTCGCCGCATATGCCCACCACAAGGTCTTTTCTCGCGGATTTGCCTCTCTTGACGCCCATCTTCACCAGCTGTCCGACACCCACCTGGTCGATGGTCTGGAACGGGTCGTCCTTCAGGATTCCCTTCTCGATGTATTCCGGAAGGAACTTGCCTGCGTCATCCCTTGAAAACCCGTAGGTCATCTGCGTGAGGTCGTTTGTTCCGAAGGAGAAAAACTGGGCCTCCGTCGCTATCACGTCGGCAGTCAGTGCGGCCCTCGGGATTTCAATCATCGTTCCGATTTTGTACTTTACGCTGGTTTTTTGCTCCTTCATAACGTCCGTTGCAACCTTCACTATAATCTCCTTCAGCACTGTAAGCTCCTTTATCTCGCCAACGAGCGGTATCATTATCTCCGGGAAAATCTCGATGCCCTGCTTCTTCACCTCGCACGCCGCCTCGATTATAGCCCTTGCCTGCATCTTGCAGATTTCAGGATAAGTAATCACGAGCCGGCATCCGCGGTGGCCGAGCATCGGGTTGAGTTCGTGCAGACTTTTGGTCTTTGCCTTCAACTTTTCAACTGAAACATGCATCTCGTCCGCAAGCTCCTCAATGTCTTTGTCCTCCTGCGGCAGGAATTCGTGCAGGGGCGGGTCGAGCAGGCGTATGGTTACCGGCAGTCCCTTCATGACCTTGAAAATTCCAACAAAGTCGCCCCTCTGCATCGGCAGCAACTTATCGAGAGCGCGTCTTCTGCCCCGCTCGTCATCGGCAAGTATCATCTCCCTCACTGCCTTGATTCTGTCGCCCTCGAAGAACATGTGCTCTGTCCTGCACAAACCGATGCCTTCTGCACCGAAGTTTCTCGCGACTGTAGCGTCCTTCGGAGTGTCCGCATTTGTCTTCACACCGAGAGTTCTGAATTCGTCAGCCCAGTCCATGAGTATTCTAAATTCACCGGTCATCTCGGGCTCTATGAGTTGCACCTCCCCCAAAATAACCTCGCCTGTATTTCCATTTATGGCTATGACCTCGCCCTCCTTGACCGTGTACTTATCAGTGGTAAACAGCTTCTTTTTGTAGTCCACGGAGATTTTTTCACAGCCCGCGACGCAGCACTTGCCCATTCCTCTCGCAACGACAGCAGCGTGCGATGTCATACCGCCGCGTGCTGTCAGAATGCCCTGCGAAGCCACCATGCCGTGTATGTCATCCGGGCTGGTTTCCGTTCTCACAAGAATCACCTTCTCGCCCTCTTCGGCCATTTTTTCGGCATCGTCTGCTGTGAACACAACCTTACCTACTGCGGCACCCGGCGATGCCGGCAACCCTTTTGCAATCACTTCGAGTTTTGCATCAACGTCTATGCGCTTGTGCAGTAGCTGGTTAAGCTGTTCGGGGTCAACCCTCAGAACTGCGGTTTTCTTGTCTATCAGTTTTTCCTTAACCATGTCCACAGCCGCTTTCACGGCCGCCTGCGCTGTTCTCTTTCCCGTGCGCGTCTGCAATATGTACAACTCGCCTTTTTCTATGGTGAACTCGAAATCCTGTATGTCCTTGTAGTGTTTTTCCAAGATTTCGTAAACCTTTATCAATTCCTTGTATGCATGCGGAATGTCCTTCTTCAAATCGTCTATGGCCTTCGGCGTTCTTATCCCCGCAACAACATCCTCGCCCTGCGCGTTTATCAGGTACTCGCCGTAGTGTTCCTTCTTACCGCTTGCGGGATTCCTTGTGAACGAGACCCCTGTTCCGGAGTCGCTGCCCATGTTTCCGTAGACCATGGCCTGGATGTTCACGGCAGTTCCCAAATCATCCGGAATCTTGTTAATTTTTCTGTATGTAATCGCACGCTTGGTGTTCCACGAGCCGAAAACCGCATCAATCGCCATCTTCAGTTGCTCTCTTGGATCATTCGGGAAGTTCTTGCCCGCGCGCCTTTTGATTACGGCCTTGTAGCGCTCGACAACCTCCTTGAGTGCGGCAACCTTCAGGTCGGTGTCAAGTTTTGCGTTGTATTTTTTCTTTACGGCGGTAAGTTCCTCCTCAAACGCCTCGTGCTCGACACCCATCACCACGTCACCGAACATGTTTATGAACCTCCTGTACGAGTCGTAACCGAAACGTTCGTTTTTCGTACGTTTTATCAGCGCCTGAAGCGTTTCGTCGTTCAGGCCGAGGTTAAGCACGGTGTCCATCATTCCCGGCATCGAGAACTTCGCGCCGGAACGCACGGAAACCAGCAGCGGATTTTTTGTTCCGCCGAATTGCTTTCCGGCTACCTTCTCAAGTTTTTTCAGGTTCTCCTCAATCTGCTTGTCCAAACCAGCAGGATACTTCCTGTTGTTCTTGTAGTAAAGTTTACAAACTTCCGTAGTAATCGTAAAACCCGGAGGGACCGGCAAGCCGATGTTCGTCATCTCCGCCAGGTTTGCGCCTTTGCCCCCGAGCAAATCCTTCATCTCCGTCTTTCCATCCGCTTTACCGCCACCGAAAAAATACACAAACTTGTTCGCCATTTTCTTCATCAACCTCTTTCAAAATTTCATTCGAGAAATATGAAGTTACTCATTTGTCTTGGGAATATAAAAATAAAACGTACCGAAGAAAACAATTACTTTTTCATACGTCATAATACCAAAACAAAACTCAGAAAAGCTCAAAGTACAACTTATGCACCCAGTTCTTCTGCGTGTAAACATCCCTCTGGTATTCCGTCCCGCTCACGTTGAACTTCACCTTGTACAGGTCGCGGGCCGGGACCTTAACGCTGAACTCGCCGTTCAAATCCGTCGTTACGGTTTCTATGGTCTTGTTGTATGTGGTTGAAAAAATTCTTAGCTGCAGCCCGGTCACGGGTTTGCCGGTGGCCTTCATCTTCACCCAACCCGCGATGGTGCTGGATTTTCCGCCGGTTTCCACGCTGGTTTCGTTGTAGCAGAAATCCCGCATCGTGGTGCTCTCTATGAATCCGCATATGCTCTGGTTGTTCGTGGCTATGGCCTGATTGAAGTAGCACATGGTCAGCTCGGACTTGTGGACGCCCTCGCATTCAGGGATTTTCGACACGACCTTGGTTACGTTTATCGTCCTTATGTCAATGGACAGGTATTCGGAAGGTACGCCCTCCACCGTGCTTGTCGCTCCGAGTACGGTGCTTGTCGACTCCGGAACGGTCGTAGCCGCAATGCTCGTTTGCGGGGTTGTCGTTGTAATGCCCTGCTGCTCGATGCATCCGCATGCAAGTACAACCGCCAAAAAAACCAAAAGTGAAATTTTTTCCATCTCCCGTATGGTATTCGAATACTACTTAAAAAACTTTTCTATTCCGCCTTGACCTGCAGTATCTTCCTCCTGCCCATCACTTCCATGTAAAGGACCTCCTTACCTTCACTCACTCCAGTCACGTCATCCGGTATTGGGAGGTCGAAGGTCTCATAATTCTCGAGGTCCATGAGCTGCACGTTGCTGCCAACGACAGCGAGAACCTGCGCGGGTCTCTTGTTTATCACGGGAACATCGACATTGCTTCCTGCGGGCTGCATCAGATTTTTTTTCTGACCGTCGAATATGCCGATAGCTTCAATCCTGAACTTCGCGCCGCCGTGCTTTCCTGCCTTTGAGTGGACCATGCTCGACACCCTGCACGGAATATCGTCTATTATCACGTACTTTCCGACCTTCAGGTCTTTTATATCGCAAATCCTCCGTTCTTCAGACATTTTGACACCTCGGTAATGAAACTAAATAAGTTTAGTAGTAATACGAGTGGGTAAATAAATCCGTGATTTCTCAAATAACTTTGACTTTAATCTCTTCAACACCTTTGAAATCCGGATCGCCGGTGTAAAATATCCCACACTGCACAAGTATGGAGCATGCTAAATGAATAACATCTGCATAAGAAATTTCCCTCTTACCAGAAACATAATATTTCAGACGTAGTTCTGTAGCGTATTTTGCTATCTGCAGGTTAACAGGAATTATCTGAATTCCCTCGATATTCTCTATCAAATTTATCGCTTCGCGTGCGTTATCTCTACCGATTTTTTTTGTTAAGCTATATTCTACCTCAGTCAAAGTCAGGGTATCAATCACGATATTCTCGGATAAAGATCCTCTGATAGTATCCTTAGAAATGCTAAACTTTTCACCTTGGCTAAAAAATTCAATCCATACCCAGCTGTCAATATAAACGCTCATTCAAATCTGCTCCATGCCTTTTTGCTATCCTTTATCATCTGTTCTATCTCCTGCGGCGTAAATTTTGGCACTCTCTCCCTAAGCTTCAGAAGTTCTTCAAATGCGTCCTTCGCCTTTGGTTTCATTACAGCTGCGTTCCCCTCAGGATGGAATACTACCTTGCTACCCTTCTTCAACTGCAGTTTTTTGCGTATCTCACGAGGAACCGTTATCTGTCCCTTGGATGTTACGGTTGCCTCAAAAGAGCCCATAAAATCACCTCCTTACATTTTATATAAAAGTAAGGAAAGTTTAAAAATGCCTTACTTTATGAGCTTATTCTATCGCGATATTTCCGCCGATTTTCGGCACATAGGTTTTGTAATCGTGAAGGCCTTCGGCAAATTCCTCGCAAACTTCGGCATCGCCGTGCACGCATATCACGTGTTCCGGGTTCAGCCGTTTGACGATGCTCTCCAAACCTTCCCTGTCAGCATGCGCCGAGAAATCGAACTGATGTACCTCGCATTCAATCTTGATTTTTTTCCTCCGCATCGCATCCACAACATAACCTTTGTCCAGCAGCAACCTGCCGTTGCTGTCCTCGGTCTGGTAGCCCGTAAGCAGCACACAGTCGCCCTTGTTCTTGCGAATCTTGTGCAGGTAGCTCAAAACCGGGCCGCCGTCCAGCATGCCGGCGCTCGTTACAATCACGCACGGTTCGTCGCAGATATCGCGCCTTGCTCTTTCGTTTTCAACCCAAATCGCACTGCTCGCTGCGGCGTGGAGTTTTTCCGCATCCCGCACGCACCCAGAATACTGCATTGTCAGACGCGTTATGGTCTTGCCCATGCCGTCCAGATAAACCGGCACGTTGAGGTTTGCGTCCTGCAGTATCAGCAGCGTTTCCTGGGTTCTTCCAACCGCGAATACCGGAACCAGCGCAACATTACCCCGGTCCGTGACTTCCTTAACCTTGTCCAGAAACGCGTTTTCTGTTTTTTTCCTGTCAGGGTGCGACCTGTCCCCGTAGGTGCTTTCCGTTATGACGATGTCCGCATGCTCCGGAAGTATCGTTCCGTTCTGCAGCCTCGTATCCCCTGTGTTAATGTCCCCGGTGTAAAAAATCTTCCTCCCGTCCGCATCCAGCAGCACGGACGCGCTTCCGGGAATGTGGCCTGCATCAAAAAACTCGAATTCAATGTTACCGAACAGCTTTACCTTCCTGCCGTAATCCGTTATTATTTCGCTCGTTATCATCCTGTCGATATCCTTCTCCGAGTACGGAACCTTTTCCCTCTTCAGTTTTCCGACGTTCACGAAGTCCCTCTGCAGGATGTGTGAAATTTCGAAGGTAAGTTCCGTGCCATAAACCGGGAAGGACTGTTTTTTGTGAAGTGCGGGAATCATTCCCGAGTGGTCCATGTGCGCGTGCGTCAGAATCAGCGCGTCAACAGACTTCGGTGTGTGCGGGTATTCAACCGGCTCGGAAAGTTTGACGCCCGCATCCAGAATTACGGATTTCCCGTTAAACTCCATGCGTATCAGGGACTTCCCGACTTCCTGCGCTCCTCCCAGAAACGAGAATTTAAGCATAAGAATTATTTTCCAGCAATGTATAAATAAACCTGCTTATAGAACTGTCACTTCTCCGGCGGCAATAATTTCCTCAACAATTAATATTTACGGGAGAATTTAGTATAAATAAAGTAGTATGGCAACTTGTACAAGTCAGGGAGTTAATAAGAAAATTGCCCACCGACTGGGAAGGGTTCTTGAATTGACTTTAATGGGTGAGACGCAGAAGCAGATAGCAAGTGAATTAGGTGTGGGTCAAGCTCAAATCAACAGGGACCAAGACAGACTAACTAAACTAGCACTGCCTCCGTTAAAGGAGATGCTGATGCATCCACGAGAGATAAGACATCGGCTAAAAACTCGGGAGGAAGAGGAGCTAAAACGAATGAGAGAGTGGGAGGAGCAAAAGAGGATAGCAGACAGGCAGGGCAGGGTGATGGAACTGAAGATACAAGGAAACACGCAACAAGAGATAGCACAAGAATTAGGGGTAGGTGTATCAATAGTCTATAGAGATTTGGAAAGACTACGCGAACTTGCGGTAGACGAGAGGCTAAAAGAACTGCTTGTAACAGACATGCGTGAGGTAGGTAGACGAGTAAGGCAGGAGACTATCCATAGACAGGAGAGTAGTCAACAGGTGGATAGTGCAACTAAAAGGAAGCTACTAGCATACAGACGAGGGAGGGTGTTAGAGGGAAGGCTCTTGGGCATGACAGAAGCAGAGTTAGCGGAAGAGCTTGGAGTTGTTGTACCCTATATCTCAAATGATGTGAGGGTACTACGCGGGCTGGCTGTTGATCCGAGGCTGAAAGCGTTGCTCGAAACAGACATGCGTAAGGGGGGAACACCAACTGAGCAGGTAGAAGCGGAGCATAGAAGGGACAGGGTCTTGGGATTAGGACTTGAAGGGAAGACACCAGCAGAGATAGCGAAAGAATTGGATATTGATGAAGAAGTGATATCAGAAGACCTGGGGACGTTAAGAAAAAAAGCGGAAGGGCCGGTAAGAGAAAAACTAAGACAGATGGATGAATCAGAGGAAAAAGAGGACAGGATAAGAACAGCTGAACGTAGGAAGGACGTAATGTTACTTAGGAGAGACGGAGGAACTATACATGGAATAGCACAAGCGTTAGGGGTAACCCCTTCAACCGTTCAGGGCGATTTAAACGCATTAAAAAAACTACAGGAACAACTGGGCTGGTTAGAGCTTATAGACGGAAGAAAATGCAAGAAAAAATAAGATTCATATCTTCTTCTTGATTTCTCTTTCTCGTACCCCACTGAGAAACGAGAATTTAAGCATAAATGCTATTTTCTTACGTTGTATAAATAAAGATGGAGCACATTTCAAAACTGAAAAAACTCCTAGAACATGCAGTCAGAGATTGTTGTGTTGAGCGTGAGATAGGTGTGATATTTTCCGCGGGTTTGGATTCAACGCTAATCGCAACAATCGCATCGAAATTCGCGGAGGTTAAAGCGTATAATGTGGGTGTGAAGGAATCTCATGATATTACTCATTCTAAAAAAATAAAAAATGCAAGATATCCAATCAACCGGATCGAGCTTACCGAGAAACAAATCGAATCCGCATTGCCAAAAATTATAAAAATAATAAACGAACTGAATCCGCTGAAAACAGCGGTTGCCGTGCCGTTTTACTTCGCGTCAAAAAAAGCGCATGAGGACGGGTTGCGCGTGATGCTCTGCGGCCAGGGCGGGGACGAGCTTTTTGGGGGTTACAACAAGTATCTGGAGCACCTGAAGGGGCATGGTTATCCCGGTTTGGAAGAGATTATGAGAAAGGACGTAAACGAAATTTTTAAAAATCAATTAAATTATGATAAAAAAATTTGTAAAGCAAATGGCATAGAATTAAAATTCCCGTTCATGGATAAAAAATTTATCGAATATGCGATGAAGATTCCTCTTAAATTGAAAATAAAAAGAATAAATAAGGAAAAGCCGAAGTTTTCCTGTGTTGATGAGGTTAACAATAAAAAATATATACGTAAGTACATCCTGCGTAAGGTTGCGCAGGAATTCTCACTTCCCGCAGAAGTCATAAACCGCAGGAAAAAAGCAGCGCAGTATGGTTCCGGGGTTCAGAAGGTCATGGAAAAACTCGCAAAGAAGAACGGCTTCAGATACGTGCGGGAATACGTGGAAAACCTGCACGCTACTTCATGAATTCCGTATGCCCAAAATGTATCAATAAATCAATCCCTAATTTTTTGCACTGTTCGTCCTTCGTGTCGCATGCGCCGTAGGTCGGGTCCACGAATATTATCGCTAACGCGCCGGTTTTTTTCTCCACCTCTTGAGCAATTTTCAAGGCATGTTGTTTCAGACCCTCAGGAAACTGCAGGCCGACGCGTTTTGCCTTTGATTTTTTTATTTCGGATACGATTTTTTCGAGTTCGAAGTCGTATTCATCCATTTTTACTTATTTTTTTGTATGTCTCGAATCTCCCTCAGGACATTAAGCTCGCTTTCGTTCAGTTCTTCGGTTTTTATTTCCTTGATTTCGTCTAGGGAAATGAACGTGTAAACAATTTCGTTTTCATCCAGCTGCCTGCCAATGGTCACATCCTCGATGGATATCGCAACCTTCTCGCCTGCTTTTGCGGATTTTATGTCCTCCTTGTTGAGCTGCATGGTTTTTATTCTACCGACAACCCGCCCGTTGGTTTTGAGTATTCTTGCCCCTAGAGTCAGTGTTCCACCTAAAACCTCAACCCCGACAATCGCGGGCTTGCTCTCCCTGAAAACGTGTTTCGGAAGAATCCGGAACTTTCCGGGCGCGATGGCGGTTTTTTCTGAAATGATTTTTTCTTTCTCCCTTTCGTCTTTAATCCACTGCCGGTAATCTTCAATCAATCGGTAAATGACTTTGTTCGAGATTATCGGAACGCCGCTGTCCGACGCATGTGTTTTTGCGTCATCCAGGGCAGATGTGTTAAAGGCAAGTATCACTCCAAGATACTTGTTGTGCGCCTTCACGGTTGATGCATCAATGACATCGAGTTTGTGGACTTTGCCGATTCCGCCTTTTCTTATCGCGATGCCCTCCTTTGTGAGCATCTTTACAAACGCTTCCAGCGATCCAAGAGTATCTGTTTTTACAACAACACCATTGATGTCCTTTGAAAACTCTATGCCCTCGATTTCTTTCTTCACGTCTTCAGCAATTTTTGCATCGCCGACATAAACAGGAGCGCCGGCAATTGCGTTCTCAAGTCCGGGAGCAGCAATCTTCACGCCCGATGCGGCATAAACGCTGTTCACGCTCTTGAATTTTTGTTCGGGGTCGCGCATCTCGTCAAGTGCGTGCGGTCTTAACAATGCCTTTACCTTCGTGACAACCGGTTCGCCGCGCGCGCCAACAACGATGGTGTCGTTCTTGTGGATCGTTCCCTCGTAGATTATCACATCAATTGTAGTGCCTAACCCGCGCTCCTCCTTCACCTCCAAAATCGTCCCCTTCGCAGGCGTGTCAACGCCGACCGTGAGTTTTTTTGCAAGATACTGCTGTGCCAAACCCATGAGAACCATCAGCAGTTCCGGAATCCCCTCCCCAGTTTTCGCGGATATCGGCACTATCGCAACCTGCTTTGTGAAATCCGAAACCTGCGAATAAAGGTCAGACTCAAAACCCTTTTCCGAAAGCTTTCCGACAATCGTATAAAACTTGTTGTAAAATTCGGCCCTTACGTCCTCGGGCTGCTTCTGGGGAGCTTCATTCTGCACCCATCCGCGTATCATGTCAATCTTGTTGGCTGCAACAATAAACGGCGTCTTGTACTGCTTCAGGATTTCAATAGCTTCGAGAGTCTGCGGCATCAGGCCGTCGTTTATGTCCACGACGAGAATCGCAAGGTCCGCGACGCTTCCGCCGCGCTTTCTCAATGTTGTAAAGGCTTCATGCCCCGGAGTATCAATAAAAAGAAGCCCCCTGAGCTGGATTTTCAGCTTGAGTTTTTTCAAAAGCTCGCCGCAAATCTCCTGCACGACCTCGAACGGAACATCGGTCGCACCGATATGCTGCGTTATTCCTCCGGCTTCGCGCGACGCGACAACGCTCCCCCTGATCCAATCCAGCAACGTTGTTTTTCCATGGTCAACGTGCCCAAGTACAGATATGATAGGTTCGCGGGTTTCGGTAGTCATTCTGACATAGTATAGGAAAAGGGTATT
>Ga0209610_1001383_pt1 | contig 12519 bp, 12 predicted proteins | sample LakKivw275mmetaG_FD_184137 | JGI IMG/M metagenome (GOLD analysis project Ga0209610, IMG submission 184137) | Anoxic lake water microbial communities from Lake Kivu, Rwanda to study Microbial Dark Matter (Phase II) - Lake Kivu water 275m metaG... | ecosystem: Environmental > Aquatic > Freshwater...
TCTCCTCCCCGATCTATCCATGGCAAAAGGAGGAACTCATAGGCTTGAGATTCATGGGCCAACGCTTCATTCCAGACTCCTACATCTTCGAAGAACTCGTCTTCGATAAGGTCCAAGACAGGTTCATGCCCAGAAGCCTCGATGCCATGGCCGTCTTTGGCTCAAGAAGGGCCGAGGAGCACCTGGCCAGCGACATCGAGACATACGTTGGCTATGGAGAGCAGTTGAACAAACTGAAGATCGAGTTCTCCAGCCTCAACGTCTCCAACTGGACTCAGAACCTATACTGGAGCTGGCTCTACGCCTTAAACTCAACCCTACAGGAGCCTCCTGCAGGGTATCCAACGTTCATGACACAGTCAGCTTGGTTGGACGAAAAGCTGAACACGGCTCTGGGATCTTGGACAGAACTCAGACATGACACAATTCTCTACGCAAAGCAGTCCTACACCGTCTTAACAATGGCGCCAGAGCAACCGCCCCCAGGCTACGTGGAACCCTTGCCAAGTCTGTACAGTAGACTCGGAGGGCTCTGCAACATGACTATGACTGGGCTTGAAAGCCTAGGACTGCTCAACAGTAGTCACAGGGAAGGAATAACAAAGTTCAGGGCTCTACTGAGCACTCTTCAGCAGATCTCACTCAAAGAACTCAAAGGAGAAGAACTCCTCGACCAGGAGGTTCAACTGATAAAGACAATCGGGTACCAGTTGAGCGACATTCTGAAGGCCTTTACACAAGAAGCACAGAGATCGACGCTAGTAGCAGATGTGCACACAGACCCAAACTCAGGAATGGTCTTGGAAGAAGGATGCGGCTACCTAGACTTCATAATCGCTGTCTACAAGGCACCAAGCGGGCAGCTGATAGCCACCATCGGACCAGTCTTCTCGTACTACGAGTTCCAGCAACCTATGAGCCAAAGACTCACAGACGAGGCTTGGATCACGACGCTCAAATCCGGAGCCACTCCCCAAAGACCAACGTGGACAGAAAGCTTCTACTCACCTTAACGAGTTCCCTCCAGCGACCATGAGACGCCCGATCTACATTACTTCTATGACTTTCTGATCGATGGTGAAATCTCCACAAATCTCCTCTTTATACATTTGGATTTTGTCAGTCGTGGCCGTTTTCTAAATTGTTAACACGCATTTGGGTTAGCTTTTCATTCTTGAGGTTGTCTATTGAGAAGAGTCTGTATGGTCGGTGTGTTTTATCGATTTTTACCAGTCTTTTTCTTGCCAGTTTGCTCAGTGATTCTCTCACAAAATATTCTGGTTCCTCTATGGCTTTTGATATCGCGCTAACGGTATTGTTTCCTTTCTTGATCTCTTCCATTAGGGCAATCTCGATTAGTTTTTCTTCTGCTCTTTTTCCAAGAGTCTTTTCAATTGGCGCCTCTATATGGTATTTTTCTCTTAGATCGATCAGTTTCTGGTAGAGTGCGTTTTCCCATAATCACCCGGTTGACGTTGATTGGTTTTGGCATTCGTGGTTTATGATGTTCCAGTTTAGGCCTGATTCTGCGAGTAGCCTCATATCGTCAAGGTCTACTTCTCGTTCTGTAATTCCTTTGAAGAGGAAGATGTCTTCTTTTGCTGCCAGAAGGACTCTCAGAAATCCTTTCGCGTAAATTTCGGTTGCTCTTGACTTCATCGCAGTTGAGAGGGTGATGGCGTTGCACACTTGCCGTATAAATATGTCCCATCTAAAGCCATCTTCATTTTCCAGTATTTCGTTGGCCTGCATTTCTCTGTAGGCTCTTGTGATGATATGAGGACTTGGGGCGTTGTACCTCAGGTCTTTTAGAGTCTTCGTCAGGATTCTGAATTCATTTGGGTTTTGCAGAATGACGTCAATGTCTTTTGTGGCTTCTTTGAGCCCGTAGAAGGCTAAGCTTCCGCCGCCGATGATGAAGAGCGTGACCGACTTGGTTATTTTCGAGGCTACCTTATCGAATTCACGTGACAAGTATTTCTTGTCAAACGAGGGTCTTTGCATTAAGTGATCACATTATAATCTCTTGCTTTTGCTTCGAATTCTGTCCATGTTGGAAGCGGCAAGTCTTTTTGTGGCGTATGGGTTTCTAAGAATTGGAGCATACTTTTTATTTGGCTGTCTAAGTTGTATTTTTGCGCCTCTCCCATCAAGTATCTTGTGTCTATTTTTTCTTCGTATTTTTTCAGCAGTAGAAGGCTGTAGATTACGTATCTTACATTGTTTGGTTCGATCAGTAGTGTGTGAAGTATTATGTCTTCTGTCTGGATGTTCTTCTTTTTCTTCGAGTAAAAGTAAATATCAAATTCAGAGAATATTGGGATGCCCATGTGAGTTAATAGCGAAGTGGCTGTGCACAGGAAGTTCTTCTGAGTGGCTTCTACATTCTTGGGTGCTCTGACTAAAAACTCAAGGTCTCTTTGCCATAGGACAACAGCCTTCTTCGAGATTGTTCTGGCTATCATGTTAATGATGAATCGTTGGTACTCGTTCAAGAAGTCTCTTAGGATTGGGAACCTGGGATTTATGCTGTATCCTTTTTTTGTCTGTTGTAATATTCCATGGGCTTTTAGGTTTCTTAGGTGGCGCCAAAGTGTAGTCTTTGGTATCTCGTTAGACTCCTTTCCGGAATCTGTTATAGCTTTAAAGAGTATTTCTATGGCTTTTTCGGTTAAGAGGTTTTGCCAGTCGACGTGATCATGGATTATTAGGAGGTCTCTGAGTAGAGAAGCATGTTTTGAATCGTTGAATTGGATGTGCTTTCTGAATCCCTTTGCGGTTTCCTTGATTATTCCTTTCTTGAGAAGTTTTTTCAGGTTATAAGAAAGAAGAGGGGGTTTAATCAGGAGAGATTTTTCTACTTCAGAGAGCGATCGTTCGCCTTTAGTAAGCTCTTTCAATATTCTTATTTCGGATTTGCTGAATGTGTATTCTTCTTGTACCGTTTTCATAAGGTTTCATAAAATTGAATATGTATATAAGGTTTTCAATAATATGAAAAACTAAAGCTTTCGAAGATTTTTTGCCAACAGCTTCTCTTCGATATCCCCCTTTAACATATTTATTAGTCCTCAGAGCCTTTATCAGTCTTGGCCACAAAAACTATTTCAAGCTAATTAGAGGAAAACGAGTAAAGAAAAAAGACATATACGGCTATCCTGGGAACATACCAGTTATTTCATCAAGTCACGAAGTAGACGGTTACTTAGGGTTCGCCTCTGAGGAATGGCTTACAAAGAATGAGAGTCCCGTCTTTGAAAAGCAACTCATTACAGTTAATATGGATGGAAGCATAGGAAGTGTTTTCCTCAGAAATGAATCCAAATACACAATTAATGACGTAGTAACAGCTATTGAAGTTACAAATGAGAAACTTGACCCATTATACATCGTTTACGCAATAAAAGAGGCAATCGCACGGGAACGATTTACGTATGGAGCAAAGTTGTATACAAAACGATTAAAGAAATTGAAGCTCAGAGTACCTATTGATGATAAAGGCGAGATCGACATAGAGCAACAGAAGATTTTGGCAAGAAAATATGAATGGCTTGAAGAACTAAAAAGAACGATGGAACGGTTTGCTGTTGAGTTAGAGAACAAATTCATTACTGCAGATTGAAACCTTTGAATCATTAGTATTTCTATCGCATAGACTGTTAGCTTAATTATCACTCGTCACTCGTAGATGCAACACTTCCAGTCTCCCTAACCTTTTTATGTCATCACGAGACCATTATTAGAATTCTCCAAAACAAGTGAACTCACTTTCAATATGACGAGAAAAGCGGAGACTTATAGGATGAAACCAACCATACTGCTGGTAAACGATGACGGAATCAACTCGATAGGCCTCCTTGTCATGAAGAAGGAGCTAGAAAAGTTGGGTAATGTAGTCATCGTCGCACCAAGTGATAAGAAAAGCGGGGCAGGAAAATCCATAAGCGTTCACGACACATTAAAAGCGATGAAGGCATATCTCTCAGACGGCTCAGAAGTCCACACCATAACCGGAACCCCAGCAGACGCCTACTTTTTTGCCTCAGACAAGGTCTTGAAGAACCCACCTGACCTGTTAGTCTCAGGAATAAACCTAGGCGAAAACGTAGGCATAGACAGCGTGCTATCTTCAGGCACAATGGGAGCCGCATTTGAGGCAGCCATCCACGGTACGCCCGCAATATCCGCATCATGTTATGCTATAAGTCTTCCCTCCTCCAGAGGCGACGGAGAGGTCTCTATGAGAGAGCTGAAGTTGACGGCTTCCATCACTGCAAAGGTCGCAGAATATGTCTTGAAGAACGGGATGCCTGAGGGCGTCGACGTGATCTCCATAAATGTTCCGAAGGGAGCTGACCCTAAAAAGGTCAAGATCACAGAAATGTACTACAAGGGCTACAAAAACGTCTACATCAAAAGAGATGAAGGATACGAAATGAGTTGGGACTTCACCGTCTATCCAGACGTTGGATCAGAAACGGATCTATATGCTGCTAGGAAAGAAGGGTACATCTCCATCACACCCATCAAGGTCAGATTCTCTCACAACAAGGCTGCGCTCAAAGATCTGCTAAAGTTCCTCTCGTCTTAGATCAAATCCCGAATATCGATCGGCAAACTGTTATGCGAATGCTTTTTATACACTCTATAATCCCTTCGATATCATTTCTTCAATCTCTTCTTGTTTCGGAAGATTTTCTTCGCGACCGATCACCTTGCCGTCCTTGAAACATAACACTGTCGGGACGCTCATGACATCGTAATCTTCCCACCTCTTGGTCTTCATGATGTCCATCTCATAGAGGTACACCTGGTCTGGAAACTTATCAAATGCTGCCTTTAACCGAGGCTTCAAGGCCATGCACGAAGGGCATGTTGGCGATGCGAATAACAAAACCACAGGCTTGTTTGACTTCAAGACCAAATCTTCAAAATCATGGTCTGACACATGCCTGAAGTCTATACCCTCTTTTCTGCCGAAAACTCTAGAAAATCTTTCAAAGAAGCTCTCATACTTCTTGTATGAGAGCCTGTATCCAAGGTCCTCAAGCTTTTCTTCAAGCTCTGGCACACCAATCTTCGTTGAATCGTAGGTCACGACAACCTTCTTCATCAAGAAGTTCACACGAACATCCTCAACGCCACTGAGTTTCTTCAACTCCTTCTCGATGATTGAGGCGCATGTGGGACAGCCCATCTCTACAATTGGAAGGGAGAACCGAATAGTTTTATTCGACAAAAACGCCCCCTCACATCCTAGCTCTCCAAACTCAACTCAGAATTGGAGTAAACCTTCTCAACAGGAGAGAGTTTGTGACCACGGATACGGAACTCAAAGCCATAGCCGCTGCAGCGTAGATGGGATGCATCAGGATTCCTAATGGAGCTAAGATTCCAGCTGCCAGCGGAATCAAGGCGGTGTTGTAGCCGAATGCCCAGAAAAGGTTCTGCATAATCTTCTGAACAGTACTCCTACTCAACTGGATCGCAGTCACCACATCTCTCAGGTCATCTTTTATCAGGACTATATCTCCAGTCTCAACAGCCACATCAGTTCCACCACCAATGGCTATCCCCACATCGGCTTGAGCCAAGGCAGGCGCATCATTGATGCCGTCTCCCACCATACCAACAACCAGACCCTCTTTTTGCAGCTTCTTGATCTCGCTGGCTTTGGCGCCAGGCAGAACCTCAGCCAGAACTCTCTCAATCCCCAACTCTTTGGCGATGGCTCTAGCCGTACGCTTGTTGTCTCCTGTTAACATCACCACCCGGATGCCCATCTTCTGAAGCGCACCAACAGCCTCTTTCGAATACTTCTTCAACGTATCGGCCACAGCAACCAATCCTGCAACTTTTCTGTCAACGGCCAAGATCATAACAGTCTTCCCCTCTCCCTCAAGCCTCCGAAGGCTCTTCTCTGGCTCTGAAAGCCCAATCTTCTCTTTCATGAGCCTTCTATTTCCTAGTAGGATGATTCTACCCCTATGTGTGGCCCTCACCCCAAGCCCAGGGACGGCTTCAAAGGATTCAGGATCATCTACATCCAATCTCTCCTCTCTAGCCTTCTCAAGTATAGCTTCTCCCAAAGGGTGCTCCGATCCCTTCTCGGCCATCGCAGCAAGCTTCAAGACCTCTTCCTCTCTGAAACCTCCAAAGCAGACTATGTCCGTAACTGAAGGCTTGCCCTTAGTCAGCGTCCCCGTCTTGTCGAAAAGGATTGCCTGCAGTTTACGCGTCTTTTCTAGGTACTCTCCGCCCTTAATGAGAATTCCGTTCTCGGCGCCCTTTCCAGTTCCCACCATGATGGCGGCTGGCGTAGCAATCCCTAGAGCACAGGGGCAAGCCACGATTACCACAGCAATGAAGCGTGTGAGGGCAAAGGTGAGGCTACCAGTGTTGAAGTACCAAAACACAAAGACAAGGAGGGCTATGCCAATCACTGCTGGAACAAAGTAGGCCGCAACTCTGTCAGCTAGCCTCTGCATAGGAGCGCTTGATAGCTGCGCTTCCTCTACCAAGGTTATGATCTGCGACAATGTTGTGTCCGCGCCGACCTTCGTAGCCTTGAATTTCAGCATTCCTGTCTTGTTCAAGGTGGCCCCGATGACCTCTTCACCGATGACCTTTTCCACGGGGATGCTTTCACCGGTTATCATAGACTCATCTATCGAGGAGTAGCCTTCCACAACCACACCATCAACCGGAATCTTCTCCCCTGGCCGAACAACCACAAGATCCCCCACCTTAACCCTCTCCACAGGTACCTCTACTTCCTCTCCATTTCTCAAAACCCTGGCCATTCTTGGCTGCAGGTCCATCAACTTTCTAACCGCCTCTGAAGCCCTCCCCTTAGCTATCTCTTCAAGAAGCTTCCCAAGCAGGATAAGAGCCACAATAAGGGCTGCTGTGTCGAAGTACAATTCTTCCTCGGAAAATATTTCTGGGAAAGTGCCGGGAAAGGTTATTTGTAGAGTCACAACCGTGCTGTACAGCCACGCAGTAGTCGTGCCGACAGCTATCAGAGTGTCCATGTTAGCAGTCTTGGCCTTAAGAGCGTCCCAAGCTCCTCTATAGTACCTCCATCCCGCGACAAATTGGACAGGCGTCGCCAAGAGGAAGAGCCATTGCGACTGTTTGAGGAAGGGAAGAACATCAAACCAAGTGAAGCCCAGGGTCAGAAAACTAAGAACTAAGCTGAAAGCCACCAAGTACTTCAGATTTCGGAGTTCTATCTCTGGCCGTTCGAATGTTCTCAGACATGTCTCGCTACAGAAGTAGTACATCCTTCCCCTAATTTCCGTTTTGAAGGGAGGGCTCTTCTCGTCAACGTACATGCCACAAACAGGGTCTTTAGCCATCTCAATCTTCTTCCACGAGGGCTTCCGTTCACCCGCTAATGTGATAGTGCATCACATTTTCTTGATCATATATAGAATCCCGAAAAAGGATAATAAAAGGAAACATTATTTCTTATTGAAGGACAACCAGTCGTTTCTTCTTGCGAAACTCGATTGCGTACGCGATCACTAAATATCGATCGATAAGTGCTTGATTTAATTAGGTGACGTTTGCGCGTGCAAGATTCAACTCTTCCAATTCACTTTACTTGGGATTTTTCCCCCTCTCAGCAGTGTTATGGGTTTGAGAAGCGTGTTTCAAGCTTGGGGGAATATTTACCCTCAGCATAAGCCAGAGAAGAAGAGAAAAGTTTCGACTTTGTTTAGTCTGCCAGTGGATGTGTCTGGTACAAAACTTGCAAGTTCAACGGTTGTAAGTCCTAGGATTATTGAGTCGTCAACTCCGAGTTTTCTTAGGACCCCTTTGACCTCTTCGCTGAAGTTCACTGAAAGGAGTTTTTCATAGTCTAAAACTTCATCTTCTAAAATCAACTCTCTGACGACGGCTATCTCTCCCTCAAGTTTGTGTCCAGTTGCGCTGGTCAATGCCCTCTTCCTACCAGTATATATGACACCAACGGAGTCAGCTGATTTTCTATCCACAACCGTCATGGCGGCGCCCGTGTCCACCATTGTAACGTATTCCTTAGAGCCCTTGGAGCCCTTCAATCTAACTCTTGCCTTGACTATACCCAAATATTACACCAAGATATTAATGCACTTCAATAATTAATATCCTTATCCGCATGTTAAGATGCAGCATATAGGGTACCAGATTCATTAATTGTCTTTGCAGTTGCCCTCAGACCGTGTGTCCTTAGAGTGTTTGCCTTACTCTCTAGCCACTCTACGACGCTCAATTCTTGCACCTCCGACCTGATCAGAACCTACAATTTGAAATATAACTAACTGTTTAGTTTAATTAAGTGATGTTTTGAGAGGTGGCGGTTTTGCGGAAAATCCTGATCATGGTTGGGGACGGAGTCGAGGATGTTGAATTTCTCTATCCATACTATCGTTTCCAAGAAGAAGGCTACAAGGTGGATGTTGTTGGTTCAAAAGCCAAAGAAACATACACCGGAAAACATGGAGTACCGTTGATGTCGGATCTCTCGCCGGACGATGTGAATGTTGATGATTACGACGCTGTAATAGTGCCTGGCGGAAGGGCACCCGATAGGATGCGCATAGACAAGGGTTTGGTCAAGATAGTCAAAGAGGCCAACGAGAAGGGCAAGGTCATAGCAGCTATATGTCACGGTCCCCAGATGCTGATAGAGGCAGATATACTTCGCGGCAGAAAAGCAACGTGCTGGAAATCTGTAGCAACGGACCTAAAAAACGCTGGGGCAACCTTCGTAGACGCGCCTGCTGTAATCGACGGAAACATGGTGACTTCGCGTTTTCCTGACGACTTGCCTAAGTTCTGCCAAGAAACAATAAAACTCCTCAAAAGACGATAGAGATCAACAAACATTATTCTCTACTTTTTTGTTGAACAATTTTGAAGCATACCATAACAACAAGGAAGCAACTTCACTTGCGCCTATCTCTTGAAGAACAACCAGTTCTTCTTTCCCTTGAACAACACCAGACAATAATCTCCTTTGAGCTTGTTGCCTCTTACCTCAAAAACCAGCCTGTCTTCGCCCTTTTCCTTTAGGACATACTCACCCTTATCCCAGATTTCGACTGTGCCCGCACCGTACTGACCCTCTGGAATAGAATTTGACACTAGCATGGATCCTGCAAAGTAGTTGTTATTGTCTTGAACGAGAATGTCGTATCGCTGTTGGCTGCGAATGTGTCTACTCTTAGCTTTCTCAACTGCCACGATCCTTGCTGGAACAACGTTTTGCATCCCCCTTTTGCCCTTCCATTCAGAACGGTAGCGACGAATGTAAGTCTTGTATCTCAGCTCTTCTAGGATGAAGTTGTTTACTAACGTAAGAAACCTCATGGAGCCAACTTTGCTCAGATGAATAAAATACCCTCCCGCACTTCTCTTTCTCGGTTTAGTGTGATATACCTTAGCCTCTAATTGCCACTTCTCGTTCAGGAAATCGGCGATTAGATCGTTCTCTTCCTTTGTGAAGCCATGTGTGCAAAGCTCTACGTAATTATCCTGTGCAAGATATCCATCATCCATATACCACACAGCCAGACCCCGCTCGTCTAACATGAACAGGACTTCCTTTGCCACGATCTTCTTCCTCTCATTGTAGAGGAGTTTCTGAAGATTCACTAGGCTTACATCCGTAAAACGGAAGGTATAGGAATCGCTGTTTTTCCTCTTTCTCATACTCGCCTCCGGCGCCAGTTGGTTGCGTACAAACTCTAAGTAACCTTTTTGACCCCCTGCATGCACAAGCTCGTAGTGTGGCACACACGTTTCTGTTGACTGCCACAAATTAGCGTCTCCAAGAATCGTTCCTAGCAGTATCTGCATTTGCTCATCGCTCCACCTCATTCCAGGAACAAGAATGTCGTCTCCCACTCTGAGGCCCTCTGCTGACCTCAAACCTTTAGGCGTGTAAATCATGTGGTTTGGAGTGACGGTTACGATACGCCTCCCGCCATGTTGGCCGGGAACACGGATTCTTATGAAATCTTTTGTTCTTCCGTTCTTGAACCATCCAACAACAGGTTTCCATTCTAGCTGGTCAGTGATCGAATTGTAAGAAAGGGCATTCACCCTCAGATTTTTGTTGACTATCTTGCCAATATTCAATGAACCCCTGTCTGTTATGATCTTGGTATAGAATTCAAAACAACCTTCGAAATTTGCGTACTCGAGGGGGTGATCCTCTACTTGAACTGCCAGTCTCTTTACGCCTTTTTCTGTAGGAGGCGTTTTGGGTATTGCCCAGCTTTTTAGAACCCCGTTGATCTCTAGCCTTAGGTCGTAGTGTAGATTTCTAGCTTGGTGTTTTTGAATCACGTAGATTTTTCCGTCTTTTATCTTTGTCACCTTCCAGTCGTTTGTTCTTTCGTTCTTTTCTCCCGTGCGGATAGACTTAAATTAACAGATAGCACAGATAAAAAATCTTAAGGGGACGACGCATTTGAATCTGCAACTCGCTCTTGATTGTATGAGCCTTCAAGCCTCACTAAAAATCGTTCGAGAAGTTCAAGACTACGTTGACTGGATTGAAGCTGGAACAACGATAATAACAGTGGAGGGCTTAAGGTTTTTGAAGGAACTGAAAAGACTCTTTCCTTCAAAGCCCATTGTAGCCGACCTAAAGATCGTCGCTGGCGAGAAGTTTCTTGCGGAGGAAGCCTTCAAGGCTGGAGCAGACATTATCACCGTCCAGGCATGCGCTGACGACCTTACAATCAAGAGGACCATCGAAATCGCAAGGAAACACAACAAGAAGATTATGGTCGATTTTCTTGGTCTAAAGGAAAATGTCATAGAAAGAGCAAAGGAAATAGAGAAGTTGGGTCCCGACCTCATCATCCTACACACATGGGTTGATCCTCGCCGAAGAGAGTTATCAAAGCAACTAGAAGAAGTCTCAAAAACTGTGAAAACTCCGATTGCGATCGCGGGCGGTCTAAACCCGGACAACATTGACACTCTCCTGGAGTTCAAGCCATCAGTTGTCATCGTAGGACGCGGAATCTACGGTTCTAAAAACCCAGTGCTGGCTGCCAAAATGATTAAGAAAAAGATGAGGGACGACGAGAAATAATTCATATTCTCAGTCATCCAAACCAAAGTCAAAAGATGACTGAGTTTTTCTATGAATTGCCTTGGTACGCGCGGAACTGTCACGAAGGTCTTAACATTGCCATGAACCCGTTTATGACGTCTTTGATGGATCTTATGAGAGGATGCTTTTCCTCAACAGGAGTTTCCATCTTTTCAAGTCGACCTATCCTGAAATAGATTGGCGGGTGAGGATCCCACCCGATCCACTCCTGTATCCTAAAGGCTGGCATCCTTTCAAACTGTAGTCTTCTGAACCCGATCTTTCGAAGGGCCTCAGCCAAGACCTTAGGTTCCCCGATCTTTATTGCCGATTCGAGGTCAGCTCTAGACTCGAGGAACTTCCCAACGAAGTAGATGGCTCCCATGGCTACCGGGAAGTAGAGGTACTGAAAAAAGAGAAAGATTGTAAGAGACGGCAAGGTAAAGAGGAATGGGAAAAACACGTAGAGTCGGAACAAGAACTCGGAGATGGATAAAGCAAAGAGGATCAATGGGTCCCTCCCTTTAAGATGGCTGAATTCGTGTCCCAATACGCTCAAGGTCTCATCTTCCTCCAATTGGACCAGCAGCCCCGTCGTGACAAGTACTGTCCCACGACTTGGACTGATCCCTGTTGCAGCAGCATTGGGCAACATCGTGTTTGAGAGGGCTATCTTTGGAATTGGGAGGTTAAACTTCTCTGCAGCGCTCTTCACCAGTTGGTAGACATTCACCTTCTTAGCCGACATGTTTTCTGGTTTGCACTCCATTCCGTACTTTCCGAATACGTCTTTAGCGGTTTGGCAGTCAAGCTCGCCCTTGACTGCAAGCGTCTTCTCGTAGATCTCCCTCTTCATTTCTACTATCTGGTCCATCCCGTATTTCTGAAGAAAGTTCCTGTGCTCCTCCACTGGCAGGTGGTACTGCAGAAGATGGATGCTAGGATTCCTTTGGCTGATAGTCCAGTCTCCCAGCCTAGCTATTATCTTGTCTGAGAAAAAGATCATGACAAATTGGACAGCGACCAGTATTATCGGCGCATAGTAGCCAAAATACATGAAGACGAAGAAGTTGAGCGCGATAAAGATGATGAACAGGGGGAGCATGCTGTCGAAGAAGATTCTTCCTGTGGCTTTCTTATGTGTTGCCATGATTTTCTCAGGGATGACCTCCTCCCCCTCAATCCAAGAAAAGTACAGTGTGGTCTTTCTTACCTCTTCCTCAAAAAGCTGAACGAGTATGCCTAAATCTTCCCGTAGTTGCCCCAGAACCCCCTTAGGCACCATTTCATCGCTCGGCGTCATTGTCACTTCAATCGGTTTCCTTGCCCTTATCTCAACGTCAACGAACCCTTCCGTCTTGGGATAAATCAGCGTGAAGGTGAGGACAGGATCGTTGTTGATTACGGTCCTATTGACGTTT
>Ga0209610_1001386_pt1 | contig 12495 bp, 7 predicted proteins | sample LakKivw275mmetaG_FD_184137 | JGI IMG/M metagenome (GOLD analysis project Ga0209610, IMG submission 184137) | Anoxic lake water microbial communities from Lake Kivu, Rwanda to study Microbial Dark Matter (Phase II) - Lake Kivu water 275m metaG... | ecosystem: Environmental > Aquatic > Freshwater >...
GGCCGCCGTCTTTCCCACCAGTGTACCTGTCGCCGCGAGCTTGCGTAGCCCGGCGTAGGAGGCCGCCCCGGCGGGCTCGGCGAACACGCCGGTCCTGCGCGCCAGCGCAACGATGGCGTCAAGAATCTCCGCGTCGCTCACCGTCACGAACTCGCCCCCGTTCCTCGCCACGTAGGTGACGGCCTTTACGATGTCACGCGGCTTACCGACGCAGATACTGTCGGCGACCGTGCGGGCCTCGCCATCCTCGATCGCGACCGTGCGTCCTCGGTACGCAGCGAACGCGCGGGCGATCGGCGCCGAACCCTCGGCTTGAACACCGACGACGCGCGGGGCGCGCTCGATCAGCTCGAGGCGGACGAGCTCTTCGAATCCCTTGCAGAGGCCGCTCACCACCGAGCCGTCACCGACCCCGACGAGCACGACGTCGGGCGGGTTCCAGTCAAGCTGTTCGGCAATCTCGAGCGCCCCCGTCTTCTTCCCTTCGACGAGGTAGGGATTCACGGCAGCGGATCGGTTGTACCATCCGAACGCCTCGGCGGCCTCCGCTGCGAGGTCGTAGGCGACATCGTACGACCCGCGGACGAGGAAGACCTTGGCGCCGTAGATCAAGAGCTGAGCGACCTTCGCTTCCGGAGCGCGCTCGGGCACGAAGATGATCGTTCGGAGGTCGGTGGATGCGGCGAAGCCGGACAGCGAGGATGCCGCGTTCCCCGTGGAAGCACACGTGACGACGGGCCTTCGCTTCTCTTGGGCCTTGATGACGACGACCGAGCTTGCGCGATCCTTGTACGAAGCTGTCGGATTCTGCCCGTCGTCCTTCACGTAGAACGCGGCGAGCCGAAGCTCCTCTGCGAGCCTTGGGAAGTTGTACAGCGGCGTCCAGCCGACGCGGAGCGGTTGGATGAAGCGGCGACCCTCGATCGGGAGCAGGGCTTCGTACCGCCACATCGAGAGAAGCCCCGTTTCGGAGAACGATGACCGGGAAAGGCTACGGCGCAGTCGATCGTAGTCGTAGAGGACCTCGAGGGTTCCGCGTCGGGGCCCGCAGGACGGGCAGGTGTAGTCCACGCAGGCGGGGTCGTACTCGACCCCGCAGCTGATGCACCGCAAGGCGCCGATCTGACCCATCACGAGTCTCCTCTCTCTTCCCTCGGGAGGGCAAACGGAGCGGTCTCGCGCAGAGCGCGCCAGACCGCCGCTGTCTCGACGGCGGCACGCAGAGAGCGGGATCCCGTGCCCTTGCGGCGAAGCTTCGTCTCTGCCACGGCAAGCGCCGGCGTCAGGCGGGCGCCGAGGTTCCCATCCTCATAGGCGTATCCGTCCTCAGCGAGCTCGAGGCGGATCGACGTGCCGTCGTCCGCCTTGGCGCGGATCGTCGCCCCATCGACGAACAGCGCGTTCGTCTCCGCCGCGTCGAACGCGTCGCGCTGCAGGAAAAGACGGGGCTTCTTGGCGAACGGCTCTCCCTCGTGGACGCAGAAGGTCGCGCAGTTTCCGCACTCGTTGCACAGGTCGGCGATGTGGAGGATCTGCGGCGTCTGCCGGATCCGGACCCGCTCGTGGCCCACGACGGCGCCGTCCGCGAGGGACACGATGGGGACGTCTACGTCGATCGGCGCGATCTCATACGGGATGTTGGCCCGGTTGGGGCACACCCCGACGCACTTGTCGCAGACCGTGGCGCATTGGAGACAGCGTGCCGCCTCGGCGGACGCCTGGGCCTCCGTCAATCCGGACGTGACGAGCTCGAACCCGCCGCGCCGCAGGAGGGGAAGGCGTGAGGGCTCCTGGGGATCGGCTCGGAGGGCCCGGCGGCGGTGGATCTCGCCCAGGTTGCGCGACGCGCTCGATAGCCCGCGGCTTGGAAGGACAGGGAACGGCACACCGAGCTCGGCGAGGATCGCTTCCGCCGCGCGGCGCCCGTCGGCGGCCGCGGCGACGACCGTCGCCGGTCCGCGGGACACGTCGCCGCCGCAGTAGACGGAATCGGCCGATGTGCGACCGGTGCCCTCGTGGACGACGATCCCTCCGTCCAACCCGAGCTCGAGCCTCCACGAACGCAGCAGCTCCCTGGGGGGGCGCTGGCCGGTGGCGACGATCACCGCGTCGGCGGGAAGCCGAAGCTCGCTCTTCGGGAGGGGCACCGGCCGGCGCCGTCCGTCGGGACCCGGCTCACCCAGCTGGTTGCGCAGGCACTCGACGGCCGTGACCCTACCTCCCTCGACGACCATGCCGATCGGAGAAACCAGCTCGAGGAGCACGTTGCCCTCCTCCAGGAGAAGGGCAACCTCGTCGGCATCGGCTGGCATCTCGGCGCGCGTTCGTCGGTAGGCGACGGTGCACGGGCGGCCGGTGAGGCGACGTGCAGTTCGCGCCGCGTCGATGGCGGTGTTCCCCCCGCCGATGATGACGACGGCACAGCCGAGGTCGGGCGAGCGACCGCCGGCGACGCGGTCGAGGAAGTCGACGGCGCCGTAGACCCCTTCGGCGCCGATCCCTGAGACGTCCCCCGGCAGAGAATCCGTAGGGCAGCCGGGGGCGGCGTAGACGGCGGCAAAGCCGCGCGCGAGCAAGTCGCTCGGCGGCACGGTGATCTTCTCCTTTGTGCGGATTGCGACGCCCAGGGCCTCGATCCGTGCGACGTCGGCGGCGACGACCGCCGGGGGGAGCCGGAACGCGGGGGCGAGCGCCGGCATCCCGCCGGCTCGGTCCTTTGCCTCGAAGAGGGTGACCGCGACACCGGCCAGCGCGAGATGGAAAGCGGCGGCCAGTCCGGACGGCCCGCCGCCGATGATGGCGACGCGATGCCCCGTCGACGGGGCGGGCGCGAGGCGGGCGCTTCCGTGCTCGAGGGCGAACCGCTTCAGGTCGCGGATCCCCACCGCTTGATCGACGTTCGTCCGGGTGCATCGGCTTTGACATAGGTGTGTGCAGATGTGGCCGGTGATTCCGGGGAGGGGATTCCTGCGCAGGATGGTCTCCAGCGCCGCGTCCGGGTCGCCGTCCTCGAGGTGGCCGACGTACTCGGGGACGTCCTGCGAGATCGCGCACGCCTCGACGCACGGGGCGGCGACGCAATCGAACGCGGCGAGGGGTGACGTCACCTTCGGAAGCTGCGTCGGGGCATAGGCTTTGGCGTAGCGTGGATCGGATAGGGCGGCGGCGGACGCTCTCTCCAAGGCGTGCACGGCGTCGGCGGCGAAGACGGCGAGCGTCGGCGCGCCCGCAGCGTCCATCGCCTCGGAGATGCGTTCCAGGTACTGGGCGAATCGGCCGTAGCCTCCCAGCTTCAGGAGGTCCGAGGCGGCCGTGACCGGGCACGCGCCGGCGGCGAGAAGCGACGCGACGTTGTCGGCGTTCGCGCCCGCGGAGTACGAAACAGGAAGGTCCACGCCGAACTCGCGCCGCAGCCGCAGGAAGAGGTCGAGCGTGACCGGGTAGAGCGGACGCCCGGACAGGTACATCTCGGCGCCCGGCAGCACCCCGCGGCGATTCGCGACCTCGAGGGTGTTTGACAGCTTGACGCCGAACGTCCGACCTTGACGTGCTGCGACGGCGCGAAGAGAGGTAATCAGCTCGACGGCCACGTCGTAGCGCAGGTCGTGCGCGAACGCGGCGTCGGGGACTTCGACGTCCGTGAAACCGAGGCGGTCGTGGAGGATCTCGGTGAGTCGCTCCTTGCCGAGGAGCGTCGGGTTCAGCTTGACGGTCGTGTGCAGGCCGCGCTCCAGAAGGAGGTGTCTTGCGATCCGCTCGATCTCGTCGGGGGGGCAGCCGTGCATCGTCGAGAGCGTCACGCTGTTGACGATGCGGTTCGGGATCTCGACGTCCGCGAACCGCGGAAAGCGAACGCGCAGGACCTTGCGGATCGGGTCGAGGAGCAGGGAGGCGTCCTCGAGCAGGTCCATGAACCGCTGCATGCGGGGACTGCGGATGCCTTCTAGGTTGTAGCCGACGCTCATGTTGAAGATCGTGGCGACCGGCACGTGGCCCTCGAGGTCGAGGAGACGGTGGAGAATGTGGACGAGGCCCCATGCGGAGGCGTACTCGCAGACCGACTCCTCTAGACGCAACTCCTGCGACCATTCGACGTTGTACCCTTCGTCAGCGAGGTCGATGCACGGCCGGGGAATGTCGAGTTCGTCCAGGATCTGAACGGTCTTCAGCTCGATGAACCGGCCGCCGCAGATCCACGCCGCCGCAATGTTGCCCGCGAGCTGCGTGTGAGGCCCGGCGGCCGGGCCGATCGGGGTCGCGAGCGGCTCTCCGAAGAGCGTCGTCGCATACGGGGCGGCCTCCCGCGGCCGGTGGAAGAGGCTTCCGGGGATCCCGAGGATGCTCCCGCGCTCACGATGCTCGTCGAGAACCCGACGCAGGAGCGGCTCGAACAACAGAGGGCGCATGGACGTACTCACCGTCGCCTCCTCACACGATTCGCTTCCACAGACGCCGTGCTTCCTCCCGCGCGTGCGCGTACTCCTCGCGTTCGTCCAGATCCGCAAAGAGGCCATTGCGCAGGACGGGACGGCCGGCGATGTAGAGGTCGCTGACGCGGAGCGCGTGGACGGCGATCCCGAACAAGAGGTGGCCGAGGACGTCGTCTCCGGTGAGCGGTGTCGGCGCGGCGTAGTCGAGCACGGCCACGTCAGCAGGCGCTCCGGGAACGAGGCGGCCGACGGGGACTCCGAAAACACGCTCCGCGATCGCCGGGTTATTGCGGAACAGGAGTCGATCGAGCTCTGGGAACGTTCCGACCCGCGCGTCCTGGCGGGCCTGGCGCTGGACGAGCCCCGCAGTGAACAGCTCCGAGAGCATGTTGGCGCCGAGACCGTCGGTGCCCAGTCCAGCGGCGACGCCGCGGTCGAGGAACCCATCGAGGTCGAAAGTCCCCACGGCGTTGTTCATGTTGGAGCGCGGGTTGTGGACGACGATGGCGTCGCGCTGCGCGATCAGGTCTTTCTCGGCGGCGTCGACGTGGAGGCAGTGCGCGAGGATCGACTGCGGCCGAAGGAAGCCGAATCGGTCGAGCCGCGGGATGATCCGTACGCCGTGGTTCTTCACGCACGCAGGCTCGTCCTCCGGCCCCTCGGCGACGTGGATGTGGACTCCCGCGCCCTCGGGGAGCTCCGCGGCCGCGGCCTCGAGCGTCCGGTCGCCGAGCGTGAGGGAAGCGTGGAGCCCGAAGTGGCCGGAGTACAGGTGATCCCGGGGGTCGAGCGAGGCGAGGAAGCGAGCGTTCTCCTGGATTCCGAGGGTTGCGCGCTCCGCCCCGTCACGGTCCGAGGTCTCGTAGCAGAGCGCCGCGCGGAGGCCGACGCGGCGGCAGACGGCGTCACGCACGCGGTCGAGCGAGCCGGGAATCGCGTTCGGGCTTGCGTGGTGATCGATGAGGCTGGTCACCCCACAGCGCGCGGCCTCCATCGCGCCGACCAGGGCGCTCGTCGTGACGGCCGAATCGTCGAGCGCCTTGTCGAGCCGCCACCACAGCTGCTCGAGGATCTGGGTGAAGCTCGTGGGCGCGTAGCCGGGGACGGACATCCCTCGCGCCAGGCTGCTGTACAAGTGGGTGTGGGCGTTGATGAGTCCGGGGATCGCGAGTCTCCCGTCGGCGTCGACGCGCTCGTCCGCCGCGAAGCGGTCACCGGGGTCTGTGGCGACAGCGACGATTCGGTCGTCCTCCATGTGGATCGACGCTCGCTCGATCACCCGCTCGCCGTCCCACACGACGGCGTTGTCAATCGCTCGCCTCATCGAACCTCCGTTCCGATCAAAGGTTGGCGCCCACTTCGTCAGAGAATAGCGGCTGTCGGACGGCCAGACAACGTGGCGGCAAGAACGTCCGTCTGTTGACTACAGCAGTCGAGCACGTTCGACATGGCCTCCCGCTCACTCTCGTGCCAGCCGCGGAAAGCGAACTCGTCTAGAGAGTCATCTGGATGCGTGAGGCTGACGAAGGGGTACCCGCAACGCGAGGTGGGCTGGCGCTCGCCGAAGGGGACATGGTAGCTGCGTCAGCAGCCGGCATGGATGATCCTGATGCGTCTATCGCTCTTCGTTCGTTCCACGGTGCACGGCAGGGCGGGGCGGAGTCTCTTCTCTTCGGTGAGATAGAGTCGATACCCGTTGTCGATGCAGAGTCCCGCAGCGCGGGGCAGGAACCCCTCAGCGATGGGGTCAGCAGCGAAGAAGTCCCCTCCCAGCGAGATCGCGGTGATCATGCCGGGGACGGGGCCTGCCCCCTCGGCCTTGATGGGGCTCCCATAGACCATGCCGCTCACCAACGCTCGTCCTTCGATCATCGGCTGGTCGATGTCGTTGGTGACGCGTTGCAGGGCCGCCTTGCCGTCGTAGAAGTACTTCTCACGTTGCGCAGTCATTCGCGGCCTCCTGGATTTCGAGGATAGTGGAGGAATGCCGCCGCGGGCAATCGCGCCCCAGAAGCGTGCGACCACGAGCTGAGACGATAGCCTCACGCTCGCTCCTGTGGGATCCAGGGAAGGCAAGCCCGTCTACGTAGCCCTGCCGGGGCCCGGCGCCGGGAGTGGTACACGCCCAGCGACAAGGGCTTCCCGAAGGGAAGAGAGCCGCGGACGGAGGGCGGGCGGGGCGGCCGTCGAAGCGACGTCGTAAGACCATCCCGCCCGTTGGATGAGGCACGGGCGTTCCGAGCTGAGGAAGCCTTCCGTGCGCAGGAACAGGATCACGTGGCATGGAAGATACGACAAGATGAGCGAGACGCGCACGCTGGACGAAGCCCCGACGGACGCGCCGCTTGTCTCTGCACGGGGGGAGGGCAATAATCGACGGGAAGAGCGCGAAGGAGACGTGGAAGACGTGGGGCTTCATCACATCCAGTTGATCGTCCGGCCGAGCACAGCGAGCGAGGCGTGGAGGCTCCGAACCTCCGATCCGGGCGCGACGCGGTTCCTCGGCGGGGGAATCGACGTGGTCTTGTACACGCCGGAGACGGTGACGACGCTCATCGACTTGTCGCGGGTCGCGCGGGTGGGGGTGAGCGAGGATCGGAGAGGGCTCTCCATCGGCGCCGGGACGACGCTGTCGGAGCTTCTTGAGGCGAGGGAGGCCGGCTCGTGGGTGGGCGGCTTTCTCGCCGATGTACTGCGGTGTGTGGCGTCTCCGCTGCAGCGAAACGTCGCGACCGTGGGCGGGGCGGCGGCGCGCGCCCACCCGTGGTCGGACGTAATCCTGGCGATGCTCGTCCTCGACGCGGAGGTGGAGGTCTATGACGGCGTCGCGCGGTCTGTCCCTGCCGCGGAGTTCTACGCCGCGCGAGCCCAGGACGTCGCCCCGCTGATCACAGCCGTGCGGCTGCCCGCGCGGCCCGCGTCGGCGCGGGGCGCGTTCGAGAAGTTCGGGCGAACGGGGTTCGACGTCGGTCTTCTCAACTGCGCGTGCGTCGCGAACGTGGTGCGCGGTCTGTGCGGCGGCGCGCGGGTCGCGGTCGGCGGAACGCCGGGTCTGGCGCGTCGACTCTCCGACGTGGAAGGGTTCCTCGAGGCCAAGCGTCTCTCCCGGGAGACGATCGCCGAGGCGGCGATGCTCGCGGCGCGCATCGTCGACGCCCGCGACGATCGACGGGCGTCGGAGACGTACCGTCGAACGCTGACGGGGGTCGGCATCCGGCGGTGCCTGACGCAGCTTGCAGGGATCGAGGGGGAGGGCGCGCTGTGATGATGAGCCTCGAACTGACGATCAACGGTGAGCGTCGCGCGCTTGCAGCACATCCTGGGGACACGCTCCTCGACGTCCTGCGGCGCGAGGGATACGTCGGGGTCAAGAAGGGGTGCGGCTCGGGGGATTGCGGGGCGTGTACCGTGCTCCTGAACGGACGCGCGGTCAACGCGTGCCTCGTCCTTGCCGCGAGGGCGGAGGGCGCGAGCATCCTGACGATCGAGGGCCTGGCGGACGGGGATCGGCTTCACCCCATCCAGGAGGCGTTCCTCGACGAAGGCGCGGTGCAGTGCGGCTACTGCACGCCGGGCATGGTTCTCTCCGCCTACGACCTCTTGTCGCGGAACGCCACGCCGAGTGAAGGGGAGATCCGCGAGGCGATCTCGGGGAACCTGTGCCGATGCACCGGCTACGTCAAGCAGATTCGAGCCATCCAGACGGCGGCGGAACGGATGAGGAGCGAGCGGGATGAGTGACCGACCGAGAGAGCCGTTCGTCGTCGTCGGGCAGAGCGTCCGCAAGGTCGACGGCGTGGGGCTCGTGAAGGGGAACCCGAAGTTCGTGGCCGACACGGACCTGTCGGGCGCGCTTCACGTCAGGATCCTCGGAAGTCCTCACGCCCACGCGCGCATCCTCCGCATGGATGTCTCTGCGGCAGAGCAGATCCCTGGCGTGGTCCTCATCCTGACGCACGAGAATACCCCGCCCACGCGACACACGACGGCCGGGCAGGGGTACCCGGAGCCCTCGCCCTACGACGCGCGCATGTTCGACACGAAGGTCCGGTTCGTGGGCGATCGGGTGGCCGCGGTGGCGGCGGAGACCGAGGAGGCGGCGGACGAGGCGCTGCGGGCGATTCACGTGACCTACGAGGAGCTGCCGGCCGTGCTGTCGATCGACGACGCGCGGGCCGAGGGCGCTCCCGTCATTCACGACGAGAAGGATTCCACCGGGATCTACGAGGCCGGCAGGAACATCGTCGCGGACGTGGACATCGACGTCGGCGACGTGGAGCGCGGGTTCGCGGAGTCCGACGTCGTCGTCGAGACGACGTGCGAGACGCAGTACGCCCAGCACGCACCGATCGAGACCCACGTTGTCCACAGCTACCTGGACAGCGACGATCGCCTTGTTCTGAGGACGAGCACGCAGGTTCCGTTCCACGTTCGGCGCATCGTCGCGCAGACGCTCGGGATCCCGATCCGGAGGATCCGGGTGATCAAGCCTCGCGTCGGCGGCGGATTCGGGGCGAAGCAGGAGGTCCTGCTCGAGGACATCGCGGGCTGGATCACGCTCAAGACCGGGCGGCCGGCGTTCCTCAGCCTGTCGCGCGCGGAGGAGTTCGTCGCGGCGCGGACGCGGCATCCGATGCGCGTTCGGGTGAAGCTCGGCGCGAAGAGGGACGGGGTCCTCCACTCGATCGAGATGGAGGCGACGTCGAACACGGGCGCCTACGGAGCGCACGGACTCACGGTGCTCGCCAACACGGGATCGAAGACGCTGCCGCTGTACAACAAGGCGCAGAACGCCCGCTTCTACGGGCAGGCCGTGTACACGAACCTCCCGGTGCCCGGCGCATACCGTGGGTACGGCGCGACACAGGGGTACTTCCCGCTCGAGACGGCGATGGACGAGCTCGCGGAGCGCCTCGGCCTCGACCCGGTCGAGTTGCGGCGACGCAACCACATCCGCGTCGGGGAGACGTCGCCGATCTTCGAGAAACTCGGCGAGGGGCGGGAGGGCGTCTCGCAGACGGTGAAGAGCTGCGAGTTGGAGCGGTGCATCGCGATCGGCGCCGAGCGGATCGGCTGGCGCGAGAAGCGGGGAACCCGTCGCCGCGAGGGAGCGTGGGTGCACGGCGTCGGGATGTCGATCATGATGCAGGGCTCGGGCATCCCGCAGATCGACATGGCTGCGGCGACGATCAAGATGAACGAGGATGGGTCGTTCAACCTTCTCGTCGGGGCAACGGACATCGGAACGGGATCGGACACGATCCTCGCCCAGATTGCCGCCGAGGTGCTCGGGGTGCCGGCCTCGCGGATGATCGTCACGTCCTCCGACACGGATCTCACGCCGTTCGACGTGGGGGCGTACGCGTCGTCGACGACGTATGTGTCAGGAATGGCCGTGCAGCGGGCGGCGGAGAAGGTGCGCGAGCAGATCCTCTCCGTCGCGGTCCCGGTACTCAAAGCCCCAGCGGAGGGGTTGAGGCTCGTGGACGAGCACGTCGTGGGGCCCGGCGGGGCGAGAGTCTCGCTCGCCCAGGTGTGCCAGCGGGCGATGTACTCGTCCGACCAGTTCCAGATCGCGGCGACCGCGTCGTGCGTTCCGAGCGAGTCCCCGCCGCCGTTCCTCGCCAATTTCGCCGAGGTGGCCGTGGACGTGGAGACGGGCGTGGTGAAGGTTGTGCACTACGTGGCCGCGGTGGACTGCGGGGTCGCGATCAACCCGCTCATGGCCGAGGGGCAGATGGAGGGCGCGATCGTCAACGGAATCGGCTACGCCCTCAGCGAGGAGATGCTGTTGAGCTCGACGGGCCGCGTGCGGAATCCATCGCTCTTCGACTACAAGATCCCTGGGGCGTTGGACGTCCCGGACCTCGACGTCATCCTTGTAGGATCGTACGAGCCGACGGGTCCGATGGGGGCGAAATCGGTGGGGGAGATCGGGATCAACGGACCGATCCCGACGATCGCCAACGCGATCTACGACGCGGTGGGAATCCGCCTGCGGAAGACCCCGTTCGCGCCGGAACGCGTGCTCGCCGCGCTGCAGGGGGAAAAGGTACGGAAAGGAGAACGATGAAGGTCCTTGTAGTGACGTGCAGCCCGAACGAGACTGGCCTGACCGCCGCCTGTGGAGAGGCGGCAAGACAGGGAGTCGTCGACGGCCGCAGCCCGGCCCGCGTCGTCAATCTGTCCAGCTACATGATCGAGCGGTGCGCCGTCTGTGCCGAAGGTTGGGGCACGTGCCGGACGAAGCACAAATGCCGATTGACGGACGATTTCGGGGAACTGCAGACAATGTTCGGCGAGGCGGAGGCGCTCGTCTGGGTGACCCCCGTGTACTTCGGCGAGCCGAGTGAGGCGTTCAAGGCGTTCTTCGACAGGCTCCGGCGCTGCGAGGCGACGAAGTCGGGGGACGCGGCGAGCGCGCTCGCGGAGAAGCCGACGATCTGTGTGGCCGCGGCGGGCGGAACTGGGAACGGAGCGGTGGCCTGTCTCTTCGCAATGGAGCGTCTGGCGAAGCAGCTCGGCGCGGCGACCGTCGACTTCATCCCGGTGACGCAGCGGACGCGGGAGTATCAACTGGAGACGATCCACGACGCGCTCGTGGCGCTGTGCACGCAGAAGGGGAAGACCGCGAGGAAAGAGGACTTGCCGATCTCGGCGCGGAAGGCGCAGCGATCACCGCGCGGACGGCCCGATCGCCGCGGCCGCAGGAGGGCGGCGACGGACGAAGCGGAGGAGTGACGAGGAGCGAGCCTCGGCTCATGCTCTTCCGCTACAGCTTGTAGATCGCTCCGTACTTCTCGCTCACGTAGCGCACGAAGTACGAGGGGTCGAGTTCCTCGCCGGTCACCCGCTGCATCAGCTCCTGGGGCAAGTACGCCGCGCCGTGCCGGTGGACCTTCTCGCGCAGCCATCCGACGAGCGGCTGGAAATCGCCGGACTGGATCGACGTATCTAGCGTGGGCATCTCCTTCCGCATCGTGCGGTAGATCTGCGCGGCATAGAGGTTGCCGAGCATGTACGACGGGAAGTAGCCGAAGTAGCCCATCGACCAGTGGACGTCCTGCAGGACGCCCTGTGCGTCGTTCGGGGGAACCACGCCAAGGTAGCGCTTCATGGCGTCGTTCCAGAGTCGCGGCAGGTCGGCGACATCGATCGATCCGTCGAGGAGCCCCGCCTCGATCTCGAACCGAAGCATGATGTGGAAGTTGTATGTCACCTCGTCCGCCTCGACGCGGATGAGCGAGGGCGACACGACGTTCGCCGCGGCGTAGAGGTCCTTCGCCTTCGCCTTGGCGAACGACGGGAAGAACTCGGCGAGGACGGGCTGGAAGAAGACCCAGAACGGCAAGCTTCGTCCGATCTGATTCTCGATCATCCTCGACTGAGATTCGTGGATTCCGTTCGACGCCCCGCGGGCGAGGCCGAGGGTGAAGAGATCCTCGGGCATCCCCTGGTTGTAGAGGGCGTGGCCGCCCTCGTGGAGGGCGCCGAAGAGGCTCGACAGGAGTTGCGTTTCGATGTAGCGATTCGTGATCCGGACGTCGCCGGCCGCGACCGTTATGGTGAACGGGTGCGCTACGTCGGCAAGCCCTCCCGCGTCGAAGTCGTAGCGGATGATCTCGAGAGCGCGGCGGCAGAGGCGTCGCTGCGCGTCAGCGCCGAACGTGCCCCGAAGCAGAGAGGTGTCGGGAGGCGTTCCCTTCTCCATGAGCCGGCGAAGGAAGGGAACCAGCTCCGCGCGAAGCGGCTCGATGATTGCCTTCAGCTTCCGGCACGTCATCCCGGGTTCGTAGTCCTCGAGCAGCGCGTCGTACGGATGATCCTCGTACCCGTAGTACTCGGCGAACTTCCGTGCGTAGTCGACCATCTTCTTGAGGTGAGGGCGGAAGGCGGCGAAGTCGGAGTCACGCCGTGCAGCGACCCACGCGGTCTGCGCCTGGGACCGCGCGATGCTGTGCTCCTCGATCAGATCCGCGGGAATGGCGCGGTTTCGATCGTATTCTTTCCCGACGTGCCGAACACTTGCCCGCTCGATGTCGCTCAATCCATCGCCCTTCCGGAG
>Ga0209610_1001388_pt1 | contig 12490 bp, 11 predicted proteins | sample LakKivw275mmetaG_FD_184137 | JGI IMG/M metagenome (GOLD analysis project Ga0209610, IMG submission 184137) | Anoxic lake water microbial communities from Lake Kivu, Rwanda to study Microbial Dark Matter (Phase II) - Lake Kivu water 275m metaG... | ecosystem: Environmental > Aquatic > Freshwater...
ATTAATAGACTATTCGAGATAAACATAATCCGCTTACCATGGTACTTTCGGCATCTTCCGCAGTTAGATTCATAAAGTTTATATAACGTATAATATACGGCGATAAGTCCACCGCCTCCGGATCACCAGATTATTGTAATGGAAAATGCACAGCCGCTCAGAGAGCCTGCCAGGCTCTGGAATAAAAACTTCCTGCTGCTCTGGCAGGGACAGCTCATCAGCCAGATAGGGCAGCGCTATTTCAACGTAGGCATGCTCTTCTATATCAAGCAGGCCACGGAATCGGCCAGCCTGATGGGGGGCATGATGCTTTTCTCCACGCTGCCCGGCGTGCTGCTGGGCCCCATGGGCGGCACCTTCGCCGACCGCTTCTCACGCAAGAAGATCATTGTCTACAGCGATCTAATTCAGGGCATACTCGTGTTCTCCCTGGCGGCACTCATGTTCTTCCTGCTCTGGACCGCCGGCCTGATTGCCGCAGATCCGCAGAGTGGTTTCGCATTTTTCTCATTTGTCTACCTCACCCCACACGCCAGCGCCATTAACATCACCTGGATGTTCATCGTGGCCACGCTGGGGGCTATCATCTTCGCCTTCTTCACCCCGGCCATGTCCGCTGCCATACCCGACCTGGTACCCAAGGAGAAGCTCAGTATGGCCAATTCGCTCAATCAGTTCGCCATTTTTCTGGCCATGTTTCTGGGGCAGGGATTGGGTGGCCTCATCTTCAGCATCACGGGCGCGCCTTTGCTTTTCCTGATCAATAGCGCCACCTATCTGTACGCGGCGGGCAGCGAATCCTTTATCAACATACCGCAGCCGCCGGTCGAGCCGGAGAAGAAATCAGGCGAGGCCTGGAAGGCCTTCATCAAGGATACCAAAGAGGGGCTGTCTTATGTATGGAACGAAAAGGGCATGCGCATCCTTTTCCTGGCGGCCGCGCTGCTGCACCTGTTGATTGCGCCCATGCTGCTGCTGCTTCCCTTTTATGTGGAGGACTATCTCAATCAGAACGCCTCGTGGTACGGCTATTTGCTGGCGGCGGTGGGGCTGGGCTCGGTCGTCGGATATTTGATTGCCGGCGGGGTGAACGTGCGGGGAAGGGCCCAGAGCAACCTTATCATACTTTCCCTGCTGGGCGCCTCCATCTCGCTGGGGATCGTAGGTTTCATAACCCAGCCTTTCATCGTGCTGGGTGTCGTTACCATGATAGGGCTGACGGCGGGGATATTCATCGTGAAGACAACCACGGTGATCCAGCTTGCCGCGGCGTCCGAGATAAGAGGCCGCGTATTCGGACTGCTGGGCACCCTGACCAGCGGCCTGGCGCCGATAGGTATGGGCATTGCGGGCGTGATCGCCGATATGGCCAACAAGAATATACCGGTGATCTACGCGACCTGCGGCCTGCTGGTGCTGGCCATGTCCATCGGGCTTGCGCTGTCAAAGGAAGCGCGTGACTTTCTGACCATTGATGTGGCGCACAGGGCCGAGACCTGACCTCCAACTGTATTTTTGTGATATACTGCCTCAAAATGCCGCGTTTTAGCCATGAACAATGATCTGAGCCTGGTCTGTATCCCGATCGCCCTGTTGCTGGGCGCAATCCCTTCTTCTTTCATCGTCGCCATGCTTGCGGCAAAGATTGATATCAGGGACGAGCCGGACGGCAAAATCAGCGCCGCCGCGGTCTACCGAAGGGTGGGGCTGCTCCCGTTTGTAGTCGCGGTAATCATGGATATCGGCAAGGGGGCGCTGGCGGTGTTGATCGCCCAGTGGCTGAACGCCGGGCCGTTGCTGGTCATGCTGGCAGGTGTTATCGCCGTTATCAGTCATCAGTGGTCCGTCTTCCTGCGCTTCCAGGGTGGGCGAGGCGCCACGGTCATGGCAGGTGTGCTGGCCTGCATCTGCACGGCGCCTACACTGATAGGGGCTGCAGTGGCGGGGCTGATGGCACTGCTGATTAAAAACAACAGCGTGAGCTTCGGTATCGGCATTGCAGCTCTCTCCGCAGTGCTTTTTACCCTGCAGTGGTTAGATATTGCCGTGCCTCCAATTTTAATAGTCACGCCCTCGCTTCCGCCGCCCTTTACTCCATACCAGGCGCTTATAGGCTATCCGGTGTTGCTGGGCCTGCTGATGATGATCAAGGCGCTGCAGGTTAAATACAGGCCTGGCGCTACGTTGAGGCCGGGGATGGGAGGGAATGCATGAACTGGATGATTAGCCAGACAGCTGACGGGGCGGCGGCCTGGAAGGCCATCTGGGTGCCGCTGGTGGCATGGTTTATAGCGCAGGCGCTCAAGGTGCTTATTAATTTCGTGCGTAAGAAACAGTTCAACCTGTCCTTAATGTGGAGCCCGGGCGGCATGCCCAGCGCACACTCAGCTTTGATGTGCGCGCTGGCGACAACCGTCGGCCTGATGTACGGATTCGATTCACCGCTCTTCGCCATCTCGCTGGCGGTGGCTTTTATCGTGATGTACGACGCCGCCGGCGTGCGGCGTACCGTAGGCTACCAGTCCACCATGCTCAATAAGATGCTGGATGAGCTCTTCAAGGGCGACAAAGAGTTCAGCCAGAGGCTGGCCGAGATCATCGGCCATACCAAATGGGAGGTCTTTGCCGGGGCCATGCTGGGCATTGTGCTGGGCATCGTCTTCACCTGGCCCTGGGCCTGAGGCTTTTGGATATACTTATCGGCATATTGACACCTATAAATCAGGGGTTTAAACTTTGCGCAGCCATGACGGTCCGGCAGGCCACGCAGCTAAATAATTATTGAGGAGGTTGAAATTGGCAGAAAATAAACCTGAAGTCTTGCAGAGGAAAATCGGGCTGTTCGAAACCATAGCTATGATAGTCGGCCTGGTTATCGGCGCGGGCATCTTCGGGATGACGGCGACGATCACGGGCATGACCGGCCCCAGCGTTTTCATAGCCTTCATACTCGCCTGTTTACCGTCCCTTTTCGTGGTACTTTTCGAGATTCAGCTCACGGGCACGCTGCCGGTGACGGGCGCCAACTATGTTACGGTAACCAGGGTCCTTTCGCCGTTCTGGGGTGGTATCATATCTTTTTCAGCCGTACTGGCCTTGCTGGCCGCCAATATACTGGTGGCAGTTATTTTTGCTGATTATTTCATTGCCTTCGTCCAGGCATTTAACCCTGCCTTTGCCATGGACGGCAGGATATTGACGATCGGTATCCTGGTGGTTTTCGCATTGATCAATTATCTGGGTGTTTCGCTGGCAAGCTGGTTACAAATAGTCTTTTTCCTTATATTTGTGATCGGCATGGTGATCTTCTCTATCGCCGGCATGGCTAATTTCGATGCGACCAAACTTACGCCGTTGTATCCCAATGGCACCATCATGTTTGTAGTGGCGGTGGTTCTGGCGAGCTATGTATGGTCGGGCCTGCTGGCGCTGGCCGATATCGGCGGCGAGGTCAAGAATCCACGCAGGAATCTGCCGCTGGCTTTGATCATCGCGTTTCTGATCATACTCGTGCTGTATACCATCCAGCCGCTGGCGCTGGCTGCCACCATGGACTGGCAGGAGGTCGCCAAGATCGGCAATCCCGCCATCATGGTGGATGCGGCCAGGTTGATGCCGGGTTGGGGCCTCTACATTATCTTTATCGCTGCGCTGGGCGCGATCGTTACCACCATCAATGCGCTGACCTGGTCGGCTTCGCGTGACCTGGTAGCATGGGCGCGCGACGGCATGTTCCCCAAAGCCGTTGCCCACCTGAGCAAATTCAAGACGCCGGACGTAGCCATATTGATCATTATCATTATCGAGGTGCTGGGAGCGATGGTCGCGGCCACCATCGATAAATACGCGCTGGCCTCGGTACTGGCCTCCAGCCTGATCACTATCATTCTGGCCTGGTGTGTATTCCGCATTCCCAAAAAGATGCCGGAACTGTACAAGAAATCCCTGTTCAAATTCAATACCTTCTGGCGCTGGTTTACCTATATCGGCGCACTGATTACCTCAAGCATCATACTATTGTCGGGCATTTTCCTCGATATGATGGATGAGAACGGCGACCCGACCAGGTTTCCCTGGGTAGTGCTGATCTTTGTTGGATCGCTGGTGCTCGGCATGGCATGGTACCTCATACGTCGGGCATACCTTAAGGGCAAAGGGGTGGACCTGGATGGGAATATGAGGAACGTGGCCGATGCCACGCTGGCGGAGGCAGAGGAGAAACTGTCAACCTGAACCCGTTCTCAGGATATTTGGCTTAGTAGCCAAAAACGCCCTGCCGTGCTCACGGCAGGGCGTTTGCCATCTGCCCATTCCACGGCCCGGATATACGTAAAATAACCTATTGACAAATATCCTCATCCGCTATAAAATTTATCAATCTATCGAGCGCTTGATAGACTGATCTCAGGTGAGAGAAAGATGGCGAGTAAAGATCTGGATATGCTGGGCAGTTACAGCGAGGTAGTGGATAAGCTCGGGCAGCAGGCTGGTCATAAGAAATGGGAGATAGTCAAGGCGGCCGCCGGGCTTTTTATCAGGAAGGGCACTTTGAATACCGGGGTGCGGGACATAGCCGAGGCCAGCGGCATAACGGTGGGGACGCTGTATCATTATTTTCGATCCAAGGACGAGATAATCTCGGCCTTTCTCGATTTCGCCGTTCAGAGCACTAACGAATTCGTGCGAATGACCACCGAGATCCTGGCCAAGCTGCCTCCCCGGGAAGCGATGGAGCGGGCACTCAGGCTTTACATGGAGTACACCAATGAAGCGCAGAGCATTGTCCTTTTCTGGCACCAGGAAACCAGAAACCTGGCTACCGACCAGAGGAAGAGGCTGATGGAAAACGATATTGTACTGGCTTCATTATTTGAGAAGCTGATCGAGCTGGGACGTCACCAGGGCATATATAAGATAAAGGACGCTGCTCTGGCGGCACATTCAATTATAGTGCTGGGCGATATGTGGGCTTTCCGGCGCTGGTGGCTGGGGCGCCGCTATACATCGGATCAGTACATAGATGAGCAGACCAAATTTATCCTGCACGGATTATATAACGGAAGTTTATAAACAAACTGAATCCTGTAAGGAGGTGAGCAAAGGATAAATCTAATTAGTAACCGGTTATTAACGGCATTTAACAAATTTTAATAACGGAGGTCGAAATTGGCAGATCAAAAACCCGAGATAATGAAACGGTCTATGGGGCTGTTCGAAGCGGTGGCCATGATCACCGGCCTGGTGGTGGGCGCTTCCATCTTCGTGCTGGTTCCCAGCATGACCGGCATGGCCGGCCCCAGCGTCTTCCTGGCCTATGCGGCGGCGGCCATACCCGCTATTTTTGTGGTGCTTTATGAGATACAGTTGACCGGTACTCTGCCCGTGACCGGCGCCAACTTCGTTACAGTCACACGGGTTCTCAATCCTTTCTGGGGCGCTGTTATTTCGTTTTCAGCCGTGCTGGCCATAATCGCATCAAATATCCTGGTGGCCGTAGGCTTCTCTCAGTATTTAATCGCTTTTATACAGACATTTAACCCGGCTTTTAGCCTTCATCCATGGGTACTGCCCATACTGATCGTCGCATTCTTTGCGCTGATCAACTATCTCGGCGTGCAGATAGCCAACTGGATCCAGGCTATTTTGTTCGTTGCTTTCGTGCTGGGCATGGTCATCTTCAGCATCGTCGGCACCGCCAACATGAACCCGGCCAATCTTACCCCCCTTTTCCCCAACGGTGTCATGATGTTCGTGGTGGTGATGGTGTTGGCCACCTTCTCCTGGGCGGGACTGGTTGCCCTGGCTGACATCGGCGGAGAGGTAAAGAACCCGCGTCGCAACCTGCCTCTGGCGCTGATCATCGCTTTCATAGTCATTGTGGTGCTTTACACCTGGCAGCCGTTCGCGCTGGTAGCGTCGATGGGCTGGCAGGAGGTGGCCAAGGCCGGCTCGCCCGCCATCATGCTGCAGGCCGGTCAGCTGATGCCGGGCGTGGGCATCTGGATTATCTTCATAGCGGCCATGGGCGCCATTCTCACCACCGTAAACGCGCTGACTATGTCATGCGCCCGCGACCTGGTGGCCTGGGCGCGCGACGGCCTTATGCCTAAAGCTGCGGCGCATCTGCATCCTAAATTCAAGACGCCGGATGTGGCTATTCTGATAGTACTCATATTGGAGGTGGTAGGCATATTGTTTTCCGCCACCATTGATAAGTACGCTCTGGCGGCTGTATTGGCGTTGATGCTGATACAGGTTGTCTCTGCCTACTGCGTGCTGCGCATTCCCAACAAGCTGCCGGAATTGTACAAGAAGGCCATCTTCAAATTCAACGGATTCTGGCGCTGGTTCACTTTCCTGGGTGCGGCAATCACCTCCGGCTTCATCCTGCTGATGGGCATCTTCCTCGATACCATGGATAAGGACGGCAATCCAACCCAGGTGCCGTATACCGTCCTGGTGTTTATCCTGGTCCTGGTAGTCGGCATTATCTATTACGTAATACGCAAGGCTTACCTGAAGAGCAAGGGTGTTGACCTGAGCGCAAACCTTCAGAAAGTTGCTGATGCTACCCTGGCTGAAGCTGAAGAAAAACTATCCATGTGACACCTTGCGATCAGAGGTCAAAATTAAACATTCAAGTTGGATACCGGGGCCGCGGCAGCATTCGCATAAAGCTGCCGCGGCTTGAGGGCGGTTTATTGTTTTGAAAATATATATTCCCGATGCTATGGGAATTTTCACCGCTGTGTGAATAGAATACTTTATCAGGAGGTACATATATGGCATCAGCACTGGATGGAGTAAAAGTTATTGAGCTTTCTACCTGGTTCGCCGGTCCCACCTGCGGGATGTGGCTGGGTGAGCATGGCGCCGACGTCGTCAGGGTGGAGCCGGTCGAGGGCGACCCGTTAAGGGCCATGTTCTCGTCGGGCGTACTGCCGGCGGAGCTGGACATAGGATTTAACTGGATGTGGGAGATGGCCAATCGCAGCAAACGCTGCATCACTCTCGACCTCAAACAGGAAGACAGCCGCAAGATCATGCATAAAATGGTGGGGCAGGCCGACGTCTTCTTGGCCAACCTGCGTCCTTCCACGCTCAAGCGGGCCAGGATGGATTACGATACGCTCAGCAAATTGAATCCGCGCCTGGTCTACTGCAATATAACCGGCTACGGCTCAAAGGGTCCGGGCGCAGACTGGCAGGCCTTCGATGAGACGGCCTTCTGGACACGTTCGGGCATTATGTCGACCATGGGCGAGCCGGGCACTCCCGCCGTCCCGCTGCGGGGCGCGATGGGCGACAATACAACCGGCGTTTTTGCCCTGGGCGCCATTTCCCTGGCGCTCTATTCCCGGGAGAAGACCGGCAAGGGGCAACTGGTCGAGCTGTCTCTCTACGGCAACGGCATGTGGGTGGCGGGCATAGATGTGCAGGGCGCGCTGATATATAACATGGAACTGGGCAGGCAATCCAGGTTCACCGTGGGCAACCCGCTGTACAACAGCTATGCCGCTAAAGACGACAAGTGGTTCATGTTCCAGATGCTGCAGACCGACCGCTTCTGGCCGGGCGTGTGCAAAAGCGTGGGAAAAGAAGACTGGCTGACCAAGTATCCCACACATGGAGACAGGTGTAAGGCCAGCGCCGAGCTGATCAAGCTGCTGGATGCCGAGTTTGCCAGGTATCCGCGAGATTACTTCGCTTCCAGGTTCGATGAGAACGGCTTGATCTGGGCGCCGGCGCAGACACCCACAGAGGTTATCAAAGATCCCGTGGCCCTGGAGAACGGCTACGTCGTCGAATACGATCATTTCAACTACGGTAAAGTCAAAGGCATCCGCTGTCCCATCCAGCTCAAGGGAACACCCGAACGCACGCCTTTCGGCGCGCCCGAGTTCGGCCAGCACACCGAGGAGGTGCTGTTGGAGCTTGGATACAGCTGGGAGGACATCGGCAACTTCAAAGAGAAGAAGGTCATACTGTAGCGGTATTAAAAGTAGGGGCGGGTCTTCAGACCCGCCCGATAGCGGGCGCACCTGAAGCTACGCCCCCGCACTGAGACTGAGATAAATCCGGTCCGGCCGCCTTATGGCAAGGAGAAAACGATGTCTATTCTCATATACGAGAAGAAAGACCATATCGCATACATCACGCTCAACCGTCCCGATAAGCTGAATACCATGAGCGTTGAACTCAGCCGCCAGTTGATCAAAGCGCTGCATGGTTTCGATGCCGATAATGATCTCTATGTCGGTATCATTACGGGGGCTGGAGAGAGGTCGTTCTGCGCGGGGGCGGACCTGACCGATCCCGAGCATATCGAGCTGGGCGTCAACTGGGAGGCCGATTACGACTGGCAGCTGGCCAATATCAAGAAGCCGCTCATCGCCGCCGTCAACGGCTATTGCCTGGGCGCGGGCTTCACGCTGGCGCTGTGCTGCGATATCAGGATCGCATCGGAGAAGGCCTCGCTGGGTACACCGGACCAGAAGCTGAATACGGTGGACGCCTACGCCTCGATCATGCTTTCGCGCATGATCCCGGCTTCAACGGCCATGGAGGTGCTGATGACGGGCGACCGGTTGAGCGCGCAGGAGGCCTACCGGGTCGGCCTGGTCAGCAGGCTGGTCCCGCCTGCCGAGCTGATACCCGCCGCTACAGCCCTGGCCAGGAGGATATGCGGCAATGGGCCGGTTGCCCTGTGGGCCTGCAAAGATATCAACAGAAGGGCCCGCTACATGTCGCTGGAGGACAGCCTGGCGCTGTTTAAAGCTGTCACCGAGCCCGTCCTGAAGATGGATGATACCAGGGAAGGCATTACGGCCTTCTTTGAAAAAAGGCCACCTGTCTGGAAACTGAAGTAATAAGCAAGGAGAGGTAACTATGGCATACGAGACTGTGATATACGAAAAAAATGATGGCATAGCAGTCATCAAGCTCAACCGTCCCAAGGTACTGAACGCCATCAACGTACAGCTCACCAGGGATTTTCACCAGGCGTTGGCCGAGGCGGCGCTGGATGCCGAAGTAAAAGGAGTGATCATCAAGGGCGAAGGCCGGGCTTTTTGTGCCGGCGATGACCTTTCCGAAAGCCCGCTGGGTATGCAGGTGGAGGATATATTGCGATATGTGGAGGTACTGCAGGACACGACCCGGATTATGCTCAACATGGAGAAGCCGGTCATAGCTGCTGTGCATGGCTATGCCCTGGGGGCCGGCTGCGAGTGGGCAATGAGCGCCGATATACGTATTGCAGCCGAGGACACCAAGTTCGGCTTTCCGGAGACAAACGTCGGGGCCGGTATAACCAACTGCGGCACTAAACTGCTGCCCCTGTTGATCGGTGTAGGCAGGGCCAAGTGGATGGCCTTCACCAATGAGCGCATCGATGCCAAAACGGCCGAGCAGTGGGGTCTGGTCAATTTTGTGGTGCCGCTGGAAAAGCTCGAAGAGACAGCAATAAACATGCTGAAAAAGATAATCGCCAACTCATCGCTTTCCATCAAGCTTACCAAGAGGCAGATGAACTACGGCGTTTACCAGGATTATGAACAGCAGTTTGAAATGGAGGCGCATGACGTGGTGCTTTGCATAACAGGTATTGAAGCTGCTATGCGGGCTAAAGCGGCGCTGGATAAGACTAAAAAGAAATAATCAGGCAAGGAGCAGAGAGATGATCATCGATTTCAGGGTTACTGTGCCTATCCGCGAATGGGTTGATGACGTGGAGGAAGCCAAGCGTTTATTCCTGAACAGCTTTATGCGGGGCTATGCGGAGTCGGCGTATGAAGTCTCCGCCATGTATGAAGTGACTGCCGAGAGCATGGTCAAAGCCATGGATGCCGCAGGCGTTACATATGGTGTGCTGCAGGCCGAGTGGGCGCTGGGAGACTACAGGAAACTTAACGACGCTGCCTATCAAATAGCCAGGAAGTATCCCAAGAAGTTCCCGCGCTATTACCTGACCGTCAACGCGCTGGAAGATGACGATATGGTGAAAGTTGTCGAGCGCGAGGTCAAGGAGCGCGGCTTCAGCGGCGTTAATTTCCAGACCTGGGCGCAGCGCATGTATCCCAATGATAAACGCCTTTACCCTGTCTATGCCAAGTGCCAGGAGCTGGGCATACCGGTGACAATCCACTCATCCATCAACTTCACCATCGACCGCAGCATCGACTTCAGCCGTCCAGTGTATATCGATCATATAGCGTGTGATTTTCCCGATCTCAAAATCGTTGCCAACCACGGAGGCTGGCCGTGGGTAAACGAGCTGGTGGCCGTGGCCTGGAAACATAAAAATGTCTATATAGAGATCGGTGCGGTGGCGCCCAAGTACATCGGTACCCCCGGCACAGGCTGGGAGCCGCTGATGGTCTACGGCAACAGCCTGTTGCAGGACCGCGTGCTTTTCGCCACCGACGACATGGTACCCTGGCAGCGCTGCATTGATGAGCTCAAAGCCCTGCCGCTCAAAGATAAGGTCAAGGAGAAATGGCTGGGGCTGAACGCGGCCGGATTACTGGGCCTGTAAAAATCGAAATGGCAGATGGAGGTTGCAGCAGATGAAAAAGCAGACAAAGCGGACGATACTCTGGAGTGTTCTGGGCGTGCTGGCGGTGGCAATAATCGTACTGGCCGCCGTTATCATCGACCTGACCGGTTTCCCGGGTAATATAAGGGAGACGGACTACTCCAAACAGGTCAATACGGAAGGTGTGAAATCAACCTTCCATCAGGGCGTTATTTATCGTTATCCAGGGATTGTGCCGATGCTGGAAGTACAGGGTGATTATTATGAGATGGGGCTGCAGTATGGGGCCCTTCTGCGGCCGGAGATCACAAGCGGCATGGTTGCCATGGAGAAGATACTCAGGTGGAATGCCGATGAGATGGGTGTTCCCTTCCCGGCGCTGGTGGGCATCATCAAATACCAGGCCCGTCACATGGCCGGCGCACTGCCCCAGAAATACCAGGATGAGATGAGGGGTGTTTCTGATGGCTCCGGCTTGCCGTACGATACGGTCATATCCTGCTGTCTATTCTACGATGTCGGGATGGGGATGGGCTGCACCGGCGTACTTATGCGGGGTCCCGACGGCTCGATCATCCAGGGACGCAATAACGATACGGCTGCCTTCGGTGGTGAAGAGCTTGCCAGGATGACAGTTGTCGTCCGCTACAAAGCTAAGGGTGCTAACGTTGTAACTCACATGGACCAGCCCCTGTATATGGGCGTGGAAACAGGCTACAGCGATAAGGGATTGACCTTCGGTGAAGAAACGCTGTATGTTAAAAAACCGGATCCAAATGGTTACTCTCTACCTTACTTGATACGCATGGTAATGGAAGAGGCGTCATCGCTGGACCAGATTTACCCGTATTTCGACAAGTATCATACTATAGGTGCCTACGGCTGCGTCTGGAGTGACCTGCACGCAGGCCGTGGCGCAGTCGTACAGTTGACTCCCACAGCTTGGGTAAAGAATGAGCTTAAGGATACCCTGCTATGGAACTTTAACCGGATTTACGATCCTGATTTGGCAAAACAGCAGGTAGCCTCGGTAAATGTCAGCAACAGTAATATCGACAGAGAAGCGGTGGCATCCACCTGCCCGCAAAAGCCCGTATATGCGATCGAAGATGTGGTCAAATTTGTGCGTGCCCAGACGGGTCCGGATGGCACGGATTACTCATGGTGCGGAACCAAGCGCCCCGTGTGCAACTGGGCAGCCTCGCAGATGATGATCTTCGATACTAAAAGCGATGGCTTTTATATGGCTGTTGGCCCCTACTATGCGGCGCGCCAGGATATCTATCATTTTTTCAACGATTTCTCGCGCAAACCTGAACTTTTCATGCCGGCAGTGCCGATTAAGCCGGTGGTAGAGAAAGCCGCGCAGATCGAGAACCGCCTTATAAGCAAAGCAGAAAAACTGCAGGCTTTTATTGACCTGGCAAATGAATATAAAGATGATGCCAATGTTCAATTCGTGGTGGCCTACAAGGCTTTCAGGCTCTCCCGCATGGACATTTTCCCCTCCTATGCCCGCAAAGCTTTCGCCATGGACCCGGGCAACTCCGAATACCGGATGTATGCAGGCATGGCTCACTACTGTGATAAGGACATGGAAAGGGCGGTGGACCTGCTGGATGCAGTGACGGCACGGTATCCCGAGCAGGACTTGATCAGGCTTACGGTGCTGGAAAGGGCCAGTGTGTCTGCATCTCCGCAAAAAACATCGACATATAGATGGCAGAAGCAGTCGATTATAGATGAATACGGGGCGCAGGCATACTATGATGAATATTTGCTGCCTTTGATCGATGTCCTTGGGCAGATAAAATAACCGACGTTATCCACCCTGCCGATCCCCCGATTGCATAAAATTGCTTCGGGTTAATTATGAAAAGGGAGGTAGTGATAGCCTCGGACCCCTGTGCATAACTAAGGGTACTATTGCACTCTACCCGCATATAATATGTC
>Ga0209610_1001395_pt1 | contig 12472 bp, 11 predicted proteins | sample LakKivw275mmetaG_FD_184137 | JGI IMG/M metagenome (GOLD analysis project Ga0209610, IMG submission 184137) | Anoxic lake water microbial communities from Lake Kivu, Rwanda to study Microbial Dark Matter (Phase II) - Lake Kivu water 275m metaG... | ecosystem: Environmental > Aquatic > Freshwater...
TGGCTTGCAGGAACTGATGGGTGTGGGCGTAGAGTTCTGGCTGATGGCGCTGGATCCACAGCACCTTGGCGGCGGTGTAGGAGGCACCGGCGCGGTGCCCCGTGCGGCGGTAAACCTGCTCAAATCCGCAGCGGTCAGCGAGGAATTCTGCCTCGGCGGTGGCTCGCTGGTCGGCCCAGATGATGGCCGAGCGCAAGGGCTCGCCCGCTGCGTCCACCGCCAGGGCGCCGTTCATCATCCCGCTGAAGCTAACCACGGCGATGTCGCCCGGTGCGACAGTGCTGGCGCCGAGCAGTTCCCGCGTCGAGTCCCGCACTGCTCGCCACCAATCTGCGGGGTCCTGCTCGGCCCAGTTGGGACGTGGGTATGCGGTCTCGTAAGCTTTGAAGGCTGTGGCGATGGCGTTGCCAGCAGTATCGAAGAGCGTCGCTTTATTGCCGGTTGTCCCCAGGTCGTGGGCCAGGATGTAGCAGCTTTGGGACATAGCACCTCGGTTATCCTTTGATGGCCCCGACCAGCAACCCGCGTGCAATGTAGCGTTCCAGGACAATGGCTATGACGACCACCGGTACGATCATGATCAGGATCAGAACCGACATGTACCACCACTGCGGCCCCCGGGTGGCGTTCTGGGCCGCCACCGTCAGCGGCAGTGTCTGAGCGCGCGAGCTCGAAAGGAACAGGGCCAGCAGGTACTCGTTCCAGGCGAACACCAGCACGAACAGGAATGTGGCCACCAGGCCAGGCACCGAAAGGGGTAGCACGATGGACCAGAAAATCCGATAGCGTGACGCGCCATCAATGGCCGCGCACTCTTCCAGTTCGATGGGGATGGTCTGGAAGTAATCGCGCATCAACCAGATGACGATGGGTAGATTGGTGGCCAGGTAGGTCACGATCAGGGCGGTACGTGTATCCAGCAAGCCCAGCCGCTGGAACAATACGTAGATGGGGATCACGACGGCCACCGGCGGCAGCATGCGCTGGGATACCAGCCAGAAGGCGATGTCGTTGTTGGCCAGAGACCGCTTGAAACGCCGGCCAAGCGTTTGTAGCAACAGGACGAAGAGGACCAGGGCGGCGATCACAGCGATCTGCCAGGGCATGCCTAAGACGATGGCGAAAATGACCAGCACGAGGCAGCCGATGAAGGCCAGGATAGCCCCAACGCGTGGACGATATTCAAAGCGGGTCAGGCCATAGGCAGCCGTCGTCCCCAGCAGCAGGGCGAGCGAGGCACTGGTGAGAGCAACAATGACCGTATTGATGTATGGCCGTATGGTATCGTTGCTTAAGTCCCCCACCAGGATGTAGTGCCAGGCGTGCAACGATGGCTGGAAGTCCGCGCCGGGTACGTAAAACGGCCCCATATTCACGTCAATGGGCAGTTTAAACGAGGTAATGAGAAGCCAGTACAGGGGAAACAGCACGACCAAGGCCCAGAACCCCAGTACCAGGTACGATAGGGTCATCACCAAGGGAGATGGGGAAAAGAGCGACCTGCGGCGAAAGAAAGATTTGATCATTATTCCCAAAACGGTCACGTTGCTCCTCAGGGCCAAGGGGCTTGACCATAATGCTCTCTTCTACCCGCGCCTCCTTGGGGAGCGGCAGACTGAATGTGGGATGGCCGGTATCCTGCAGCCTGCTGCCACAGGAGTGACGCACGATGAGGCGGGTAGGCAACACCACGTGGCGGGGCTGCAAACTCACCTCACTGTCCAGCCGGCTGAGAAGCAACTGAGCGGCGTGCACCCCCATATCGTAGGCGGGTTGGACCACGACGGTGAGGAAGGGAAACAGGCGGGAGACATCGGGCAGATCGTCAAAGCAGACCAGGGCGATGTCCTGGGGAATACGCAGGCCTCGCTTCTCCACAGCGTTGATCACCCCTAGCGCCATAAACTGGTTGGCTGCAAAGATAGCGGTGGGATTGAGCCCTTCGTCCAGCAGGCCCAGGGTCAATTCCTCGCCGGATAGAGCTCGGTACTCGCCTCGCCTGATCAAGCGGGTGTCGAGGGGGATCCCGGCTTCGGCCAAGGCCATACAATAGCCGGCGACGCGATCCTCAGCCGTCGAGGTTTTCGCTGGCCCAGAAACCATGGCGATGCGCTGGTGGCCCAGGCTGATCAGATGTTGAACCAAAGCCTTCGCGCCGGAGAGGGAATCGCCGCGCACCGAATCAACGTCCCAACCCTCAATGCGCCGGTCAATGATCACCGTGGGGATATTTCGCTGGCGCAGTTGAGCCAGATTCTGGGCGTCGGAATCATACGGGGCGATGATCACGCCGTCTACCTGTTGAGCGACGACAACGTCCAGGCAGCGCCGTTGCTTGAGCGGGTTCTCATCGGTATTGTAGAGGAAAACTGAGTAGTCACGGCTGCGGGCGGTGTCTTCTACGCCTCGCGCCACCGTGGTCCAGAAGGGGTTCGTGATATCGGAGACGATCAGGGCCAACGTGCGAGTTCGCTTCGAGCGCAGGCTTCTGGCCATCGCGCTGGGCACGTAACCCAGTTCTTCAATGGCCAGCTCCACCTTTTCTCGCGTAGCCGCGCTGACGTTTCCCGCGTTGTTGATGACGCGAGAGACCGTTACCGGGGATACACCCGCCCGCTTAGCGACATCGTGAATCGTTGGCAATTGCCACTCCTTGGGCACTTAGCGAAGCGAAAGTAGCGAGCAATGAAGATTCCGGGGTGTTGGAAACGATATCATGGTATCGTTTTCAGTAATTATTATACTACATTTTTTGCCAGATGTCAAGGACTTCTTTCTTTCTACACAGCCATCCTTGACAGAGTAACGCGAATCTGGTAAGATATTCCCCATACCGAGTGGAAAGGAGAGCTTGGGATGTTCGTGAAGAATTACCGTCAGGTACCGCCGGAGCCCGCCGAGGAGGCGCCGGGCGTCACCGTGCGCTGGGTGATCAGCGAGAAGGACGGGGCGCCGAACTTCGCCATGCGCGTCTTCGAGGTCGAGCCTGGGGCCGCCTCCCCCTTCCATACCCACCCCTGGGAGCACGAGGCCTTCATCCTGGCCGGCAGCGGATTTGTCCGAGACGAGGACAGCAAGACCCCGTTTGGGGAGGGCGATGTCGTCTTCGTTGCCCCGCAGGAAAAACACCAGTTCGTCAACGATGGCGACGAGGTCTTGCGATTCATCTGCGTCGTTCCTCTGTAGCCAGGCATGAACGTTCTGCTGACTGGACAGCGACAGGTAGGGAAAACCACCGTCTGCAAGCAGGTGGCGGAGTTGGCCCGTGGACTGGGCTGGGACCCTGCGGGACTGCTCTCGCCTGCCCTCCTCGACGAAGATGGCCTTCCCGTGGCCTACCACGCCCTGATGGTGTCCGACGGCGAGCAGCGGCTGCTGGCCCGGGCCGATGGTGATCTCGGTGGCCCCAGGATAGGCCGCTACAGCTTCGACGCCAATGTCCTCTCCTGGGTGATAGGGGAACTCCGGAGAGCGATCTCACAAGGCTGTGATCTCCTCATCGTAGATGAGATCGGCCCCTTGGAACTGGAACAGGAGAAAGGATTGGCTCCGCTCCTCTCCGATCTCATCAAGGGGGAGATAGGACAGTCTCAGAATGGGTCGCCTCCACAGGTCGGGGTAACGGAGTCCCGAACTTGTTCGGGCGTGTTGTGCCATAGCCCCAACAAGTTGGGGACTCCGACATTCTTACATGACGGTTCTGAAGACCCTGGTTTGCTTTGGGACAGTCCTGCCAGGCGGGATCTCCCACCGTTGCTGTTGGTGGTCCGTCCAGAGCTGGTAGGGCAACTGCGGAAACGACTCGCCGGTATCGCTTTCCGCACCTTCACCGTCACCCAGGAGAACCGCCAGGCCCTCCCCGACGCCATCGTCCAAGAGCTTTTCGCTGACTATGATCCAGGTAAATGACCTTGCGGTTTACTATGGCAAGCATCGTGTCCTAGGTGAACTCTCCCTCTCCATCCAGACCGGCGAGTTCGTGCTGGTGACCGGTCCCTCCGGCTGCGGCAAGAGCACCCTGTTGCGGGCCCTGGCGGGCCTCATCCCCCACGCCTCGTCGGCCCGCATGGAGGGCAGGGTGGTGGTGGATGGGTTGGACACCAGGGAGCATCCCCTGCCGGTTCTGGCCGGGCACGTCGGCCTGGTCTTCCAGAACCCGGCCACTCAGCTCTTCTGCCTGCGGGTGGAAGAGGAGGTGGCCTTTGGTCCCCACAACCTGGGTCTGCCCACGGCCGAGGTGGCCCGACGGGTGGAATGGGCTCTGGCAGCAACAGGATTAGAACATTTGCGAGGCCGCCGGGTGAACACGCTCTCCGATGGCGAAAAGCAGCGCCTGGCCATCGCCGCCGTCCTGGCCATGTCTCCCCGTATCCTGCTCCTGGACGAACCCACCTCCAATCTGGATTTGGCCGGCACCCGCCAGGTGCTCTCCACCCTGGAAAGCCTGCGGGGCGAGGCCACCACCGTGGTCATCGCCGAGCACAAAATGGGGGAGGTGGGCCGCCTGGCCGACCGGGTTCTTATTCTGGAAGAGGGACAGTCGGTGGCCGATGGGTCGCCCGAGGCGGTCTTCGCCAGGCAAGAACTGCTCCATCGCCTCGGGGTGCGCCAGCCTACTTATCATCCCCAGAGCGACTGGGCCGACCTCATCCTCCCCTCCCTGTCAGGGACCAGGGAATCAGGCACGAGGGAATCAGGAAATCAGGATACTGATTCCCTGATCACTGATTCCCTGGTCGAATTGGAAGGGGTGGTAGCCGGGTATGGTAAGAGACAGGTATTGGATGGCCTGGACCTTTCCATCCAGCGTGGCGAGTTGGTGGCCCTGGTGGGCGACAACGGAGCCGGCAAGACGACCCTGGCCCGGTTGCTGGCCGGCCTGATCAAACCCCAGCGGGGGAGAGTGCAACTTAGAGGGCAGGTGGGCCTGCTTTTTCAGAATCCATTGGAGCAGCTTTTCTGCGATACGGTGGAAGAGGAGGTGGCCTTTGGCCCTCGCAACTATGGCCTCCTCACCCCAGGGCTGTTGGAGGATGCCCTGGCCACTGCCGACCTGGAGGGTTTGCGCTACCGCCGCACCCACGCCCTCAGTGGTGGGGAGCAGCAGCGCACCGCCCTGGCCGCGGTGCTGGCCTTGCAGCCCGACCTGCTCATCCTGGACGAGCCCACCATGGGGCAGGACTGGGGCCACCTGAGCGCGTTTATGGACCACGTGAGCCGTCTGAATGGCAAGGGCATAGCCATCTTGCTCATCACCCACGACTACGAACTGGTGCATCACTATGCCCAGCGGGTGCTTCTTCTGCGGGACGGCCACATTGCCCTCGCAGGCAGTTCCCGCCGGGCGGAGAAAGGAGGAAATGTGACATGAAAACCCGCTTTACCACTCGAGATTTGGTTTACATCGCCGTTTTCGGCGCCCTGTGGGGGGTGCTGGAAATCACCCTTGGCTCTTACCTGCACCTCATCTTCCCCCCACTGACTACCCCCTTGGTAGGGGTGGGCACGATCATGACCGCTATGGGCATGGTCGTGGCCCTGATAGGACGCCTCTTCGTCCCCAAAACTGGCTCGGTGCTGATGATCGGCGTGGTGGTGGCCATCTTGAAGGCCCTGAGCATCGGCGGCGTGAAGCTCCCGGCTATGCTCGGCATCATCATCGAGAGCCTGTTGGCCGAGTTGGGACTCATCCTTGCCAGAAGGCCCAGCCGGGGGGGATTTATGCTGGCCGGCTGCCTGGCGGTGCTGTGGACTTTCTTCCACAAGTTCTTCGCCTCCTACGTCTTTCTTGGCCGAGGCATCTACGATGTCTACCTGGGCGTACTGAAGGAGGGATCTAAGGCCTTGGGCATCGGGATGGGCTACGCTGTGCTCATCATCGTTGCTTTTCTGCTCATCCGCATCGTAGCTGGCGGGTTGGCGGGGTGGCTGGCCTGGGATCTGGGGAGAGCAGTCCAGGCACGGCTGGTTCAGGCCGAGAGGAACGCGGAGTGAGGACTACGATGGGCGAAGGTCTCCTACGATGGGCAAAGGTCTCCAGACCGAGCCCCTCCCGCCTCGGTCAGAGACCCTCGGCGATCAGAAGGGGTTTGGAGTGAGGACGGTCGGCATCTGGGGGCATCTGGCCTTTCTGGTCTGGGCCATCGTCCTGGGCGTGTTGGCTGCGGAGGCCAGGCTTGTCTTTGTATTGGGATTTGTCGTTGCTTTCTCCGCCCTGTTTTTCCGAGGCAGCCTGAGACCCATCCGTCGCCTGGAGTTCTGGGTCCTGGTCGCCTCGGCGGTGCTGCTCAGTCCCTTCCTCATTGGCGAGAAGGACCTCTCCCTGTTCGGCTTGAGTCTCTCCCGCCAGGGCTTCTGGGCGGGGTTGTGGATGGCCCTGCGAGCGCTGAGTATAGCCCTGGCGGTGGGAGGCTTCGCCTACGCCGTCTCAGTGGACGAGATGGCCCGGCTGTTCGAGATGGCCGGGTTGAAGGGACTGGGCTTCGCCGTGGGGGTAGCCGTCAACATGCTGCCCACACTGGAGGAGACAGCACGCAACGCCTACCAGGCCATGCGGCTGCGAGGGGGCTTCCGACAAGATCGGCTGCAGGGTCTACGTATGTTGCTCGTGACGATTGTGGTAAACGCCCTGCGGCGGGGCGACGAGGTGGTGGAGGCCGCCGAGGCGCGAGCCTTTCGGCCCGATGGTCCCCGTCGGGAGTCTCTGCCCCTTGGCCGAACCGACCTGATTTTGATCGCCGTTTTGATGGCCCTGGGCGCGGGCCTTCTGGCCTGGCCCTGATCCGTAAATCCTACCCATCCCCTTTTCTCCCCCTCAGATTTTAAGCTTTTGGCAGTTGACAAATCAAGCGAACTTTGGTATAATATGCGTAGTTATAAAACTAACTCCTGCGTTATGATACTAACGTCTAAAGTGTGAGGAAAATGAGCAACGATCCCATTGACAAACTGGTGGAGATTGGCTTCTCGGAGTACGAGGCCAAGGCCTACGTAGCGCTGCTCAGGGAGAGTCCCGTCACGGGGTACCAACTCTCCAAGCTCTCCGGCGTCCCCCGCTCCATGATCTACGAGGTGCTGGGCAAGCTCACCGCTCGGGGGGCGGCCATGACCCTGCGAACTGGCGGGGCTACCAAGTACGCGCCGATTCCAGCAGTTGAATTCCTCGATCAACTCCGCCGCGAGCACGAAGAACTCACCGACTCGCTCAAGGATGACCTGGCTATCCTCACTGCAGCCCCCAACCTCGAATACGTCTGGAATATCGAGGGCCACGAGAACATCATGGGCAAGGCGATGGAGATGATTGTCCAGGCAAAAAGCCGAATCTACCTGGCTCTTTTGCCAGCCACGTTTCCGACATTAAAGTCTTCGCTGGAGGGTGCGATTGCGCGTGGAGTGCGGGTAGTGATCTACACTGCGAGCGCCCTCGAGCTGCCGGGCGGTCAGGTCGTCGTCGCTCCCCTCTCCGGGGAGGCTCTTACTCAGGTAGGGGGACTTGGTTTGATCCTGGTCATTGACGGAGAGGAAGTACTGGTCGCTGAATGGCTGACTGCGACCCAGGCTCGAGCTTCCTGGACCAGCAGCCCTCTCCTCGTCTTCATCGCCGAGCACCACCTCCGGACAGACCCATACCTCCCCCACATCCTGGCTCTTTTGGGAGATCAGGCACTGGACGTCATCCGCGAGGAGGATCGGGAGTTGTTCGCCCGTGCTTTGGAGAGCCACATCGGTAGCTAGCTAAATTCACCATTCTCTGAAGGAGGTGCTTATGTCTGAAAAAGTCGCTTTAATGACCCAGGGACTGATGAAGTCCTACGGTAAGGTCCGAGCACTGCGGGGTGTTGACCTGGAGGTGCAACGCGGCGAGATCTTCGGCTATCTCGGGCCGAATGGGGCCGGAAAAACCACCACCATCCGCTGCCTGCTGGACCTGATCCGCCCCGACGGCGGCACCGTACGGGTGCTCGGTATAGACCCGCAGGCTGACCCGGTGGCGGTGCGTGCCCGCACAGGCTACTTGCCGGGCGAACTCGCGTTGGATTCCAACATGACGGTTGAAGGTGCGCTGCGCTACTTCAATACCTTGCGCGGGAACAAAGCAGATTGGGGCTTCGTGCACCAGCTCGTTGAGCGTCTCCAACTTGATCTCAAGCCCCATATCAAGAACCTATCGCATGGCAACAAGCAGAAGGTCGGTGTGGTGCAGGCCCTGATGCACCGCCCGGAGCTGCTCCTGCTGGACGAGCCCACGCTCGGCCTGGACCCGTTGATGCAGCATGAAGTCTACCATCTGCTCAGAGAGGCCCGGGCCGACGGGGCCACGGTCTTCTTCTCTTCTCACATCATCAGCGAGGTGGAGACCCTGGCCGAGCGGGTGGCCATTATCCGCCAGGGCGTCATCGTCGAGGAGGCGGAACCCAGCCAGCTCGTCAGCATGGCCATACGCCGCGTGTGGGTTCGCTTCAAAGAAGCGGTTGATCCCACATCGTTGACCGAGGTTGAAGGCGTCACCCTGCTCTCAAAGAGCAACAATATCGCCGTTCACCTGCAAGTGGAGGGCGAGATGGATGGCCTCATCAAGGCGTTGGCCGCTTTCCCGGTCAGTGACTTTGAGATCGAGCGTCCCTCGCTGGAGGAGATCTTCCTGGCCTACTATGAATCCAATGATAAGGAGGAAGACTAGCATGTTTGCCGAATTCAAACACACCATGCGCCGCCTGCGCGGGCAGATGATTGGTTGGGGAATTGGTTTGGCGCTTTACGTCGTGCTGATGGTGTCTTTCTACAGCTCAGTAGCTAGGATGGGGAATCTCTATGAGGAATTACTCAAGTTCTATCCTAAAGAGATGATGGGCTTCTTTAGTAGTATCAGGGAGATCAACACTCCCCAGGGTTACCTGGACATCTACTATTTCAACTACATGACGGTCATCCTCGGCATCTTTGTCGTCGGCGCCTGCGCCAGTTTGCTGGTTGGTGACGAGGAAAAGGGCGTCCTGGACCTGGTGATGGCTCATCCCGTTAGTCGCACCGCGCTCTTCTGGGGCCGGCTACTGGGATTCGTAACTGCCACGGCGGTGATCCTGCTCGTGAGCTGGTTGAGTTGGGTCATTCCCTCCGGACGTTCTGGCTTAGAACTCACCTGGATCAAGTTCTTGCAACCCTTCCTGCCCCTGTTTGCAGAACTGCTTCTCTTCGGCACGGTGGCACTGCTGCTCAGCATGGTGCTGCCCTCGGGGCGAATGGCTGGCATGACCACCGGAGGGCTTCTGATCGCCAACTACCTTCTCATCGGTCTGGCTAATATCAACCAGGATCTCAAGCCAATCGTCAAATACACCCCATTGCATTACTACCAGGGCGGCTATGCCGTCTCCGGGTTGAAATGGGGTTGGCTGGCTGGTCTGCTGGCCGTGTCGGCGATCTTCGCGGTGCTGGCCTGGTGGCGCTTCCAGCGGCGGGATATCCGCGTGGGCGGGGAGGGTGGCTGGCGGCTGCCTGCGCTGCCCTTCCGCCGCCGCGCTGGCGCTGGGCGGGAAGCATAGCTACACCGCACGGTTTAGCGGCCCAGTTGGGTGAGGTGTACCTCTGCCCACTGGGCCGCTGGGGTTATCAAAGAGTGGGAGGGACAAATGAACACCAATGTTGAGCAACCCAAAAGGGCATCTGAGATAATCAGGGCGGTTGGCTGGAAAGCCTGGCTCAGGCTTGCCGCGTTCACGTTGCTGCTGCCAATGGTCTTGTTCGTCGCGGCGGGCCGTCTGGATTGGGTGTGGGCGTGGGTCTACGTCGGCATTGTTGTTTCTTTTACATTGATCAGCCGGATTGCCGTGATACGCACCAACCCGGATCTGATAACCGAACGCGCCCAATCCCTTGATCGGGAGGACGTCAAAGGCTGGGATCGGCTGATTCTCTTTTTCCTGCTCCTGATCGGCCCGCTGGCTATGATGATCGTGGCTGGGCTGGATGAGCGCTTCGGGTGGTCGCCGCAGATTTCCGTCACGCTCCGCCTCGTCGCGTTGGCCATCATGGTGCTAGGCTACATCGTGAGTACCTGGGCCATGGCAGTGAATAGGTACTACTCAGCCGTGGTGCGCATCCAGAAAGATCGGGGCCAAACCGTCGTCAGCGATGGGCCATATCGGTTCGTGCGCCATCCGTCTTACGCCACCGGGATTGTAGCTTCCCTCATGATTCCGATCCTGCTTGGCTCGCTGTGGGCGCTCATCCCATGCGGCCTGGGGGTGTTGCTCACCATCATCCGCACCGCGCTGGAGGACAGGACACTGCTGGAGGAACTCGACGGCTACAAGGAGTACGCCGCACGGGTGCGCTACCGCCTGCTGCCGGGGGTGTGGTGATGCGTAAAACGTGAAAACGTGATCCGTGAAAAAGTGTTCACATTTCACGCATCACGTTTTGCTTTTTGCTCTACTACGCGGTGAGATTTAGATTTGATGTTCTATGCCTTACTCCGCCTCCCGCTTGGCCTCCTCGATGATCTTCTGCGCGACGTGGGTCGGCACCTCCTCGTAGTGAGAGAACTCCATGGTGTAGATTCCCCGACCCTGGGTCATGGATCTAAGGTCTGTGGCATAGCGCTGCATTTCGGCCAGGGGAGCCTGGGCGGTGATGATTGCCATGCCTCGTTGCTGATCCATGCCCTGCACTCGTCCCCGCTTGCTGTTGAGGTCGCCCAAGACATCGCCAGTGAACCCCTCGGGGATGGTGATGGTGAAGTTCATGATGGGCTCCAGGAGCACCGGGCTGGCCTCCGGGATGCCCTTCTTGAAAGCCAGGTGAGCAGCAAGCTTGAAGGCGATCTCCGAGGAGTCCACCGTGTGAAAGGAGCCGTCGTAGAGGGCGGCCCGGAAGTCGGTGGTAATGTAGCCGGCCAGGACGCCTTTCTCCATGATCTCCCTGAGACCCTTCTCCACGGCGGGGATGTACTGATTGGGCACCGCTGCGCCACGGATCTCGTCCACGAACTCGAAGCCTGAGCCTCGGGGCAGGGGCTCGAATCTGATGAAGACGTCGCCAAATTGGCCTCGCCCGCCGGTCTGCTTCTTGTGACGGCCCTGGGCCGAGGTCGTTTTGGTTATGGTCTCCCGATAGGGCACCTTGGGCACACTGGTGGTGATATTCACCCCGAACTTCTGCTGCAAGCGCCTGGCGGCGATGTCCACGTGGGACTCGCCCATGCCCGACAGGATGGTTTCGTTCGTAGAGGGCTCACGTTCCACCTGCAAGGTGGGATCTTCCTCCACCAGGCGAGCCAACGTGGTGCTCATCTTGTCCAGGTCGGCCTTGGTTTTGGGGTGGACCGCCACCGAGAAAACCGGCTTAGGGAAAACTGGGGAAGCCAGCACCAGGGGATGTCCCTTATCGCAGAGCGTGTCGCCTGTAGAAGTATGGGCCAGCTTGGCCACTGCTCCAATGTCACCGGCTCTGATTCTATCGGTAGGTATCTGATTCTTGCCGCGCAGGATATAGAGTTGGCCAATCCTCTCCTCCTCGCGACTCCTGGAGTTGAAAACCCGCGAATCAGATTCCATGAGGCCTGAGTAGACCCGAAAGCAGGTTAGTTTGCCTACATAGGGGTCGGCCATAGTCTTGAAGGCGAGGACGGCTAAGGGCGACAACTCATTGGGCTTCAAGGTCTCCTCCTCGCCTGTGGCCGGATTCGTGGCTACGATTCCTTCTGTATCGGCGGGGGACGGCAGGTATTCGATGATGGCTTGCAGCAGCGGCTGAACAGCGATGTTGGCCATAGCTGAGCCGCAGAGTACGGGCACCACACTACGATCAGCGATCCTCGCTTTGAGACCACGCCGAATCTCTTTTTCAGTAAGCTCTTCCCCCTCCAGGTATTTCACGATCAACTCATCCTCGCTCTCGGCGGCGGCCTCGATCAGTTGCAGGCGATAGTCATCTATTTCATCCTGCAACGAGGCAGGAGTCTCCGCCTCCTCCGCCTTCAGTCCCCGATAAGCCTTCAACGCAATCAAGTCCACCACTCCCTCAAAATCCGCCTGGCTGCCGATGGGCAACTGGATGGGGATGAAAGTAGCTTCGAATCTCTCTTTCAGGGCTTCCAGGCAATTCTTGAAGTTGGCATGTTCTCGATCCATCTTGTTGACGAAAACCAGGCGGGGCAGGTTTTGCTCATCGGCGTAGTTCCACACCAGGTCCGTGCCAACCTCCACGCCCGAGGCGGCATCAAGGAGAATCACTGCACCATCAGCTACTCTGACGGCTCCTTTGACCTCGCCCACGAAGTCCAAGTAGCCAGGGGTATCAAGGGCGTTGATCTTGTGGCCGTTCCACTCGCAGGGTACGATGGAAGTGCTGAGCGAGATGTGACGTCGGATCTCTTCTTCATCGTAGTCCGAGACCGTCGTCCCCTCATCCACTTTACCCAGGCGGGTAAGGGCTCCGGTATCAAAAAGCATGGCCTCCGCCAGAGAGG
>Ga0209610_1001396_pt1 | contig 12472 bp, 13 predicted proteins | sample LakKivw275mmetaG_FD_184137 | JGI IMG/M metagenome (GOLD analysis project Ga0209610, IMG submission 184137) | Anoxic lake water microbial communities from Lake Kivu, Rwanda to study Microbial Dark Matter (Phase II) - Lake Kivu water 275m metaG... | ecosystem: Environmental > Aquatic > Freshwater...
CTATTCCCCTTCAAGTGAGACAGGTCTAACCGCAGTGGGCTGAAACCTGTGCGGGGCGGTGCCGGCTCCAATGGCGCCGGCCGCGTCGGCGCAAGCTGTCCCACAGGCCCTTCTGTTGGGGGTGTTGGCTCAACGGCGAAGGCTCCCCCTCCCGCGTTCAACACCAGCAACAACCAGCCGATCAAAATCGTCGCCCCTAGAACGAATATCGCCCTGAATCTCGCCTTGTTACTGTGCATTTTGCCTCCTATCTACCAGACCCTTAGGGTTTGCAAAACCCTAAGGGTCTCGAAGTCCTCCTTCTCGATTTTCATGTCGTAGAACAGGAGAAGATTGCGGCCTCCTTCCTTTTTAAAGAATCGTCTGATGTCCTTGTACTTCGCGTCCTTGAGGAAAGCCAACTGCTCATCGCTGCCGATTCCTTGGTAGTGACTGCCAATGTACTCGAAGCCGCACTTCTCGTAGCAACGGAGGGCTCGGTTGTTGGGAGCGGCCACATCAAGAAAGAGTGTTTCAAAGCCCAGCTCCCCAAAGTAATAGACCAAAAACGTGCGGATGGCATCGGTGCCGTAGCCTCGGCCCACGTAGTCGGACCCCAAGGTTATGCCCAGACGGGCTGACTTGCGCCCGATTATCTGTCGCAGGCTCAGCCGCCCGATCAGGCGCCCCGTGAGATCTTCGATGGCATACCACCTTCGGCTAGAATCGTCAGCTTGCGCTTGGAACCAGATATCATTATCGCTGCTGCGTGACGACCCATTCAACAGGGAGTCCAGCGGGTCGGTGTAAGGCCGCCAAGCCTGCATTCTCTCCACATCCTCCCTGACCATAGGGCGGATGATGACCTTTTCGCCTCTCAAACGCAAATCCCTCGTTGACTTGTTACTCATTGACTCGTTCCACCCGAAAGTCTATCTCCACCATGGCCTCACCCAGCAAGTGAAAGCCAATCCAGATCACACCTTTGCCGACCTCCTGCCAACCTCGCCGCCGCCCGTTGCACCTGACGGAGGCAACCTGGTACGGCTCAGGCACGAGGAAGAAGAGCCTGCCGTATTGCGTCCCTGCCTTCTCCATCTCCAGGGTGAGGCATTTTCCATCGAAGCGGAGCGCTTTCACTTCCACTGCCCCGCCCGTCAGGTGAAAGGTGGAGGCCAAAAGGTCAGGATGTTCCAAGGGCTCCTTTAGCAGGAGGAGCCTGGTAGCGTGGGGAAGAAGCCTCATTCTGAGGTGGCCTCGCACCAGGCCGAGGTACCTCTCGCTCCAGAAATCGAAGGCGTGATGCGAACCCTCGCCAGCGATCTCGCTCATGTCCAGGGTGATAGTCGTGATTTGCTCCCCCCAGTTGATGGCCGCCAGCATCAGCCAGCGGCCGAAGCTGGTTTCGATGGGCAGGGCGAGGAGACGGGGTATCTCGCTTTCAAACAGGTCCAGTGGCCTGGCAGCGATGCCGTAGGGCGGAAGCAGCCTGGCCAGATAGTTGAGGCGATGGTCAGCCAGGGTGGGCAGGTTGTCGCCAGAGATGACCATGCCGCCGGATAGGCCAACCATCGTGGCCAGGGTGCGCATCTCACTCAGGGTGAGAGCCGACTGGTCCTCCTTCTGGCGTACCAGGACGCAATCAGCGTCATTGATCCAGAGTCGCCCGTGGGTGAAATAACGAGTGATGCTGTTGCGGAGGGCGTTCTCCGCGGCGGGAAAGGTGAGGTCGGCCCAGAAGGGATGCCAGTTGATGGCCACGTCGGGGCCGATACGCATCCCGTCCACCAACCCCACACTGGGCCCCAGCGGGGCGCCGCAGCCCAAGAGAAAGGCATCCTCGCCAATGGCTTCCCTGATGATCTCCAGCCCCTTGCGCACCGCCTGGGCTCTGGTCACCCTGGGATCATGGCGGCAGCCTGTCACAGCTCCGGCGTAGAGGAAATCTACCTTGAACAATTCGTAGCCCCATTCCCGCAGGGTGTGAAAGGTCTCGCCCAGCCATGCCTGCACCTCTGGGTGGGAGAGGTCCAGGCCATAAGTGTCCACCCCCCAATGTTGCCAGGCCACGATCGGGTCTCCTTTCTCATCCCTGATCACCCACTCAGGGTGCTTGGTGTAGAGCTGCGACTCGGAACTGACAGCAAAGGGGGCCGCCCAGATGCCCGGCCTATGGCCTGCTCCCCGTATCTCCTCGGCCAGGCTCCTCATCCCCTGAGGGAACTTCTCCTGGTCTACGCTCAACCAATCGCCGATGGCGGTTTGATAGCCGTCGTCAATGAGGATGTATTCCAGAGGCAACTCCGTCTTGGCAGCGGCGGCGAGATTGTCCAGGACATCTCCAGCTTTGTTCTCCCCATAATAGTAGTACCAGCTACACCAACCGGTGGGGATAGACTTCGCGGTGCGGGCCTTCATGGTCTCCTTCACTGTTTCGGCGTAGCCTTCGAGCAAGGCCAGGGGCGAGTCTCCAGCCTCTATCATCAGCCGCTCCGACTTCAGGCTCTCGCCTGGGGCCAACATTATCCCGTCGGCGTGGCAGCAGGCAGTGAGGCGGCTGAAGTTGCCTTCCCTGTCGAGCCCCAGTCGGATCTCCGAAAGCTGATCGGCCGTGGTCACGAAACCCAAGAGCAAGTTGTTTTGCTGGACAGAGATAACCGTCACCCACTCGCTAGCCAACTGTCTACCCAGCAGCCCATGGGGAAGGTGCTGAGTCAGGTAGGTAGCTCCGTCCAGCTCCACGTAGGTGCCGTCGCCAACGCGGCGAGCGAAGGCAGGTGACCAGGACTGCCAGCCATATTGATAAAAGCGCCAAGTGCTGGTTGGCCGGTCTAGAGCAACATCTCCCCTCTCCGATACGGCGACGATGAGGACTGCCAGCTCATCAACCTGGAAGGGCGTAGAGCCAACGTTGCTTACCTCCAGCCACATCTCGATCTGCGGGCCAGCGTTCACGTGCCAGTCGAGTTTGACGTCGTCGTTGGCCCGGCTCAGGCTGATCCTGGCCTCGCCAACGGTGCAAGTCGAATCTGGCCCCAACAGGCTCAATCGCCTCTTCTCCCCTTTGAAGTGGTAGCCCACCTCTGCCGTTGCTCCCTGGAGTTGTGCCTGGCCTTGAAGCAGGATAGTCAGCGAGTTTCGGGCTCGGTCAAGGATCAACTGATCGAAGAGTTTCTCAGCGTTAGCCATAATGCTCCTCTAATGCTCTCCCGTCAAAGGCACGAAGCTGACGCCGCCCAGGTTCTTGGAGAGGACCTGGTCGCCCTGTTTCGTGATTAGCCAGAGGCTCTGGTAGCCGCCCGGCGGCCCCACGGGTATCACCAGCCGGCCGCCGTCTTTCAATTGCTGGACGAGGGGCTGGGGGATGTGATCGGGGGCGCAGGTGACGATGATGGCATCGTAAGGGGCGTACTCCTCCCAGCCGTAGTAGCCGTCGGCGTGTTTCACGTTGACTTTGGTGTAGCCCAGTCTCCTCAGCCTCTCCTCGGCGCTCTTCTCCAGCTCTTCGATGATCTCCATGGTATAAACTTCGTCGGTCAATTCAGCCAGTATCGCCGCCTGGTAAGCCGAGCCGGTGCCAATCTCCAGGACCTTATCGCCTTGTTTTATTTCCAGTAGCTCGGTCATCCAGGCCACGATGAAGGGCTGAGAGATGGTCTGGCCGTAGCCGATGGGGAGGGGATGGTCGGCATAAGCTTGTTCCAGATACTGCTCGACCACGAATTCGTGGCGGGGCACCTTCTCCATGGCTGCCAGAACTGCTTCGTCGGACACTCCCCTGGCGCGAATCTGGGTCTCAACCATCTGTTGCCTCTCTTCAGCACGGGGATATGGCGTCGCTGTTACCGCTGGCGTTGGCGTAGGCGTATGAGTGGCTGTGGCGGTAGGGGTTGGTGTCTTGGTCGGAGTGGATGTATTTGTAGATGTGGGTGTGGGTGTCTTGGTCGGTGTCTGGGTCGGAGTGGGTGTATTTGTCGGTGTGGGCGTTGGTGTCCTGGTCAGGGTAGGCGTAGATGTAGGGGTTAGGGTTTTGGTCGGTGTCGGGGTACTGGTTGGCGTAGGTGTGTTGGTCGGCGTGGGCGTCGCTACCCCAGGAATGAGGAGTTGCCAGCCAGGGTAGATCCAATGAGGATCCTCAATCAGAGCATAGCTGGTGTCTTCGTTGTGCTTAACATTGGTTGCCTCGACAATCCTTGGATACTGCCAACCACCACTTAGATACTGCGTCGCTATGTCCCATAGGGTGTCACCTTTTTTCACAGTGTAGGTCAAATCGCTCCCCTGCAGTTCGGGGGATGCTGCCCTGATCAAGGGTAAATCGTTAGCGAGGGCAAACGCCAGGATCAGCACCAAAGCCAGCACAAGCATGGTCTTTGTTTTAGTAACTATTTTCACTTCATCCTCCTTTCGCCATCGCTTTCGGTTCCCTCATCCCCTGGTAAGTATCTGGTTCGCTTTGTCCACCACATCTCGAACGGCAAAGGGCCTGACCAGCAGGTTTATGAAGCCCGCTTCCTCAAAGTCAAACTGGGCCAGGTCGAAGGGGCCGCTGCAAACCAGGATGGGCACGTCGCCAGCCAGGGCTCGCAAATCCGCCAGGATGGATGCCTTCAGACTTTGGCCCATTGTGTCCAAGATGATCAGACGGGACGCCACCAGCCCTCGGCCCAGCAGCGTTAGGGCCTCTTCGATGGTTCGCACGGCCATGACCTCGTAGCCCTCCTCCGAGAGTTGGGCCGTGATGAGAGCGCGCGCCTTCCATTCCCTGGCGATGAGGATTATCTGACCCACCTTCCACCCCAGTCGAGATGCTACCCCATTTTAACACGTTCTGCCCATAATTTCAAGCTGCCCTTGACGAAACACAGGGGCTGTGTTATACTGGGCTTGGTACGATACAACCAAACTCAAAAGAGAGTAAAGCCAATGTCAGAAACGCAAAAGATCCTGGTGACTGGGGCCTGCGGTCAGATCGGTTCCGAGTTGACCCTGGCCCTCCGCGAGAGGTACGGCAATGGGAACGTCGTGGCTACCGGGCACAGAACGAAACCCGGCGATAAGCTGTGCCAGTTAGGCCCCTTTGAGTTCATTGACGTTACCAGGAGGGAGACGGTCGAGGAGGTCGTGGAGAAGTATGACATAGACACGATCTATCACCTGGCGGCCATCCTCTCGGCCGTGGGAGAGGAAAAGCCCCACCTGGCATGGGACGTAAACATCAACGGCCTGTACAATGTTCTTGAGGTCGCGCGGGAACGTAAGATGACTCGAGTTTTCTGCCCCAGTTCCATCGCCGTCTTCGGTCCGGAGACGCCCCGCGAGAACACACCCCAGGAGACGATCTTACGCCCCACGACCATGTACGGCGTCACCAAGGTGGCGGGTGAGTTGCTGTGCGACTACTACTTCAAGAGATTCGGTTTGGACGTGCGCGGTGCTCGCTACCCTGGCATCATCAGCAGCGAGACCCTCCCCGGCGGCGGCACCACCGATTACGCCGTGGAGATCTTCTACGAGGCAATCAAGCACCAGCGGTACACTTGCTTCTTGAGAGAAGACACAGTGCTACCCATGATGTACATGCCCGACTGCATCAAGGCTACCATTGACCTGATGGAGGCCGATCTCTCCAGGCTCAAGCACCACGCCGATTTCAATCTGGCGGCCATGAGTTTTTGCCCCGCCGAGTTGGTGGCCGAGATCAAGAAACACATCCCAGAGTTCACCTGCGAATACAAGCCCGACTTCCGGCAAGCCATCGCCGATTCCTGGCCCAGGACCATTGACGACAGCGCCGCCCGTGAGGAGTGGGGCTGGGAGCCGAGCTACGACCTGGCGGCTATGACGGCGGATATGTTGGACAAGCTGGGGCAACGGATAAGAAGCGGATAATCGGATGGTTGCTCAATGTCAGTGGAAACAAGGCGTGCTTGGCGTGATTCATTGGGCGACATCAGCGACGTAGCCCACTGCTGCGTCGTCGTCGAGGAGTTGGTCGGGGTGGTGGGGGAGTTAGGGCGGCGGATGTACATGACTTGAGAGGCTAAGATGACCATTGAAGAATTAGAGACTCTCATTGCCCAAGGTGAGGGACAACAACTGGAGTTCAAGCGGTCGCTGGCCGAACTGGAGACCGCCGTGCGCACCCTGGCTGCCTTCGCCAACACCGAAGGGGGGACTGTGCTCTTCGGCGTGCGCCAGTCGGGTGAGATCGTAGGTGTGGAGGCCAGTCAGACCAGCAAGGAGCAACTGGTCAACAAGGTTACAGCCAGCACCGACCCGGTGCTTTATCCCTCGGTGGAGTTCGTGAAGGTCAACGGTAAGACGGTGATCGTGGTAACTGTGGCCGAGAGCGAGAACAAGCCTTACCTGGCCAGGGGCCGGGCCTACAAGCGCGTGGGGAGCACGACCGTGCAATTGCGCCGCGACGAGTACGAACGCCTGCTCCTGGGGCGCCGTGCCTCCGAATATGATCGTCAGCCGGTGGAAAGGGCGACCTGGCAGGACATAGACGAAGACAAGGTGCGCTGGTACCTGAGCCGGCGTGCCGAAAAGCGCGGGCTGGAAGTCCCCAGCACGCCGCTGCCAAACGTTCTGACCGGTCTGGGCGCGCTGGTGGAACGGGATGGGCAACTGGTGCTTACCCGGGCCGGTGTTCTCTTCTTTGGCCAGGATCCTCAGGCTTTCGTCCCTCACAGTGAGGTGCGGATCGCCCGCTTCCAGGGGACGACGATGGTGCACTTTGTGGACCGGGCCGATCTGCGGGGGACACTGCCGGAGGTGATTGACGAAGCCGAACGGTTCATCCGGCGCAACACTCGTCTGGCGGCCAAGGTGGTGGGGTTTCGCCGTCGCGAGGTGACCGAGTACCCTTACGAGGCGGTGCGGGAGGCAGTTTGCAACGCCGTCTGCCACCGGGACTACACCATGACCGGCTCCGTGGTGCGGGTGATGATCTTCGACGACCGGATAGAGGTAAACAGCCCCGGCGGGTTGCCGCCCGGCGTGACCCTCCAGAACATCGAGCGCAAGCACGTGCTGTGCAACACCCTGTTGGCCAACTTCCTGTACGACATCTTCTACATCGAGAAGTGAGGGGCGGGCATCACCAAAATGCGGCGGTTGATGCGGGAGCACGGGTTGAAGGAGCCACTCCTGGAAGACCTGGGCAGTTTCTTCGCTGTCACCTTTTATGGCCCGGGCGACCGCATCCTGGACCTGATCCCCGAGGAAGGCGTGACCGACCTGCGGGCTCTGGGCTTGAACGAGCGGCAGATTGAGGCGTTGGCGTTGATGGTGAACGAGAAACGTGTCCTGACGAACAGAGACTACCGCGAGTTGTTCAATGTTGGGAATCAGACCGCGGCCAGAGAGTTGACAAAGCTGGTCGAAAGAGGTCAGGCTCGGCAGGTTGGATCAGGACGGGCAACCAAGTATGAGGCTTCGTAATCACACGATTAGTGACAGAATCACACGATTGTTCACACGATTTGTCGCTGCATTGTGACATGATGAGATTGGCCAGCATCTGGTGAGATTAGTGGTGAGATCAGCATGACCATCTGATGTTGGCTGACTGCAACGTCCCGTCCCCTTCGCCCACGCTCAGGGAAGGCTTTGACCACATAGGCCACCTCATCGGCGTGGCCCACCACTGTGGCGTTGTCGAGGGATTGGTCGGGGCGGTGAGGGAGTTGGGGACATGTTAAGACCATTTGCCTGACCTTGCGGGAACATCCTGATGAATGTTACTGCGGACGAACTAAAGCAACTTGTAGTAAACAAACTCCAGCAGATGGGCTTTACCCTTGGGGAAGATGGGGTATTGTACCCGCCGGATGCCGACAAAGACGGCCTGCGGCAACTCCACGAACCTGCTCGCCAGATGGAGCTCGCCACCCGTCAGGATTGGTTACGCCGCTATCTGCCTGGTTATCTCCCGTTCTTTGCCAATGGTCTCGAGGTGATCCCAGAGCAAATCCAGCCGACCCTGGTGGAAGTGACGACCGAGAGCCAGCACAACCTATTCCGTATAGCCCGCCTACTCTGGTCCATCCCCTTCTCTAAAGGTTACGGCCGTCGTTTGCGCTTCTTGGTGATGGATGAGACCAACGGCAAACTCATCGGTCTGCTAGCCTTACAATCTCCGCCGCTCAGCTTCCCAGCCAGGGATCGACTCTTCCAGTACCCACCAGGCCGCAAGACCGAACTGGTCAACCAAACGATGGACATACAGACCTTAGGGGCTGTGCCACCATATGACCGGCTGTTGGGCGGCAAACTGGTGGCCTTGGCCGCCGTTTCCAATGAGGTGCGCGCCGCCTACCAACGCAAATACAGCGGGCGCAAGACAGAGATGGAAGGACGAATTCTACCAGCGCATCTTGTGGCTCTGACGACCACCAGTGCCTTTGGACGGAGCAGCCTTTATAACCGTTTGCGCTATAACGGTGCTGTTATCGCCGAATCCCTGGGCTACACTGACGGTTATGGCAGTTTCCACCTGATGGAACTCTATCCGCTGTTTCGGGAGTTTCTGGAAAGCCAGGGTATCTCCACCCGAGGCGGTTTTGGCACCGGCCCCCGCCGCAAATGGCAGACGATGGTGCGGGCCCTGGAGCGGCTGGGCTTCTCCCGCGACCTGCTGCGTCACGGAGTGAAGCGAGAAGCCTTTCTCTTCCCGCTGGTGGACAACCTGAAAGACTACATGGAGGGCTGGGCCGCCGTGCCTGCCTACCGCGACCTGCCTTTCGCTGACCTAGCCACCTACTGGCGCGAGCGCTGGTTACTGCCCCGGGCGGAGCGGGTGGATGGATGGCAGAGGTGGCAAAGCAAGGAGATTGTGTTGCTCTTAACCGCAGCCAAGGAACAGGAGGAGACAAGGGGGATAGAATAACAATGCCCACTGCACCTTTTGACCGTCCCTTCGCTGAACTTCCCGCCGCGTTGGTGGACGAGGTGCTCCAGCGCACTGAGGGGCTGAGCCAGAAATTGCTGACCGATTTTGAGCAGGTGCGCACCCGCCGTCAAGAGTGGCGCGGCCAATTGGCCACGGCAAGCCTGCTACGCCGTGATTCAGATCTGGCCTACGTACCCATCCCCACCACTTGCGGTGTGGACGGCTCCTACGCCATCGAGCGGCTGTTGGCCAGCGACTTGGTGGTTGCCGCCGCCGTGGCCGTGGAAGGATTGACGCCACCCTCCGAAACGCGCTACTGGCCTGAGCCCCGCCACCTGGTCCTGGTAGAAACGGAAGCTCACGAAGCCGAAACCGGCACCCTCCTGCGGGCCTTGATGATGGGCATGGAACTAGAACTGGCCGCCAACGCTCCCCACGAGGTGGTCTTCTTGGACGGCTCCCTGACTACGCCGTTCATCTACTTCAATCAGGCATTAAACAAAGCTAGAGAAGCCCTGCACTTACAAGTGACCGAACGGCTGCTTCAGCAAATCAAAGGGCACCTGGAGGCATATCACGTCATTCTCTCCTCCACTCGCACTGACCGCTGCTGGCTCGCTGTCCCCAAGTACACCACTAGGCGCGAGATCGGCCAGGCGCTGGGCTGGCCGAAGACGCACGACGACCGGGGTCTTTTGAGTCTCATGCTGGAGCCCGGCGAGTTCACCCAACCCAGAACTTTGCAGCAACCGCCTGAGCCCTGGCATCTCAACCTGAGCTCTCTCCCGCCCGAAGCTAGAGAGGCCACTAACCGCCTCAGCCAGCACATCATTGCCCTGCTGGGCGAGATTCGGGTGATCTATTATCGGTCCTACCCCTGGCTCCCAGCTTTACGTCTGGAGATGAGTCGGGCCGTGGCCGACAATCCGGCGCGCCTGGCCACGGTGCTGCACGGCGTCCGCCACCAGTGCGGTGCGCCCGCAGTAATGGAGCCCTACCCTCTCTACATGGCCGACCGTATGGTCAAGCACCTGCCCAGGGCCATCCCCACCTTCCGCCAGGTCACCAGCCAACGTATAGCCGAGACCTATCAGGGTGACATTGGCGAAGTTTTTCTGGGCCTGCATGGCTACCGTACTGAATCAGGAGTATGACAATGGAAAATGAACACAAAAAGCTAGAACAACTGGTAGATGCCGCCGAACGCATCGGCGTGGTAGGATCGCCCTCCTCCACCAGCGAGATGGCTCTGGACATCCTGGCTGGCGCTGTCAGCAAGAAACTGGTGGGTGAACTAGCCCTGTTCCGTTATTTACAGGAAGGGCTCTCGAATTATGCTCTGGGCCAGATCACCGAGGTAACGCTCCGTAACGTCTGGCACGAGGACCCCACCATGCGCAGCCTCATTCGTCAGCGCGGGCGGGTGGACGCCGTCAGTGAGCGCCAGGACACCCACCTGGGGGAGATGACCATCAGCGCCGTTTTCTCGGCCGAGGCCGATGGCTATCGCCCCAGCATCCTGGGCACGGTACCAGCTACTGGCACGCCGATTCACCTGGCCAACGACGCCGTGTTGGACGAACTCCTATCTCCTTATCGGAATCAACTTTTCTACCTGGGTCGTGTCTATGGCTCCAAGCCCTTATTGCCCCTGTGGTTCAAACATTTCGACACCGGCCCGCAGGGCGCTGGCGAAGCCTATCACCTGGGCATCTTCGGCAAGACCGGCTCCGGCAAATCGGTGCTGGCAAAGATGATCTTGTTGGCCTACGCCCGCTATCCCAAGATGGCCATCCTGGTCATTGATCCCCAGGGCGAGTTCGCTAAAGAAGTCAGGGGCGAACTGGTGCCCGGCGAATTTCGCCTGCCGATGAAAAACGTCTTGGGCCGACTGGGAAAGCCGACGCAGGTGTATAGCGTGAGGGATCTGGTGCTGGATCGGTGGGAGTTGTTTAAGCAGATTCTTGCAGAGTCACGGTTCTTCAGAGATTTGCAAGTCATGACGCAAGATAACAACGGCTTGCGATCAGTTCGTGGAAGCGATAAGAAAGGCCAACATAACGCTATCAAGCTTGCACCAGAGAACAACCTTTGATCGAGTTTGGAACCTTCTGAAGCAAGAAAAACTACAGAACAGGATCTATGCAAGAGAAGGCGCGGCGGCAGAGCGATTTGCAGACGCTATCAAGGAAGCGAACCCTAATGAAATGTTCAACGAGGTGTGGTTGCCCGTCACGCAACTTTTCCGCGAGGATCGGCCAGGAGCGCAGAAGGTAGAGCGATTCTTGTACGATCTGTTTGATCCGGCTCGGGAACGGCGGGCGCTGGTGGTGGTGGATTTGTCAGTAGAACAGGCTGCCCAGGCGGCCGGCAATCTGAATGCGCTCCCTCTCTTTGGTGGCGAGCAGCCACAGGCTCAAGGAACTGCGTTGTTCTGGAACGAAACTATTCAGGCTCTGGTGATCAAACGGCTGCTGGAGGGTATCCGCATGGCGGCCGAGGGGGCCTACAAACAAAACCGCAGCCTGAACACCCTGGTCCTGATGGACGAGGCGCACCGCTTGGCCCCGCGTGAGGACCCGGAAAGCGAGGAGAGGAAGGCCGTGCGTGGCATCCTGATAGATGCTGCCCGCACCACGCGTAAGTACGGTGTTGGCTGGATGTTCATTAGCCAGACTCTCTCCAGCCTGCACCGCGAAATCCTAGAGCAACTGCGCATTTTCTTCTTCGGCTTTGGCCTGGGGATGGGAGCCGAGTTCAAAGCCCTGAGCGAACTGGTAGGCGGTCGGAGCAAGGCTCTGGCTCTGTACCAACTTTTCCGGGATCCGCACTCGTCGTTTGACATTGCATCTAGAGAGTATTCCTTCATGACCATCGGTCCGGTGTCACCGCTCTCGTTTGCTGGCACACCGCTTTTCTTCAACGCCTTCAATACGGTGAAAGAATTTCTGGAAACGAATAGGCTAAGCAAGTAGTAACTAGTCATAGTACGAAAAGTTGGCACGCTGCTGACAAACTGCGGTGACGGCTCAGATGGCCCAACAACCAAGCGTCATCGCCTGAGGCATGGAGGTATATTATGTCTTGGCTCCTTGATTTGGGAACGATCAATAACCGAAGAATCCCTCTCTCTGACATCTGGCAAGCAGCACAACACGGATTCTGGGCACGGATACACGGAGCAGGTGAGGTGGCAATGTCCGTGTATCCGTGGACTTCCGTGTCGTGCTGGTGGGGCGAGCAGCACGACACGGATTCTGGGCACGGATACACGGAGCAGGTGAGGTGGCAATGTCCGTGTATCCGTGGACTTCCGTGTCGTGCTGGTGGGGCGAGCAGCACGACACGGATTCTGGGCACGGATACACGGAACAGGTGGGGTGGTAATGTCCGTGTATCCGTGAACTTCCGTGTCGTGCTGGTGGGGCGAGCAGCACGACACGGATTCTGGGCACGGATACACGGAGCAGGTGAGGTGGTAATGTCCGTGTATCCGTGAACTTCCGTGTCGTGCTGGTGGGGCGAGTAGCACGACACGGATTCTGGGCACGGATACACGGAACAGGTGGGGCGGTAATGTCCGTGTATCCGTGA
>Ga0209610_1001398_pt1 | contig 12465 bp, 9 predicted proteins | sample LakKivw275mmetaG_FD_184137 | JGI IMG/M metagenome (GOLD analysis project Ga0209610, IMG submission 184137) | Anoxic lake water microbial communities from Lake Kivu, Rwanda to study Microbial Dark Matter (Phase II) - Lake Kivu water 275m metaG... | ecosystem: Environmental > Aquatic > Freshwater >...
GTTGTGTTGCGGTCTACCACGACGTGAACCGCCTGATGCATGAGCGTTTAACATAAACTCTAAACTCTGAGCCAGGAATTTAACATACAAGTTGTGGGTTGTGAGTTGTGAGAATAACTAATAAGACCAGATGGACCAGATAGACTAGACGGACCAGACAGACCAGAAGATTCAAAACTCAAAATTGGCTCAGGCCTTTTGCTCGATGCCTAATGCCTGATGCCTTGTGCCATTTTTGAATTCAAAACTCAAAATTCAAAATTCATAACTCGGGAGTTATTAATGTCTAAAGATCTGCTTTTTGAAATCGGGACGGAGGAGATCCCCGCCGAGTTTCTGCCCGGGACCCTCAAGGACATGGAGGAGATCATCCGGAAGGAATTCGCCAATCTCCGGATCGGGCACGGAGAGATAAAAACCCTGGCCACACCGAGAAGGCTTGTCCTTTTTGTTTACAAGGTGGCCGCCCGACAGGAAGACCAGGTCATTGAAAAGCTCGGGCCGGCAAAAAAGGTGTCCTTCGACGACAAGGGGAACCCCACCCCCGCTGCCCTGGGGTTTGCCAGAGGACAGGGCCTGGACATCTCGGAGCTCAAGACCGTCACCACCGACAAGGGTGAATACATTTTGGCCCGCAAAAAAACGAAGGGTGGAGAGACGAAGGACCTTCTGCCGGTCATCCTCACCCGGTTCATCACCTCCATCCCCTTCCCCAAATCCATGCGCTGGATGAACCTCGACATCCGCTTCGTCAGACCCATCCACTGGATTTTGGCCCTCTTCGGCGGCGAGATCGTTCCTTTCAAGGTTGAAAACATTTCAAGCGGCGATCGCAGCCGCGGCCACCGTTTCATGCACCCCCGCCCCTTCAAGGTGAGAAGCATCAAGGACTACCTGGCGAAGACCCGGAAGGCCTTTGTCATCGTCGATCCCGAGGAACGAAAAAAGATCATCCTCGAACAGGCCGATCAGGCGGCAGCCGGTGCGGGTGGAAAGATCCTCCGCGACGAAGAGCTCATCGAGGAGGTGACCTTCCTTGTTGAATACCCCTCGGCTGTCGTGGGCAATTTCGAGAAAGACTATCTCAAGCTCCCGAAGGACGTCCTCACGGCGACCATGATGGATCACCAGCGCTACTTCCCCGTCATCGACGTAGCCGGAAAGCTCCTCCCCCACTTCATCACGATCAACAACACCCTTGCCCGCGATCCTTCAGTGGTGGCCCGGGGGAATGAAAAGGTCATCCGGGCGAGACTCGCCGACGCCAAGTTCTTCTTCGAGGCCGACCAGAAAGTCCCGCTCGATCAGCACTTCGAAAAACTCAGGAAGGTTGTTTTTCACTCCATGCTGGGGACCTCCTATGACAAGGTCATGCGGTTCAGGGAACTCGCGGCTTACATCACCAAGCGGGTTAACCCGGGTCTGAAGGACACGGTGGACCGGACGGCCTGTCTTGCCAAGGCGGACATCGAGACGCAGATGATCTACGAATTTCCGGAGCTTCAGGGCATCATGGGGCGGGAATACGCCCTCATCCAGGGAGAGAGCCCCGTCGTGGCAAAGGCCATTTACGAGCACTATCTTCCAACCCAGGCGGGAGGGGATTTGCCGGAGACGGATGAAGGCGCCATCGTGAGCATCGCCGACAAACTCGACACCATTGTGGGGTTCTTCGGCGTGAACCAGATTCCCACAGGGACGGCCGATCCATACGGTCTCCGGCGCCAGGCCCTCGGCATCCTGAATATCATCCTGCACAGGAATTACCGTCTGGATCTCACTGACCTCATCGAACGGAGTATGGCCATCCTGGAGACCAGGCTCAAGCGGCCACCTGCGGAGACAAAAAAGGACGTTCTCGACTTCTTCCGGGGCCGGCTGGAAAACCAGCTCATCTCACAGGGACATCCCTATGACGTGGTGGATGCCGTCCTGACAGTGGGTGTTTCCGAAATCGGGAAGGCCATGTTAAAGATCGGGGCCCTCGAGGACATTAAGGGTCATCCCGATTTCGAGCCCCTTGCCATCGCTTTCAAGCGGGTGGTGAACATTCTCAAGGGTTTCAAGGGCGGCTCCGTCGACCCCACCCTCTTCGAGACCGACGTCGAGCGGGATTTATATGAAGCCTGGATGGAACTGGAGGCGAAGGTAGAGGACTTCCTGGAGAGAGGCGAATACCGCGAGGCCATGGCGCATCTGGTGAAATTCCGGAAACCGGTGGACAGCTTCTTCGAGGGTGTGCTCGTCATGGCAAAGGACGAGAAGATCCGTATCAACCGGCTGTCACTCCTCGAGGCAATAGCGAGACTCTTTTACCGCGTCGCCGACTTCTCGAAGATCGTGACGGGAAAATAGCGAATTGGGTAAAGGGTATCGGGTTCAGGGTAAAGGGTAAAGGGTCTGTCTAAGTCTCTCTAAGTCCATCTAAGTCTATCTAGGTCTTTATAAATTTATTTGAATCTTGCTCACCACTCACCACTCCTCACTCTTCACTGTCTTTGTTGCCCACAACTCTCAACTCACAACAGCGGCCCAGAATCAGGGCCGCTATTTGTGCGAGGTGCTTGCGCTGTGCGGTCTGGGTGACCCTTTTGCGAAGGCTTCTCCTTCGGGTCTCGAATCCCTCGCTTCGATCTTTTTCTTTTCGCCTGTCGGAACTTCGGTTACTGCATGACCATTTTCGCGCTTCCTTCCCGAGTACTCGGCAATGGACACGATGACCGTGATCAGGAAAGCCTGGAAGACGAGGAGAATCCCGTCGATGGGCCGGGCGTTGCGAAGGGCGACAGCACTGAGCCCCAGGGTGGCGCAGAGAAAATAGATGAAGAGGACTGCTTTCCTGCGATCCCCGAGCAACTCATACAGGCGGTGGTGCATGTGATCCTTTCCCACGTAATCCACCCATTCCTTAAAGGTATTCACCTTCCCCGTCAGAATCCGCTCCACGGTGATGTAGGCCATGTCGAAGATGAGGACCCAGAAGATGAGGACCGGCGCCGAGAAGGACACAATCTCGCTCTGCGCGGCCCATTCCCCTTTCACGGCAAGCGCCGCCAGGATGAATCCCAGAAAGGTACTCCCGGTATCGCCCAGGAATATGGAGGCCTGGCGCTTCCGGGTGAAGTTGTAGGGGAGGAACCCCAGGCAGCTCCCGAGGAGGGCTATGGCGATCCACCCCATCACGATCTGCCCGGTCTGGTAAGCCACGATGCCCAGAAACAGAGATATGATGGCGGCTACCCCTGCGGCCAGCCCGTCCATACCGTCGATGAAATTCATGGCGTTTGTGATCCCAACGATCCACAGGATGGTGAAGACAATGTTCATGACCTTTCCCCAGACTTCGCGGATCGGGAACAGGTCGAGTACGATGCCCTGGTGGATCATCAAAAGGACAACCATAACCTGGACGAGCAGCTTGAAGCGGGCAGGGATCTCCCGCCAGTCATCCACGATGCTCACCGCGGCAACGGCAAGGCCCCCGGCCAGCAGGACCACCATGTCCCTGTCGGGGATCATGTTCGCGAAAAGGGCGGCGTTGAATGCGATGATAATGGGCACCCCCCCGAGAAGGGGTGTTTTCTTCTCGTGGATCTTTCTTCCACCCGGCATGTCCACCAGGTCCAACCGGAGGGCGATCCGTTTGACCACCGGCGTGAGGGCGCCAGCCAGAGAAAAGGAAAAAAGGAAGATGTAGAGCCATCGGAGCCCCAGGTCGAAGAAGTAGATCCGGGCAAAGGGCATCAGGAGAGCGCAGCAGGCCGCCGCCGAGACCATCCAGAAGATCCTGGCCGGGAAAACATCCCTGTATTCCGCTGCCGCCATGCTCAATGCCCTCCTCGCGTCAGGAGCGCCTGCAGGTGTTCCGTTATGTGTTTTCTCTGACCGTTCATCATCGACGGATAAATGGGTATGGAGGAACTTCTTCTCCAGACATCCTCCGCCACAGGATAACCGGAAAGATTCAAGTAACGGTGAAGAGGTTTGAAAACGGGGCGGCGGCAGTCAATCCCTTTCCTTCTCATGTCATGAATGAAAGATGCCGAATCCCCCTCGTGGAGAATCACGTATCGGTAATAAACATGCTCACGCCCCGGCGGTGAAACCGGCGGGAGTGCGCTCCCGCCGTCGAGACACCGGTTGAAGCACTCGGCGATTTCCTTCCTACGCCAGATGAAAAGAGGGAGTTTTTTCAGCTGGCTGACCCCGAGGGCGGCCTGCATGTCCGTCATCTTGTAATTGAAGCGAAGCTGAAGGTCCTCCCTTTCATCGTAATCCCGAAGATCCCGGATCCTCTCCAGGATTCCTTCATCATCGGAAAGGACCATACCCCCCTCTCCCGTGGCGAGCATCTTGGTCGCGTAAAAGGAAAAGATGGAAATCTTGCCCAGGGATCCAGTTTTCGCACTTCCATATTTCGAGCCGATTGCCTGCGCGCAGTCCTCGATCACGGGGATACCGAGGGAGAGAATTTCTTCCATGTCCGCGGGCAGTCCGAACATGTGGGGTACGATGATGGCCCTGGTTTTTTTTGTAATCCGTTTCTTCAGGCTCCCGGCATCGATGTTAAAAGTCCTCGAATCGATGTCCGCGAGCACCGGTGTCGCCCTTACGTATGATACGGCCTGGAGAAGCGCGCCGCACACGAAGGTAGGGAATATGACCTCGTCCCCCGGGCCGACTTCGAGACCGAGAAGCGCGAGATGCAGCGCTGCCGTCCCCGAACTCACGGCGACACCGCTTTTTGTCCCGATGTAAGCAGCGAGGTCCTTTTCAAAACAGGCGACTTTCTCGCCCTGGACCAGGTGGCCCGATTCGAGGACACTCAGAACGGCCTTTCTGTCGCTGTCATCCAATGTCGGTCGGGAATGGGAAATCATGGACCTGCCTACATGTTGATGAAGACGCGGAGGGGGATGTACCCCTCGGCGTATTGAACACGTCCCTGGATGCCGCGAAAGATCGCTGTGGACCTCACGACATCGACAACGGAGAGCCCTTCAATATTTGTTTTCATGACCTGCGAGTTGTGAGTGAGGAGGATGGCGATCTTTTCCTCGATTGTCTTGTGGATGTCGACAAACAAAAGGGGCGAAAAATTGACCGTCGTCGGCCCCTCGTAGAAGAGAACGTTCCGGACGTAACGCGTGGCGGAGACAGTAGCTTTGGCGAGCGATCGATGATCCTGGTGAGTGTCATTGCCGTAGTTGACGAAGATGAAATCCGGCGTGATCTTCTTGATCAGGTTTTCGATGACGTGGACCATCCGGTTCATGTTCGGCGTCAATTCCGTGTCCCGGTAGCCTCCCCAGATGAGATCCTGCGCGCCCATGCGCCCCGCGGCCTGAACCTGCTCCTCTTTGCGCACACCCCCTTCGCCACCCCTTTCACCGTTCGTCATGACGAGGAGATAGAGATCATGGCCGTCTTTTGTGTACTTGATCAAATTGCCGGCGCAGCCGACTTCGATATCATCCGGATGGGCCCCGATGGCGAGTATCTTCATTTTCACGTTCTGCCGTTCCCCCTCAGGATGTTGAGACTCTTTTCCCCGTGGTTATAGAGAAGGTCGATGGCGGACATGTAAGGCTCAAACTGCCCGTAGAGCTGGCCGTAAGTTGGGTGATGATACTCCTGGAATATGACCTGGATGCCGCTTTTCTCGTACTTCGCAAGGTCCATGTAATCCTTCCCCCCGCTTCCCGCGAGGTAGGTGTCACCCCCCAGGTGCTTTGTGAGGGCGATAAGCCGCTCGTCGGGATCTTCGGGAAATATCCCCATCTCGGAGGCCACATGGACGGGCGTTTCGATGCCCAGAAGGCCGATGATCTTTTTCACCACATGTATGTTAAGCTCAGAAATGAGCGCCCACTGCCGTGAGAACGTTTCCTCGAAGAACACCTCCAGCCTCTGCCAGAAGGGCGACTTCCGGTAGTTGGAAACGAGGGCCTGCCTTTGCTTGTGCTGCCAGCGATCGGTGTTATTCACCCCCACCTCGTTGATGAGTTGAGGAAATTTGTAAAGGACCGGGACGGTGAGCCACATCCAGCCCTGGGCCGTCTTGATCTTGTTGCGGTTCTGCCACTCGTTTTTCTTGAACTGGACATTGTCCAGAAGGACGAAGGCATCGGCCTTGTCGATCTTGTCGAAATAGCCCAGCCAGGGCAGATACTGCGGTTGATGTACGGAGATGATCATATCTTTTTCGCGTATTCTCCTGTCTTCTTCCTTTCATGCTTCGCTTTCTTTATCTTCTTCTGCACCTGCGGTACAGGAGGCTCATCGGAGGCCTCACACTTCACGAAGATCGGGTTGGAGACGAGAATGCCGCACCCCTGCATGTCCACCCGGTAAAAGTGCTTTTCGCCGATTGCCGCGGATTCGTCTTCGTAGTCCACCGTCACGGGCAGTTTGGCATCGAAGGTTTCGATCAGTTGACCCGACCGGATGAGGCGCACCCGCACGGGTTGATCCGACGCCTCCGACACGGAGAGCGCAACCTTGATCCTCGGCCGTCCCTTGATGACAACGTCATCCCCTGAGAGGGCTTTTTTCTCCCCCGCCGGATCCGACACGGAGAATTCCTCCAGGCGGACAGATCGGGGGTAAGCCCCCCGGTAGGCGTACATCTTTCCAGCCTTTATGGCCTCCAGGACAGCTACCTTGGTTTTTTCCTTCACGAGAAAGACGGTCTGGAAATTTCCCAGCTTTTCGCCGGCATCCCCTTCCTTGTGGTAATCGGCTGTCGCGATGCCCCAGGCCGGCCGATCCCTGTATCCCCGGCAGTACTCGGTGAGGACTTTGTCCCAGAGGTTTCCGGGCTCCGTGATCGTGATCGTGTCCCCGTAGAGCGCTGCAAACCCCGTGTAACCCTTTGAATCAAGCAGGACCCAGGGATAGGGTTCCGTCTTGACCTTGACAGGCCCGAGTTCCCGGACACCTGATTTCGTCTCGGGATAGTTCCAGAAAGTGATCCCTCCCCTCGAACTCACATCGTCGATGAAGTATTGATAAGGGGCAATACCCTGATCGCCATGATAGGGATCGTAGGGGGAGCTTCGGAAGGGGTTGCTGTTCCACGCAAAGACAAGGCTTAAGAGCGCCAGGGCGACACCGGCAATCCTGTAGAAGCCCCGCCAGATGATGAGTGCGATTCCGGTCATAAAGGCGAAGCCGAAGAGGACAAGCTCCGTGAAGGCCATGGAGAGGTGTCGCTGGGTAAAGCCGTTGTGCAGGACGGGAAGGCCTTCGTAGTCCTGGGGGTTTTCCATCCCAACGGTGAGGATACGTCGTTCGTGATTGTTGGCTGTCAGGCCACCGTTGAAAGCACTTCCCGTCCAGTAGTAGAACGGTGACGACTCCGACCCGGGGATAATGATCATTCCCGGGTTGCTCTTCTCGGCTTCCTGTATCGCATGGAGGTACTGATCCGCCCCGGAGGCATTGATGGAATTACGCTCCTCGCGCTTCTTGAGCACGTTCCGCAGCGGGGGAAGGCCGTATTCCATGGCCATCACGTCGTGGTCGTTGACAACGACAACCTCGAATCCCCTCTCCCTGGCCATCTTGGCCAGCGTGTCCACATCGTAGGCACCGTCACTGAAGGTGCTCCTGAGGTCCATCAACCCGGCCACCTGCTGATATTCCGCCCGCGCCGTGCCGGTGACAAGAAAAAAGACGAGAACGATTCCAGGTAAACATCTGAACGCCAAATTTCTCATGTGCTGGATAGAGGTCATGCCCTGCCCTTCAAGAAGTTGAGTTTCATAGATTTAATAATGATTTAAGTAACTTATAAAGGCTCATCCCTGGCCGGACATCGCAGACGAACATTAGCCCTGCGGCATCTACGACATCACAGGATTATTGAGCAAAAAGCATACCAGCTATGTCGTCACATTCTTAATGATTTCGAGGAAATAAACTGATGGGGTTAAGTTTCGACGGGATGTGAATCTGATAGGCAAGAGAGTACTGCTCAGCGGCCTGCCCGATTTTCAATGACAGCCTTTACCTCGCCGTGGACCGAAGGGATCGACAAACAGGGCTTCTCAGTGAGCAATGCCAGGTATAGTTGGTCGATTTCCTCGACCATGGAATCCGCACTGTACCCCCCGGCCATACGTTTACCGGCCATGCCGAAGGCCTGCCTGATCTGCGGGTTCTCCAGAAGATATTTAATCCTTTTTGCGAGCAGCTCCGGCTGTGCCGGCGGGACGAGAAAGCCATTTTCCCCATTCACAACGAGATCTCGGATTCCGCTGACATTGCTCGCCACGACCGGCTTTCCCATGGCCATGGCTTCCACAAGAGCCTTCCCCATGCCTTCGTTGAGCGACGGAAAGGCAAAGACATCGTACGTTGACATTATGGATGCGACGTCAGGCCGCCAGCCGAGCAACATGACCTGCTCTCGGATGCCGAGCTGTGAGGCTCTTTCCTCCATCTGCTTCTGTAGTTCTCCCTCGCCGAGAAAAACAAAGATTGTTTCGGGTTTTTCCTTGATGACCTCTCCGGCAGCCTCGAGCAGGAAATTCGATCCCTTGATGGGTATCAACCGGCCCACCGTCCCCACAACGAGAGCGTCATGCGGAATCCCGAGGCTTTCCCTGACCGATGGGGGATCGATTTCCGATTCGGAAAATTTCTTCAGTTCAACGCCGCTATGGATTATGCGGAAATGATCCTCACGACCGATTCGGACGCCGATGTGATCTTTTTTCTCCTGATTTGTCAGAGTGACGATCTGGTCTGTCAGGCAGGCAAACACCCTCTCCAGCAGGATGAAAAGAGAAGTCTTCCAGGAAGCAAAGTAACCCCAGAAAACGTGTCCGTGCGGGGTGTGTATGATCACCGGCACACGGCAGAGAAAGGCCGCGAGCCGCCCCAGAAGTCCTGCCTTCGAGGTGTGCGTGTGCACGATCGTCGGACGCTCCTGACGGATGATTTTTACGAGGGAGACAAATGCCCTGATATCACAAAGGGGATCTACCCGCCTCACCAGGTCGGGGACGGTAATGACTTTCACACCGCACCGTGACGCTTCAGCCAGGCGATCCTCTACAACCTTTTGCTCCGCACCGTTCATATTCGATTCGAAGGAAAGTCCTCGAATCAGGGTCACATCATAGCGGCCCTTATCAAGCCCACGAACGGTCAGAAAGGTGTTCTCAGCGGAACCTCCCTGGTCAAAACGGGTGATAATATGGACTACTTTGATCTTGTGCATCAATATAACCCACGAGTTATTAGACTCTGCCGCCTTCGAAGTAATTCGAGTACCAGGCCTGAAAAACGATCAGGTTCCAGATCTGCCAGGATGTGTCAGAACGATTTGAAAAATGATCGCTCAGGATCTTTTTGATCACCGGGTATCTGAATATACCCTGGCGTTCAATCCTATCCTTGGAGAGATAATCGTCTACAAGATATTTCAAATCTTTCCTGAGCCATTGGCTCACGGGCATCTCGAATCCCCACTTGGACCTCCTGTGCAAACTGGCAGGGAGGATATCCTTAAAGGTTTCCATAAGGACATACTTGCCGCGGCCTTGCTTAATTTTGAAATCTCCAGGGATTCCAAAAGCCACTTCGCACACCCGGTGATCAAGGAAGGGAACACGGACTTCCAGGGAGTTCAGCATGCTCATAGCATCCACCTTCTGGAGCATGTCACCCGGGAGGGATTCCATCACGTCGGCATAGAGCATCCGGTTGATGACATCATAATTTTTTTCACATAATCTATGTGCCAATCTTTTTTTACCGAAGTCGAGATCAATACCGTTCGAGATGGACAGGATGTTTTCGCGGATTTCTCTGGAAAATATTTCATTCCAGGCAAAAAACCGATCTTCAAATGACCCTCTGGCGCCCCTAATAAATTTTTTCATGCGTCTCACATACTCGAGGGCCTTGTACTCCCGGGAATCAGGCAGGATTGAGATAAGACCGTTCATCACGCTTCGTAAAGGTCCCGGCAACATAAGATATCGGGAATACAACTGCTCACCTGTGTATATTCTGTAGCCGGCGAAGAGCTCATCCCCGCCGTCACCGGAGAGTGCCACCTTTACGTCTTTGGCCGTCTCACGGGATACCGCATAGGTAGGAACAGCCGACGAGTCTGCAAAGGGTTCGTCCAAGGCTGCAAGGACCAGAGGGACTGCCTCAATAATGTCTCGGGCCGCGAGTTTGATTTCATGGTGTTCCGTCGCATTGAATTTCGCCACATCCCGGGCGAAAGCGGTCTCGTCGTACATTGGAATGTCGGTATAACCGATCGAGTATGTTTTTATGGGGCGTCTCGAGTTACGGGCCATGAGACCAACGATAATGCTCGAATCGATCCCGCCCGAGAGAAAAGCAGCCACGGGCACATCGGCGATCATGTAACCCCGCACAGCCTCCTCCAGGGCTTGATATATGGCTCTCTTGTGTGTCTCTAAACCATTCCCGTATTGCTCGGGCTCACCAGCGATGTCAGGAAGTTCCCAGTAGGCTTGCTCGAGAACCTGTTCTTCCCCTACAAGCAGGTAGTGGCCGGGCTTGACCTTTCGTATATTTTCAAGGATCGAGAATGGAGCGGCAATGTAGTTGAAGGTCAGGTAGAGATCAAGTGCCTGCCAGTCGATTTGTTTCCTGACATCAGGGTCCTGCAAAATCGACTTTATCTCGGAGGCAAAGATGAAATTCGTACCGTCCTGATAATACACAAGGGGCTTGATGCCGATCCGGTCCCGGCAGAGTATAAATATTCCTGCCGTCTCATCCCATAGAGCAAAGGCAAACATCCCGGAGAGTTTACCGAAACTTCGTGTTCCCTCTTCTTCATATAGATGCAGGATCACTTCTCCGTCCATCTTGGAGGAGAATCGGTGACCTTTTCTTTCAAGGTCCTGCCTCAGGGATTGAAAATTATAGATTTCCCCGTTGAAAACCAACCAGATGGTTTTATCCTCATTGGCCATAGGCTGGCGCCCAGATTCCGAAAGATCGATGATACTCAACCGTCGGTGTCCGAGTCCGACATTTATTCTTCCGTTCCGACGGCAATAAATACCCGCATTGTCGGGCCCCCGATGGGATAGCGCAGAGGTCATCCTCCGAAGCAAATCCTCATCGATTCCTTGCCCACCACGGGTGATCTTTCCGCAAATCCCACACATTAATAATTCTCCAAAAAACTATGAAAAACGGGCTGCCTTCACCGCACCATCTTGGCATTTTTGATCTTTGAGAAGCTCAATACACTTACTGTAGACTTCATCGGGCATCAGGCTTTCAAGACATAGCACATGATCGCAGGTCTCCTTGAGACACGGGCGACAGTGAATATCTTTAGATACAACCCTAAAAAGATCGTGGGAGGCATAAGGACCCGTCATCGCGGGATCAGAAGGACCGAAGATTGCCACGGTCGGTATCTTGAGGGCTATGGCGATATGCATGGGGCCACTGTCATTTGCCACGAGAAGATCAAATTGATTCATGATGTAAGTCAGCTCGTCCAAGCTGAGTTGGCCCGCGAGGTTAATTGGTATGTTTCTCATCTGACTTTCGATGTAGGCTGCTATGTCAGTCTCGACGGGACTGCCCAATAGGATGATTTGTGCGTTCAGGCTATCAATTAACATGTCGGCCAGTTTTGCGTAATGCTCCGCTTTCCAGTGCCTGTTTTTCCGATCACCGCCGGGACTCATTCCAATGACATATCTTGATGTCTTCGTTTTTTCAGACAGAACAAGTTGCTTCCACTTACTTTTACTTCCCCTGTTCCAATACACCTCGGTGCCCTGATAGTCACATATGGCTCCAGCCAGAATAGCGGCATCCATCATGGCGTCCGCACGATGTTTATTATGAAAGGTATCTGCTGGAATCTTTTTCGTCAGAAACAGTCCGAATCCCTTATGATCGTGGCCGATCTTTTCCTTTGCCTTCAGCAGAAGGAACAGCAAACCCATCTTGATAGCCCCCCGCACCGAGTCCACAGAATACAGGTTGATGATGGTCTCGAACTCGATTCTCCTGAGGTTGCGGATGAGCTTCAGTATATTCCAAGCATGGAGTTTACTTGCTCTGAGTTCTCTGATGGGGAATGACCAGACCTTGTCTACATAAGGATAGCTCACTGCAATGGGGGTGGCATCTGTACTGGTAAAAAGATGGATTTCACCGTCAGGATTGGTATTCCTCAGGCATCTCAAGCTCTTTGAGGCCAGAACCAAATCTCCAATCCCGGCAATCAATATGACAAGAATCTTCTTTTTGCCCATCATATCGACCAGTTATAGGACGTCTATTATTTCCAATCCATCTTTAGCAAACGTGACGATATTATTAAGAAATTGAGCAAAAAGCATACCATCCGGTTATATCAGGGTCTTTCTTAAACGACTGCAGTATGATTTTGGGAGATGTATTTTGGAATGTATATAGGATTAAAAAAGTGATTTTATAAAC
>Ga0209610_1001401_pt1 | contig 12453 bp, 28 predicted proteins | sample LakKivw275mmetaG_FD_184137 | JGI IMG/M metagenome (GOLD analysis project Ga0209610, IMG submission 184137) | Anoxic lake water microbial communities from Lake Kivu, Rwanda to study Microbial Dark Matter (Phase II) - Lake Kivu water 275m metaG... | ecosystem: Environmental > Aquatic > Freshwater...
CCGCATCCTCATACCGCGCCTTTACTTTGAGCACCATCCCAACCATCACTACTAGAGGATTGTGGCTGTATGCTTATAGCTCTTGGTGATTACGCAGGCCATCGAAGCTCATGGCGCAAAGGACATGCAGGCACGGGTGAGCTCCGGATGGAACCCCGTGCCCACCTCCAGTAAGCTGCCGACACGGCCTCTGAGCACGACCTCGCCCTCCGCCGGATGCGTGATCCGCGCCAGGATCTTCAGGAGCGTCGTCTTGCCCGCGCCGTTGCGGCCCCACGACCTCGCCGCGCTGCACCTCGAAAGTGATGTCCTGCAGCGCCCAGAAGGTATCCGTGCGCTGCCGCAACTTCCTGAGCGCCTGCACCGGCGATTTCAGGGTGGTCACGGCAGTTTCGCAGAAGGTCTTGTACGCCTGGTCCAGGCCGATCCGGTACCGCTTCGAGAGGTGCTTCACCTCGATAATGGGCTCGTCGGAGGTGGTCATGATGCTATGATGCAGATGGGCACATCTGGTTGTTCGTAGTGCTCAAGGACTGTAGCTTCTCAGGGGTAACGTCAAATCCGACCACCTTCAGATGCTGTGCACACGCCTCGGCCAGGGGTAAGCCGACATACCCAACACCGACGACGCAGACCTTCTTATCTATCATTTTTTAGTAAAGGTTTTTGCTCGCAAAAAAGTTTGTCCCCAGCCAGAAGATATAATCCGGGTCCTGTAACCACTCTTTTAGATGTAACACCCAACCAATCATACCGTTCTCGATACCGTTAAGTAGCGCAGCCGCCTTCGCCAACCCGCGTCTCACGATCCGCGTACCTCGGGTTTCGGTTAACTGCTCCACGAGTCGCTCGAGTTTTTCCAGGAGAGAATCATTCGAGATCCGCCCGCCGTGCCTCAGGAACTCCAGGGAAGCCTTGATGAGCGCTCGGTCTAAGAAGTGCAGTGCGCGCCATCTCCCGGTTCGCTGGCCTTTACGCAGTGCTGCAAGAAGATACGCCGAAGTTACTGCTTCCGGTCGCATAGATCCGTTGAATAACTCACCTTGGCTCCCTCGTTCGCCTTGACCCTGCCTGAGCCCTGAGCGGTTTCTACTCATCTATTCGTTCGTCCTCATTAAAAACTTGGACCAGTCAGGAGCGTTACCACAAGGAGAACGCAGTCATGAGTCTTCGGTGCCTGTGGCAGTCCGCTAAAACCTCACGGCTTCCAGATCGTGAGCCAATCCACGCGCTCGAAATCGGGATCGTTCGTCGCGATGTTTTTGAGTTCCCGCTGCTTCATCGTTGCTACATGAAACGCATCGTTGGTCAAGAGAGAATAATCCTTTATTGCTCGATAGCACGCTCTTACCTCAGATTCTGAAATAGGCACGAGTGAAAAGAGGTTAAACAACTCCATTGCCGGCTCAAGGTCTACGTTACTGACTGCTTGAGGTTTGGCTTTTAAAAAAGGGACAATTTCTTTTGGTCTTAAATGATAAGCCTTGAGAATGGTGGCTTTTATCAAGTTGAATAGTGTTTCAGATACAACTAGTGGAGATATGAAGCCTTCGTATTCTCCATTCTCCACCTTCTTGACAAACTCTTTACATCTTGTACCGTAGAATGGGTCATTCAAAAGGTGATAGGTCAAAATATTCGAGTCGATAAAAATCAATTCGCCCGTTGGAAGTGCTGAGAGCTCACCAAGAGCCATATTCAGTGTCCTCGATTATACCCTCTATCTCCTCATGGTTCAGCGAAAGTATGCCAAAGGTCCGGTCTGTAACGTTCTTCTTGAGTTCGAGCTCCACTTCCTCACCCTCCTCCAAATTGAGCTTCTCCAGCGGCTTCAAGACCTCATCCTCATATCGCGCCTTGACTTTGAGCACCATACAACTATCACCACTAAAGAATTGGGGCTCTATGCTTATAGCCCTTGGTGGTTACGCAGGCCTGCGAAACTCGTGGCGTAAAGGACATGCAGGCACACGTGAGCTCCGGGTGGAAGCCCGTGCCCACCTCCAGTAAACTGCCCACGCGGCCGCGCAGAACGACCTCGCCCTCCGTCGGATGCGTGATCCGTGCCAGGATCTTCAGGAGCGTGCTCTTGCCCGCGCCGTTGCGGCCGATGATGCCCACGACCTCGCCTTTATTCACTTCGAAGTTGATGTCCTGCAGCGCCCAGAAGGTATCCGTGCGCTGCCGCAATTTCCTGAGCGCCTTTACGGGCGATTTCAGAACGTTCACCGCGCTCTCGCAGAAGGTCTTATACGTCCGGTCCAGCCCGATCCTGTACCGCTTCGAGAGGTGCTTCACCTCGATGATGGGCTTTTCGGTCGCTGTCATGAGGCTAACGAATAGATCTGCACAGAGCAACACGTGGAGTTATCAGGGATCGCTTCGATTGGTTCACCACACAACCTCAACCATGCCCGAGTCCCTGATGACTCTGTCCTTGGTAATAAGGTGAGCATGCAACGATTTCAAAATAGTTTCATCCAATTCCTTTTTGGGGTTATCGCACGTTAGCTTCAAGCCATTCTTCCCTTGGTATTCCCGCCTGCTTCTGAATTCGTGCAAGGAGGTCTACACTGATTTCGTGTGAATGTGGATTTGGTATAGTGAGAACAAGATCATATGCAGCTCCTATCGGCTCCACGGCGATATAAAACGTGCGGTAGCGCCCGCGACGCTGAACAGGCTCAGATGAGCTCGACCAGCTCACGTCGAGGTGCCTTGATCAGTTCTGCGAAGAACCCGCCCAGTACTTTACTGGCATCCAGGATCTCGATCTCCACCACTTTCCCCGCCTCATCATAATTCACGATTATCTGGCCGTGTTCTTCCGCATGGTGGATTTGAGCATCTTCCACGAGGACGTCAAGGACATCTCCCTCACGGTCATACCTCACCCTCATTCATATCGCCTCCGTTCACCCGGATACACCGTGACCACTGTGATTTCCTGCTCACTTTCTTCATAGACGATTCTCAATATCAAATCCTCCTTTAAATAGACTTGCGCTATCTTGCGCCCGTAATAACCGCTGATAACCGCTCCCGGATGCTTCACGAACCCTATCACGTTCTCTTTCGTGACACCTAACTTCGTTAGACGCTTCAGTTTATCCTCGGCATGCAAGGTAAACGTGACATCCTTTTTGATAACCATCTATATTCCTTTTTTCCTGAGCTGTTCACATGCAGATGATGCTTCCACTCGTAAACCACTTTCGATCCGTTGAAACAGCACCTCTGCCTTTTCATGATACCTATCGTGCTCATTCATATATGCGAAGATGACGTCGTTCGCAAGAAGCAGGTGAAATCAAATCACCTTACTGCTTCCTCCAACGCCAGTTCTTCCGCTTCCCTTCGCAACTCTTTGAATGGCTTTTCGGAAGAAAAACTTCCATGGAGCCGCTCATATGGATCTTTGGGAACGGGGTATATTCCGATATGGTCCCCTAAATCCACGAGTACTACTTTATCCTGTAAGCCCAATTTCTCTACCACCGCTTTCGGGAGTGCCACGCGATTGTGCTTATCGAGGCGTACCATCGCACCGCTCATACTGCTACATATCGGCTTCCTGATAAATAAAAGTCATTCTTTCAGCCGCTCCAGTTTCGTCACCAAGGAAGATCAATCGGTAATCATCCAAAGAAAAATGTGCCTCAACTTGTCCCCAGCCAGAAGATATAATCCGGGTCGTGCAACCAATACTTCAACCGCGGCGCCCAGGCAAAGATACCCGTTTCCGCGCCGTCCCGTAACAATGCCGCTGCCTTCGCAAGCCCCCGCCTCAATGTCGTCGTTCATCCTAACTGTTCACCCCCACTACGCAAAACGCAAAATAGTCATAATTTTAGGTTTAGTTCTTCAGCAAGTCATTAAACTCTTCAACAGTAAGTCCAGCATCTTTTATGAGTTCCCGCTCTGTACCTTTAGCTACCGTATCATGATTGGGAATCACCAGAATAGTATCATTCTTCGTCATTACTATATGACTGCCTCGCTGCCGCTCTATTTGGAATCCAATTTTTCGAAATACTTTTACCATTTGTTTGCCTGATACTGGCAACAATCTCTTTTCCGTCACACTGCTATCTCGACGGCTATACTCCTTGGGTGCTGCTCTCGTTCTTTTCTCGCCTTCTCGTTTGCCACTTCTAAATATAATTGAATCGCTTCTTGGATATTCTTTAAAGCTTCGTCTCTCGTCTCACCCTGAGAGTGGCATCCCTTCAGTGCTGGGCAGTGTACGGAATATGTTCCATCTTCTTCTTGCTCCAACACGATTCCCAAGTTCATTTTTATGCCCCCACGCTTCTGTACTAGCCCTATCTTCTGCAAGCTAATAAATCTTTTACTGAAGTAGAGATCTCATCAACAGCCCAGAATTCACCGTTCCTCATCCTACCGATTTCCATGCTCAGCTCAGCTCAGCTCATCTCATCTCATCTCATATCCCGCAAGTTCCTGCTGATCTCATAGCATACATAGGACCTGCTTCTGCTGCAGGTAGGTGATTGGCCGCAGCCTCGTGCCATGCCCACCCGAAAGGATTAACCATTTCAAGTTCTTATCACACCGTTCCGAGCCAGAAGATATAATCAGGGTCTTGTAACCACTCTTTTAGGTGTAACACCCAACCAATCATACCGTTCTCTATACCGGTAAGTAGCGCAGCCGCCTTCGCCAACCCGCGTCTCACGATCCGCGTACCTCTGGTTTCCGTTAAACGTTCAACCATTCACTCGAGCTTTGCCAGGAGCGATTCATTCAATATCCGCCCGCCGCGTTTCAGATAGTCCAGCGAAGCTCTGAAGAGCGCCTTATCGAGGTAGTGGAGTTTGCGCCAGGTTCTGGTTCGTACGCTTGTGCGGTAGCACTGCAGCAGCTGGTCAAAGGTGAGCGACGTAGCGGGCATCTCTATGCATCTACTAACCTTCCGCACCATAAATAAAGCTTGCGGTGGGCGAAGGGTGTGTGGCGTGCGAGTCTTCACGGGCTTATCAGTCGAAGATACGCCCGAGCAGGTAGAAGATGACAAGAATCGCGATCAAAATGGTGAGCAGACTGGTGATCAGAATGCCGAGCCACAGGGTAATCCAGTAGGTGAAAATGGGCAGCACTCGCATGACCAGCTTGATGTTGAGCCAGATGAGGATGATCAGGAGTACCGTGACCAGTACGGTTATCCAGTTCTGGGACCGTTCGCGCTTCATTCGCTCACCACCAGCTCATCCGTGACCTTCATCCGGGTTCGAAGAGCGGCGATTCACCACGGTTCAATGCCTCGACCCTAGCCGGGTCGAGATACACAAAAACCACGTCGTTGCCCCGTGCCGCAAGACCCGCACCGGTGACCGTACCGACGTAGCCACTGCCGATAACGCCTATGCTCATGCGCTTAATCGTTCGAGGCATTTCGGCCCTCTAAGTTCTTGCGCTCCTCATGACCTGGCTGTAAAACCTAACTCTTCTGGTGTTATAGCTCTGATATTCTCTATTCTGTTGAAATGGTCAGAGTCACGGGTAACAATCTCATGAATCCCTAATGAAAGAGCCGAGGCAGCTATGAGACAATCGTTTAATTCAATCTCTTCTCCTTTCTTAACCAATTTGGCATATAGTCTGCCACCCTCGAGCGCAGTCTCTCCAGTCAAATCGATTACATGTGCGAGTGATAAAAGTTTGAGCGTCTTTTCTAAAGCATCCCTCTTTGGAGATCTGAATGCTCCTACACTGAGCTCTGCAACGGTTATTGAAGACGTAAAAGCCTCATGCTCCATCTGTAGACTCTTGAAGAGCAATTTTGAGGATTTCGATTGTACGGTCCTCAGAACATCCACAAAGATCGAAGTATCTATGAACAGTTTCATACCCGTTCTGTTCTTCTCAGTTCTCTCACAAATGCCACACTGTCCACGTCGTAGCCCCACGCGCCAGCAACTGATTCTACAACATCCTCTTCAGGCTTGCTCCTTTCCCTCACCAGATCCAGTATCGAATGGAGGTTCCTCTCCATCTCGATTAACTTCCGCTCAATTTCTGGAATATTCATGGGTCCCTTTCAACTCCTATCCGCTAATTCAATTGTACGATAATCCTCTCCCCAATTCATCCTGTTCCTCTACCGCCTCAACCACGTGCTCGCTTATCGTCTCCTTCCCCCATAGGGTAATCAGTATCTCTGATTATATTACCTTTCCTGCAGCCTCTCTGAAGAGCGCCTTATCAAGGAAGTGCAGTCTGCGCCAGGTTCCGGTTCGTACGCTTTTACGATAGCTCTGCTGCAGTCGGTTGTAAGTGAGCAACGGTACGGGCATATGCATCTCCTATCCTCTCTAAGGTATATAAAACGTGCGGTAGCGCCCGCGACGCTGAAAGGCTCAGATGAGCTCGACCAGCTCACGTCGAGGTGCCTTGATCAGTTCTGCGAAGAACCCGCCCAGTACTTTACTGGCATCCAGGATCTCGATCTCCACCACTTTCCCCGCCTCATCATAATTCACGATTATCTGGCCGTGTTCTTCTGCATGGTGGATTTGGGCATCCTTCACCAGGACGTCGAGGACGTCCCCCTCACGGTCATACCTCACCCTCATTCATATCGCCTCCGTTCGCCTGGATACACCGTGACCACGGTAATTTCTTGCTCACTTTCTTCATAGACGATTCTCAATACCAAATCTTCCTTTAAATAGACTTGCGCTATCTTGCGCCCGTAATAACCGCTGATAACCTTTCCCGGATGCTGCACGAACCCTATCACGTTCTCTTTCGTGACGCCTAACTTCGTTAGACGCTTCAGTTTATCCTCGGCATGCAAGGTAAACGTGACATCCTTTTTGATATCCCTCTTTATTTCGTTTCCCCGGCTGTTCAAGAACGTGCGTTTGCCACTCGTCAGACACCTTTTAAAAGCGCGGCACAAGCCGGTATAAAAAGCACGGGAACGGCATATCCCTGCATCTCTTATTATGCGTCCGGTATATAAAACTTCCTTTGGCGCGCTGCACGAGCGGCTAGCTTAACGAACTGGCCGTTTCCGGTTCTGGAACCCGTAAATGAGCGTCGCCAGACAAAGCAGGATCAACGCCACCCAAGAATTGTCCGCATGGATCCATCCCAGCTGGTACTCCTGCCAGCTGACCGGGAAGAGGAGCAACATACCACCACACACATGACCCAGCAACAAATCGAGCACGAAGTGCGTCATAAAGCCCAGGACGAAGAGCGAAAAGACGACCACTGCTTCTGTGAAGAGCAAGGCAATGAGCGCGGCCGAAAGTTTTGGAATGTAATAAGGGCTCAGTTCACGCCAAAATTGCTAATTAGATTGTTTCATAACTTGGGGTAAGTACAACTCGACGTGAACCCAACGTAACGGCTCACCGTAGTATGACCAACTATAAGGGAAGTAAATCAGACTTCTTCCGGCTCTAAAGCTCTCATCAGCCCAGAAATATTTCGCCTCAGCTTCTCGTCTCTTGTTACAAAAATATCAGTTTGAGCTGATTCAGCAACAGCGAATGCTACTGAATCGTAAGGATCTAAATCATGCTCTATCTCAAATTCGAAGGCCTTCATCATTGCCCACGAGTCGGGAACAAGGATATGGATACCCAGCTTTTTCAGATCTTTCAATCCTTCCTTGTAATCTTTACCAGCAATTTTGAATACATGAACAATCTCCATGAGGGTTGTAATCGAAGTTACTCCGACATACTGCCCTTGTTCAATAGCACTTAAAAGTGCCTTCGACCCCTTCCAAAGCTCTTTTCCGCTCCTCTGATCGATTTCCTCGTTCCAAACATTAAGGAAAATGTTGGTATCTATATAGATACTAATCATATTCTTCTGCTCGCAGCTCTTTCACATACTCTTCACTACGCTTCCCCGCAGGTACTACACCTTTGAACTTGCCCACCATCCGGTCCACAATTCCCGCTTCCACCTCGGGGGTCATACCCTTGATGAATTCGAGGAGCTTCGTAGCCTCTTTTAGGTTGACCACCATAGTTCCATCACCACTATACTCTTAAAGGCACGCCTTTATATCAGTTCTCGTGGGGCTTCCCTCGACACCTCTTCTGCTCTACGCTGCCAAACACCGTCTCCCCATCGCTCCCGCAACCCGCCATCAGGAAGAGGAGCTTCGCTACCACCATCTCATTAGCACCTAGACGAGATCCGGGATGAGCGCGCCGACCATCACGAGTGCCCAGGACGCTGCAGAGCACGTACGCGAACAGAACGTGCGCTAACCAGTCAGGCATGCCTCTTCTCTTCCCCCTGTTTATGCTTCGGCGTGAATCGCAAGCTGCGCCGATCAAAGGTCCAGTATCTCGAAAAAACAAAAAGCACCAGGGCGAGCCCGAGCAGCGACCGCAGGTAAACGGCGTAATGCGCCCACTTCTTCGAGACGATCATCTCCCCGGGGGTGGGCTCGTCACCGCTGAGCACACCCAAAACCTCTACCTTATCTCCGCTCGCTACAGGCACCGGTGAGATGACGGTTATAATCTTGCTCGCAGACCCCTGCATGAGGCGTAACGTGAACGCCTCATCACCGCTATGAACGACCGTCCCACCGACGGAGACGGTGCCTTCAACACCGTGAATGACATCCTCAGTGTCCGGATACGCTTTATGCAGGTCGTGGTTCAGATAGTGATACGTACTGAGCACGAGGAGGCACGCAACCAGAAGTGTACCCAAAAGCAACCGATTCATGGTACCGCGTTGGCTCCTTTTAGTGAACGTTTTGCACGAAACCTTGTTGTCCTTGGCTGAGCCATCGGAGGCCATACGTTCTATCATCCCTCCAGCCTTCATATACTTCTTCTCATCCAGCCAGTTCCTTCGTAGGCAATTCTGAGCATCGCCGCGGATAGGAGGAGCAACAACCCCACCAGTAGCACGTCCCTATCCGCCATGCCATACCAATCTTTGGTATACGTGAAGATACCTATACCAAACCGCTGCAGGGATATTGGAGGCTGTCCCGCAATTGCGTTTGTCAATAAAAATTTTGCTTCTTTTTGGATTTAGAGCTCTATTTGCCTTTCTTTTTTGCCAGATTTTGAATTATTGGACAGCCTCATTGGCCATAAAAAGGCATACTAACGCATCCTCAAACATCATCGTTACAACAATCATCGCATTCCCAGTATTCGAGCTCTTCATACTGCTTGAGCAATAACCTCTTGAAATCGCGGAGTGTGTACCAGAAATATCTGATCCATGAAATTGTTCGTATCAACTCGCCGTTCTTCAGTTCTGCGACTCCATAGTCACCGATGCCTGACCTTATAATACCAAAATAATTACCACCTCTATAACTCCCATCACGAGTAACCGTAATTTCAAGTGCTTTGCCGCATACGACACAATTACGCATTATAGTTTCCATCTCTTTTACGGTTTGTTTAGAGTAACTTCCATGCATGAAATAACAAAACGCTCGTTCCATGAGCGATCAAAGGAGTGCAGGTTCATTTTTTACCGTAACGCTTCTATCGCTTCTTGAATCCGCTGCAAAAACTTAGCCGCATCTTCTAGGACTGATTCCGCCTCTTCGGTACTTGGCTCATAAATGTTCAAACAATAGGCTTGCTGATCTTAGCTTCTCTTCTGCTCGTTCCAAATGCTTCTCCCATTCGTTCATATAATAGTATCCCTTCATCTAAAACAGTTCTTATGAAGGAATATCCATTCTGTACTAAAAAATTGAAATGATCTTTATCCATGTTTTTAGCTGATATGAGTTCGCCATGTTCTAATAACAAGGGATATGATATGTTGACTAACTCATCTAACGTAATATCCCCACTACTAAAATATCAATATCAGAATCCTCTTTCGCCTCGCCTCTCGCTACTGACCCGAAGAGAATGACACGCTCTATCCTGTCCCGATACTTCTCAAGGACCCTCGTGAGGAATTCAGCCACCGCGTACTGATATCTCCTCTGCAGGTTCATGGATCTACTTCATCCATTCACGATCGCGGCTTATATAACTTCCGCGTTTACCGCGCACGCGGAAAGAGCACCTGTTTGGGGGCGGTGGCGGTGATATGCTCCGTGATCAGCTCGATCGCACCGGCGTGCGCGTCCGTGCACCGGCGTGCGCGTCAGGCCCGTCATCATACGCGTCGAGCGGGAAGTGGATCAGCTGCTCGATCAGCTCCGGATGAACTCTTGCCAATCGCTCCACCCAGTCCAGCTCAGTAAAACCGCCATCAAATGAATACCGCTAGCTCCTTCACGCCAACCTTTTCCAGCGCCGAATGAACAAACGAAGCCGCAGAGGTTTACCGAGTAGAGTCCGCCAATTCGTAACGTATTCGGAGCACTGGCTTTCTCCCGCAAGTCGAACTTTTTGGAGTAGATGCGCCAATCGTTCACGGTTGACGAGTTCAAGGCTCGAGATTTCTCGTACTGCGGTAGATATGGTTATTCTTCCGCTTGCGCTTCTAAGAACCGCTTTGCCGCTACTATCGTGAGGCCCGTCAGATTGCCAGCCGCATCGTAGTTCCGCACGATTCCATCCTCGTCTTCTTCATGATCCACCGCCGTTGGCGGATAGGTAAAGTTCAGATACAGCACATCCGCATCCTCATCGTAATCTATCCAGATCCTTCGTTGTGCTGATTTTACTACATACGGAATTATTTTGGTTATCTCTACTTCTGCCATACCACGCCCCTCGTGACGAGTTGAGCTACCTTTGTAGTTTTGTATGCGGTGATAATAAAGCCACGTCCGTCACGTAATTCTTTGTATGCCGCCATAATGTATCTCGGTCCAAAATGCGTCTCTTGAAAGAATCGCACAACCCTTACCTCATCACTGACTCCTTTTAAAATCATATCTGGATCTTCGACAGTTTTGAGAAGTAAATCCTCGTTATCGGTCATATCTAGATGAGACGTGATAATGTGGTTCCACCTCTCTTTTGTTAATTCGATAGAAATTCCAGCTTTAGATCTCGTTACAGCAGGCATATAAATTGGTGCTTCGATCTGCCCTTTCGGTACGTAGAAGAACCTAAAACCGCTCTCGCTTTCGCGCTCAATTCCGTCTCGAAGAGGAAGTTGTAGAAGATGTTAGTATCCACGAAGATCACAGGAGCAACTCCTCTTCCAGTCGTTCCATGGCCTTCGCTGAGGCTGTGCCAAAGACACCATAATACTTGGCGATATCGAACCGATCAACTCGTATCGTGAGTTTCTTGCCCTCTTCCAGCTCCACGGCCTCTAGTGGTCTGAATGCGCCATCCCTATAGATAACCTCAATCAGGTCTTCCGCCTTACTGGTATCCTTCGACTGACCTGTCATGCCCACCACCCGCTCTTAATTCGCACGGTCTGACTACATGAGCGTGCGTGGCGTAAGATTCGCTACTTACTATCAGTATCATCTTCGTCCTTTATACCGTTTTCCAATTTTCGGCCTCTCAAAACGACCTCGCCCTCCGTCGGATGCGTGATCCTTGCCAGGATCTTCAGGAGCGTCGTCTTGCCCGCGCCGTTGCGGCCCCACGACCTCGCCGCGCTGCACCTCGAAAGTGATGTCCTTCAACGCCCAGAAGGTATCCGTGCGCTGCCGCAACTTCCTGAGCGCCTTTACCGGCGATTTCAGAACATTTACGGCGCTCTCGCTGAAGGTCGTGTACGTCCGGTCCAGGCCGATCTTATACCGCTTCGCGAGGTGCTTCACCTCGATGATTGGCGCGTCGGTGAATGTCATCAACGGGTGGAGTTTTTACGAAGCTCCTCGATCGCTTCTTGTATGCGCTCGCATTGCTGGCTCAGCTGACTACGCCGCTCGGACTTTGATACATGGCATGTCCGATAGCACGCGATCTGGGCGCGTTTTACGGCCCTCTTCGCCGTGCTCGTTCGGATTCAAAAACGCGCACCACTTGCTTCTTGAACGGCGGGATATTAGTTCTCAGCGTGTCCCATACCGCTTCCAAGTCGAGTCCAAAATACTCATGAATTAAGACATCTCTGAATCCCGCTGCTTCTTTCCATGCCACATCGGGATAACGGTTCTTTAGCTCTTCTGGTATTTTCTTTACCGCTTCGCCTATTATTTCAAAGTTACGGAGAACCGCATCAACAGCCATCTCATTCACACTAAAATCATCAAAGGCGGCATCTTTTGTATATCGCTCTATCTTCTCAATACTGGTTAGTATATCTTCTAGAAATAGCAGGAAATCTCTTTTCTGTTCAGACATATTTGACCTCACTGAAAATCGGTTTTATCAATCATGATTTGATTGCAGTTTTCATAACAAGGTCTACTTTTTTACCAAGAAGCTCCTCGAGGTGGTATTTTAATCGCACATAATTGAAAAAGTCCTTATGCCCCTTTTCAAATTCAACAAGAAGGTCAATATCACTGCTTGCAGTCTCATCGCCCCTAACGTACGAGCCAAATATACCTAG
>Ga0209610_1001403_pt1 | contig 12430 bp, 14 predicted proteins | sample LakKivw275mmetaG_FD_184137 | JGI IMG/M metagenome (GOLD analysis project Ga0209610, IMG submission 184137) | Anoxic lake water microbial communities from Lake Kivu, Rwanda to study Microbial Dark Matter (Phase II) - Lake Kivu water 275m metaG... | ecosystem: Environmental > Aquatic > Freshwater...
GTTGTAGTGGGCCAGTCCGATTAACGCGTCGAGAATCTCGCCTTTGCCCTTCTTCGTCGCCCGCTGGTACTTGGCGGCCATCTCCCGCGTCACAGCCTGCTTCTGTCTCATCGTCAGAGCCATCGGCATCTCCTGCTCTCCCGTCCGAGCAGGACACCGTAGCGTCACCTCCCGTTTCGAGTACTTTCCTTAGCTGAGGCAACGATCCCGTTTCGAGTACCTCTTTCGTGAGGCAATGCGGGGGGTTGGCTTTCCTAGCTAATGCTGTTACAATACCTCTTGAAGCTTGCCGAAAGAGGGGGGAGTCCCCGTGCCAAAGCAATTACTGGACAAGATCTCGATTTACGTGCCCAAGAACAAGATGGAGCAACGTCCCGTCGAGCGGCTGATGAAACTGGCCGAGAGGAAGGACCGCTCGGTCAACTACCTGGTGGTGGAAGCCATCGTCGAGTACCTGGAACGCGAGGAGAAGCGCAAGACCTGAGCGTCCGAGGCGCGCACGGCTACGTCGCGCGCTCTCTGTCGAGGAATCCCTGCAGGATGATCGTCGCGGCGAGGCCGTCGCGCAGTTCGCGCCGTCGGCGGCGCGACATGTCTCCCGAGATCATGGCCTCCTCGGCCTGGACCGACGTCCATCGCTCGTCGAACAGCTCCACGGGAAGCCCCGTCCGGGCCCGAAGCTCCGCGGCGAACGCGCGGGCCTCGTCCGACATCTCCCCCTCCGCACCACTCATGTGAAGCGGCCATCCGATCACGAGTTTCGTGGCTCCCTGCTCGAGGACGAAACGTGAGATCCGGTCCAGGTCGCCTGCGATGTCGCCGCTTCGGATGTAGTTCGGAAGAGGACTTGCGAGGACGCCGTCCTCGTCACTTCGGGCGAGGCCGATGCGCTTTCGGCCGTAATCGATGCCAAGGACCCTCATGTCCGTGTTCCCAGGATCTCGAGGGCCCGTCGTACGAGAGCCGTGGCCGGCAGTCGCTCGCTTCGCAGCCGCCCCAGCGCCTCTCTCGCCTCCCGCGACGAGAACCCCAGAGAGCGAGACGTCAGGGCGCGAAGCGCGGTCTCCTCATCGGAGCTTAGGATGAAGGCGTCGGCGCCGTTCTCTCCCGGTCCCGCGATCTTATCGCGCAGGTCGACGAGGATTCGCTCCGCCGTCTTCCGGCCGACCCCCTTGACCGTCGTCAGTCGCTCGACGTCGCGACCGGCGATCGCCGTGACGAGCTCCTGGGGTGGAAGAGTCGACAGGACTTGGAGCGCCAACTTCGGCCCGACTTGCCCGACCGTGAGAAGAAGGCGGAAGAGCTCTCTCTCGCGAAGGGTCGAGAATCCATACAGCTGGATCGTGTCCTCGCGCAGCGCAAGGTGGATGTAGAGGAGCGTGGGGTGGCCGATTTCGCAGCCGCGCACGGCGTCCGCCGAGCAGGATGCTTGGTAGGCGACTCCTCCGACATCGACGACGACGAAGTCGGCTCCCTTGCGGACGACGTCTCCGCTGATCGAATCGATCATGCCCTCACCTCCAGCCGAGCCCGTGCTCCCGTCCTCTCGGTCACCGAGCGGCGGAACGCTTCCACGCGGCTGGGAGCCACGCCGACGGTGACATGCCCTTCGGTATCGTAGCGGATGTCGAGGATCTCCGCTTGGTGATGGTGAATGGCGCCCATCACCCCCGGATTCGCCTCGAGGGGAAAGTGAACGAGGAGCCGGACGGCCACTCGCTGCTCGGTGATTCGAGCCCCTGCAAGGGCCGCGGCTACGGCGTCAGCGTAGGCGCGAGCAAGTCCGCCAACGCCGAGCTTCACTCCGCCGAAGTGACGAACGACGACGGCGAGGACGTTCTCTAGTCCCGCGCCTCTGAGTTGCAGAAGGATCGGCATCCCCGCCGATCCGGCGGGCTCTCCGTCGTCGTCGGTGTCCTCAAGCGGGGTCGGATCTCCGGTCAGACGGTACGCGGACGCGCAGTGAGACGCGTCGTGGTACGTCCGTCGGAGGTCGGCCAACCGAGTTCGGACTTGGTCGACGCTCGCGACGGGTTCCGCGAAAGCAAGGAACCGGGACCTCTGCCGGGCAAGCTTCGCCGTCGCCGGAGAGGCGAGGGTCCGGAATGCGTCGATCATGGCCTTCCGACGAGGTCTACGTCCGCTTCGCCGGCCAGCTCCTCGGCCATCGCGAACGCCCGCTTCACGTCCTCCTCCTCGCCGTAGAGGAACAGCGACACGCTGCCGTGGCCGACGCCCACGCCGTTGGAGGCGACGTGGACGGCGTCGACGTCCGCGACGAGGCGCATCGCTTCGATCTCGGTGACGAGGTGCCCGTGGAGCGGGTAGAGGCCACATGCAAGGCCCGCATGGAGGAGGACCTTGCCCGATCCCATCTCCTCGGACAGGTCGATGACCGACGCGTGGATCGACTTCGACAGGCTGATCGGGATCACGATGTCGACGCCGCGGGCCACGGCCGCAGGTACGTAGCGCCCGACCGTGCCGCCGCTCGGCGAGGCGAGAAGGACGCCCACGACGCCCCAGGGGTCGACGGCGTTTCCTCCCTTGATCAGGACGTCGCCCGCCCCGAGAGAGGCCAGGACCCTGTCGGGATCGCCCGTCGCCGGGCGGCCGCGCTCGAGGACGATCTCCTCCGTGTCGCCGAGGCGGCTGTTCATGCTCCACCGCCCGTCGATGAATCCTGCGGCGTAGGCGCCACGGTCAATCGGCTCGCCCAGAAGTTCCTCCGCGACGAAGGCGTTGGTCGTCCCGCGCGTGATGACGATGCGTCCGTTGCGCATCGCCCGTTCCACGATCGGGTGCGCGGCGACGCCGCGGGCGATCAATCGCTTGGATGCGGCGGGGGGCAACACAACGGATGCATTCATCGGGATCTCCTGTTTGCGAAAGGGTTTGCGATTATGCTATAAGCTTCACCGCGTCAGAGCAAAACCTCAAACGGACAAGGTGGTCGTCTCGATGCGTTACGACAGGGCCAGCTACGAGAAGGAGGTCAGGGACTTCGTTTGGAACGTCCCTGCCCAGTACAACATCGTCGATGTCGTGGAGGGGCACGCGGAGAGGAACCCGAGCAAGTTCGCCATTCTGTGGGAGGACGCCGAAGGGAACGCGAGAAAGATGACCTACGGCGAGCTGGTCGAAGGAATGCACGGCTTCGGAGAGTCCCTCATGCGGCTCGGCGTGAAGAAACACGAGCCGGTGATGCACATCCTGCCGCGGATCCCCGAGGCGCACATCGCGCAACTCGGAACGTTCGTTGCCGGCGGCGTCGCCGTGCCGTGCTCGGAGATGCTGAAGGAGAAGGAGATCCTCTACCGCTCCCAGGCCTCCGGCGCGGAGGTGATCGTCGCCGACACGTCGACGGCCGCGATGGTCGAGTCTGTCCGTGGACAGTGCCCGCTCCAGACGTTCATCCTGATCGGCTCGACCGAGGGGCGGAAGGGCTGGCTGCGATTCGAGGACCTCGTGGCGTCGGGGAACCCGAACGTGAAGAAAGCTGCGCTCGTCGCCGAGGATCCGATGACGATCAACTTCACGTCGGGGACGACGGGAAACCCGAAGCCCGTCGTGCACAAGCACCACTGGATGTACTGCCATAACCGAGTTACAGCGCAGTACTGGTACGACGCCGACGAGTCCGACGTCGTGTGGGGGACGACTGCGCCGGGCTGGGCGAAGTGGTACTGGAGCCCCGTCGGCGTCTCGCTGACCACCGGAGCGACGCAGCTCATCTACAACGGCCGCTTCGACGGGGAGCGATACCTCGAGCTGCTCGCCAGGTACAAGGTGACGAAGCTCTGTTGTACCCCGACCGAGTACCGCCTGTTTGCCCAGGTGCCCGACATGGGGAAGCGGAAGATCTACCTGAAGGATGCGTTGTCGGCCGGCGAGCCGCTCAACGTTGAGCCGATCGAGGCGTTCAAGCGCGCGTTCGGCGTCACCATTCGCGATGGCTACGGCCAGACGGAGAGCGTGTGCCTGGTCTGCAACCTTCCGGGGATGCCGGTGAAGCCAGGGGCGATGGGGCTTCCGACGCCGGGTCCCGGCGTGGTCCTCATCGATGAGGGCGGCAATCCTGTGAAGCAGGGAGAGGTGGGCGAGATCGCCCTCAAGCCAGGTAATCCGGCGATCTTCGATGGGTACTGGAACGCGCCCGAGCTGGACAAGGACGTCTTCTCCGGCGGCTGGTATCGTACCGGCGACCTTGCCCGGGCGGACGAGGACGGGTATCTCTTCTTCGAGGGCCGTGCCGACGACGTCATCTTGACCTCGGGGTATCGCATCGGACCGTTCGAAGTCGAAGACGCCCTCGTCAGCCACCCGGCCGTCGTCGAGGCGGCCGCCGTCGCGGCCCCACACCGCGAGCGCGGCGAGATCGTGAAGGCGTTTGTCATCCTCGCCAAGGGGTACTCGCCGTCGGATGCGCTGACCAAGGAGCTTCAGGATCACGTGAAGAACGTCACGGCGCCGTACAAGTACCCGCGGGCGATCGACTACGTGACCGAGCTTCCGAAGACGATGAGCGGTAAGATCAAGCGGGCCGAACTGAAGAAGAAGGAGTGGGAGGGATGGGATCGGCGGTGATCTCCCGCGTCGCCTTCACGATGGCGGTGGTTCTCCTTGGCGTTTGCGCTGGAGGTGCGTCCGTCTGGGCGGGCGGAGTCTACCTCGGTCTCGAAGCCTACACGCTTGATATGACCGGGACCTGGGTCCAGGTCCCGGTCGCTGCGTCCGATGCGTTCGACGAGCTTCTGACCATGCTCTCCGACCAGGGGATCCCCCCGGCGGGGCTGGCCGAGATCTCGGCCGACTTCGCCGAAGCCGTCGCCAACCTCGATGAGGCTGTGTCTGCGTTTCCCCCTCTCATCCCGGTCCCGCTCGTCGCGCTCGGCGTCGAGATTCCTCTCCCGTGGGTCGTGATTGACGGGGTGCGGGTCTCCGTCGGGTTCCTTGACGATCGGCTCGTCCGCGGCCTGGCGACGGGTCTCCTGGGGATCGTGGTTCCCGACCCGCTCGTCGACGAAACGATCGATGTTGGCGAAGACACCGCCACCTTCACAGCAGACCTGGCTGCCTCGACGTGGATGATCTCGGCCGACGCGGTCAAGCGGTTCGACGTCCTCTTCCTTGGAGCCGACTTCGTCCTCGGCGCCGACGTTCTCTGGGGCTCGGTCACTCCCACGGTGGAGTTCGACGTTCCGGAGGAGTGGGACGTGGGGGTCGGCGCGGCGCTCGCGGCCCTCCACCTGGACGAGATCTCGTGGAGCGCGCTGGGCCTCCACGCGGGCATCGGCTTCGAGATCGGGCTGCCGTTCTTGCGCTTGTACGCGGAGGCACGATTCCTTCTTCCGATCAGCCTCTCCGTCGGCTGGTGGGATCTCCGCGTCGGGGCGCTCGCCGGCGCCTTGGGGATGGTGATCCGGTTCTGATGGATAACCAAGACCTCCTTCGATTGGCCAACGAGGTCCGCGAGCGGGCGTATGCCCCGTACTCGAAGTTCCCCGTGGGAGCGGCGCTTCTCTGTCGTGACGGGACCGTCTTCACCGGGGTGAACGTCGAGAACGCGGTGAACGGGCTGTCCCTATGCGCGGAACGAGTCGCCCTGTTTAAGGCGATCTCCGAAGGACACCACGACTTCTCGAAGATCGCGGTGTCGTGCCGCGGCGCCCACTGCCGGCCGTGCGGCGCCTGCCGGCAGGTCCTGTACGAACACGCTCCGGACCTCGAAGTCCTGATGGGTAACCCGAACGGGGAGTTCGTTCGAACGACCGTCCGCGAACTTCTCCCCGACGCGTTCTCTCTCTAGCAGCCTGTTCCTATGGTTGCGGCGGCGCGGGCTTAGGGCGCGGTGATTCGCTCCACGATGAGCGGCGGGGCCTCGTGCGGGGCGCCGGACGCGTCGAGCGCATAGGCCTGCTTGACCATCTCGTTCGCCTCGGCGAGGTGTTCCTCGGAGTTGACGTGGAGGACCGCGAGCGGGGCGCCCCGCTCGACCGACTCGCCGACCTTCTTCCGGAGCTCGACGCCGACCGCGGGGTCGATCGAGTCGTCCTTCGTGTACCGTCCGGCTCCGAGCAGATTCGCGGCTCTCCCCACGGCCAGGGCATCGAGGCGTGCTACGGTTCCGGTCGCTCCCGCAGAGATCTCGATCTGGCGCCGCGCCCGGGGCAGCAGGGAGACATCATCGAGGATCGCCGGGTTTCCCCCCTGATGAGCGATGAGGCCGCGGAACGCCTCGAGAGCGAGCCCGTTCCGGAGCAGGCGGTCCAGCTCCTGTATGGCGGCGGAGCGAGTCGGCGCCTTCTCGGCGAACACGAGGAGCTCCGCTCCGAGCTCACAGCAAAGGGTCGTCAGGTCCTCGGGGCCGCGGCCGCGAAGCGTGTCGACGGCCTCCCGGACCTCGAGGGCGTTCCCGACCATCCGTCCCAAGGGCTGCGACATGTCCGTGATCAGGGCGGACATCCTCCGGCCAAGCTTCGTTCCGATCGAGACCAGAGAGCGCGCCAGTCGTCGTGAGTCCTCGAGCTTCGGCAGGAACGCGCCCGCGCCGGTCTTTACGTCGATCACGATTCCGCGGGCGCCGCCGGCGATCTTCTTCGACATGATCGAAGCCACGATCAACGGAAGGGAATCGACTGTCGCGGTGACGTCGCGGAGTTCATAGAGGATCCGGTCAGCCGGGACCATGTCGGCCGTGTGATCGGCGAGCGCAAGGCCGGTCCGCCGGACGAGATCGAGAAACTCGACTCTCGAGAGGTCGGTGCGGAAGCCGGGGATCGACTCGAGCTTGTCGATGGTTCCTCCCGTGTGGCCGAGGGCTCGTCCCGACAGCTTCCCGACCGTGAGCCCGGCGGAGGCAAGAAGAGGGATCAGGACGAGGGTCGTAGTGTCGCCGACCCCGCCGGTCGAGTGCTTGTCGACGGTGAATCCACCGAGGTCATCCGCCGTGAACATCGTGCCCGAGTGAGCCATGACGTCCGTCAAGACCGCCGTCTCCTCGTCCGCCATGCCTCGCAAAAACAGGGCCATCAGAAGCGCCGAAACCTGGTAGTCGGGAATGGACCCTCTGACCATCCCCGAGACCCAGAACTCCGTTTCTTCCCTCGAGAGCGCTCCGCCGTCCCGCTTCTTGCGGATGATGTCGACGACGTTCATGATCGTCCATTCTAGAATCGGCGCCGCCATCCTTCAAACCCGGGGAGCAGCGTACTTTGCCCGGAGGCGCCTGGTCCCTGGCTCCTCGCTCATGGCGAGCTATACTTCCCCGGGAGGAGGCAACGATGCAGTTCCCGCGCTTTCTATTTCGCGTGAAGGACCGCCAGATCGAGGAAGAGGCCCGGAAAATGATGGACGCCTTTCGGATCACCGACGTCGAGATCCGCCGGGACGACACGATCGACACGGCGTGGCTTGAGGACTACAAAGCGATGAAGACCACCTACGGTCTCGACGAGATTCGCGCGTACCTCGAGACCATCACGGGGCGCTAGCTCAGTCGGGCCCGCAGGCGAGCCGACAGCGTGTCGATCGACCACACGACGGCGATGATCGCCGCGAGGCACATGCTGACCTCTTCCCACTCGTTGACGCGCACGTACTGCATCAGGAGCATGCCGATTCCGCCGCCGCCGACCATTCCGATCACGGTCCCCATGCGCACGTTGATGTCGCAACGGTAGAGCGTGAATGAGAGGTAGGGGTTGATGATCTGTGGCACGATGCTGTACACGAGGACCTGGAGCCGCCGTCCCCCCACCGCGGTGATGGCCTCCGCCGGGCCGGGGTCGATCGATTCGAGCTGCTCCGAGTAGAGCTTCGCCAGATCGGCGATCGAGCAGACGAAGAGCGCCAGCATGCCGGGGAACGGACCGGGACGTACCCAGATGACGAAGACGATCGCCCAGATGATCGGCTCGATGGAGCGCACCATGCTCGACAGGGCACGGACCACGAAGTAGACCGGCCGTCCGATCGGCCCGCGCGTCAGGTTGCGCGCCCCGAGGAAGCTCAGGACGACGGCGACGGGAATCGCGAGCAGCGTCGACATGAGTCCCATGAAGACGGTGATGATCGTGAGGCGAACGACTTCGGCGAAGATCGTCGTATCGGGACGCACCAGGCGGCGCAGGATCTTCGCCGCGTCGGGAAAGCTCCGGACGAGGCGTGAGAAGTCGACCGACGTGATCACGGTCGCTGCAGCAAGAGTCACGATGAGACAGAGGACGATGCTCCATCCCCACAGCGTTCGGTACCACGGGATCTTCGCCGGCGCCTGCGTTTTCGATGGCTGAGGGCGAGACGGCTCGGGCACCGGACGTCCGATCCGCGTCGAATCCCCGGCGTCTGCCGCGACGAAGCGCCTGCGGCGACCTCTTGCCCGACTCGGAACCGGCTTGCCGGTCAGAAACGCGACAACCTTAATCCCGACGGAGGTTCCGAAGGCGCCCCAGACGACCGCCGCGGCGATCGCGAGGAGGACGACAAGCCCGCCGGAGATGGGCAGGTAGGAACCGGCGCCGGACGCAACTCGCGTGGCGACGTAGGACCCCATGACGAAGACGTAGGAGAGGAACACCCCGTCGATCACGAGAATCGATAGCCATCTGCAGAAGCGCTTCGCCCACACGACGGCGGTCCTCGCGGCCCGGCTCAGGCCCGAGACGGTATCTTGAGCCCGCGGAGAACGACGTGCCCCATCCGTCATCACGTGATCCTCTCCCGCACGCGGCCGCTGATGTAATCCATCGCCCACACGACGACCGTGATGATGATGATGACGGCGCCGACCTTCTCATACAGGAGCTCGTTCTTGTAGTAGTTGAAGAAGCGGCCGATCCCGCCACCGCCGACGATGCCGATGATGGTCGCCATGCGGACGTTGATGTCCCAGCGGTAGAGGGTGAACGCAAGGAAGGGCGGGATGATCTGCGGCATCACACCGAATCGCAGCACTTGCACCCGGCTGCCCCCGCTGGCCGTGATCGCCTCCACCGGTCCGGGGTCGATCGACTCGATCTGCTCCGAGTAGAGCTTTCCGAGGGCTGCAATGGTGTGGACGAAGAGCGCCAGGACGCCGGCGAACGCGCCGTACCCGACGAGGACCCCGAAGAAGACGGCCATGACGAACGGCTCGATCGAGCGCCCGACGTTGAAGAAGGCGCGCACCAGGGTGTAGACGCCCCAACCCCAGCGGCTCTTCGTCACCATGTTCCGTGCGCCGAGGAACGAGAGCGGGAAGGCGAGGAGGACGCCCAAGAGCGTCGCCATCAGAGACATGAAGATCGTCTGGATGATGCCGTTGAGCAGCGTGTCGCCGAGATCGGGGTCGGGCGCCGTGAAGTACTGGAAGTCCGGAGACACGAGACGGCGCCAGAAGTAGCCGGTGGACGACGCGCGGCGGATCAGGGTACCCAGGCTGAACTGCGTCGTCAGCGCCCCGACGTACACCGCGACGGCCACGAGGAGGAGCGTCATGAGTCCCCAACTCGTCTGCCACCAGCGCCGCGGGCGTCCTAGGCTCTCGAGATCGGCAGGCCGGCAGACCGCCGAGCCCACCGCGCGGTCCACCCAGGGTGTCTGGCCCTTTCGGCCCGGCCAGAGCCATCGGCAGAGCGCTCGCGCGACCCACCAGCACCCCGCGCTGACGACCGACAGCGCGGCGACGAGCCCGACGGTTTGGCCCAAGACCGCGTACCACGGTCCGAGAGGCCAGAACGGAGCGCTCGGAAGGAGCCCGATCCCTGTCCGCGAAGCCAGTCCGTAGAAGAGCGTCGCGAGACCCGCCGGAGGGGCAAGCACGAGGGCCGCGGCGAGCAGCGTCACAGCCCACGACACGAAGTCGGTCGCCACGTGGCCCACGCGGCGCGCCAACCCGAGAGGGTGGCCGTTTCCGTCACTCAGCACGAGGCCAACGCCCTTCCAGCCGATGGACGTACCCAGGTTCTCCCACAAGACGGCGAGGAAGAACGTTGCGGCCACGGTCAGCCCGTAGGCGTAGCCGGGGAAGGGTACCTGGTAGGACGGTTTGACGAAATGCGTCGCGCGATACCAGTAGTTGACCAGGTAGTAGACGCAGTAGGAGAGGAGGATCAGGAGGTCCCAGTCCGCGGCGAGGGCGGCCAGTCGGTCCTTGGGCAACCGGAAGCGGCGACTCACCTAGCGGACCTCCACCTCTTCGGCGTCCTCGCCGTAGATCTCCTTGAACCGGACGTTGTCGATCTCCCGCGGCAGCCCTTCGAACACCACGGCCCCGTCCTTGAGCGCGATGATGCGCGTGCCGTAGCGACGGGCGAGCGAGAGGAAGTGCAGGGCGCAGATCACGGTCACCCCGTGTTCGCGGTTCATCTCCTCCAGGTACTGGAGCACGGAGTTCGCGGTCGCGGGGTCGAGGGCCGAAACGGGCTCGTCCGCCAAGATCAGCTCGGGCTCCTGCATCAGCGCGCGAGCAATCCCCACACGCTGCTGTTGCCCGCCCGACAGTTGATCGGCGCGCGTGTACATCTTCTCCACCAGGCCGACCGTCTCCAAACTCTGGCGGGCGCGGTCGAGATCCGTGCGTGGGAACCGTCCAACGAGCGTCGGAAGCGGTGGGGCGTACCCCAATCGTCCGGCAAGGACATTCCGCAGGACGGACGATCGCTTCACGAGGTTGAAGTGCTGGAACACCATCCCGATCTGGCGGCGGATCCTGCGCAACTCGGCGCCCGTTGCCTGCGTCACGTCGACGCCGTTCAACAGGATGCGCCCCGACGTGGGCTCGATCAGGCGGTTGATGCAGCGAAGGAGCGTCGACTTGCCGGAGCCAGAGAGCCCGATAAGCACGAGGAATTCGCCCTTGTTCACGGTGAGCGAGACGTCGCGAAGGGCGAGAACGTCGCCGCGCTCGTAGATCTTCGTCACGCGCTCGATGACCAGCTGCGGTTCAGCCATAGAGGCCTCTCTGTACGAAGGGGAGAGAGGAGACGACTCCTCTCTCCCCCATAGACCTGTGGTGAGTCCCAGCTCTAGCGCTGCGGAACCGGCAGGCCGAGGACGGCGCGCATCAGGTCGAAGTCGCTGTCCAGGACGGGGGCCATCCCCGACCACTGGTAGAACTTGCGGTCGTTCCAGATCGCGAGACCCTCGGGCGTCGAGATGTGCTTCACGAGCGTCGCGACGATCTGCTCCTGGAGGTCGGCCGGGAAGTCCGCCACGAACGCGAGACAGTCGTTCGGAATCGGTCCGACGACGTCGACGACCCCCACGGTGGTGAACACGTCGGGGTAGTCCTTGACCACGGCGAAGCGCAGGTCCTCGCAGGCCCAGCGCAGGCCGTCGCGGACCAGCGCGTTGTTGAAGTGATCCCAGACCATCAGCTCCGGATCATCGCCCCACTCCCAGCGGATGCCCTGATCCTTCAGGCACTGCGGAGCGAGCGGAGGCGAGCCATAGCTCGTGCAGAAGTCGCCTTGGCCCTGCAGAAGCGCGATCATCGAGTTCGAGTGTCCGCCGGTCTCGACGACGCTGCCCCACTGCACTCCGTTCTGCTGCAGGTAGACCTTCGGGTACTTGTAGCCCGAGCCCGAGCCGACGTCGTTGTAGATCCAGATCTTGCCGGCGAGGTCTTGGATCGACGTGAAGCCCTTCGAGCGGAGCGCGTAGATCGAGCAGTAGTAGTAGACATACCCGTTGCGGACGGCGCCCATGGTGGGGATGATGCCGCCGTCCGTCGCGGCGTAGATCTGGCAGTACTGCGCGCTTGTCGGGATGCCGAACACGTCGCCCTCCGCCGTTCGGAACGCCTCGGCGAGCGCGGCGTAGTCCGCGGCGACGATGGGAACTACGTAGAGACCCGTCTCCTGGAAGATGTAGTCCGCAATCTTCTCCCCGGACGGCCCGATGACGGTTGTGTCGGTGGACGGCGGAAGCAGCATGTAGATGGGCTTATCCTTCGTCCCGACCTGCGCGACGCCGACAATGCTGATCGCCAACACAGCGATCAGCGCCAGAACCAACAACCTACGCATGGTGCACCTCCTATGATGCCGCAGACCTCCGGGCCACGCTGCGGAGCCACCTCCGCGGCGTCCCCCGGCGTGAGTCTCTGTCCTCGATCATAGATTCCAACAGCGATGGAGTCAAAAGCCTCGCTACTCACGCTTGTACGATTCCCCCAGCGCTTTCGGGAACCGAACCCGACCGATGACACCCGCAACCGTCAGGAGAGTCACGATGTACGGGCTCATCGCGAGGACCTGCCAGGGGACGGCCTTTGAGCCGGGGAGCGTCGCGATCCATCCGGCCAGGGCGTCGAAGAACCCGAACACCAGTCCGCCGAGAAGCGCGAGCAGCGGATTAAGGCCGCTGAAGACAACCGTGGCGAGCGCGATGAAGCCCCGTCCTGCGGACATGTTCTTGGTGAGGGTCCCGATCCAGGCCACGCTCATGT
>Ga0209610_1001404_pt1 | contig 12427 bp, 15 predicted proteins | sample LakKivw275mmetaG_FD_184137 | JGI IMG/M metagenome (GOLD analysis project Ga0209610, IMG submission 184137) | Anoxic lake water microbial communities from Lake Kivu, Rwanda to study Microbial Dark Matter (Phase II) - Lake Kivu water 275m metaG... | ecosystem: Environmental > Aquatic > Freshwater...
ATGCTGTCCCCCCGGTCCGCTCGATCTGAACGTATCTACGCGGATATCTTCGGGGTTGATCTGTAGATCGGTGCGGGCTTCTGCTTCAGGCATGACCTCCACCAGTGCGAAAGACGTATGGCGCGCATGGTCGGCGTCGAATGGCGAGAGGCGTACCAGCCTGTGTACGCCATGCTCGGATTTCAGGTTTCCGTACGCGAAATTGCCCTTGATCTCGATGGTAGCGCTTTTAATACCGGCCTCGTCGCCGGGGGAGACATCCAGGACGTCGGATTGCATCCTGTGTCGCTCGGCCCAGCGCAGAAACATACGCATCAGCATCTGTGCCCAGTCCTGTGATTCCGTACCACCTGCGCCGGCGTGTATGGCGAGGATGGCATCCCTGTCATCGTATGGGCCGTCCAGCATGAGCTGCACCTCGATATCATCGAAATTCGCCTTTATGCGATCGATCTCGGCATGCAGGTCGGCCTTCAAAGATTGATCATTCTCGGCAAGAGCGATGGATATGACCTCCGCTACGCCGGCGACGCTCTTTTCTATATCACGCCACTGTGAAACGGTGGCTTTAAGCGCACCGATCTGACGCATAACCGATTGGGCGGTTTGCTGATCGGACCAGAAGCCGGGATCGGATGTCTTTGCCTCCAGCTCAAATAGTCGTTTCTCTTTTTGCGCGATGTCAAAGATGCTCCATGATCGAGGAGATCCTGCGTCGTAGCTCTTCAATGCGTGTTTTTTCTTCCAGCATAGACTATTTTATCCTGTGTTTATTATACGGTCGGACGTTTAACTCGGACGAACCTCCGGCCGCAAAGTGCGCCAGGCGGGTGGGTTGAGGCAGGCGGAAACCCCGGCAGCAATTCAGAACCAGTGAGATGGCGCTGTCAAGGTCGATTCTGTGCCCGATCGACACATAAAGTGGTTTAACTGAGCGCTTCGTCCTGACCGCTGCTCCGATTATCTCACCTTTCTCTCTAAGCAGGCGGTAACTTCCTGCTTCCTCGGGCAGTGAGTCATGTGTGCCGGTTAAACGGGACTTGGCGCACCCGACCGCAGGTATATTTAATAGCAGTCCCAGATGGGATGCAATTCCCAGCCTCCTGGGATGAGCGATGCCCTGTCCATCGACCATAAGCAGGTCGGGTCGCGTTTTTAATCCTTCCCACGCACGTAAAGCCAGCGGCGCTTCCCTGAACGACAACAGGCCCGGGATGTATGGAAAATTGATAGCGCCTTCGACGACGGAGACTTCGCGAATCTCGAGATTGTAATAGTCTAATACCACTACTGCTGCGCGCCCGGTTCTGGAAAACCGCGATACGGAAACATCGACGCCGGCTATCAGTTTGATTTTTATCTTGTCATGACAGCGGATGACCTTGTGTGAGAGCTGGACCTGTAGCTCACGTGCCTGGCTGAAATCGAGGTCCCAGCAATGGCAAGGGGGAATTCTCATAAAGCTGATTATAAAGGCTGCGCGCCGCACATTACAAATAACGGCGGTTTAGCGATAAGGTTGCAGCGGACGGCCCCGGTGAGCAGATCGGACTGCAGTTAAGTCTGCATCAATAGCAGACGAAGTGATCCGCGGAGCCGCCGTAATTTTGAAAAATGAGCGGGTTAACTATAAAATTATTCACGTTTATTAGAGGATATTATCGGAGGATTGAATACAGGGGGGCTAACAGATATGAATTCAATACGATCTTATATCATTATTTCAATTGTAGCGGCGGTGCTGCTGTGCGCGTTTGCCGGATGCAGTCCTGCCACGGAGGTCAGCCAGCCGGACAATTCCGACATCACTGAAGGCGTGATGACCACTTCGGTGGACAACGATTCAAAACCCACCAGTGCCGTAACCACGGTGTTCGCACCCGATACGCCGGCCATCTATTGCTCGTTCAAGGTTTCGGGTGTCACGGAGGAGGATTTGATTAAAGCCAGCTGGTACTATATCAAGGGCGAGGCTGCCGGAAAGGAAAACGAGCTGCTTGATGAGATATATACCAGCGCACAGAGTGGCGAAGAGGCTTACTACCTGGCGTTTTACAAACACATGCCTGCGGGCGGCTGGTACAAAGGCAGTTATAAAGTCGTTCTTTATGTAAATAATACCGAGAAGCTGACAGTGCCTTTCGATATAAAATAGCTTCCTATAAACGTAACAATATCTCTAATGAACGGCGCAACCGGGAATATCCGCCCGGTGTTGCCGTGACTCCAGATTTGAATATACAGTCGAGCTGCTCAATTATCGAGGGCAAGGCAGGACCTGCGGATAAATGCGTTGAAGGGATTATAAACCATTTCACCTCTGGATTTCATGCCCGAATATATGGTGGATTACGATTGTCCCAGTCTGATGGAATATGCGATTTTGTTGACAGGTACGAACGCTTGCGGCATAATAACCAGTAAAAATTAAAGGACTACAGGTAAACCGAAATCATGGTTAAAATCAGGTTAAGAAGGACAGGCGCCAGGCACAAGCCCATGTACAGGATCGTGGTGACGGACAGCAGGTCGCCGCGCGAAGGCGCTTTTATCGAAGTCATAGGGAATTATAATCCTCTTAATGACCCCGAGACTATAAATATAAATGAGGAAAAGGCTCTGGCATGGCTGGAGAAAGGCGCCCAGCCTACGGATACGACATACAGGTTGCTGGCAAAAACCGGCGTGATGGCAAAATTTAACGCGGCGCATCCTACAAGAAAATTCAAACAGGCAGTACAGAAGACTACTCAGAAGGTGAAGAAGAAGTCCAAATCTGCAACTGAGGTGAAGGCATCATGAAGGAGTTAGTCGAATACATTGCCCGGTGTATCGTGAGCGCGCCCGATGACGTCAAGGTTACGCAGGAGACTGATGCGGGGGGTGTGGTCATCAAGCTGGAGGTCAATGCAGAGGACAAGGGCCGGGTAATCGGCAAGCAGGGAAGGGTTGCTGAAGCCATGCGCACCCTTTTGCGCGTGGTCGCTACCAAAGAAGGTACCAGAGTCAGACTCGAGATAATCTAATATTATCTGGCAATAAAAAAGCCAATATCGACCGGACGATCGATATTGGCTTTTATTATTTCTGCGAACTATACGCGGGGCTTGTAGCCTGGTGTTCTGCGGCGTTTTTCAGCAACGCGCAGGCGGGCAAGTGAGCGCCTGAGGGCAGCCTCCGCCCTCGTCGAGTCGATCTCAGGGGTAAGTGTCTTGAGCCTCTCTTCGGCTCTCTGCTTTGCCGCTGCGGCGCGCTCAAGATCGATCTCATCGCATCTCTCACAGGAGTCGGCCAGCACGATCACCTTTTCAGGCATGACCTCCATGAAACCGCCGGTGATAACCATATATTGCTCGTCTCCGTCTTTACGTATGACAAGCTCGCCCGGGGCAAGCATGGTGATGAGCGGGGCATGCTTGGGAAGCACGGTCATCTGCCCCTCGGTACCCTCGGCAATGATAGTAGTGACATCGCCCGAAAAGACCTGGCGCTCGGCAGTGACAATCTCTAATTTCATAGTCGGCATAATTAAGCCCCTAATTTTTGTGCTTTCTCTGCAGCTTCTTCAATGGTACCCACCATTACGAATGCGGATTCCGGAAGGTGGTCCCATTTGCCTTCAAGTATCTCTTTAAACCCGCGGACGGTCTCCTTAATCGTTACATATTTGCCCGGTATGCCCGTGAACGGCTCCGCCACGAACATGGGCTGCGTAAGGAATCTCTGTATGCGGCGCGCCCTGTTGACGGTCACCTTGTCTTCTTCGCTCAGCTCTTCCATGCCCAGAATGGCGATAACGTCCTGCAGGTCCTTGTAGCGCTGCAGCACCTTCTGTATGCCGCGGGCAGCCTGGTAGTGATCTTCTCCCACGACCTGCGGGTCGAGAATGCGCGACGTTGAGGCCAGGGGATCCACCGCCGGGTAGAAACCCTGTGCCGCGATGGCACGCTCGAGCGATACCACGCCGTCGAGATGGCCGAATGTAGTAACGATGCCGGGATCGGTGTAGTCATCCGCCGGCACATAGATGGCCTGGAACGAAGTGATTGAACCTTTCTTGGTCGATGTGATGCGGTCTTCCATCTCGGCCACGTCGGTGCCCAGCGTCGGCTGATAGCCTACAGCCGAAGGCATGCGGCCAAGCAGCGCCGATACTTCCATGTTGGCAAGGATATGGCGGTAAATATTATCTACAAAAAGTAGAACATCCAGGCCCTCGTGATCGCGGAAGTGCTCTGCAAATGTTACCCCGGTGAGCGCCACGCGGGCACGGACGCCGGGAGGCTCGTTCATCTGGCCGAAGACCATGATGGTCTTCTCGATGACACCCGATTCTTTCATTTCACGCCAGAGGTCGTTGCCTTCCCTGGACCTCTCTCCCACTCCGGCAAATACCGAGAAGCCGCCATGCGCGGTAGCGATATTGTGGATGAGTTCCTGGATGATGACCGTCTTGCCCACGCCGGCGCCGCCGTAGGCTCCGATCTTGCCTCCCCTGGTGAAAGGAGTGATGAGGTCGATAACCTTGATGCCTGTCTCCAGCATCTGTATGGTTGTCTCCTGTTCTGCCAGGCTGGGGGGATCGCGGTGGATAGGTAGTCTATCTTTAGTCTTTATCTCTCCCAGCCTGTCCAGGGGATCTCCGAACACATTGAACAGGCGTCCGAGTGTGGCTTTGCCGACCGGTACGGAGATGGGCGCGCCGGTATCGACGGCCACTGCGCCCCTCTCAAGGCCCTCGGTAGGGCAGAGGGACAGGCAGCGCACCCAGTTATTGCCGATATGTTGCACCGTCTCCAGCACGATCTTCTCGCCGTCCTGCATTATCTCGAGGGCGTTATAAATCGCAGGCAGTTCCTCCTGGGGAAACTCGACATCGACTACCGTGCCGATGACCTGAATTACTTTACCTTTTGCCAAATTGCACCTCCTATTTGAGACCTTCAACGCCTGCGACGATATCGAGCAGTTCCTTGGTGATCATCTCCTGGCGGGCCTTATTCATTGTCAGCGTAAGCTCGGCGATTACATCGTAGGCATTGTCGGTGGCATTGCGCATAGCCATCATGCGCGCCGACTGTTCGCTGGCGATTGATTCAAGTATGGAGTGATACACCTGCATTTCGACGAACCTTGGCAGTAGCTCACCGAGGACATGCATAGCGTTGGGTTCGAAAATATATTCCGGGCTGACGGTCTTGGGCAACTGCGCCGGCTCCACGGGCAGTAAAAGTTCCAGTACTGGCTTCTGGCTCATCAGGTTGACGAACCTGGAATATGCGATATAGACGCGGTCATAGAGCCCGCTGGTGTAGTCGTCTATCACAATCTGCGAAATAGCCATGGTATCTGCCATCTTGGGCCGGTCACCCAGTTTGGTGAACTCGGCGCGGATCTCACGCATCGATCGGCGCATGAAATCACGGCCTTTGGAACCTACCGTAATTACTGTGACCGGAGCCTTCTGTTCGAGAATAAAATTGCCAACCAGCCGGTTCAGGTTGGTGTTCAAACCGCCGCATAAACCCCGGTCAGTCGTTATGTGCACGATACCTATTTTATTTACGGGGCGTGCCAGCAGCAGCGGGTGGACGGCTCCTCCGGCGGCAGCCTGGGCGGACAGGTCGGCTATGACGTGCATGATCTTGTCGCTGTAAGGCCTGCCTGCGATTGCCATATCCTGGGCCTTCTTCATTTTGGCAGTGGCGATCATCTCCATGGCACGGGTTATTTTGGCCGTGCTCTGGACACTGCGGATCCGCCGTCTAAGTATTTTTGGACTTACCATCTAATCGCCTCAATAAGCAGAGCTCTGCTTAAATTCTGCTATGGCCTTTTTGAGTTCTGCCTCAGTTTCAGGTTTTAATGCCTTGTCGGCCGCAATTTTATTGCCGACCGCGGGATGGTTATTGAGCATGAATTTATAGAATGCATTCTCGAAGGCCGAAACCTTCTCAACCGGGACATCGTCGATATATCCGTTGGTGACGGCAAACAGTATCATGACCTCATTTTCCAGTGAAAGCGGGTCATACTGCGGCTGTTTGAGTATCTCAATCATGCGCTTGCCGCGCTCGAGCTGCGCCAGGGTGGCCTTATCCAGGTCCGAAGCGCCGAATTGAGCGAAAGTAGCCAGCTCGGCATATTGCGCCATGTCAAGCCTCAACTTGCCGGCCACCTGCCTCATGGCCTTGGTCTGGGCATTGCCGCCTACGCGGGAAACGGAGAGGCCAACGTTAAGCGCAGGGCGGATGCCTGCGTTGAACATGTCGGTCTCGAGCAGAATCTGTCCATCGGTGATGGAGATGACATTGGTTGGAATATATGCCGACATGTCGCCGGCCTGAATTTCGATAACGGGCAGAGCAGTAAGCGAGCCTCCTCCCAGCTCGGCGGAAAGCTTGGCCGCCCTTTCAAGCAGCCTGCTGTGCAGGTAGAAAACATCGCCGGGGTAGGCTTCGCGTCCGGGAGGACGGCGCAGAATGAGCGATACCTGGCGATAGGCCCATGCATGCTTGGAAAGGTCGTCGTATATAATGAGGGCGTCTTTGCCCTGCTCCATGAACTCCTCGCCGATTGCGCAGCCCGCGTATGCCGACAGGTATTGCATTGACGCCGGGTCGGACGATGTGGCAACCACCACTACGGTGTGTTCCATGGCGCCGTATTTCCTCAGCGTTTCAATAGTATTGGCAACCTTGGCCGTCTTCTGGCCGATCGCCACGTAGATGCATATAAGGTCTTTGCCTTTCTGAGCGATGATGGCGTCGATGGCAACCGCGGATTTGCCGATGGAGCGGTCGCCGATGATCAGCTCACGCTGTCCGCGCCCGATGGGCACCAGGGCGTCGACGCATTTGATGCCGGTGTGCACGGATACATTGACCGGCTGTCTGTCAACGACGTTGGGGGCGATACGTTCGACAGGCCGGGATTTGGAGGTCTTGATGGGACCAAGGCCGTCAAGGGGCTGACCGAGTGTATTGACGACGCGGCCGATGAGCTCGTTGCCGACGGGAACTTCTACCACGCGGCCGGTGCAATGGACCTCGTCTCCTTCCTTAATATGGCTGTATTCACCAAGGATCACGGCGGCCACATTATCTTCCTCCAGGTTGAGGGCCAGTCCCATGATGCCGTTGGGGAATGCCAGAAGTTCATTGTTCTTGGCTTTGCGCAAGCCCTGTATGCGGGCAACGCCGTCGCCGACCTCCACCACGGTTCCAACGTCTACCATGGTGGCAGTGGCGCCGAAGCGCTCGATTTGCTCCTTGATTACCGATACTATATCTTTTTCCTGGGATTTCAATCTGCTCACCCCCTTAATGGTTGTTTATTTCGTAGCTTCTACAAGGTCTTTCCTCAGCAGTTCCAGCCTGTTGCGGATACTGCCGTCTATTAAAGTATCTTCAATGCGGGCTACCATGCCGCCGAGTATGGAAGGATTGACCTTGAGCTTAACGGTAACTTTCCTGCCGGTTATTTTTTCGAGTTGACCGGTTATCTTCTGTTTGTCGTTTTCCTCCAGCGGGACGGCGGTCGTGACCACCGCGTGCTTGATGCCGCGCTGTTCATCGACCAGGTTGTCATATTCATCGGCTATCTGTTCCGCGTTTTTTATCCTGCCTTTCAGGATAAGCAGGTAGCACAGGTTAAGAACAAGCTCATTGGACGTATTAAGCTTCTGTTTGATCAATTCCGCTTTGAGGTTGAATGAAACCTTGGGATGATCTATCAGATCCACAATCTCTCTGTCCTTCATCAGGTCAGCCAGCTTGCGGAGCTCCTTTTTCCATTCGTCCAGGTTGTTGTTCGCCTGCGCGATCTGAAAGATCGCTTGCGCGTAGCGCCTGGCAGAAATCGTCGATATCATTTGTCTATCCCGCCTAATTCTGTTTAAACGTATTACTCTGGTCCAGTACCTCGTTGATCAGTTTGCGGTGTTTTTGCGCGTCAAGAGACTCATTGATGACCTTTTCAGCCGCCAGTATAGTGAGGCTGGAGAACTCTGACCGCAGCTCTGCGATGGATTTATCGCGTTCGAGCTTGATCTCATCCCTGGCTTTGTTTATGATTGCGTCTGCTTCCTTGCGCGCACCTTCTTTAGCCTCTTCTTTGATCTTGTCGGCTATCTGAGAAGCTTGGGTGATGATCACCTGACCTTCTTTGCGTGCAGCTTCGACAGCAGCTTTGATCTGCTCTTCACTGCGGCTCGTCTGCTCCTTTATCTTCTCGGCCTGTTCAAGGCTCTCCTTTATCTTGGCGGCCCGCTCATCAAGCATTTTAAGGACCGGCTTGTATAGGATCGCAGTGAGCAGCCCGAAGAGGACAAGGAAATTGATCAGAAATGCAACCAGCAGTTGCCAATTTATTCCGATACTTTCCATATTTACCTCAAAGTTCCAATCCTGTTTTTTTTCTTAAAGGGCGTCGGCGTTTATTGCCGGCGCCGGGAAGGACGACAATAGAATCGGTCCTTCCTCAACAATAAACAGGAATTAGACTACCATGGCGAGCAGTATGGCTATGATCAGAGCATAGATGCCGACCGCCTCCGTCAGAGCGCCGATCAGGATCATGTTTGTCAGGAGCACGCCCCTGGCTTCAGGATTGCGACCCAGCGCCTGCATGGCGCCCAGGCCGATAAGGCCGAGACCGATGCCCGGCCCAAGCATACCCAATCCACCGGCAAGGCCAGCACCCAGCATTTTCATAGTTTCAGCGTCCATTAGATCCCTCCTTTTACTTGAGTACAGATTAATTGTGTTCAGCACCCTCTTCATGGTGCGAGGTTACTGCCATTACACCGAATACGAGTGTCAGGCCGGCGAAAATCATAGCCTGCAGAAAACCCACAAGGGTTTCCAGCCCATAAAATGGCACAGGTGCTATGAAGGCCACCAGGAATGTCATAACGCCAAGCAGGATTTCTCCTGCAGTCATATTGCCGAATAGACGGAAGGTAAAGCTGATGATTCTTATAAAGTGGCTCAATATCTCCAGAAGCCCCACATAGATATTGATGAATCCAAATGCCAGTCCGCTGAGGAACGGTTTCACGTGGCCCTTGAAAAGCTCTCCGAATGCCTTGCCCAGTGAGCTGAACTGGAAGAATGAGTCCACGTACTTGAGCGGGCCGATTTTGGAAAATCCGAGGTATTCGATAAACACAAAAGAGACAAGCGCGATCGAGAGCGTGAGGTTAACATCTGTGTTGGCGGCACGCAGGAAAGGCACGACAACGGTGGCTGAGTGGGACCCTTCACTGATATGTTCAACCGGGCCCCATGTGCCCCACAGAGGTACAAGCGCCAGCAGGGCATTGGTGACAACATATAAAAATATTGTTGTGACAATAGGGAAAAAGGTGCGTACGTGCTTGGGGCCGGAAACGCCCTCAATGGTGTTGTAAATGCCGCCTACAACCACCTCGGCAAAGCTTTGCAGCCTGCCGGGTATCATCTTCATCTTTCTGGTAGCAAAGAAGAATAAGAGGAAAAGCAAAATGATGGTTACCCAGGATGAGATGAGGGTATTGGTGACCTTGAACTCACCTATATGGAACATCGCTTCCGAGGGAAGCACAACATGTGGCTTGCTGACCTGTAAATCCTGCGGCACGCTGATATTGAAGAATTTGCTGCCCAGGGGGCCCATCACAAATGAGGTCAGTAAAAGTGCTAGAAGGACTATGGCGAGGATAACCATTAACCGGCTGGAGCAACCAAGTTTACTCACTGTCCTGCTCCTTTATCGAGTTCTTTTTTTGCATCCATTTTCTTTTGCTCGTCAATAAACTGGCGCAGCATGCGATATAATCCATATCCGGCTGCCGATGTCCCAAGTACAAAGCCAATTAACGTGCATAGTGGCCGGCTGTTCAATCGCTCTGGAGCATCCAACCACAGGCCGAGGGCTGTTGGCAGTATCAGGCTCAGTGCTACATACCAACCGACATTAAAGAGAAACCAAAATCCTCTGAGCAGCTGTCTTTTGTCTGGTTTCAGTTCGCCGTCTTTTTTAATCACTGCATTATAACAAGCCTGTATTTTAACAGTCAACGGAAAATCCATTGATTTTTGGCAACATAGTATACGCCTTAGTAACTACGCATTTTAAGAAGTGGCAGCGATTACTATAGTAAATATACGGCCGGGTATCATATATTGCAGGTGCTCAATGATCAGGACTTCTTTTTGCCGAAATCATCCAGGTCGAGCGTATTAATGAAATCGTAAATCGCCGGATATTTCATTATGTCCTGATCGTTGATCTTTTCAGGGTTGACGGTGCCGTCACCGGCCTGCCTGGGTTGAGCTGTGATCTTACCCGACTCGCCATCGAGGATGATACCGGCCTTATCGAGGACAGATTCCTCCGCGTAAATGGGCGCGGTGACCCTCACAGCCAGCGCTATAGCATCGCTGGGACGGGAATCGAGTTTCATCTTGGTGAGCAGCCACCGTTTATTATGTTCATCGTAGAACACTTCAAATACCCAGCCTTCCCCGCCGTCGATTTCCATAAAGTGTTTTTTCCCGTCCTGCCACCTGTTCACAATAGTGGATTTAAATTCATGGCCCTGCCATACCAGAGATAATTTGGTCTCCCTTTCCATATCCTGCAAGCGGTTGCGTCCAGAACGCGCCTCAATCTCAACCACCGGTGGACCCTCGGTGAATTCAAACACTATCTGGGCATAAAAAGTATCCGACCGCAGGTCATTGACCACAATCCTTGATATATTGGTCCCGGATAGCGATTTAAGGGCAAAGAAGGTGTTTTTCAGCAGATCGTGTGTCATGGGACGTGAAACATCAACGTTCTGCAATTTCATGGATATTGCATCGGCCTCCGCCGGACCTATCCAGATGGGCAGGTAGCGGTCTGTCTGCCTTTCTTTGAGAATAACCACGTGCTGATAATTCATCAGGCTGACACGTATGCTGTCGATTTGCATCTCTTTCATAGGGAACCTCGTGAGCATCGTCGCTCGGTTAGGATTGATTGTAACGCAAGACCCCAGTAGTGTCAATTATAGAAATTTACATATGCGATATACAATACTGTGCACAAAAATGTCCTCCTGTGTCTGATCCGGAATACAGGTATTCATCGTTGTTATCCGGTTCAGTATTTAATAAAATAGTGAGGATTGTAATGAGGATTGATACTTCTTGAAAGCACTTTTGCAGCGTGTGGCCGGAGCAGAGGTTACGGTTGACGGCAGGGTGACCGGCCGGATAGGCCAGGGCTTTCTCATACTGCTTGGTGTGGCCTTGGATGACGGCGAGAAGGACGCAGATTACCTGGCCGACAAAGTCGTCAACCTCAGGGTGTTCAGTGATGACAATAGTAAATTCAATCTTTCAGCTTTGCAGATAAAAGCTGAAATGCTGGTGATAAGCCAGTTTACGCTGCTGGCGGATGCCAGCCGGGGACGTCGTCCCAGCTTCACCTCGGCGGCGCCGCCGGAGATGGCGGAAAAACTGTATCATTACTTCATCCGGCGCATCTCGGAAACGGGTTTAAAAACTCAATGCGGCATATTCGGGGCACATATGCTGGTCAATATTGTTAACGACGGCCCTGTCACCATTATGCTGGACAGCAAAGATAAACTCGGCTGACCGGTAACCGCTGGCAACTTCAGCGCTGATAAAATACAGGTTTAAAGCCGGCATGAGGCGCCTGGATATTTTGGGGCTGTGCTCAAGGTGTCAGGTGTAGGGTTATTGCCTCATTAAAAACTGATAAATTGGAGGGTAGCATGCATATACCCGATGGCTTTCTAAGCGCGCCTGTTGCGGCGGCCACAGGAGTGGTAGCAGTTGCGGCAATTGCAGTGGAGGTCAAAGAGACAAACAAGAAAATGGGAGAGAAGCAGGTGCCCATGATGGGAGTGCTGGCGGCTATATTACTCGGACCGTGGACCACAGTTCTTATATTAAGCAGTGTGCTGGTTGTGCAGTGTCTGATATTTCAGGACGGCGGGCTGCTGGCGCTGGGTGCCAATATCACGAATATGGGATTGATAGCCGGTTTCACCAGTTACTATATATATAAAGGTATAGATGCTCTATTCAAGCATAGTAAAGCCGGTACCCTTCTCATGGAGCCCCTGGAAAGAGGCAACTAAATACCAGTTCGACCTCGCCACGGATCCTGAGTTCAAGAGCCTGGTCGTAAGCGCCATCGTCGCCACTACTGCCTATGAGTATGATGGCGCCCTGGACTATGGCACCAATTATTTCTGGCGTGTGAAGGCCCTTGAAGTCAACGGACAGAACATCCCGAGCGATTGGTCCGCAACCTTCAGCCTGCAGACTGAAGCTGCGCCCGAGCCTCCCGCCCCTGCGCCTGCCGAGACTGCAACCCCGCTGTGGGTCTGGGCCATCATCGCCATCGGCGCCATCCTGGTTACTAC